>Ga0136633_1002635_pt1 | contig 12226 bp, 10 predicted proteins | sample AntDrymeUQ832206_2_FD_105494 | JGI IMG/M metagenome (GOLD analysis project Ga0136633, IMG submission 105494) | Polar desert sand microbial communities from Dry Valleys, Antarctica - metaG UQ83 (22.06) | ecosystem: Environmental > Terrestrial > Soil > Desert | place: Antarctica: Dry Valley... | reverse complement strand
TCGACGACCGGAGCGACCTCTTCCCCACCCTTGACCTCGTCGTCAGGTCCGGTCTCCCCTTCGCCGGCAACGTCGAGGCAGCCGAGCTGCTTCTGCTCGGCAGGGGTCAGGTCGCGGACGAAGACCCAGCCGGTGTCGTTGCTGACCTCGGGCTCACCGAGAACCCATGCGGACCCGTTCCAGACGTACTCGGTCACGAGCTGCCACTCACGGCGTTCGATGCCGTCGCAGTCAGTGCGCTCCGCGGAGCGATCGCGCACCTGCGGCTCGGGCTGCTGAGCCTTCTCGCAGTCAGTGACCGACGAGGGCTCAGCCGGGAAGGTGTGGGTGAAGGTGCTCTGTCCCTCGATCACGAAGTCCTCGAGCGCGGTGTACGTCACGCCGACGGTCTCGCCGGGGGCCACCGAGCCGGTGATCTCCCGCGTCGTACCCGGGAACTCCGGGGCGTTCATGGTGGGCTCGGTGTAGTCGTTGCCCACGCACACGTTGTCGCCGAAGTCGACGTTCACCCTCACCGTCGTCGGCGTCGTGGTGTCGACGCAGTCGCCACCCAGGTCCTCGACCCGCGTGTCGTGGAACTTGTTGCTGGTGTTGCCGTTGACCCAGTCGAGCCAGGCGTACTCCCACGCCCCGGCTCCGACCGTCGTCCCCGGCAATGTGTCGGTCCAGGAGATCGAGCCCTCCGGCGAGCTGATGGCGCCGCGGTCGGTCCACGTGAATGCGCCCGGGTTGCTCTCCCAGCCCGAGTCGAAGGCACCGTCGGTGTCCTCACGGGTGAGGAGCCGGGTGCCGTAGGCCTCCTGAGGCACGTTCGACCACGACAAGGTGTAGGTGACGACGTAGGTGCCGTTCGGCTGGCACTGTCCCACGGCGGTGATGTTGCCCTGGTGGGCAGATGCGGGACTGGCCAGAAAAACCGATCCCATCAGCAAGATGGCGAGCGCCAGTAGTCCGGCGCGCGCATAGATCATGGCGTTCTTCAAGGTTTCCCCCCTGGTACTCCGGCCCCCCCGGACCAGATTGCGGTGTTCTACATGCGAACGCGGCGGTGCGCGTTCGTTCACTCAACGGAAAGTCACTTACCCAAGTTATGCGATGCTCAAACATTTAACCCGGTGCAGTAGTCCCCGCAGGCGCCTCCCGGAGACCGGCACCACCTGACAGGATCGCAGCATGCGTTCCCTGACCACCGACCTGCTCGGCGAACCATGGACCGCTGAGACGATCCACTTCCCTCCCGACGACGAGGGTGCCGTGGTCGCCACGCTCGTCCACCGCGCCGCTGCCGAACCTAGCGGCCGCGCAGTGCTCCACGTACACGGCTTCGCCGACTACTTCTTCCAGACCCAGTACGCCGAGTGGTGGCTGGCGCGGGGCTACGACTTCTATGCACTGGACCTGCGCAAGTGCGGCCGGTCGCTCCTTCCCCACCAGTCGCCCCACTTCGCGACCGACCTGCGCGACTACTTCGCCGACCTCGACGCTGCGTGGCACCGCGTCGCCGACCTCGACGGTCACGACCACGTCGTCCTCAGCGCCCACTCGACCGGTGGGCTGACGGGTGGGCTCTGGGCCGACGAGCGACGTCCGGGTCTCAAGGGCCTGGTGCTCAACGCGCCCTGGCTGGACATGCAGGGGAGCACGCTGATGCGCACCGTCGGCACCGTCGCACTGAATCGCATCGGCGGCCGGGCGCCACGTCGCATCGTGCCGCGCCGGGTCGACGGTTTCTACGCACGCAGCCTCCACCGCGAGCACGAGGGCGAGTGGGAGTTCGATCGCGAGCTGAAACCGATCATGTCCTTCCCCATCTTCGCCGGCTGGCTGCGGGCGGTGCGGAGCGGGCACGCCCGGCTCCAGGCCGGGCTCGACGTCGGCTGCCCGACCCTGGTGATGTCGTCGGCCTCGACCGTCTGGCCTCAGGAGATGGGCGACGAGGTCCACCAGAACGACGTGGTCCTCGACGTCGAGCAGATCCGCCGGTGGGCGCCCTCACTGGGACGACACGTCACCTACGTCGGCATCCCCGGCGCGCGGCACGACGTGACCCTCTCCCTCCCCGAGCCTCGAGCCCGGGTCTACGACGAGCTCGACCGGTGGCTGACGGCGTACGTCGACGGCGACACCCAGTCCTAAAAGGGGTTGCGGTTCGAACACCTGTTCGATATCATCGAGCATGCTCGAGACTGACTCCCGCGACGACCTGGACGCCGCCGCGACGTTGCGCGCAGCCACGGAGGCGGTCCGGTCTCGGCGGGCGGCGGAGGTCGCCGAGCTCGAGCTCGTGGCGCACTGGGCCGACCTGCACGGTGAGCCTCGCGACGACCGGGACCCGATGGCTGAGCCCGGCGGTGAGGGCACACCAGCGGTGCGCGAGTACACGCTGCCCGAGCTGGCCATGGCCCGCGGCACCCACACCCTCACCACCCGCAACCTGCTCGCCGATGCCCTCGACCTGCGCCACCGACTCCCGCTGACCTGGACCCGGGTGACCGACCTGGACTGCGAACCGTGGGTGGCGCGCAAGGTCGCGACCCTGTCTCGCAAGGTCCCCGCCGACCGCGTCGGCGTCATCGACCGGGCCGTCGCCGCCGCGATCACGGGCCACGCCCCGTCCACTGTCCTGGAGATCGCAGCCGCGAAAGTCATCGAGGCCGACCCCGAGGCCCACGCGATGTCACGCGAAACCGACCGACACCGCCGCTACGTCAGCGTCTCTCGTGCCGACGAGTACGGCTATCGCCACATCATCGCCCGCACCACCGCCGGCGACGCCGCCTGGCTCGACGCGCTGGTCGACCGGGTCGCCGACATCCTCACGGTCGAGCACGGTCACGACCACACGCACGACGAACTCCGCTCGCTGGCCCTGGGCTGGCTGGCCCGTCCCGCCGACCTCCTCAAGCTTCTCCTTGACCACACCGACCAGACCGGCCACGACGAGGAGCGCCCGGCCTGGGCACCCGACCACCTCCTGGCCACCATCGAGCGACTGGCCGGCATGTCCACGCGACAGCTCGCCTCACTCCGGCCGCGGGGCACGCTCCACGTCCATCTCACCGAAGCCGCCGTACGCCGTCAGGCAGGCATCGGCCGCGTCGAGGGCCTCGGCCCGTTCCTGGTCCAAGCCCTCTCCGAGCTGCTGGGCCACGCCGACATTGCGGTCCAACCCGTCCTCGACCTTGCCGGCCGGGTCCGGATCGACGCCTACGAACATCCAGACCCGATCAAGGACCAGAGCTGGCACCTCGCCGGTGGCGACTGCTTCCCGTTCAGCCCACGCTCAGCCACCCGGGCTGTGGTTGATTTCGACCACTGCACTCCCTATGACTCCACCGGACCACCTGGCCAGACCGGCCCCCACAACACCGGGCCACTGCGTCGGAGACACCACCGATGGAAGACCCACGGCGGCTATCGCTGTCGACAAGCCGGCCCCGGCCGCTACCTCTGGCAGACCCCTCACGGACTCTGCTTTCTCGTCGACCACCGCGGCACCCACCGGCTTGACCCGGACCAGGCCGAGGCCATCCTCACGGCCCCACTCGGCCTCGACCTGTACCCGGGCATCAGCCTGGCGTGGCCGCTAGGGCCTCAGTCGATCAGGAAGACTGCGAGCGCAGTGATCCCGACGGCGACGATGACGCCTCGCAGCACCATCGGCGGCAGGCGTCTGCCCACCGTCGCGCCCAGCTGACCACCCACGACCGACCCGGCAGCAATGAGGCCGGCCACTGCCCAGTCGACGTCGGCCACGACGACGAAGATCGTGGCTGCGATCCCGTTGACGAGCAGAGCGAGGACGTTCTTGGTCGCGTTGTGACGCTGCAGGCTGTCCGCGACTCCGATGCCCAGGATCGCCACCAGCAGCACCCCCTGCGCCGCGCCGAAGTAGCCGCCGTAGACACCGGCCAGGGCGACCGCCGGCCACACCCACCAGGCTCCGTGCTCGGGCAGCCCGCCGCGGGCCTCGGCCCGGGCAGCGACACGTCGTGAGGTGGCCGGTCCGATCACGACGAGGAGCACGCCGAGCCCGATCAGCACCGGTACGACGGCGTCGAACGCGGCCGAGGGCAGCCACAGCAGCAGCAGTGCGCCCGCCGTACCACCGAGCAGGGAGGCAGAGCCCAACCGCACCAACCGGGCCCGTTGCCCGGTCAGCTCTGCCCGGTAGCCGATGGCACCCGAGAGCGATCCCGGGACCAGGCCGACGGTGTTGGAGACGTTGGCGGTCACCGGCGAGACCCCGAACGCGAGCAGGGTCGGGAACGTGATGAGCGTTCCCGACCCCACCACGGTGTTGATGGTGCCGGCCGCGACCCCCGCCAACAGGATCGCGACGATCTCGACGGCGGTCACTCCGTGGGCGGTGCTCCAGGCGAGGTCGGGCCCTCGGGCTCAGGGTCCTCGGGCGCTGGCTCAGCGGCGGCGGCCTGCGCGGCGCGGGAGGCCTTGCCGGGGTTGGCGGCTTCCTCGGCGGCCGCGATGGCCTCCGCCACGGCACGGCTCGCCTCGGACCGGCCCAGCTCGTCGGAACCCTTGACGAGCTCCGGCTCGGTCGGGCCCATGTCGACGCGGGTGCGCGGAGTGGCCTTCTTGGGGATGCCGGCGATCTCGTGGATCGAGGACCCCAGGCCCTCCAGCGCCTTGGTGATCTCCGAGGGGATGACCCACACCTTGTTGGCGTCGCCCTCTGCGATCTTCGGCATCATCTGGAGGTACTGGTAGGCCAGCAGCGACTGGTCGGGCTGACCGTCATGGATCGCCTGGAAGACGGTCTGGATCGCCTGGCCCTCGCCCTGGGCGAACAGGATCTGCGACTCGCGGTCGGCCTGCGCGCGGAGGATCTGCGACTCCCGGTCGCCCTCCGCGTTGAGGATCGAGGACTGCTTGTTGCCCTCCGCCGTGAGGATCGCGGACTGCCGCTGCCCCTCTGCGGTCAGGATCAGCGCGCGCTTGTCGCGCTCGGCGCGCATCTGCTTCTCCATCGCGTCCTTGATGGACGGCGGCGGATCGATGCCCTTGACCTCGACTCGGTTGACCTTGATGCCCCACTTGCCGGTCGCCTCGTCGAGGACGCCGCGCAGTCCGGTGTTGATCTCCTCGCGGCTGGTCAGGGTCTGCTCGAGGTCCATGCCACCGGCGATGTTGCGCAGCGTGGTCATCGTGAGCTGTTCGACGGCCTGGATGTAGTTGGCGATCTCATAGGTCGCGGCCACCGGGTCGGTGACCTGGAAGTAGATGACGGTGTCGATCGAAACCGTCAGGTTGTCCTCGGTGATCACCGGCTGCGGCGGGAAGCTGACGACCTGCTCTCGAAGATCGATGAGGTAGCGGACCCTGTCGACGAACGGGACGACCGTCTTCAGGCCGGCGTCGAGGGTCTGCTGGTACTTGCCGAAACGCTCGACGATGCCCGCACGCGCTTGCGGAATGATCTTGATCGTCTTCGCCAGTAGTACGACGGCGAACAGCGCCAACAGCGCCATGACGATGAACACGGTCTCCATCGGGTCTCCTCCGGTGGTTCGGGTGGGTCAGGTCAGGAATCGAGGCGCGGCACGGGGTGGACGTAGGCCGTGACACCACGGATGTCCAGGACCTGGACCGTCTCCCCCGGCTCGATGGTCAACGTCTCGTCGTACGGCTGGGCGGTCCACTCCTGGCCGGAGAGCTTGACCTCACCCGGGGTCAGGGCGGTGATGGTCCGGGTGACCGTGCCCTGGGAGCCGATCAGCTTGGTGTGTCCCAGGCGCAGCTCGGGGCCGGTGTGAAGCTTCATCACCAGGTTGGGTCGGACCAGTGCGAGCATCCCGACCGAGGTCACGATCGCGATCAGGAACTGCACCAGGACCAGGTCCGTGACGAGGCTGGTGGCCAGGCCGGCCACCGCTCCGGTGGCGAGCATCGCCAGCACCAGGTCGAGGCTGAACATCTCCGCGATGCCGAGCAGCACGGCAAGCGCCAGCCAGGTCTCGGTGAGGTGATCCCGGAACCAGTCCATGACCTCACCCTATCCGGCGAGTGGTACCCGCGGACCCCGTGCGTCGAGCGTGACCTCAGCCGACGTGCCGACGTGCCCGGCGCCGCGCGCTGAAGCGGCCTCCCTCGTGGCGGAGCACGAGCGGCATGCCGAAGGTGGACGAGAGGTTCTCCTCGGTGATGACCTCGCTGACCGGACCCCGGGCGACCACGCCGCCGCCGCGCAGGAGGAGGGCGTGGGTGAACCCGGGAGGGATCTCCTCCACGTGGTGGGAGACCAGCACGGTGGCCGGCGACGAGGCGTCGCGGGCCAGCGCCGAGAGGGTGCTGACGAGGTCCTCACGGCCACCCAGGTCGAGGCCGGCGGCCGGTTCGTCGAGGAGCAGCAGCTCGGGATCCGACATCAGCGCCCGGGCGATCTGGACCCGCTTGCGCTCGCCCTCGCTCAGGGTGCCGAAGGTGCGGTCGGCAAGATGGCTGACTCCGACCTCGACGAGCAGCTCGTCGGCGCGGAGGTGGTCGAGCTCGTCGTACTCCTCGCGCCAGCGGCCGACCACGCCGTAGGACGCCGAGACCACCACGTCACGCACCCGCTCGCTGCGGGGGATCCGTTCGGCCAGCGCAGCGCTGGTGACCCCGATCCGGGGTCGCAGCTCGAAGACGTCGACCGTGCCGAGGACCTCGTCGAGGATCCCGGCCACCCCGGCCGTCGGATGGATCTGGGCGGAGGCCACCTGGAGCAGGGTCGTCTTTCCGGCGCCGTTGGGACCCAGGACGACCCAGCGCTGATCGGCGTCGACGTCCCAGTCGATCGCGTCGAGCAACGTCGCCTGCCCTCGACGGACGGTGACGCCGGCGAACTCGAGGACGGCGGACATGGCGGCCACCCTATCTACCGGTGGAGGTCTGTCCGACGCGTATCGTCGCGCGCCGTGACCTCTTCATTGCCGCCGGCCGCCATCTTGTCGTGGTGGGCGACCGCATGGCTGCGGGGCCACACCGTCACGGACCTGGTCATCGATGCCGTGATTGCAGACGAGCGGCTCCACCGAGACGACAACGGAGACTCCCTGGCCGTGGTGCTCGGGCGGCTCCGCTCAGCGGGTGCCACCGGCTGTGGGCTGGCGCTGCCGGTCGACGGCGACCCGCTCGGCCTCGGCGGACCACCCGCACTCACGGCACTCGCGCTCGAACACGGTTCGGCGGTGGTCTGCCCCGAGGCGGGCATCTCGCTGGTGCCGGAGGAGGCCACGGAGACGGTCGTGTGGCACGCCACCGGGGCGGAGCGCCGCCAGCTACCGGACGTCGGCGAGGCGGACCGCGACCTTCGTCGTACGACCCTCGAGGCCGCCGACGCGCTCGCCGACCTCGGAGTCGCGCGGTGGCGCCCGGAGGCCGCCGATCTGTTCCTCGACGGCACCCGGCACCACCCGGTCGCTCCCCCAGGCGTGCCCGAGCGCTGCGTGGCGCTGGCGGCCCGTGCCCTCACGGCGCTCTCGATCGTCGACCTGGCCCTTGACGACGACGGTGGCGCCGCGTCGGCGTCGGAGATCAACCGCCGCCGCGAGGCGCTGGTCCCGCTCGACCGGGCGGCCCGTCGCGCCCTGGTCGCCGCCTGCTCATCCGAGGTGTGGCCGCCGCCGACATCGAACGCCGGTCGGCGCTAGCCTCGTCCCGTCATGGACGAGGACGCTGAGAAGACACTGCTCATCACGCTGAGCGGCAAGGACCGACCGGGCGTCACCTCGGCGGTCTTCGAGACCCTCACGCACGCCGGCGTCGAGGTGCTCGACATCGAGCAGATCGTGCTCCGGCGCCGACTGATCCTCGGCGTCCTGGTCTCGGTGCCGCGCGACTGGAAGCGGCTTCGTGTCGCGGTCGAGGAGACGGCCGCCGCGCTCGACATGGCCGTCGACGTCGACCGCGGCGTCGGTGACAACAAGGTGCGCCGAGAGGGCCGCTCCCACGTCACCGTCATCGGGACGCCGCTCAAGGCGGCCCACATCGCCGCGGTCGCCGGGCGGATCGCCGACTGCGGCGCCAACATCGACCGCATCGAGCGGATGGCGCGGTACCCCGTCACCGCCATCGACCTGCACGTCTCCGGCGCCGAACCCGAGCGATTGCGCACGCTGCTCGCGACCGAGGCAGCAGCGCAGGGAATCGACATCGCTGTCCAGCCGGCCAACCTGATGCGGCGTGGGATGCGACTGATCGTGCTCGACGTCGACTCCACCCTGATCCAGGGCGAGGTCATCGAGATGCTGGCCGCACACACCGGCCAACTCGCCGAGGTCGAACGCATCACCGCCGCGGCCATGTCCGGTGAGCTCGACTTCGAGGAGTCGCTCCGGGACCGGGTCGCGCTGCTCGCGGGAGTCGACGCGTCCATCCTCGACCAGGTGTACGACGACCTGACGCTGGCGCCCGGAGCCAGGACGATGGTGCGGGTGCTGCGCCGGCTCGGCTACCGCTTCGCGCTGGTGTCGGGCGGCTTCAGCCAGATCACCGACCGGTTGGCCGACGATCTCGGCATCCACTACGCGCGTGCCAACGAGCTCGAGATCGTCGACGGCACGCTCACCGGCAAGATCCTCGGCCGGGTGGTCGACCGCGCAGGCAAGGCCATCGCGCTCCAGGAGTTCGCCGACGCCGTCGGTGTCCCGCTGGAGGCGACCATCGCGATCGGCGACGGCGCCAACGACCTCGACATGCTCAACGCGGCCGGCCTCGGCATCGCGTTCAACGCCAAGCAGGTCGTCCGCGACGCCGCCGACACGTCGGTGAACGTGCCCTACCTCGACGCGATCATGTACCTGCTCGGCATCTCCCGGGAGGAGATCGAGGCTGCCGATGCCGATGCCGGCATCGTCACGCCCGCTCCCCCGCTCTGACCCTCAGGTCTGACCCCTAGGCGCGGCCGACGTGGAAGGCCACCAGCCGCGCCGAGGTCACGTCGAGATCGGCCCACTCGCCGTCGTACTCGAAGACGGCGAGAGAGCAGGTGGGGAAACCCCGGCTGGTCAGTTCGGTGGTGGCGGCCTCATCGCCGGAGCCGTCGTCGAGCATGTTCGCGACGTAGGCGATCGTCGGGTTGTGGCCGATCACGATCACAGACCGTGACTCGCCCGGCACCTCGCGGATCAAGTCGACCACCGTTTCCGGCTCCGCGCTGTAGAGCAGCGCCGAGACGTCCGGCTTGAGCTGCCACCCGGCTCCCTTCGCAAGCGCCGCCCAGGTCTCCTGGGCCCGGCTGGCCGACGAGACGACGACATGGTCGGGCGAGTGCCCGGCGCCCGCCAGCCAGGCACCGCCGGCCTCGGCATCGCGGTGTCCGCTCTCGGCGAGGGCACGTTCGGCGTCCGTCCTACCGCTCTGCTCGGCCTTGGCATGCCGGATCAGGACCAGGCGACGTGACTGCTGCATCTGGCAACTCTGGCAGCCGCTAGCCTCGCTGTCATGCCGACCGGACCCCTCATGATCATCGGCGGCGCGGAGGACAAGCTCCGCAAGCGGAGCATCCTCAAGGAGTTCGTCGCCGCCAGCGGAGGCGCCGACGCCCGCATCGCGGTCATTCCCACCGCCTCCTCGCTCGGCGACGCCGTCATCGAGGTCTACGACGCCTTGTTCCGCGCCGTCGGCGCCGGCGACGTGGTGTCGGTGCGGCCGGAGTCACGGGAGGACGCGCACGCACTGGAGCTGGTCGAGCGGCTCGACGGCTGCACCGGAATCTTCATGACCGGCGGAAACCAGCTCAAGCTGTCCTCGATCATCAGCGGAACGCCGGTCGGCGACGCGATCGTCGCGGCTCACCACCGCGGGGCGGTCGTCGGCGGCACGTCGGCGGGCGCCAGCATCCAGTCGTCACACATGGTCGCCTTCGGCGGTCCCGGCAGTACGCCGAAGCAGCGGATGACCCAGGTGGCGGCCGGCCTCGGCCTGCTCGAGTCGGCCGTGATCGACCAGCACTTCGACCAGCGCAACCGCTACGGCCGGCTGCTGATGATCGTGTCGCAGTCGCCGCAGCTGCTCGGCATCGGCGTCGACGAGGACACAGCAGCGATCGTCACACACGACGACGGCCACCGGTGGCTGCGGGTCGAGGGACGCGGCTCGGTCACGATCTTCGACCCGGCTCGGATGGTCACCGATGCCTACGAGGCGAAGCGGTCGAGCCCGCTGCTGGCCAGCGGCGTGGTGCTCCACGTCCTCCCGAACGGGGCGGTCTTCGACCTCGACACCCGCACACTGGTTCCTCGCGACCAGCGCATCGCCCCCGAGGACGCCGCCGAGCTTGCCGCCGCCCAGCACGACATGCGCCGTCTGGCCCGCGACATCGCCGCGTCCGACGTCTCGCCGGCCACGTTGCGCCGGCGCCAGGCGCGCGCCCGCAAGCAGTCCACCGCCCACAGCAGCAAGACGGAGCCACCCCATGAGTGAACGCCCGAGCCCCGACCTCACGATCCTCGAGACCCGCGTCTACCGCGGCGCCAACGTCTGGTCCTATGAGCGCGCGATCCACCTCGTGGTCGACCTCGGCTCACTCGAGAAGTTCCCCACCAACACCCTCCCCAACTTCAGCGACCACCTCGTGCAGATGCTGCCGGGACTGCGTGAGCACTCCTGCTCTCGCGGACGGCGCGGCGGGTTCATCGAGCGACTCAACGAGGGCACCTGGCTCGGCCACGTCGCCGAGCACACCGCCCTGGCGCTCCAGCAGGTCGTCGGCCACGACATCCGCCGCGGCAAGACGCGACAGGTGAAGGGCAGTACCGGCGTCTACAACGTGATCTACGGCTACGTCGACGAGCAGGTCGGCCTGGCGGCCGGCCGGCTCGCCGTACGCCTGGTGAACCACCTGGTCGAGGGCGATCCCGACTTCGACTGGGACGCCGAGCTCGAGTCCTTCATCAAGCGCGCCGAGCGCACCGCGTTCGGCCCGTCCACGCAGGCGATCGTCGACGAGGCGATCTCGCGCGATATCCCGTGGATCCGGCTCAACCAGCACTCACTCGTCCAGCTCGGCCAGGGCGTGCACGCCAAGCGGATCCGGGCCACCATGACCTCGGAGACCTCGTCCATCGCGGTCGACATCGCCTCGGACAAGGACCTCACGACGCGGCTGCTCGGCGCGGCCGGACTGCCGGTGCCGAAGCAGGACTCCGTGCGCAGCGCCGACCAGGCGGTCGCGGTCGCGAAGCGGATCGGGTTCCCGGTCGTGGTGAAGCCGCTCGACGGCAACCACGGGCGCGGCGTGTGTCTGGACCTCCAGGACGAGACTGCGGTGCGCGAAGCGTTCGTCATTGCAGAGGACCAGTCCCGCCGCGGTTCGGTGATCGTGGAGTCGTTCGTGACCGGCAAGGACTACCGCTGCCTGATCATCGACGGCCGGATGATCGCCATCGCCGAGCGGGTTCCTGCCCACGTCGTCGGCGACGGCACCTCGACGGTGCAGGAACTGGTCGACCTCACCAACGCCGACCCGCGCCGCGGCGTCGGCCACGAGAAGGTGCTGACCCGGATCAAGCTCGACGCCGCTGCCGACGATGTGCTCGCCGGCCAGGGCCACACGCTCGACTCGGTCCCGTCCGAGGGCGAGACGGTCAGGCTCGCGTTGACCGGCAACATGTCGACGGGCGGCATCTCCATCGACCGCACCTTCGAGGCCCACCCGGAGAACGTCGAGATCGCGGAGGAGGCGGCCCGGATGATCGGGCTCGACATCGCCGGCATCGACTTCATCTGTCCCGACATCACCGAGCCCGTGCGCGAGACCGGTGGTGCGATCTGCGAGGTCAACGCCGCACCGGGTTTCCGGATGCACACCCACCCGACCATCGGCGAGCCGCAGTTCATCGCCAAGCCGGTCGTCGACATGCTCTTCCCGCCGGGTGCCACCGCGCGGATCCCGATCGTCGCCGTCACCGGGACGAACGGGAAGACCACGACGTCGCGGATGATCTCCCACATCTTCAAGGGCATGGGCCGCAAGGTCGGCATGACCTCGACCGACGGCGTGGTGATCGACGAACGGCTGCTGATCCGGGCTGACGCCTCCGGTCCCCGCTCGGCGCGGATGGTGCTCCAGAACCCGCGCGTCGACTTCGCGGTCTTCGAGGTGGCCCGCGGCGGCATCCTGCGCGAGGGCCTCGGCTACGAGCGCAACGATGTCGCCGTCGTCCTCAACGTCCAGCCCGACCACCTCGGCCTGCGCGGCATCGACACCGTCGAGCAGCTCGCCGAC
>Ga0136633_1002634_pt1 | contig 12233 bp, 10 predicted proteins | sample AntDrymeUQ832206_2_FD_105494 | JGI IMG/M metagenome (GOLD analysis project Ga0136633, IMG submission 105494) | Polar desert sand microbial communities from Dry Valleys, Antarctica - metaG UQ83 (22.06) | ecosystem: Environmental > Terrestrial > Soil > Desert | place: Antarctica: Dry Valley... | reverse complement strand
CGCGGCGATCATGCTCCAGCGCGATGCGGGGGGCGACCTCGCGCAGCTCCTCCGGGGGCTCGCTGCAGCGTTGGAGGATCAGGTGCGCGCCGAGGCCGACGCCCGCGGACTGACCGCGCAGGCGCGCTTCACGGCGCAGATCGTCGCAGTGCTTCCGCTGATCGGGGCGGTTCTGGCCGAACTGGCCAGCCCGGGCTACCTCGCCGGGCTCGTCGCCCACCCTTTGAGCGCCATCCTCGTGGGGACGTCGTTCAGCCTCCAGCTGCTGGCATGGTTCTCCGTGCGCCGGATCTCGAGGTTGCGCTCGTGACGCCCGCCGCGCTGGGAGCGGGCGCCGCCGTTGCGCTGGGCGCCGTCGCCGCGGCCGAGTTGCTCGCGCTGCGGTCAGGGCGGCCACCCGCGCGACGACCACGCGGACGCGGCCTTGCGCTGCTGACGAGGCTGGGCCGGCGACTCGGCGTGGCGCCGGCGCCCGATGCGCTGGCCCGGCGGCTCGCCGCGGCGGGCGCCCCGGTGTCGCTGACCCCCGGTGACGTCATGGCGGCCAAGACCGGCGCCGCGCTCGTCGCGCTCTTTGCCGTGCTGCTGCCCGCCACGGCAATGCCGGGCCGGCTTGGGCCGGTGATGGCGATTGGTCTGCCGCTGGCCGCCGCGTCGGCGCCCGAGCTGTGGTTGCGCCGTCGTGCCCGCACGCGAGGGCGGATCATGGCGGCCGAGGTGGCAGACGTGCTCGACCTGCTGCGGGTGTGCGTAGAGGCGGGCCGCCCGCCGGCCGCGGCGCTACGCGAGGTCGGCGCGCGCCACCGAGGGCTGTTGGGCTCAGAGCTCCGGCGCGCCGCTCGTGAGCTGGCGTTAGGACGCCGTAGCCCCGAGGTCCTCGACGAGCTCGCGGCCCGCTGCCCGGTGGAGGAGATGGTCGCGCTGACGGCGGCGCTGCGCCGCGCCGATCGGCACGGCGCGCCGCTCGCTCCTGCCCTTCAGGCGCTCGCCGCGGACGCCCGCGCGTCTCGGGCCCGAGCCGTCCGCGAGCAGGCGGCCAAGGCGGCCCCCAAGATCCAGCTCGTCGTCGCCCTGCTGCTGGTGCCGGCCGTGATGCTGCTGGTCGGCGCCGCGCTCGCCTCGGCCTTCGTCACCTGAGCCCGAGCGCGAAGCTGAACCGCGATACGTCGCCGTCGCGAGCCGTGCCGGCGCTGATCGGTCCCAGCGCCTCGAGGTAGGGCTTGACCTCGGCATAGCCCTCGGCCTGCCCGACGCCGAAGCCCTCGATCAACCCGACGATCGTCTGCGTGTCGACGATGACGACCGGCTTGACGTCGCCGCCGAGGGCGTCGGTCGCGGTGTCATAGGACGAGCTGTCGCCGAGCTTCTCCGCAGGATCGAGCAGGTCGGTCATCACCTCCGGGTTCACGCCGACGGTGAAACGGTCGTCGTTGGCGGCGATGAACGCCGAGATGGGCGCCGCGGCGCTGCGGACCTCTACGGCCACGTCGTAGCCCTCGATCTCCGCCGCGCGGACGTTGGCGCCGGCCTTGGCCAGCCCCTGGGAGAGGGTGCCTACCGCCTTGCGCGATTTCTCGGGGTCCTTGGTCGTGATCGTCAGCGCGCCGCCGATGTCGGCGATGCCGTTGCCGCGGGCGTAGACCGCGCCCTCGCCCATCCAGCTGAGGAAGTCCTCGCGGACGTCGATACCGAGGCGCGTCTCGATCGTCTCGAGCACGTCCTCGAAGTTCGGCCCGTCGGGGCTGGCCATGCTCGCCAGCTGGGTCATCTGCGCCAGCGCGTTGGTGATCGACTCGCCGATGTCACCGAAGCCGATGGCCAGCCATGCGTCGGCCGGCAGAGCGGCGAGCGAGTCGGCGGCGGCGGTGGCGCCGCTGCCGGCGGGGGCGCCGATGCTCGCCCCGTCCATCCGGACGGCATCGCCGTCTGCGTGCAGGGTGATCGCCGCGGCGCGGCCCGCTTTGGCGATGATCTGGCGGATGCTGGCGAGCGCCTGGGGGTCACTGAACGGGTTGCCCTCGTCGCCGTTCGCCTTGGCAGTCTCGGCGAACGCGTCGAGCAGGCCCTGGGGCTCGACGTAGGCCATGCCCAGGCTGCCGTCGGCCGCGGCGGCGTCGCGGGCGGCCTGGAAGTCCGGCGCATCGGCGAGGTTCTCGCCGCCATCTGCGGTGGCCTGCACGGCCTCGACGCCCGCGGGGCTTCCGATCACGGCATAGTCGCCGACGATGGCCGAGGCGGCCTTACCGTCGCTCTCGGCGACGAGCTTGTCGAGGCTCGCCTTTGCCTTGTCGACATCGGTTACGTCTGCGATCAGCGCGGCGACAGGCGCCTCGTCGCTGAACTCGGTGGCGTAGGCGCCGACCCGCGGCCCGAGCCACTGCTTGACCTCGTCCCACTTGACGTCGGAGTCCGCGGTCGCCTTGTTGAGCAGCTCGGTGATCTTCGCGCCCGGATCATCGGTGCGCAGCAGCTTCTTCAGCGCGTCGCTGGCGCCCTCCTCGAGATCGCCGTCCGGGCGAACTGCTGCCTCGACGTAGAGCGGCGCCTCTGCGGGCACGACCTTCGCCGGGTCGGCGCCGGAAGCGCCGGATCCGGACTCCGATCCGCAGCCGGCGAGCGGCAGGACGACGACGGCGAGCAGTGCGGCGAGGCGTGACGTCAGCGGCACGACGGGGCTCCTTGAGAGGTGACGCCCCGGAGCTTAGAGCGCAAGAACGGATGCGGGATGAAACTCCGCAGGTTTCGCTGCACCGCGCTGGACGAAAAGGCATGGCGGGTCTCCCACGGCAGAACACCAGCAAGGACGGGCGTTTTCGGACCGCTCTACCCAGCGCTCGAGGTGAATGTGGGTAAATGTGTGCGGAATGGGTTGCACAGTGGGAGAAAGTGGAGTAGACATCGAATCGCGAGCCGGGGTGGAGAGGCTCCTCCCACCTCTCCACCTCGGCTCTTCTTCTTCACCACCCACGCGCCATGGCCTTTCGCGGCACCTTCGATTACTCGCTCGACCAGAAGAACCGCCTCACGGTTCCGGCCAAGTTCCGTGCGGCTCTGTCCGAGGGTGTGCTGCTGGCCAAGGGCACGCAGGGATGCGTCGAGGTCTGGAAGCCGGTCGACTTCGATGCGCGTCTGGACAGCGCCGTCGCAAGCCTCAACCCGCTTTCGAAGGAGGCCACGAAGCTCCGCGAGTGGTTCAACGCGAACTCCCACGACGTGGAGCTCGACAGCGCCGGTCGGGTGGCGATGCCGTCATCGCTGCAGACGCACGCCGGCCTCGGTAAGGAGGTCGTGGTGACCGGCGTCGGCGATCACCTCCAGATCTGGGATCGCACGACCTGGGCTGACTACAACGGCCGGCTGGCCGGCGAGATCGACGACATCATCGAGAGCCTTGGCCATCCTGCTTGACATGACGGCTTCTCACGTCCCCGTGCTGGCCGGAGAGCTCATCGAGCTGACCGGGCCGCAGGCCGGGGAAACCGCGGTCGACTGCACGTTCGGCGCGGGCGGTCATGCGCGCCTGGTAGCCGAGCGCCTCGGTCCGGCTGGGACCCTGATCGCCATCGACCGCGACCCGGTCGCCGAGGAGCGCTTCGCCCATCTCGCCGCGGAGATGCCGTGCGACACCCGCTTTATCCGCGCGTCGTTCGCCGAGGGGCTCGCACAGCTGTGCGACGAGGACGAGCGCGTCGACATCGCCTACCTCGACCTCGGCATGTCCTCGATGCAGGTCGACACGCGCGACCGTGGCTTCTCCTACGCGTGGGACGCCCCGCTGGACATGCGGATGGACCCCGACCAGGAGCTCGACGCCCACGAGGTGGTCAACACGTGGGACGAGCGCCGTCTGGCCCGCGTGCTCCGCGAGCTGGGGGAGGAGCGATACTCGACCAACATCGCCCGGGCGATCGTGCGCGAGCGCGCTCGGCAGGCCATCGACACCACCCACGAGCTGGTCGAGATCGTGTCGGCCGCCATCCCGGCCCCGTCGCGGTTCGGCGGCGGGCACCCGGCCAAGCGCACCTTCCAGGCGATCCGCATCGCGGTCAACGACGAGCTCGCAGAGCTCGACGCGGCCCTGCCGCTGATGTGGGAGATCCTGCGGAAGGACGGCCGATTTGCAGGGATTTCGTTTCATTCCCTGGAAGATCGCCGCGTGAAGCGCTTTCTCGCCGAGAAGGCCACCGGGTGCGTCTGCCCGCCTGACCTCCCGGTCTGCGTCTGTGGCCATGAGCCGGAGGCCGAGCTGCTCGGCCGGGGAACCGTCCCCACCGCCGGCGAGATCGCCTCGAACCCGCGTGCGCGGTCGGCCCGCATGCGAGCCGCGCGCAAGCTGTCCGCCACCAGTCCCCAGGAGATGACGGCATGACGCCGCCTGCCGCCGCCGCAGCCCCCCGTACCCGGATCCGGCCGAGCACGGCGCCTCCGCGCCGGGTCTCGGGTCCCGCGCACAAGCGGAGCGAGCGGACCGTCCCCAGCCCGCCGCCGCTGGCCCTGCGACTTGGCGGGGCCGTCCACGGGCTCGCCGAGCACCACCTCGTCGACCGGCTCGTCCGTGGCCGCGCGTGGATCGGCATCCTCGCCATCGGCTTGATCGGCATCGTCTTCATGCAGGTCTCCATGCTGCGCCTCAACGCGGGCGTCGGCGCGGCTGTCGAGAAGGCCGGCGTCCTGGAGCGGCAGAACTCCGCGCTGCGCGCCTCGATCTCCGAGCTCAGCTCGGGCGAGCGGATCGCCGCAGAGGCCTTGCAGCTCGGTCTTGTGCTCCCCGCGGGAACCCCGCGCTTCCTCAACGCCGAGGGCGTGGTCGCCAGCCGCGCCGCGGCGTCGATCGCTCCGCCCGGAGAGGGCATCATCCCGTCGGCCAGCACCACTGAGACGACCGCCCTCGACCCAGCCGCCACGACCACCCCGATCCTCGGCGACTCGGGTGTGACAGCCGCGCAGGATCCGGCAGCGATCACCGCGGCCCCGGCGGCTGGAGCCAGCGATCCTTCGGCGAGCGCCGACCCCGCCGTCCAGCCCGCGGCGCCCGCCACCACGACGACCACAACGCCTCCTGCACAGGAGCAGACCACCGCGCCGCCCGCGCAGGAGCAGGCCGCCGCGCCGCCGCCCACCGCGCAGACCGGCGGGGTCGACGCCTCGGGCCAGGTGGGCTGACCGTGACGCCGATCGCTTCTCGCATCGGCGTCCTCTTCGCCCTCTTCTTCGGCCTGCTGGCCATCGCCGGCGCGCGGGCGGCATGGCTCGGAACGGTCAAGGGCGACTCGTTGCAGGACGCCGCCAAGACCCAGCAGGTCGCCGACCTCACGGTGCCGGCGAAGCGCGGGACCATTGTCGATCGCCGCGGCGTCGAGCTCGCAGTCTCCGAGCCCGCGGCGGACCTCAGCGCGACCCCGTACCTCGTCGAGGACCCGGTCTCCGCCGCACGGCAGCTCGCGCCGATCCTCGACAAGAACGAGGACGATCTCGTCAAGCTCCTGGCGCGCAAGGACACAGGCTTCGTGTACCTGGCCCGCAAGCTGCCGGCCGAGCAGGCGCAGGCGGTCGCCGATCTCGAGATCGCCGGCATCGAGCAGACGGCCACGACCAGCCGCAGCTACCCGCGCAAGTGGCTGGCCTCCCAGGTGCTCGGCGGCGTCGGCACCGAGGGCAAGGGCCTTTCCGGGCTCGAGTACGGCTACGAGCGCATGCTCCACGGCGCCGACGGCGAGCGGCGGACGGTCAAGGACGCGCTCGGCAAGGCCATCGATGTGCAGGACGTCAAGCCGGCTCAGGAGGGCGCCACGCTCCAATTGAGCATCGACTCAGCGCTCCAGGACAAGACCGAGGCGGTCCTCGCGCAGGTCGGCAGGACGTTCCAGCCCAAGGGCGCCACTGCCATCGTCATGGATCCGCGCAACGGCGAGCTTCTGGCGGTGGCCAACTGGCCGCGGGTCGACGCCAACAACCTCGCCGGCGCGCCGGGCTGGGCGCTGCAGAACCGCGCCACCGGCTTTGCCTACGAGCCAGGTTCGACGTTCAAGGCCTTCACGGTTGCCGGCGCGCTCGAGGACAAGGCGGTCACGCCGGACACGTCGTTCGGCCTGCCGCCGACGATCCAGGTCGCCGACCGGGTGATCGGCGAGTCCCACCCCCGCGGAGCGATCACGCTGACGACGTCGGAGATCCTTGCCCAGTCCAGCAACGTCGGCTCGATCATGATCGGCATGAAGGACGGGGCGGATCGCTTCAGCAAGTGGGTCGAGCGCTTCGGCTTCGGCCGCCCGACCGGATCGGATCTCCCCGGCGAGGAGCGCGGGATCGTCCTGCCGCGCGACGAGTACTCAGGCTCGTCGATGGGCAACCTGCCGATCGGTCAGGGCACGCTGGTCACGCCCATGCAGATGATGGCCGCCTACTCGGTGATCGCCAGCGACGGGCGCATCCGTGTCCCGCACGTGGTGCGCAAGGTCGACGACCGTCCTGTGCGCGTCCCGGCGCCGCGGCGCGTCGTCTCTGAAGAGACCGCGGCGCAGGTGCGCACGATGCTCGAGGGCGTCTTCGCTCCGGGCGGCACAGCCTCGGAGGTATCGATTCCCGGCTACAAGCTCGCGGGCAAGACCGGCACCGCCAACAAGGTCGACTCGGACACCGGCGAGTACTCGCAGGAGCGCTACGTGGCGTCGTTCGTGGGCTTCGCCCCGGCGCTCAAGCCCAAGCTGCTGACGATGGTGGTCGTCGACGAGCCAAAGGGCGCGATCTACGGCGGCGAGGTCGCGGCGCCGGCGTTCGGGCAGATCATGACCTTCGGGTTGCAGTACCTGAAGATCCCCCCGGGATAGGCTCCGGCTCATGCTCCTTGGGGAGGTCATGGGCGACGGCCCCGACGTGGAGATCGCCCACCTCGCCCACGACACGCGCGAGGTCCGCGACGGCTCGCTGTTCTTCTGCGTCCCGGGCTTCACCCGCGACGGGCACGATCTCGCCGGCGAGGCGATCGAGAGCGGCGCTGTGGCGCTCGTCGTGGAGCGGGAGCTGGGTAGCGGCGTGCCCGAGGTGACGGTTCCTTCGGTCCGGGCGGCGATGGCGCCGGCGGCAGCCCGCTTCCACGGCGACCCGACGGCGCGCCTCCCGGTGGTCGGGATCACCGGCACCAACGGCAAGACGACCACCGCGTTCCTCGCCCGCGGGATGCTTGAACAGTCGGGGCGTCAGACGGGCCTGCTCGGCACGGTGACGTCGTGGGTGGGAGGCGAGCAGCGGCCGACCGTGCGCACCACACCCGAGGCGCTCGAGCTTCAAGCGACGTTCGCCGAGATGCTCGCCGGGGGCGACGACGCTTGCGCGATGGAGGTCTCGTCCCACGCGCTCGCGCTGCATCGCGCCGACGCCATCCACTGGGCGGTTGCCGTATTCACCAACCTCACCCAGGACCACCTCGATTTCCACGCAGATATGGACGAGTACTTCGCCGCCAAGCGCAGGCTGTTCGAGTCCGGAGCGGGCACCCTGATCGTCAACGTCGACGACCCGTACGGCGTGCGCCTGGCGGCGGACTTCCCCGAAGCGACCACCGTCGGGATCGGCGCCGACGCGGCCGTGCGCGCCGAGGACCTCGAGGCGGACGCCACCGGGACAACGTTCATGGTCGATGGCCTCGAGCACCGCGTCGCTCTGCCCGGGCGGTTCAACGTGCTCAACGCCCTGTGCGCGATCGCTTCCGTGCGTGCGTTGGGGATCGACGCGCGGTCCGCGGCCGAGGCGCTCGAGCGGGCGGGCTCGGTTCCTGGCCGCTTCGAGCCGGTCGACGAGGGACAGGGGTTCGCCGTCGTCGTCGACTACTCCCATACGCCCGACTCCCTGGAGAACGCGCTGAACGCTGCCCGCGATCTGGCGACGGGGCGGGTCTACTGCGTCTTTGGCGCGGGCGGCGACCGCGACCGGGCCAAGCGCCCGTTGATGGGCGCCGTCGCCGCCGAGCTGGCCGACGTGGCGGTCGTCACGTCCGACAACCCGCGCTCGGAGGACCCACAGGCGATCGTCGACGAGATCCTCGCCGGCGCGGGCGGTCATGCGCAGGCAGTGCTCGACCGCGGCGAGGCCATCGCCCATGCCGTCGGACTGGCCGAGGACGGCGACGTCGTCCTGATCGCCGGCAAGGGCCACGAGCAGGGTCAGGAGCTCGCCGGCGGCGAGAAGGTGCCGTTCGACGACGTCGCCGTCGCGCGAGAGGCGTTGCGTGGTCGGCTGGTCTTCTGAACAGGTCGCGCAGGCCGCGGGCGCGAGGCTCGTGGCGCCCTCGCCGCACGCGAACGGACCCACGCGAGCCACGATCGATTCGCGCGACGTCGGCCCGGGCGACCTCTTCATCGGACTCGTCGGAGAGCACGTGGACGGCGGGCGGTTCGCCGCGCAAGCCCTCGCCGCCGGCGCCTGGGGCGTGCTCGTCGCGCCCGAGCACGCGGACCCCGCCCGCCTCGGGCGGCCAGATCCCCGTGTTGGGGGAATGGGGCAGCCCAACGGTGGCGGCGACGGCGTTCTCCTTGCCGCCGACGATCCGCTCCGTGCGTTGCAGGACCTCGCGACGGCGTGGCGCCGCGCGCTGGGCGCCCGCGTCATCGGTATCACGGGCTCGACCGGTAAGACCTCGACCAAGGACATCCTGTTCGGGATGCTGCGCCCCCACCGGCGCACGGTCGCCACCCCGCAGAACCTCAACACCGAGATCGGCCTTCCGCTGACGGTGCTGGCCGCGCCCGGCGACACCGAGGTCCTGGTGCTCGAGATGGGCATGCGCGGCGAGGGCCAGATCGCGGAGCTCGCGCGGATCGCCGAGCCCGATGTCGGCGTCATCGTCTCAATCGGCCCCGTGCACCTCGAACTGCTCGGGACGGTCGAGCGCGTGGCGGCGGCGAAGGCCGAGCTACTGCACGGCCTGCCCGCCGGCGGGACTGCGGTCGTGCCAGTAGGGGAGGATCTGCTGGCCGGCCACCTGCCCGACCACGTCGAGGTGGTGACGTTCGGCCCGGGGGGCGACGTGAGCGACCTGGGCGCCGTTGAGCTGCCGTTCGACGCCGAGCACCTACGCCGCAACGCGATGGCCGCGCTGGCCGCCGCGCGGGCGATCGGTGTGGAGCCCGCGGGCGCGATCGAGGTCGAGCTGTCCGACCGGCGGGGCCAGCGCCACGAGCTCCCGGGCGGGGTGGTCGTCGTGGACGACTGCTACAACGCCAATCCGATGTCGATGCGCGCAGCCCTCGACGAGTTGGCCCGCGCTCCGGGTCGCCGCGTCGCCGTCCTCGGCGACATGCTCGAGCTCGGGCCCGACGAGGTCGCCTTTCACGAGGAGATCGGTCGCTATGCGGGCGACCGCGCGGACGTGCTCGTGACTGTCGGTCCCCTCGCCGCCCACATGGGCGGCGGGCACGCGACGGCCGACGCCGGCGAAGCGGCTGCGGTGGTCCGGGAAATCATGCGCCGGGGCGACACGATCCTGATCAAGGCCTCGCGCGGCGTGGGTCTCCAGGCCGTCGCCGAGGCGCTGGCCGCCTGATGGGCGAGGTCCTCATCGGCGGCACCGCCGCGCTGCTGATCTGCATGTTCCTCTCGCCGCGGTTCATCGAGATGCTGCACGACCGCGAGTTCGGCCAGCACATCCGCGAGGAGGGCCCCGAGGGCCACCACGTCAAGGCGGGCACGCCGACGATGGGCGGGATCATCATCTTCGCCGCGTTCTCGGTACCGGTCCTGATCCTGATGGACTACGACTGGCGGGCCGTCGGCGTGGTCACCACGGCCATCGCCTGCGCGCTGATCGGCTTCGCCGACGACTACACGAAGATCGTCAAGCGCCGGTCGCTGGGCCTGCGGGCGCGAACCAAGCTGATCCTGACGATGGTCATCTCGGTGTGGCTGTGGTGGGTGGCGACCAAGAAGGCGGGCCTGCCCGACTCGCTGCGCCTGCACGTGATCGACGCGCAGATCGACGTCGCCTGGATGTATCCGCTGGTCGTCTACCTCGTCGTGGCGGGCACGACGAGTGCCGTGAACCTCACCGACGGGCTCGACGGCCTGGCCGCGGGCTGCGTGGCCATCGTGGGGCTGGCTTACATCGCGATCTGCTTCATCACCCCAGGGGCGCGCGACCTGGCGCTGGTCAGCTCTTGCCTGGTCGGTACCTGCGTCGGCTTCTTGTGGTTCAACGCGTTTCCGGCGACGATCTTCATGGGCGACACGGGCTCTCTCGGCTTGGGTGGGGCCTTAGCCGGCTTGGCGGTCATGACGCGAACCGAGGTCTTGCTGATCCTCCTAGGCGGGATCTTCGTCGCCGAAGCGCTCAGCGTGCTGATCCAGGTCTTCAGCTTCCAGACCTTCCGCAAGCGCGTGTTCCTGATGGCGCCCGTCCATCACCACTTCGAGCTGGCGGGGTGGTCGGAGACCAAGATCATCCTGCGCTTCTGGATCGTCGCGGCGATCTGCGCGGCCATCGGCTTCACGATCTACCAGCAGTCGCTTCCGCTTGGCTGACGTGCGTCCTCCGCTGCCCGCCGGGCCCTACCTCGTGGTGGGCATGGCGCGGTCGGGAGTCAGCGCGCTTCGCGCGCTGCGGACGCTGGGGGAGCGGGCCGTCGGCGTCGACAGCGGGCGCCCGTCCGTCGACCTTCCCGATGTGTATCTGGACAACGACGGGTTGGACCTGCTCGACGCTGCGCAGGCGGTCGTCAAGTCGCCGGGTGTTCCGGCCGAGGCGCCGGTGGTCGCCGCCGCGCGCGAGCGGGGGCTCACGGTGCTCGGCGAGCTCGAGCTGGCCTGGCGGCTGCTGCCCAACGCGTTCATCGCCGTCACCGGGACCAACGGCAAGACCACCACCGCGGAGCTCATTGGTCATGTCCACCGCGAGGCCGGCGTCCCGGTCGAGGTGGCCGGCAACGTCGGGACCGCGCTGACCTCGCTGGTCGGCGCAGTCGACCCTGCCGCGGTCGTCGTCTGCGAGGCGTCGTCGTTTCAGCTCGAGGACACGCTCGAGTTCGCGCCCGACGCGGCTGTGCTCCTCAACGTCGAACCTGACCACCTCGACCGGCACGGCACGCTGGAGCGCTACCGCGCGGCCAAGCTCCAGGCCTTCGCGCGGCAGGGGCCCGAAGACCTGGCGGTGAGCGAACTCGACGTTCCGGGCCGGGCGCGCCGGGTCAATCCGCTCGACGTGTCGGGGTGGGAGCTGGGCGTGCGCGGCGCCCACAACGCCGCCAACGCAGGCTTCGCCGCCGCGGTGTGCCTCGAGCGCGGACTCGGTGAAGAGGCGGTCCGCGCCGGGCTGCGGACGTTCCGCGGCGTCGAGCACCGGCTCGAGGAGGTCGCCACCCGCGATGGCGTCCTCTACGTCAACGACTCCAAGGCCACCAACGTCGCTTCCACGCTGATGGCGATCGCTGCGTTCTCGGCGCCGGTGCATCTGATCCTCGGGGGGCAGGGCAAGGGCCAGGACTTCGCGCCGCTGCGCGAGGCGGTAGCGGGGGCCTCGGTCTACCTGATCGGCGAGGACGGCCTGGCGATCGGAGAGGCCATCGACACCGGCGTGTGGTGTGAAGACCTCGAGGGCGCCGTCGTCGCGGCCCGCGCGGCCGCCCGGCAGGGCGATGTGGTGCTGCTCTCGCCGGCCTGCGCGAGCTTCGACCAACACGCCGACTTCGAAGCGCGGGGACGGCGCTTCAAGGAGCTTGTGGCCTGACGGCGAATCAACGCTTGATGTCCAAGCGTGCCGCCGCCGCGCCGAAGAAGAAGAAGAAGGCAACCGCGCCCCGCAAGCGCGTGCCTTCCACCAAGCCGCTCGAGTACAACATCCTGCTCACGGCGACCCTCTGCCTGCTCGCCTTCGGCGCCGTCATGGTCTACAGCGCCTCGTCGGCTCGGACCGCGCTGGAGGGCGGCGATGCCGGAACCGAGTACCTGATCCGCTACGTCGCCTACGGGGCGGTCGGGGTTGCGGCGCTCTACGCGATCTCGCGCCGCGGCCTGGACCTGCTCACGCGCATCACCGGCCCGCTGTTGCTGGTCGCGTTCGTGCTGCTGGTCGCCGTTCGCGTGCCGGGGGTTGGCGTCAGCATCAACGGCGCGCAGCGCTGGCTGGGCGCCGGCCCGCTGCAGTTCCAGCCGTCGGAGGTGGCCAAGCTCGCGCTGCTGCTCTACGGCGTGAAGTTCCTGGCCGAGAAACCCAACCGGGTCACGCAGCCGCGGCTGCTGATGCCGCT
>Ga0136633_1002633_pt1 | contig 12233 bp, 11 predicted proteins | sample AntDrymeUQ832206_2_FD_105494 | JGI IMG/M metagenome (GOLD analysis project Ga0136633, IMG submission 105494) | Polar desert sand microbial communities from Dry Valleys, Antarctica - metaG UQ83 (22.06) | ecosystem: Environmental > Terrestrial > Soil > Desert | place: Antarctica: Dry Valley... | reverse complement strand
TCGGCGCCGGCCTGCGCTAGAGCCTCGGCGAAGGCGACACCGAGACCGCTCGACGCGCCGGTGACGATCGCGACGCGGCCATCGAGACGGAACCGCGAGAGTACGTCGATCACGAGACCACCCTGTCAGCTCCACATCGTTAGTCGTCAACCTATGCCGGGTGAGCCGCGGAGGATGTCTCGCCATGCGGGCGGAACCTCGCCGACCTCGGGCGGCAGGTCGACTCAGCCGAGCGCCCGCGACAGGTCGGCGAGCAGGTCGCTGATGTCTTCGATGCCGACGGACAGCCGCACCAGCGCGGCATCGACCTCGAGCGGAGAGCCGGCTACCGATGCGTGCGTCATCCGCCCCGGATGCTCGATCAGCGACTCGACTCCGCCGAGCGACTCACCCAACGTGAAGACGGTGGTGCGCGAGACGACGTCGAGCGCCGCTGCCTCGCCACCGACCATCGTGAAGGACACCATCCCGCCGAAGTCCTTCATCTGCTTCGCGGCGATCTCGTGACCAGGATGCTCGGCCAGCCCGGGATAGAGCACCCGGTCGACAGCGGGATGGCTCTGCAAGAGCTCGACTACTCGCGCAGCGTTGGTGCAATGCTGGCGCATCCGGACGCCGAGGGTCTTGACGCCCCGCAGGACGAGCCAGGCGTCGAATGGGCCGGCCACCGCACCCATCGCGTTCTGGTGGTAGGCGAGCTCGTCTCCGAGCGCGGCGTCGGCGGTGACGAGTGCGCCGCCAACAACATCGGAGTGCCCACCCATGTACTTCGTGGTGGAGTGCACGACGACGTCGGCCCCGAGGGTCAGCGGCTGCTGGAGGTACGCCGAGGCGAAGGTGTTGTCGACGACGAGCCGGGCACCACCGGAATGGGTGAGCTCCGCCACCGCTGCGATGTCGGCGATGCCGAGCAGCGGGTTGGTGGGGGTCTCGAGCCACACCAGCTTGGTCTCCGGCCGCATCGCCGCCCTGACGGCGGCCAGGTCCGACACAGGCGCAGGCGTGAAGGACAGACCCCAGCGCTCGGCGACGCGGGCGAAGAGTCGGTACGTGCCGCCGTACGCGTCATCAGGAATCACCACGTGGTCACCGGGCGAGCACATCGTGCGCAGCACGCAGTCCTCGGCCGCAAGACCACTGGCGAAGGCGAGGCCACGGCGGCCCTGCTCGAGAGCAGCCAGGCAGGTCTCGAGCGCCGTGCGCGTCGGGTTGGCGGACCGGGAGTACTCGTAGCCGCCGCGCAGCCCGCCGACGCCGTCTTGCTTGTACGTCGACGTGAGGTAGACAGGGGTGACCACGGCGCCCGTCGTCGGGTCGGGATCCTGTCCGGCATGGATCGCCAAGGTCTCGAAGCCGAAGTCGGCGCTGTCCCAGGTGTCGCTCATCGGTGCCCCCCGGCCAGGAAGCCGAGCAAGTCGCTGCGAGTCAAGATGCCTACCGGCTTGCCGTCGTCGAGAACCAGTACCGCAGTCGCGTTGCCCAGCTCTCCCATCGCGGTCGACACCGGCTCGCCGGAGCCGACGGTCGGCAACGCCTTGGACATGTGTCGTTCGAGTGGCTCTTCGAGAGCGTTGCGGTCGGCAAAGACCGCTTCGAGCAGGTCGCGCTCGATCACCGAGCCGACCACCTCGGCCGCCATCACCGGGGGCTCCTCCTTGACCACGGGCATCTGCGACACGCCGTATTCACGCAGGATGGCGATGGCCGAGCCCACCGTCTCGTGCGGGTGCACGTGGACGAGCTCCGGCATCGCCGAGGCCTTGTTGCTGAGCACGTCACGGACGGCTGGCTCGTTGGTGGCCTTGGTCAGGAAGCCGAAGTCGGCCATCCACTCGTCGTTGAAGATCTTTGACAAGTAGCCGCGGCCACCATCCGGCAACAGCACCACGATCACGGCGTCTCGGTCGAGCTCGGCGGCCACGCGCAGCGCTGCGGCGGCCGCGAGTCCGCACGATCCGCCGACCAGTAGACCTTCCTCGCGGGCCAGTCGACGCGTCGTCAGGAAGGAGTCGCGGTCGCTGATCGCTTCGATTCGATCGACTACCGAGGGGTCGTACGTTCCCGGCCAGAAGTCTTCTCCGACGCCCTCGACGAGGTACGGCCGGCCGGTGCCGCCGGAGTAGACCGAGCCCTCCGGGTCAGCGCCGACGACGACGATGCCGGGGTTCTGCTCCTTGAGGTAGCGGGCCGTGCCGCTGATCGTGCCCCCGGTGCCGACGCCGGCGACGAAGTGCGTGATGCGACCTGCGGTCTGCGCCCAGATCTCCGGCCCCGTCGACTCGTAGTGCGCCTGCGGATTCATCGGGTTCTGGTACTGGTTGGGCTTCCACCCGCCTGGCGTCTCTCGGGCCAGCCGGTCGCTGACGGAGTAGTAGGAGTCGGGGTGCTCTGGAGCGACCGCGGTCGGGCAGACGACGACCTCAGCGCCGTACGCCCGGAGCAGCGAGATCTTCTCGCCGCTCATCTTGTCCGGCATGACGAAGATGCACTTGTACCCGCGCTGCGCGGCCACGATGGCGAGCCCGACACCGGTGTTGCCGCTGGTCGGCTCGACGATCGTGCCGCCCGGCTGGAGCTCACCCGACTCCTCGCCGGCGAGGACCATGCCCAGCGCGATGCGGTCCTTGACCGACCCGCCCGGGTTGAAGTACTCCACTTTGGCCAGCACAGTGGGCGCCAACCCGGCCGTGACCCGGCCTAGTTTGAGCAGTGGCGTGTTGCCGACGAGGTCAACCAGCGACTCAGCGAATTTCATCGGCTCAGTGTCCATGCGCCCAGCGTAGCGGCGCGTCGAGCACTACCGTGAGGGGATGTCGCCGATCCGTCGAGTAGCCCTGCGTGCCGGCGCCGGGGTGGTCGCTACCAGCGTGCTCGGGGTCGGCGTGCTCGGTGTCGAGGCCGAGTTGGCGCGACGCCGGGAGTACGTCAGCGCAGACAGTGCGCCCCCGGTGTCCTCGCTCATCGGCGCGGGCAGCGGTGCGCCGCTTCGGCTGGCGGTTCTCGGTGACTCCACTGCGGCCGGCCTCGGCGTCACAGACACCGGCGACACTGTCGGCGCCCAGGTGGCCAGCGCACTGTCGACTGACCTGCGCCGCCCGGTGCGACTTGACGGTCTCGGCGTCTCTGGAGCGCGCACCGCCGACCTTGACCCCCAGGTGTCCCGGGCGCTGCTGCAGAAGCCCGACGTCGCGGTGATCCTGGTCGGCCCCAACGACGTCACCCACCTCACCCGCCGTTCCAGCGTCCGCAACGACGTCGCGAACGCCGTACGACGGCTGCGCGCCGCTGGTGCGGCTGTGGTGGTCGGCAGCTGCGCCGACATGGGCGCGGCGACCGCGTTTCTCCAGCCGTTGCGCACTGTCTCAGCGTGGCGGGGCCGAGCAATCGGCGCCGCCGTACGCGCCGCCGCCACCGATGAGGGCGGGCTGGCAGTCGACATCGGCGGTGAGACCGGCGCGGCCTTCCGCTCCGACCCCGATCGCTATCTGTCCTCGGATGAGTTCCACCCCTCGATCGAGGGCTACCGACTCTGGGCCGAGGCGCTGCTTCCCGAGGTGCGGGTCGCGGCCGGTGTAGCCACCTCCTGACGGTGACCGGGCGGACACCCGGATCGACGAGGGAGTGCACCACCCTCTATCGCGTGCAGCCGCTCATGATCATGACAAAACGGCCCCGCTCGACCTAGGTGGGAATGTTCAGGAGGCGTCGTCGAGCAGGTCGTCGTCGACGATCGGATGGCGTACGACGTAGGTGGACGCGAAGGACTGGACCGTCGCCACGACGGGAAGGGCGAGCAGGGCGCCGATGGGTCCGAAGAGAGCGAGGCCGGACAGCGCCGCGATGAATCCGATCGCGGGGTGCACCTTCATGGTCCGTGATGACAGCGGCGGCGAGATGACGTAGTTCTCGATCTGCTGGTAGATGACGACGAGGATCAGGACGTACAGCGACGTGCGAGGGCTCTGCGTCAGTGCGACGACGACTGGCAGCACGCCCGCGAGGTAGACGCCGACCGCCGGGATGAACTGCGACACGGCGCCGACCCACAGACCCAGTGCGACAGCTGACGGGACGTCGAGCAACGAGAATCCGACGACATGCACGACCGCTGAGAGCGCGGCGAGCGTCACTCGGTAGACGACGTAGCTGGCCGTCCGGTCGATCGCGATGTCCCAGGCGCGCAGCACTTCTCGCTGCCGAGCCGCGGGCAGGACAGAGCAGACCGCGCGGCGCATCATCGGGCCGTCCTTGGCGAAGTAGAACGTCAAGGTCGCCACCGTGAGGAGCTGGAAGAGCAGTGCAAGCACCGTGGCACCGAGCCCGAACGCGTTGCGAGTGAGGACCCGGCCCACCTGTCCGGCCTCACCCACGGCTCCGGCGACGTCAGACTGGCTCAGCTCGACGCCCATCGTGTCTTCAAGGAAGGCGGTCGCGGCTCGGGCGTACCGCGGCAGGCCGTCGATGACGTCGGCGACCTGTCCTGCGACGACCGTGCCGAGCAGGACGGCAAACAGCCCGAGCACGAGACTCAGTGCCCCGAAGACGGCGAGCGTGGCACGCCCCCGCGACCAGCCGCGGCGCGCCAACCGGTTGACGGCCGGCTCGATGGCAAAGCCCAGGAACAGGCTCAGCACCACGAGAAGCAGGACGCCACGCAGTCGCTGAAGCACCCACAGCAGCGCAAGCAGCGCGGAGATGCCGACGACGGCAGCCAGCACGACCTTGCGCAACCGCACATCGAATCGTTGCGTGTCGTCGCGGGTCACCGACACCCGCTTTGCCGTCACCACGACGCCACTCTGTCAGGAACCGCCGCGCCGACGCGCGTCAGGCCGCGGAGCGGCACCCCGGAGCTCGATCGCGATAGGCCACGGTGTCATCGACGCGGTCGACTTCCATCACCGAGGCGTCTGCGCCAAGGTAGGTCCGACCGCTCAGCAGCCGGATCAGTCGGCCATCTGGGCGATCCGCGAAGTCCGAGCGGTTGACCATGAAGACGACCTCGGCCGCCGCGGCATCGACCCGGCCACCCACGGTGCGAGCCGGCACCTCGCTGGGCCGGCCGTCGGCACCGATCCGGACTCCCGTCATGGTGTAACGCCAGGTGCCGTCGCCGGCCCGCCGGGCGGCGAGGAAGTAGTCGATCGGTTCGAGGCTGATCCGCACGTCGACCCGCGACCCGATCCGCAGCTCGGGGGCGGTGCCCGCCAACGACGCAAGGCGCACCGCGAGGACCACGGTTCGCGGACCCGAGGCAATGTGGATCTCATGAAGATCGAGGTCCGAGGTTCCCTTGCCGAGCGAGCCGTACGACGCGTCCCCCGAGATGTCGACGATCCGGGGGCAACCGGCCGGCGCGCCGAGCGCGGGCGTACCGATCGCGGCCACCGACAGGGCAAACGCCGCAGCCAGCCGAGGAAGTCTCATATGTCGTATTTCGGCATGCGACAGGTCACCCCCTTCCGCCACTCGGCCTAGAGTTTCGCCGTACGCCGGGTCGCCGCTAGCGTGGGTCGAACACACCGCCACCCACCGTCGCGCCGTCGTCGAAGGAGTGCTCTCGTGCCCGAGGCCGTGATCGTCGCTACTGCCCGCTCGCCTATCGGACGAGCCTTCAAGGGCAGCCTGAAGGACTTCCGGCCCGACGACCTCGCCGCCACGATCGTGCAGGCAGCGCTGGACAAGGTGCCGGCGCTCGACCCGCACTCGATCGACGACATCATGCTCGGCTGTGGGCTGCCCGGCGGCGAACAGGGCTTCAACATGGGCCGAGTCGTCGCGACGTTGCTCGGGCTGGACGACGTACCCGGCACCACTGTCACTCGCTACTGCGCGTCGAGCGTGCAGACCACGCGAATGGCCCTGCACGCGATCAAGGCCGGCGAGGGCGACGTCTTCGTCTCAGCCGGCGTTGAGATGGTAAGTCGCTTCGTCAAGGGCAACAGCGACGGCCTCCCGGACACCACCAACCCGCGCTACGACGATGCGAAGGCGCGCACGGCGCGGGCGGCCGAGGGCGGCACTGGCGGGTGGACCGACCCCCGACAGCAGCGCCAGCTGCCGGACGTCTACATCGCGATGGGCCAGACCGCGGAGAACGTCGCGTCGATCAAGGGCGTGCCGCGAGAGGCGCAGGACGAGTTCGGGGTGCGGTCGCAAAACCTCGCCGAGAAGGCCATCGCCAACGGCTTCTTCGAGCGGGAGATCACTCCGGTCACCGCGCCTGATGGCTCGGTCGTCTCCACCGACGACGGTCCTCGGCCGGGCGTGACCTTCGACGGAGTCGCGGGGCTCAAGCCGGTTTTCCGACCCGATGGGACCGTCACGGCTGCCAACTGCTGCCCGCTCAACGACGGCGCGGCAGCGGTGATCATCATGAGCGACACCAGGGCCAAGGAGCTCGGCATCACGCCACTCGCCCGCGTGGTGTCCACCGGAGTGTCGGGACTGAGCCCGGAGATCATGGGCCTCGGCCCGGTCGAGGCGACCAAGCGGGCGCTGGCCCTGGCGAAGATGTCGATCAACGACATCGACCTCGTCGAGATCAACGAGGCCTTCGCGGCGCAGGTGATCCCCAGCTACCTCGATCTGGGCGTCGACATCGACCGGCTCAACGTGCACGGCGGCTCGATCGCTCTCGGCCACCCCTTCGGCATGACGGGCGCACGCATCACCGGCACTCTCCTCAACGGCCTGTCCTCGACCGACAAGACGTTCGGGCTGGAGACCATGTGCGTCGGCGGCGGCCAGGGAATGGCGATGATCCTCGAGCGGCTGTGATCAGCTGCTCAGCGTGAGCTCGTCGCGAAGACAGCTCTGACTGACCACACCACCTGGCCCCTTCGGATGGTTCTGGTGTTAGCCCGCGAGGTCAGGAGCGTTCCCGTCGATGATCCGGGCGTGATCACTGTCGTGTCGCTGCTCGCCGCCCTCGCGCTGGGGTGGTGGGCCGGCGTGCGACGGACCCAGTCGCGGAACGAGCACCGGACGGCTCTGCTGGTGGACATCCTCGGCGACGCCATGGGCCTGGTGGGCGACGAGGACGCAGCCGACGCCGTCGTACGACGGCTAGCCAAGGTGCTCAAGGCCGACGCCGCCGCCGTGGGCGTCGTGAGCGGAGACGGGCTTCAGCTTCTCGGCATGCACGGCATCGACAAGGGCATGCGCCACCACCGGCTCGGACGTGGCGAGGGCTGCTCCGGCCGAGCCTGGGAGCTCGGCCGGACCTTGGTCGTGCCGAACGTGAGCCGCGAGGCGGGGTACGTCGAAGGAGCCGTCGGCATCCGTAGTGGCGCCTACGTGCTTGGCCGAGTGGACGGTCGAGTAGTTCTGGTCATGTCGATCGAGTCGCTCCAAGCGCGCCGCTATCGCGACGGCGACATGCAGATCGTGCAGCCCGTGGCCGACCTGCTCGCCCACATGCTGGAGAGCCGACGGATCCTTCGGGCTGCCGAGCAGCTCGAGCAGCAGCTGCTCACCTTGGTGAGCCACGAGATGCGCACGCCGTTGACGACGATCCTCGGCGCGATATCGACCCTCGACTCCCGATGGGAGCAGCTCGATGACAGCTCGCGACACGAGCTCATCGCGAGCTCACGACGGGGCGCACTGCGGCTGGAGCGACTGGTCGAGAACGCCATCATGGCGGCCCGGCTCGAAGCCGGCGACGTCGACTTCCGGTCGGCCACGGTCGCGGTGTCGACAGTGCTCGATGAAGCGGTACGACGTGCCGCCGACCCCGGCCGCGTGCACACGACGGATGCGTCCGGCCTCGTGGTCGTGGCCGACGCCGAACACCTTCAGGCGGCCCTGCAGGCTCTGGTGAACAACGCTCTGCTGCACGGCGGCATGGGGCCCGTGCACCTCGACGCGCAGGGTCGCGAGGGTGCCGTCGAGATCTCCGTGCACGACAACGGCCCGGGCGTGGCCGCCGCAGACCGGACCATGATGTTCGAGCGCTTTCACCGCGGAGCTGGCCAGACCGCCCCAGGTCCGGGTCTTGGCCTCTACGTCGCCCGCTGCCTGGTGGAGGGCATGCACGGCGAGCTCACCATCGCGCGCACCGAGTCCCCCGGAGCGACGTTCGTGCTCCGCCTCCCCGCGTCAACCAACTCGCAGCTGCCGCACCCCCGGCCATCGACGAGCAATCAGGTCAAGCAGATCGTCCCCCGTCGCACCGGTGGCGACGGCAGCTGAACCGGCCGGTGAGAGCGCGACCCAGATTCGCTCGACGAGGGAGGGATTGCGCGGCAGTCGCAGATCTTTCGCGGTGACCAGCAGCCCGGCGAGCACCGCAACGCCGGCCCGGTCCTCGCCCTCCTGCTCCTGCATCGCCACCGCTTCCGCGAGGTCGCGCCCGGTGACCGCGAGTCGATCAGCGAGCGCGGCGTCGTACGGCGGCCGATCTGGGACCAACGGAGTCCCTGCGGGTCGGTCGCGGGAGAGCTCCGCCTCGGCGGTCGCGCAGGCGACGACGAGCGCGTAGACGACATCCGCGGCGGTCTCGCCGTTCTCGCCGAGCGGCTCGCGCCACTGCCTGTTGCCGAAGCGGCGGAGTCGGTCGGCGAGGCCGTCGACCACAGCAGTGACGGCGGAAGAGAGCGGCGGGGATCCTTCGGTCGGACCTGTGCCGGACACCCCCGCAGGTTACCGTGGGTGAATGAGCCAGCTCAGCCGTCTTGTCGCCGTCGCCGCCGGCACCTTCGCGATCGGCTGCTCGGGCGGTGGCGTGGCTGGCCAGCTGCCGGCGACGTCGGACTCCGGAGTGACCGCCGCGACGGTAACGCCGCTCGCCGCTCCGCTCCCACCCGTCGCGACGCCCTCTCCGGCTCAGACGAGGTCCCCGGCTCAGTCGCGCGAGGCTCGCTCGGTCGCCCCGGCCGCTGCACTGCCGCAGGCAAGCAGCGCTGGGTCGTCGTGCCCGACGTCGTACGCCCTACCGGACCCGCGACGGCCGATCGTGACGTTGGCCTTCCGGCGCAGCGACGACGCGAGCCGCATCGTCGGCCAGGAGAAGGTGCGCTTCACCCCCGACCGGCCGGTCGACGAGCTGGTCTTCCGGTTGTGGCCCAACGCTCCGCGCACCTCCGATGCCGGAGTGCGGATGGTCGTACGACGGGTGCTGGCCAATGGGGCGTCGCGCTTCACCATCGAGCAGGCCGGAGCGCCGGCTGGACGCGCGGGCACGTTGCTGCGGCTGCGGCTGCCGACTCCCGTGCCGGCCGGCCAGCCGATCGACGCAGTGCTCGATTTCGAGGTCGTCCTCGGCGCCGGGTCAGATGACCGAGTTGGTCGCTCGGGTACGACGACGTGGTGGGGCTCGGCATTCCCGCTGCTGGCCTGGGAGCGAGGCCGGGGCTGGGCCCGCGAGCCGGCGACCCGCGCCTTCGCCGAGGCCACCACCAGCGAGGCTTTCGACCTGCGCAACCTGACCGTCGACACCGTCGCCGGCGACGTCGTGCTGGCCTCGGGCCGAGCCGGGCGGGTAGACCCGCTGCCCGGCGGGCGGCGCAAGCATCACTTCAGCGCGCCAGCGGTGCGCGACGTAATGGTCGCTGCGGGAGCATTCCGGGTCAGCCGACGCACCGAGGGCGGAGTGCCCATCACGATCGGGGTGTCGCCGGGCCTGCGCGACGACCCGGTGACGATGGCCCGACTGCACGCCGAGGCGTTGCGCGCCCACGTGGCCCGGTTCGGCCGCTACGGCTACAGCGACCTGCAGGTTGCCGTCGTACCGTCGATCCGCGGCGGCATCGAGTACCCCGGGGCGATCCTGCTCGGCCCCGGCCAGCTCGATGCGACCCTGTCGCACGAAGTCGGCCACCAGTGGTTCTACGGCGTCGTCGGCGACAACCAGGGGCGCGACCCGTGGCTGGACGAGGCGTTCGCCACCTACGCTGAGGCCCTCCATCGGGGCAGCGGTCCGTCGTACCGGGAGAAGACCATCCCCGCCGCCGGACGCGACCGGGTCGGCGCCCCGATGACCTACTGGGAGTCGCACCGGGCCGACTACTTCCGCTCGGTCTACATCCAGGGCGCGGTGATGCTCATGGACGCCCGCGCGGCCGTGGGGGCGGTGCGGTTCGACGGCCTCGTCCGCTGCTACGTCGCCGCGCGGGCCTACGGGATCTCCTCGACGCGCGCGATCGAGCAGGCTTTCGCCGGTGCGCCGGAGGCGATCCGGATCTTTCGCCGTGACGGAGCGTTGCCCCCGGCCTAGTGCCGGGCGCCGGTGTCGTACGCCGAGAATTTCTGCACTACCTGTACCGGGGGTTGCCCGATCTGCCAGGCTGAGGCACGCTGGCAGCAACCCGACTCGCGGAGGCGCTCATGTCCCAACACCACTCCATGGAGACGCACCAGAACTTGCTCGAGCGGATCCCTGAGGTGACGGGACGACAGCTGCCCCACTGGTTCGAGGCCATCGACAACGGCCCGGCCCTGCTGCGGTTCGAGGAGCGGGTGACCTGGCTCAAGGACGAGCACAGCCTGCCGCACGGCTACGCCACGGCCTTGGTCCACGAGCACGACAAGAAGCGCACCCGCCCGGTCTAGGGGTTCGCCGTCGACGCTGACCAGGCGAGGACGTTTCTCGCCTCCTCCCACCATGCCGTCCTTGCTACGCGCCGGGCGGACGGTCGCACCCAGATGAGCCCCGTGGCTGCCGCAGTCGACGCCGAGGGTCGGGTCTGTATCAGCACCCGAGAGACCGCGATGAAGACTCGCCATCTCGAGCGGGTGCCGTACGCCGCGCTGTGCGTCCTCGCCGACGGCTTCTACGGTGACTGGGTGCAGGTCGAGGGCCCGGTCGAGATCGTCCGACTGCCCGAGGCGATGGAGCTGCTCGTCGACTACTACCGGCGGGTGGCCGGCGAGCACCCTGACTGGGCTGGCTACCGCCGCGCGATGATCGAGGAACGCCGGGTCCTGCTGCGGATGACGATCGAGCGCGCCGGCCCGTCCGTCTCCGGCTGACCCGCGGGGCGGACGGGTCGGGGCTAGACGATGACGCGTACGGCGGCTGCGGCAGCCTGGGCGCGCTTGCGGGCCTCGGCGACGTCGGCGCCGCGAGCCAGGGCCACGCCGAGGCGACGCCCTGGAGTGCAGTCGGGCTTGCCGAAGAGCCTGAGCTCCGCGGTCGGCACCGCGAGCGCGTCGGCGATCCCGGCGTACGACGGTGCGCTACCAGCTGCCGTCGCGAGGATCACGGCCGATGCGCCAGGAGAGTCGAGAGTGACGTCGGCGTCGCCGACCGGCAGACCAAGGATCGCGCGCACGTGCAGCGCGAACTCGCTCAGCGCCTGCGTGGCCATCGTGACCATACCCGTGTCATGGGGACGTGGTGACACTTCCGAGAAGATGACCTCGTCGCCTTGGACGAACAGCTCGACGCCGAAGATCCCCCAGCCGCCAAGCGCCGCCGTCACCGTGCCGGCAATGTGCTGCGCCGCCGCCAGCGCTGCGGCGCCCATCGGCTGCGGCTGCCAGCTCTCGCGGTAGTCGCCGCTCTCCTGCCGGTGCCCGATAGGCGAGCAGAAGGTCACCCCACCCGCGTGCTGCACGGTGAGCAGGGTGATCTCGTAGTCGAACTCGACGAACCCCTCGACGATCACGGCCTGGTCGTGCACCCGACCGGACTCGCGTGCGTAGCGCCAGGCAGTGAGCGGATCGTCGCCGTCGCGCACGGTCGACTGGCCCTTGCCGGATGAGCTCATCACCGGCTTCACGACGCACGGGAGCCCGATTGCGGCGACCGCATCGACGTACGCCTGCTCGGTCGTGGCGAAGCGGTACGGCGACGTAACGAGGCCGAGCTCCTCAGCTGAGAGCCGACGGATGCCTTCACGGTCCATCGTCAGCCGCGCCGCGCGCGCCGTTGGCACGACCCGCACCCCCTCGGCCTCCAGCTCGAGCAGCGTCTCGGTCGCGATGGCCTCGAGCTCCGGCACGACGAGGTGCGGCCGCTCCCGCTCGATGACCGCGCGTAGAGCAGTGCCGTCAAGCATGTCAACGACATGGGCGCGGTGAGCGACCTGCATGGCCGGGGCGCCGGCGTAACGATCAACAGCGATCACCTCGACACCGAGCCGCATCGCTTCGATCGCCACCTCACGACCGAGCTCACCGGCCCCGAGCAGCATCAGCCGGACCGCTCCCCCGGATCCGGCAGTGCCGATCTCGTCGTACGTCGTCAACGACATCCGAGCACCATACGCAGCACGATGGCAGGCTAT
>Ga0136633_1002631_pt1 | contig 12240 bp, 14 predicted proteins | sample AntDrymeUQ832206_2_FD_105494 | JGI IMG/M metagenome (GOLD analysis project Ga0136633, IMG submission 105494) | Polar desert sand microbial communities from Dry Valleys, Antarctica - metaG UQ83 (22.06) | ecosystem: Environmental > Terrestrial > Soil > Desert | place: Antarctica: Dry Valley... | reverse complement strand
TCGGGTCCTCGACGTTGTCGACGGCGATCCTCAGCTCCTCGGGGAGCTGCACCTTCTCGGCGATCTGCCCGAACGTCCGCAGGACGTTGCGCTGCAGCGCAACGAGCTCTGAGGACTCCTCGACGACGTCGGGCAGGTCGGTGAGCGTGGCGACGAGGTAGGGCTCCTCCTGCTCCCAGGAGTCCAGGTGCACGCGCTGGGCGCCCTGCACGAGGATCCGCAGGGTGCCGTCGGGCATCTTGAGCATGCGCGCGACCGAGCCGACGACGCCCACCTCGTAGAGCTGCTCGGGGCCCGGCGTCTCGTCCTCGGGCTCGCGCGAGGCGACCATGACGAGCAGGCGGTTGCCGGCCAGCACGTCGTTTACGAGCTGGACGGAGCGCTCCTGCCCGACGGCGAGCGGCATCAGCGTGTCGGGCAGCGGCACGGTCTCACGCAGCGGCAGGGCCGGCAGGCTCGCGGGCGTCCCGCGCGGAACGCCCACCGCGACCTCCTGGTGGCCGGAGTCCTGGGCGATCTCGATCACGAGGGCTCCCGCACCGTCGCCTCGACGTCGATCGGCACCTGGCGCGCGCGGCGCTCGGCCGGGGCGAGCGGCAGCTCCACCCGCAGGATCCCGTCGCGGTAGGTCGCGCGCGCCTCGTCGCCGATCACGTCGGCGCCCAGCGGGATGACGCGGCGAAACGGCCCGAAGTCGATCTCGAGCTGCTGGTAGACGCGGTCGTCGGCCTCGGCCGGGCGCCGGTGGCCCGAGAGGACCAGCTCGCGGCCCTCGATCTCCAGGCTGATCTCCCCGGGATCGATGCCCGCGAGCTCGGCCTGGACGACGGCGCGCGGCGGGTCCGGCGCCGGCGGGCTCTCGTAGAAGACGTCGACCGCAGGGGAGAAGCCGCCGCCGCGCCGCGCCGTGAGCCCCGGGCCGAAGGCGTCGCCGAACAGCTCGTCCATCTCGCGGCGCATCCGCTCGAAGTTCGCGAAGAGGTCGCGCTCGGGTCGCATGGAGCCGAGCCTACCCGTGGCTCATACCAGTTGTCTGTCGGTGTAGAGGTTTCTGGATCTGGTTGACGAATCCCTCTGTTATGGATCCCAGGGCAAGGCCGTTTGCGGCGGGCACGATCGAGCGGATGGAAGAGCTGCTGGGATGTGGTGAACTTCCGGTGCGATCTCGCGAATGGGTGCAGTGCGTGCGGCTGCTGGCGATGGGGCGTACCGCCCCGGACGTGGCCTAGATCTTGGGGCGCAGCCTGACGACGGTCGAGCGGCACAAGCGCCGGTTCCTGGCGGAGGGCGATGACTACCTGCTGGTCAACCGGCTCGGCGGCCGGCGCAACGAGGTGCTCTCGGTGCGGGAGGAGGCAGAGTTGATGGCCGCCCTGCACGCCGGCGCCGTCGACGGCGAGATCGTGACGGCCGCGAAGGTCAGGCAGGCGCTGGAAGCCAAGGCCGGGCGCCGGGTCGCCACCAAGACCGTGTACCGGGTGATGGAGCGCAGCAAATGGCGCAAGGTCATGCCCAGACCCACGCACCCCGACGGAGATCCCGAGCGCCGGGCGGCGTTTAAGGAAACCTCCCCTGCCTGATCGCCGCTGCGCGGGGCGAGGATCTCCGTCCGCTCGCGCTGATGTTCATGGACGAGGCCCGCTGGCCGGATCAACCGGCCGGTGCGCTGCTGGGCGCCTCCCGGGGTACGGCCGTTGATCGGCTGCCAGGTCGTGCGCGAGTACACCTACGCCTACACCGCCGTGTGTCCCGCGGACGGACGCTCTTGCTCGCTGATCCTGCCCTCGATGCAGACCGCGTGCTTCCAGGCGTTCCTGGACGAGCTCGGCGCCCGGTTCCCCAAGGAGCTGGTCGTGATGGTCTGCGACGGCGCGGGCTCGCACGGTGCCGGCGAGCTGAAGGTGCCCGAGAACGTGCGGCTGATCGGCCTACCGCCGTACAGCCCCGAGCTGAACCCCGTCGAGCAGATCTGGGCGCTGCTGCGCGAGCGCTACTTCGCCAACAAGATCATGGGATCCATGGCCGACGTGCAAGCCGTCCTGGTCAAGGCGCTCAACTGGCTGGCCCAGGCCACTGGGACCCTCCAGACCCTCACTCACCGCGCCTGGGCCACAACCCCTCAAACCGCCTGACAATGCGTATCAGACCTCGAAGACGGCGCCCTCGGCCGCGACTTCGACCGGCCCCGCGAACCGCGCCGCTGCCTGGTCGCGCGCCCAACCCAGGTCGAGCTCGTCGGAGATGTGCGTCAGCACCAGGCGCTTGGCGTGCGCGCGCTGGGCGTGGTCCCCGGCCTCGGCCGGCGTGAGGTGCCCACGGCCCCCGTCGGGCTCGGGTCGCGGGATCGTCGCCTCGAGCAGGAGCAGGTCGGTGCCCGAGGCGAAGTCCACGAGCTCCTGCGAGGGCCCGTGGTCGGCCCCGAACGTCATGCGCCCCGAGGCCCCGGCGATCTCGACCGCGTGGGTCGCCACGAAGTGCGGGACGCGGTGGAAGCGGACGCGCAGCGGACCGATCACGAGCTCGTCGGCCACCGCGTACTCGCGCAGCACGAACGCTCTTGCGATGTGCTCGGCGGGCATGCCGCCGCCCGCGCAGACCTGGCGGAAGGCATCCGTCGAGCCGGGCGGCGCATGCAGCGCCGGCCGCGCCGGGGTGTGGGTCTGGGGCGGGCGCTCGCCGGGAGACGGCTGCTGGCGCGGCGCGTAGGTCAGCGCGGACGCGAAGGGCACGAGGTCGAAGAAGTGGTCGGCGTGGAGGTGGCTGACGAGCACCGCGTCGACGTCGACGTAGTCGACGACCTGGCGGAGCTTGGCGAAGACGCCGTTGCCGCAGTCGAGCAGCACGACGGTGTCGCCCTCCTCGACGAGGTAGCCGCTGCACGCGCCGCCGGCGTCCTGCCAGGCGGGCGACTTGCCCAGAACCGTGATCCGCATTCCAACTCCCTCCCGGTGACCCGGCTGGGACGTTACCCGCAACCCGGTATCGTGGGCCGCTGGAGCGCCGGGAAGACTGGTCGGCAGCCGACCGCCCCTGCCCGAGACCAGGAGACCCGCCTGATGTCCGCTCCGCTTCGCACGCCCCGAGGCGCCTGATGGCGCTCGCCGTCCTCATCTTCGTCGGGGCCCTGGGGCTGATCGCCTCCGAGCGCGTCGATCGCACGAAGGTCGCCCTGGCCGGCGCCGTCCTGGTCCTGCTCACGCAGACGATCGAGCAGGAGCGCGCGATCGAGGCGGTCGACTTCAACACGATCGGGCTGCTCGTCGGGATGATGCTGATCGTCCGGCTGACCGAGCCGACGGGCGTCTTCACCTACGTCGCGATCCGCGCCGGGCAGCTCTCCCGCGGGCGGCCGTGGGCGGTGGTCGCGTCGCTGGCGGTCGCCACGGCGGTGCTGTCGGCCTTCCTGGACAACCTCACCACCGTCCTGCTGATGGTCCCGATCACGTTCCTGCTGGCCGACGCGCTGGACATCGACCCGATCCCGCTCGTGCTGATCGAGATCATCGCCTCGAACATCGGCGGAACCTCGACGCTGATCGGTGACCCGCCGAACATCCTGATCGCCGGCGCGACGGGGCTGAGCTTCACCGAGTTCATCGTCAACCTCGCACCGGTCGCGATCGTCGCCTTCCTCGCGGTGACCAGCTGCCTGTACCTCTTCTACCGCAAGAAGCTGCAGATCTCCCCCGAGGCGCGCGACCGCGTCATGGAGCTCGACGCCGACCGCTCGATCGAGGACGCCGGCGAGCTGCGCCGGCTGCTCCCGGTCCTCGGCCTGACGATCCTCGGCTTCTTCGCCCACCAGGCGCTGCACATCGAGCCCGCGACCGTGGCCCTCGCCGGCGCGACGCTGATGCTCGCGCTGACGCGACAGTCCGTGGAAGAGGCGCTGGCGGGCATCGAGTGGCCGACGCTGTTCTTCTTCATCGGCCTGTTCGTGATGGTCGGCGCGCTGGAGGAGACCGGGGCGGTGCAGGAGATCGCCGACGCGATCGCCGCGGTGACCGACGGCAACCGGACCGCGGAGCTGCTCGGCATCACCTGGGTCTCCGCGATCGCCTCGGGCATCGTGGACAACATCCCCTTCACCGCGACGATGATCCCGGTCGTCGAGCAGCTCAACGAGGCCGACGACGACGCCTACTGGTGGTCGCTGGCGCTCGGCGCGTGCTTCGGCGGCAACGCCACGCTGGTCGCCGCGGCGGCCAACGTGGCGGCGGCCGGGATGGCCGCTCGCGCCGGACGGCCGATCGGCTTCGTCGAGTTCCTCAAGGTCGGCATCCCCGCCACACTGCTGTCGATGGTCATCGCCACGCTCTACATCATCGTGAGGTACGTCTGATGCCGCAGTCGATCATCGGCGCCTGCCTCGTCGTCGCACCGCTGCTGCGCGCGGACCAGAGCGTCGGCGATGCGGTGCACCTCCTGGCCGGGCAGGAGCTGCCCGCGCTGCCGGTCGTCGACGGCTCGGGCCGCCTGGCCGGGATCTTCGGCGAGCGCGAGTTCATCGCGGCGCTCTTCCCGCAGTACCTCGGCACGCTGCGCTCGGCCGCCTTCGTGCGGGCCTCGCTGGACGACGCGCTCGAGCACCGCCGACCATGCCGCGACGAGCCCGTCTCCAAGCACATGAACACCGAGCACGTCGACGTGCCCGACGACGTCTCCGACGTCCAGCTCGCCGAGATCTTCCTGCACCACCGGGTGCTCATCGCTCCGGTCGTCCGCGACTCACAGCCCGTCGGCGTGGTCCCGCGCTCCGCGTTCTTCCGGGCGCTGGCCGCGCGCCTCGAGCAGCTCGGGTGAGCGCGCCGGCCCGAGCACGGGAGCGGCTGGCCGGCATGTCGCCGTGGAGCGGCGCCACCGCGCGGCCGCTCCAGGAGTTCCTGCGCACCGAGGCGGGCGGCGCGGTGCTGCTGCTCGCGGCGACCGTCGTGGCGCTCGTGTGGGCCAACTCGCCCCTCTCCGGCGCCTACGAGGACCTGTGGGCCACCGAGCTGACCGTCTCGCTCGGCGGCGGGGAGATCTCCGAGGACCTGCGCCACTGGGTCAACGACGGGCTGATGGTCTTCTTCTTCTACGTCGTCGGACTGGAGATCCGGCGCGAGCTGTCGATGGGCGAGCTGACCGACAAGCGCGAGGCCGCGATCCCGGCGATCGCGGCACTGGCGGGCATGGTCGTCCCCGCGCTGGTCTACGTCGCGTTCAACGTGGGCAGCGAGGCGGCCCGGGGCTGGGGCATCGTGATGGCGACCGACATCGCGTTCGTGCTCGGCGCGCTGGCGCTGCTCGGTCCCGCCTGCCCGGGGCAGCTGCGCGTCTTCCTGCTGACCCTGGCGATCGTCGACGACATCGGCGCGATCACCGTCATCGCGGTCTTCTACTCCGAGTTCATCAACCTGGCCGCGCTGGCGATCGCCGGCGGGATCCTCGCGGCGATCGCGCTGGCACACCCGCTGCGCATGTGGCGCGGGCCGGCGTACTTCGTCGCCGGCCTGGCGCTGTGGGTCGCGATGGTCAAGTCCGGCGTGCACCCGACGGTGGCCGGCGTGCTGCTCGGGATGCTGACCGCCGTGCACCCGCCCCAGCGCGCCGCCGTGGAGCGCGCCGCACGGGCGACGCGCTCCTTCCGCCAAGCGCCCACCGCGGGCTCCGCGCGCTCGGCCGTGCTCGAGGTGGGCGGCGCGATGTCCCCCAACGAGCGCCTCCAGGCGACGATGCACCCCTGGACGAGCTACGTCGTGGTGCCGCTCTTCGCGCTGGCCAACGCCGGCGTGGTGCTCTCTTTTGACGCGCTCGGCGCGGCGCTGGGCTCCGCGGTCACGCTCGGCATCATCGCCGGCCTGGTGCTCGGCAAGCTCGTCGGCATCACCCTCGTCTCGCTGGCCGGCGTCCGGCTCGGGCTCGGGACGCTGCCGCGCGGCGTCGGCACGCGCCAGCTCATGGGCGGCGCGGCGCTCGCCGGCATCGGCTTCACCGTCTCGCTGTTCGTCACCGACCTCGCCTTCGAGGACCCCGCCCTGCGCGAGGAGGCGAAGGTCGGCGTCCTGCTGGCCTCCGCGCTGGCGGCGCTGGTGGGCTGGGCGCTGTTTCGCCTGGCCGCCCGCGCCGGCGACGGCAACGAGCCCGATCGGCCCGAGCAGCTCGACCCTCCCGTCGACGAGGCGCGCGACCACATCCGCGGGCGCTTCGACGCCGGGCTGACCCTCGTGGAGTACGGCGACTTCGAGTGCCCGTTCTGCGGGCAGGCGACCGGGACGGTGGCCGAGCTCCGCGCGCGCTTCGGGGACGAGCTGCGCTACGTCTTCCGCCACCTGCCGCTGCGCGACGTGCACCCGCACGCGGCGCTCGCCGCCCAGGCCGCCGAGGCCGCGGGCGCCCAGGCCGCGTTCTGGCCGATGCACGACCTGCTCTTCGCCCGCCAGGACGCGCTGGAGCTCGACGACGTCGAGTCCTACGCCGCCGAGCTCGGCCTGGACCTGCCGCGCTTTCGCGCCGACCTGGAGAACGCCCACGGCGTCGAGCGGGTGCAGGACGACGTCGACGGCGCTGCGACCGGCGGCGTGGCGGGCACGCCGACGTTCTTCGTCGGTGGGCGGCGCGTCGCCGGGGCGATCGACGCGGATGGCCTGGCCGCCGCGCTGGAACGCGCGCGCGGCGCCGCGGAGGTGGCCCGGGCGCCGGGGGCGCGCGAGGAGCCCGGCGACGACGGCTGACCCGCGCGGCCCTCAGGCGCCGTGGAGCGCGGCCTGCTCCTGCGCGCTCGGGAACGCCCACGCGGCCTGCGTGCGGCGCTCGGTGCGAAAGACGAAGCGCAGCTGGCTCGGAGGGCGCAGCCCCTCGGGCGTGTCGGGGCGAAACGTGGCGCAGGGCTCGTCGAGCGCGAGGGCGCAGAGCGTGTTGCAGCGGAAGTAGCACTGCTCGCAGGAGACCTTCTTCGCTGCCGTTCGACCCTTCGCCATCGACTCGCCTAACCCCTTCGACCACGTGTGAACATCTCGGACGCGGGCACTGAACCACAACGCCGGACCTGGCGCTCTCGCCGAATCCCGCAAAGCGCACAGAACAGACGCCCGCACGTCCGCAAATGCCGCGATTTTGTTACTTCTGCCTGCAAATAGCACATGTCAAGCGGCGCCAGACGAGACTTCTCCCGCACCGAGCGGGGCTTTCACCAGGCCCGCAGACGGGCATGCCCGGCGGTCACCGCGGCCGGAGTCGCGGCGCCCACGAGCGCGAGGCTGCGCGCCGTGTCCTCGATCAGCGCTCCGAGCAGCTCGCGTACTCCGAGCTCACCGCCCGCGGCGAGCGCCCACACGAACGGCCGCCCGATCAGGACCGCGTCGGCGCCCAGGGCCAGCGCGCGCACGACGTCCCCCCCGGAGCGGATGCCGCCGTCGACGAGCACGGGAAGGCGCCCGTCGAGCTCGGCGACGATCTCGCGCAGGGCGACGGCCGTGGGCACGACGCCGTCGAGCTGGCGCCCCCCGTGGTTGGAGACCACCACCGCGCTGGCCCCCGCCTGCTCGGCCAGGCGCGCGTCCTGCGCGCAGAGCACGCCCTTGAGCACGACGGGGAGCCCGCCGGCCTGGCGCACCCATGCGACGTCCTCCCAGGAGGGCGCGTGCCAGCCGCCCGCGGGGGGCTTCTCGGTGCGATCGGCTCCCGCGCCAAGATGGTCGGCCGGCGTCACGCCGGGCCCGAACGCGACGGGTCCGTGGCGGCGCTCGCGCTCGCGGCGGCCCGCGACGGGCAGGTCGATCGTCATGACCACCCGGGCGTAGCCGTGCTCGGCGGCGCGCTGCAGGATGCGCCGGGCGCGAGCGCGGTCTGCGTCCATGTAGAGCTGAAACCACTTCGGCGCGGCGGCCGCCGCGGCGACGTCGGCCAGGTCGGCGGTCGCGCGCGTGGAGAGGCACATGACCAGCCCCGCGCTGGCCGCGGCGCGGGCGACGGCGAGCTCCCCGTCGGGGTGCAGCAGCCCGAGGGCCGCCACGGGAGCCAGGACGATCGGCGCCGCCATGGGCACGCCCAGCAGCTCGACGGCGGGGCGCCCGGCCGCGAGGCCGAGCAGTTGGCGCGGACGCAGCCAGACGCGGCGCCACGCCTCCTCGTTCTCCGCAAGCGTCAGCTCGTCGCCCGCACCACCTGCGAAGTAGTCGTAGGCCGGCTCGGGCAGCCGCGCGCGGGCCTCGTCATGCTGGCGGCGCAGCAGCTCCATGGAGCGCGATGGTAGCCAGCGACGATCGACACGCGCCCGGCCCTCGTAGGGTCACCGAGATGCTCAACGTGCTCGTCACCGGCGCCACCGGCTTCCTCGGCGCCGCGCTGATCCCCCGCCTGCAGCGCGAGGGGCACCTCGTGCGCGCCTACGCGCGGCGCCCCGAGGCCGTGGCGGACGGCGTGCCCGTCGTCGCCGGCGACGCGGTGCAGGGCACCGGGCTCGACGCGGCGCTCGACGGCATCGACGTCGCCTACTACCTCATCCACTCGATGGAGGGCCCGGGCACGGCCAAGCGCTTCGACGCGCTCGAGCTGCGCTCGGTGGAGAACTTCGCCGCCGCCGCGCAGCGCGCGGATGTGCGCCGGGTGATCTACCTCGGTGGTCTCGTGCCGACCGACAAGGCGGCGTCGCGCCACCTCGGCTCGCGGCTGGCCGTCGAGGAGGTGCTGCTCGGCGGCGCGACCCCCGAGGCGGTAGCCTTCCGCGCCTCGCTGGTGGTGGGCGCCCGCTCGCGCTCGTTCCGCTTTCTCGTGCGCCTGGTGGAGCGCGCGCCGCTGCTGCCGCTTCCGGGCTGGTCGAACAACCGGACCCGCCCGATCGACGAGCGCGACGTGCTCGCGCTGATGCTCGCCGCGGCGACCTCCGACCGGATCGCCGGGCCGCTTTCGATGGACATCGCCGGGCCCGACGTCGTGACCTACGCAGAGCTGGTCGAGGCGATCCGCGACCATCTGCTCATCGGCCGTCCCGCGGTGCGCGTCGGGCTGACGATGACCGCGGTCGCCGCGAAGCTCGCAGCAGCCATCACGGGAGAGGACGTGGGGCTCGTCGAGCCGCTGATGGAGAGCCTGGAGTCCGACCTGCTGCCCCGCGACGAGGCGGCCCCGGCCTTCTTCGGCGTTCGCATGCACTCCTTCGACGCCGCGGTCGAGCACGCGCTCGGGGCATGGGAGCGCACGGAAGCGCTCGCGGGGCGATGATGCGTTCTCGTTGCGAGCCGCGGGCAGGCGGGTAGGGCCAGCGCATGCCTCCCGAAGTCCGTGCCACCGTCGACATCGCCGCCCCGCCCGAGCGGGTCTTCGACGCCGCCATGGATCCCGATCGCACCCCGGACTGGGTCACGATCGTCATCCGGGTCGAGGGCCACGACGCGGGGGCGCTGCGCACGGGCTACAGCATGCGCCAGCGCCTCTGCCTGCGCGGCGTGCCGTTCACCGTCACGTGGAAGCTCGTCGAGCTCGACGCGCCGTACTTCGCGCGCTGGGAGGGCAAGGGCCCGGCCCGCTCGAAGGCGATGATCGAGAACCGCCTGGAGGCGACGGACACCGGCACGCGCTTCACCTACGTCAACGCGTTCAAGACGCCGTTCGGCCCGCTCGGCGCCGTGGCGGCGGGCGCGCTGATGGGCGGGTTGCCCCAGCGCGAGGCGACCGCGTCGCTCGCGCGCCTGAAGGCGCTCATCGAGCACGAGCGATGAGCGAGGTCCGCACGTCGATCGACATCGACGCCGCGCCGGAGGCCGTCTTCGACGTCGCGCTCGACCCCGAGCGCCTCGGCGACTGGGTGACGATCCATCGCCAGCTGCTCTGGGCCGACGCCGGGTCGCCGCGCCGGGGCATGGAGATGCAGCAGCGCATGAGCCTGCGTGGCGTCGCGTTCAAGGTGAGCTGGGAGCTCGTGGCCTGCGAGCGGCCCACGCACGCCGAGTGGGCCGGCCGCGGCCCCGCACGCTCGAAGGCCGAGACGGAGTACACGCTCGTCGCCCTACCCGGCGGCGCCACCCGCTTCTGCTACCGAAACGACTTCAAGGCCCCGCTCGGCCCGCTCGGCGCGGTGGCCTCACACGCCCTCGTCGGCGGGATTCCGGAGAGGGAGGCCATCGCCTCGCTGCGTGCTCTCAAGGCACTCACGGAGTCGCTCCGGTCTTAGGTGCAGCTTGCATCTAGCAAAAAAAATGACCGCCAGCCCGGTTGCAGCATTGACAATTCCGCAACTTGTAGTGACAGTAGGGGGCATGACGGACTTCCTGGACGAGAAGAAGCGCGAGATCCTGTCTCGCATGGACGAGCTCAAGCCGCTCGTGGACGAGTTTCAGCGCCTCCAGGACGCCCACGACGCGCTCGACGGCGTCGCGACCACGCTGCGCTCCGGCGGCGGGCGCCGCGGAGCAGGCTCCAGGCGATCCGGCGGCGCCGGCGACGGGGAGCCGCGCGGGCGCGGGCGGCCCAAGGGCTCGGGCACCCGCGCCAAGGAGGCGCTGCAGCTGGTCAAGGACCGCCCCGGCATCACGATCCCGGAGATCGCCGAGGCGATGGACATCAAGCAGAACTACCTCTACCGGGTCATGCCCGATCTGCAGAAGGACGGCCTGGTGCGCAAGGAGGGGCGCGGCTGGCACGCGCTCGAAGCGGCCTGAGCGGCGCCCGCGGGCGTTCGGCGCCCGCGGGCCTCTGAGTGGCCCGCGGGCGCCGGGGCGCCTACCCGATCAGGCCGAGCGCCTTGACCGCGTCGCGCTCCTCCTTGAGCTCTGCGACCGTGATGTCGATCTTCGCCTGGGCGAAGTCACCGACCTCGAACCCCGGCTCGATCGTGTAGCTCCCGTCGCTCACGCGGACCGGGAAGGAGCAGACGAGCCCCTCCTGGATGCCGTAGGAGCCGTCCGAGGCGACGGCCATGGAGACCAGGCCCCCGGCGCCGAGCATCCAGTCGTGGACGTGGTCGACGGCGGCGTTGGCCGCCGAGGCGGCGCTGGAGGCGCCGCGCGCCTCGATGATCGCCGCGCCGCGCTTGCCGACCTTCGGCAGGTACTCGTTCTCATACCAGTCCATGTCGTCGACGGCCTCGACGGCCCGCGTCCCGTTGACACTCGCGTTGAACAGGTCCGGGAACATAGTGGGAGAGTGGTTGCCCCAGATCACGAGGTCCTCGATGTCGGTGACGGTCACGTCGAGCCTGGCCGCCAGCTGCGCGTAGGCGCGGTTCTGGTCCAGGCGCGTCATCGCCGTGAAGCGCTCCTTCGGCACGTCGGGCGCGTTGGCGGCGGTGATCAGCGCGTTCGTGTTGGCCGGGTTGCCGACCACGAGGACCCTGACGTCGTCGGCGGCGCCTGCGTTGATCGCCTCGCCCTGCGGCTTGAAGATCGCGCCGTTGGCTTCGAGCAGGTCGGCGCGCTCCATGCCCTTGCTGCGCGGGCGCGCCCCGATCAGCAGCGCGACGTTCGTGCCGTCGAAGGCCTCGGTGGCGTCGGCGGTGACGTCGATGCTCTCCAGGAGAGGGAAGGCGCAGTCGAAGAGCTCCATCGCGGTGCCCTCGGCAACTTTGAGCGCCGGCTCGATCTCCAGCAGCTTGAGCTTGATCGGCTCGTCGGGCCCGAGCAGCTGCCCGGAGGCGATGCGGAAGAGGACGGCGTAGCCGATCGCCCCGGCGGCGCCGGTGACGGTCACGGTCTTGGACATGTGGTCTCGTTTCCTTGTCTTGGGTGAGCGAAGCGGCCGCTAGGCCATGGCCCTGCGAAGGCTCTCGTCGATCGCGGCGAGCAGCTCCTGCGTGGTGAGGAAGCCCTGCTCGGGCCCGATCAGCACCGCGAGGTCCTTTGTCATCTGCCCGCTCTCGACGGTCTCGACGCAGACGCGCTCGAGCCGTTCGGCGAACTCGGTGACCGCGGGCGTGCCGTCCAGGCGCCCGCGTGCGGCCAGGCCGCGGGTCCAGGCGAAGATCGAGGCGACGGGGTTGGTGGACGTCGGCCTGCCCTGCTGATGGGCGCGGAAGTGCCGGGTGACGGTGCCGTGGGCGGCCTCGGCCTCGACGGTCTTCCCGTCGGGCGTCCGCAGCACCGACGTCATCAGCCCCAGCGAGCCGAAGCCCTGCGCGACGGTGTCGGACTGCACGTCGCCGTCGTAGTTCTTGCACGCCCACACGTAGCCGCCCTCCCACTTGAGCGCCGCGGCGACCATGTCGTCGATCAGGCGGTGCTCGTAGCTGAGGCCCGCGGCGTCGAAGTCGGCCTTGAACTCGGCCTC
>Ga0136633_1002630_pt1 | contig 12245 bp, 9 predicted proteins | sample AntDrymeUQ832206_2_FD_105494 | JGI IMG/M metagenome (GOLD analysis project Ga0136633, IMG submission 105494) | Polar desert sand microbial communities from Dry Valleys, Antarctica - metaG UQ83 (22.06) | ecosystem: Environmental > Terrestrial > Soil > Desert | place: Antarctica: Dry Valley... | reverse complement strand
TCCTCGCGGCTGGCGTTGTCGAGCTTGGCCTGGCGGATGACCGCGGTGATCTCCAGGACGGCCTGCTCGCCGTCGCCGAGGACTGCGGCGTCGATGAAGTCGGCGATCGGCTCGGGGTTGAACGCCGCGTGCCCCCCGGCCAGCACGATCGGGTGGCTGGCGTCGCGGTCCTTGGCGTGCAGCGGGATGCCCGCGAGATCGAGCGCCTCGAGCATGTTGGTGTAGCCGAGCTCGGTGGAGAAGCTGATGCCGAGTACGTCGAACGCCTTGACCGGCCGGTGTCCGTCGACGGTGAAGGCGGGTACGCCGTTCTCGCGCATCTTGGTGGCGAGGTCCGGCCAGACGCTGTAGGTGCGCTCAGCCAGGGTGTTCGGCTGCTCGTTGAGCACCTCGTACAAGATCATGACGCCCTGGTTGGGCAGGCCGACCTCGTACGCGTCCGGGTACATGATCGCCCAGCGGACGTCGCAGCTGTCCCAGTCCTTGACCTGGCTGTTGAGCTCGCCCCCGACGTACTGGATCGGCTTCTGCACGAGCGGCAGCAGCGGCTCAAGCAGAGGGAACACGCTCTCGACCGGCATGCCTCAAGGCTACGTCCGCCCGGCCGGCCTGTGGGCTTGCCGCCTGTCAGCTACGTCGACCGGTCGAATCGCTGGCGTTGCGGACGGTCGAGGTGCATCACAACCTCCACAGCCGGGGTGGCTCCACAGCCGGGCCGGGTGTCCACAGCTCGGCGTCCAACCCCGACCAGGTCGCCCTGGCAGCGCAGGGTCGCGGGATGCGCGAGGAGCATCTGGGCCGCGACACCGCCGGCATCTGGACCGCGGCGCAGGCGCGACAGGCCGGGCTGTCCGACGACGAGGTGTACGGACGGCTCGAGCGGGGTTGCTGGCAGAGCCCGCACCGGGGCGTCTACGCCGATGCCGGCGTACTCCTGTCGCCGCCGATGCGCGGATGGGCGGCTGTCTTGGCCGGTGGCGGACCCGGACGTGCCTGGGCCACTGGCCGCACCGCGCTGCGCATGTTCGAGCTTCCGCTCATCGACGACGACGATCCCGCCACCGGCGCGTACGACCGCGTGCACGACGACGTCCTTGTCCGAGGGAGCCGCCGTGACCGCGCCACCCTCCACCCGACTCGTCGACACGTCTCGGACGATCAGCTCGGCCGCATCGCCACCTGCCCGTCGGTCTCCTTGCGGGCAGCTGTGATGCAGTCGACGAGCGTCATCAGCGCGGAATCGCTCGTGTGCGTGATCGACGCGGCCCTGCACCGCGGTCTGCTGACCCAAGCCGACCTGGAGATGCTCGCGGTCGAGCAGGCGGGTCGGCCCGGAGTGGACGTCCTGCGCGGCGCCGTGGCATGCGCCGACGGCCGGGCCGAGTCGCCACTCGAGACTCTCGGTCGCCTGGCTCTGCGCGAACTCCTGCCGGGGCTGGTGCCTCAGGTCCGGGTGCGCGACCGGACCGGGCGCGAACTGGCCCGCGTCGACCTTGGCGATGAGGCGCTCAGGCTGGCCGTCGAGGGCGACGGACGCGGGACGCACCAGGGCATGGCAGCGGAGGACCACCGCCGCGATCGGAAGATCGGCCACGAGGGCTGGCACACCGAGCGCTACACCTGGTTCGAGGTACGCCGACAACGAGCGGCGATGCAGCGGCGCATCGTGGCGGCAGCCGCTCTCCGACAACAGCATCTCCGACAACAGCCGAGCCCACAACCACCTTGACCGCCCGACGCGCCGGCGTTGCGGACGGTCGACGTACCTCCGGTCCGTAAGCGGGCGGGCGGGCGGAGTTAGGGCTGGGGGGGTTAGAGCTCGGCGTTGCGGAGGTGGACGTTCTGCAGCAGGCCGACCGCCAGCAGGTTGGCGAACATCGCCGAACCGCCGTACGACAGGAACGGCAGCGGCAACCCCGTGACCGGCATGATCCCCAGGGTCATCCCGATGTTGACGAAGCTCTGGAACGCAAACCACGACACGACCCCCGCGGCCACCAGCCGCCCGAAGGCGTCGGTCGCCCGCGCGGCGATCCGCAGCCCCCGCCACAGCACCAACCCCAGCAGCGCGATGATCCCGCCGCCGCCGAGCAGCCCCAGCTCCTCCCCCGCCACGGTGAAGACGAAGTCGGTCTGCTGCTCCGGGATGAACTGCCCCTGCGTCTGCGCGCCCTGGAACAGCCCCTGACCGGTCAGCCCCCCGGAGCCGACCGCAAAGCGTGCCTGCCTGGTGTTGTACGAGACCCCGCGCGGATCGAACTCGGGGTTGGTGAACGCAGCGAACCGGTCCTTCTGGTACTCCGACAGCACGTGCGGCGCAACCACCCCGCCCATCAACCCACCGGCGATCACCAGCCCCGCGATCCAGCGCAGCGGCGCACCCGACACCGCCAACACACCCAGGATGACGAACACCAGGACCATCGCCGTACCGAGGTCCGGCTGCAGCATGATCAGCCCCATCGGCAGGGCGCACAGCGCCAGGACCAGGAGTACGTCGATGTCGCGAGGCGTGTCCTCGCCGTCGCGGGTCTCGGCGAGCAGCATCGCCATGCCCACGACGATCGCCACCTTGGCGAACTCCGACGGCTGCACCTGGAAGCCGGCCGGCAGCAAGATCCACGAGTGCGCGCCGTTGATGGTCGAGCCGAGCGGGGACAGCACGGCGACCAGGCCGACGCACGACGCGAGGTAGACCAACGGCGCATAGGTCCGGAGCGCCCGGTAGTCGACGAGCGCCGCGACCGACGCCAGGGCGACTCCGATCGCCGCGTTGATGAGGTGCTTCTTGAAGTACGTCTGCGCGTCCAGCCCGGCCGCCGTGAGCTGGGGCTTGGTTGCGGACCAGACGAGCAGCGCGCCCATGCCGATCAGCGCGCTGACAGCCAGGGCCAGCGTCCAGTCCAGCCGGCGCAGCGGCGACTCGCGATCAAGCGCGCGCTCGCGCAGCGAGATCTCCCGCCGGCGCAGCGCCAGGCCCGGTGGCAGGGTGCGCGGCGTGCTCCAGTCGGTCACGACAGCTCCTGCCGCCGCGCCGGCACGAACGGCCCGAGGGCGCGCGGAGCACCAGATGGCCGTACGACGACAGCGGCTGGCCGACCGGTCTTCGTGCCTGGCGGGGCGACCGTCCCGTCGACCCGCACGACCGGCAGCGACGTCGGCAACGTCCCCCGGGGAAGCAACCGGCGCGCGCCTTCGAGCCCGTAGATCCCGTCCCAGATCTCGCGCGTGATCGGCGCCGCCGTCGTACCGCCAGTGCCGCCCTGGTTGACCATCGCCACCACGACGAACCGCGCCGACGCCGCCGGCGCGAAGGACGCGAACCACGACGTCGGTTGTTGATCCTGCTTGTCGGCGGTGCCCGTCTTGCCGGCGACCGCGACGACGTCATGCGGGAACCCGCGATAGCTGCGCTGCGCCGTACCGCCCTCCTGGGTGACGCCGCCGAGCGCCGACCGGATGTAGTCCAAGACCTCCGGCGAGACCGGCAGCTTGCCGCGCACGACCGGCGGGATCGGCGTGACGCGCTTGCCGTCTGCCGACAGCAGCGCCTTGGCCAGCCGCGGTGTGTAGAGCGTCCCGCCATTGGCGAGCGCCCCGTAGGCAGCTGCGAGCTGCAGCGGCGTGACGTTCACATCGCCCTGACCGATCGCAAACAGCGCCGCCTCACCGGCTTTGTACGTCGCCCCGTCGACGCAGTTCTCGGCATCGATCTGCCGCCGGTACGCCGAGAACTTCGGGTTCTTCGCACCCGCGCAGTAGTCGTCCTTGTACTTCTTGTAGTTCTCGATCCGGGTCGCCCGCGAGGTGATCGACCCCGGCGACTCCTGCGGCAGGTCGATGCCGGTCGCCTTGCCGAAGCCGAACGCCCGCGCCATCGCGGGAAAGACCTCCCTGGCGCGACCGGTGTTCTTCAGCCCACCGTCGCGCTGCCACTCGCGGTAGGCCAGCCCGTAGTAGACCGTGTCGCAGGACTTGATCAGCGTCGTACGCAGGTTAATCGTCCCGAGGGTCTCGCCCTCGAAGTTGCGGAAGGTGCGGTTGCCGACGCGGAAGCCGCCCGGGCAGGAGTAGAAGCCGTTCAGCGGGCTGCCGCCCATGACCGCCGCCGCGGTCGACACGATCTTGAAGGTGGACCCCGGCGCGAACGTCCCCTGCGTCGCGTTGCTGTAGAGCGGCGCGCCGCGCGCCGGGTCAATCAGCCGCTGGTAGGTCTGCGGCGACAGCGGCTTGGTGAAGACGGTCGGGTCGTACGACGGATAGCTCGCCATCGCCGCGATCCGGCCGGTGCGCGCCTCCATCACCACGACGGCGCCGGTCAGCGCCTTGTACTTCACGCCGCGCCGCGGGTCGGTGATCGTGCGCGCCTTGAGCACACCCTTCTCCAGGGCCTTCTCGGCGAGCAGCTGCACGTCGCGGTCGAGCGACAGCACCAGCGCGTCGCCTGCCTGTGGCTCGGTCGCGCTCTGCACGCCCGTGACACTGCCGTCCTTGTCGACCAGCAGCTGCTGCGTGCCCGCGACCCCGCGCAGCGCGTCGTCGTACACCTGCTCGACGCCGCCCCGACCGACCTTCGCCGTCGGCAGACCGTCGTACGTCGGATCCTTGCGCTCGTCCTCGCGGATGGGCCCTGTGTAGCCGAGCAGGTGCGTCGCCATCTGGCCGTTCGGGTAGAAGCGGATCGGCTGCAGCTCGGCCGTCACGCCGGGGAAGTCCTCGCGGTGCTCCTCGATCGCGAGGACGGGTCGGGTCTGCGCCGGGTCCTCGGCGGAGTAAGAACGGACCGGGATGGCCTGGTACGGCGACCCGTTCCAGCAGTCCGGTGCCTTGGAGCGGGTGCCGTCGGGATAGCGCTCGCCACACGGCGTGATCTGGCGGCCGATCTCGACCGCCGGGATGCCGACCACGCCGGCCAATCTGGCCAGCACGTCCTTGCCGCGGTCAGGTGCCCGACGCAGCTGGGTGCGGTCGACCGAGATGACCATCGCGGTGCGGTTCTCGATGAGGACGCGGCCGCTCGAGTCGTAGACCATGCCGCGGGTGGCCGGCTGCACGACCGAACGGATCCGGTTGTCGGCAGCCGCTTTGGTGTACTCCTCGCCGGAGTAGACCTGCAGGAACCACAGCCGGCCGAGCAGGGTCGCAAGCACCGTTACGACCAGCACCTGCAGCACGAACAGCCGGAGCCGGGAGCGGGTGCTCAACTCCTGCGTGCTCCTCACTGCGAGCGGTCTACCGACGTACCGGGTCCGCGTCGATCCTGCGCACCAGCGCCGCGACGACCGGAACCACGAGCGGCGTCAGAACGACAGCGTAGGGGACCGAGGACACGATCGAGCGGGTTATCGCGGCGATCGTCACGCGCGGGTCGCCGAGCAAGATCCCCTCCGCGCCGTACACCAGCACGGCGCCCAGCGCGCCGAATCCGACCGCGAGGAACGGCAGCAGGACGGACCGGTCCCGGTCGTCCTCGATGAGCCCGACGAGGTAGCCGACGACGGTGTACGCGAGCGCCAACCGGCCGAGCGCGTGGTCGGCGGAGGCGTCGGCGAGCAGCCCCGCGATGAAGCCGGTGGTCAGGCCCGACAGCGGCCCTTCGACCAGCGCGTAGGCGACGACGAGGATGACCAGCAGGTCGGGAGCGACGCCTGGCAAGGGCAGGCGCTCGACGACCGTCGCCTGGAGCAGCAGCGCCGTCAGGACGGTGGCGGCACCGAGCAGGAAACGGCGCAGCGTCACGCGCTGGGCCGCGGACTGGGGGCGGTCTTCGGAGTCGGAGTCGGTGTCGGCGTCTGCGGACTGCGGCTCGGTCGCAGCGGCGCCCGGGGGGTGGTGCGCGGTCCCTCGATCACCACGCCGACCAGATCGAGCGACGTGACATCGGCGTACGGCGTGAGCGAGCCGGTGCGGGTCAGCGCGTTCGGGTTGCTGTCAGTGCTGGTGACCCGACCGACCGGGATGCCGGACACGAAGGTCGACGACCCGCTGGTGTAGACGGCGTCGCCGATCTCGGCGCGGGCGTTCTGACCGAGCAGCTCGTAGGCCAGCGGGCCGCCGCCGTTGCCGGTCGCGATGCCCAGGCGCCCGCTGCGCAGCAGCCGCACCCCCACGCTGAAGTCGCGGTCGGACGACAGGACGACGACCGAGGTGTAGGGGCCGACCCGCTTGGTGCGGCCGACAAGCCCGCGGCCGTTGATCACCGTCTGGTTCTCGCGGATGCCGTCCTTGCTGCCCGCATCAATGGTCGCGGTGAACTCGAAGCCGAGCGACGAACCGAGTGCGCTGACCCGCGCCGGGACGACTGTGACGTCGCTGCTGTCCTTGAGCCGCAGCAGCTCGGTCCACTCGCGGACCTGCGCGCGCAGCCCATCGGTCTCGCGCAGCTGCGCCGTGAGCCGGTCGTTCTCGTCCCGCAAGCGGCGCAGCTCGGCGTCGTCACGACCGCCGACCAGTCCGCCGACCGACCGCGCCGCCTCCCCCAGGACGCGCTGCGCCGGCCCGAAGATGGCATCACTCGCGCGTCGTACGGCGTCGAAAGGCGAGTTGCCGCCACCCGCGCGGAAGTCGATCGCGGTCAGGGTGAACGCCGTCAGGAGCAGCAGGACCAACAGCAGTCGCAGGCGACCGGAGCCGCGCACCGGCTAGTGGCGGGGCTCGGAGATGAGGACCTGCTGGAGGGCCTCGAACTCCTCGACACACTTGCCCGAACCGATGGCCACCGAGTGGAGCGGGTTGTCGGTGATGTGGACCGGCATCCCGGTCTCGTGCTTGAGCCGCTCGTCGATCCCCTTGAGCAGCGCGCCTCCACCGGTGAGCACGATGCCGCGATCCATGATGTCGCCGGAGAGCTCGGGCGGGCACTTGTCGAGCGTCGTCTTGACGGCGTCGACGATCTGGTTGACCGGCTCCTCGATCGCCTTGCGGATCTCCTCGGCGCTCACGACGATCGTCTTGGGCAAGCCACTCACCAAGTCGCGCCCCCGGATCTCGGCATGTGGCTCGTCCGGGATCGGGAACGCCGAGCCGATCGCCATCTTGATCTCCTCGGCGGTGCGCTCGCCGAGCATCAGGGAGTACTCCTTCTTCACGTACGAGATGATCGCGCTGTCGAGCTCGTCACCGCCGGTGCGGATGGACTGACTGGTGACGATGCCGCCCAGCGAGATGACGGCCACCTCGGTCGTGCCGCCACCGATGTCGCAGACCATGTTGCCGGTCGGCTCGTGCACCGGCAGGCCAGCGCCGATCGCGGCAGCCATCGGCTCCTCGATGATGTAGACCTTGCGCGCCCCGGCCTGGTAGCCGGCGTCCTTGACGGCCCGCTGCTCCACCCCGGTGATGCCGCTGGGGACGCAGATGACGATCCGCGGCTTGGCGAAGTGGCGGCGCTTGTGCACCTTCTGGATGAAGTAGCGCAGCATCCGCTCGGTCGTGTCGAAGTCGGCGATGACGCCGTCCTTCAGCGGACGGATCGCGACGATGTTGCCCGGCGTACGACCGATCATTCGCTTCGCCTCGGTGCCCACCGCGAGGATGCCGCTCGTCTGCGTGTTGATCGCGACGACGGACGGCTCGTTGAGCACGACACCGCGGCCGCGGACGTAGACGAGCGTGTTGGCCGTGCCGAGGTCGACCGCCATGTCACGGCCGAGGAACGACAGGGAGTTGCTGGCCATGGCGCGGGGGTGGTGCCTTCCGGTGGGTGGCGGCCAGTCTCCTACAGAGACGGGAAGAAGATCCCGATCTCGCGGGTGGCCGACTCCGGCGAGTCGCTGCCGTGCACGAGGTTCTGGCCGATCTCGAGGGCGTAGTCGCCGCGGATCGAGCCGGGGGTGGCCTCGACCGGGTTGGTGATACCCATCAGGCCGCGGGTGCCTGCGACGGCGTTGGGGCCCTCGACCACGAGCGCGACCAGGGGGGCGCTGGTGATGAAGTCGACCAGCTCGCCGAAGAAGGGGCGCTCCTTGTGCTCGCCGTAGTGCTCCTCGGCGGTGGCCCGGTCCAGGGTGCGCAGCTCCATGGCGATCAGGGTCAGGCCCTTGCGCTCCAGCCGACCGATGACCTCACCAGCGAGGCCACGACGTACGCCGTCGGGCTTGACCAGGACGAGGGTGCGCTCGACTGCCATGCGGGTTCTGCTCCTTGATGTCGGGGTCCCTGCAACCTACCGGCGCCAGGTCACACCCCTGGCTGGCCGCCGTCCTGGTCGTCGTGGGACGGAATGCTTCCAGTCCGGGTCCGGTGCCGCGCAGAACCGGACACGCGTGCGCACGCGTCACGAGGTGGAAGTCCCGCGTCCCAAGATGCGGGGTGGGCAGGCCGGGCGGGGGCGGAGCGCGAGTGGTGGCAGATGGGGTTAGCCGGTGGTGGCGGATGGGGTTAGCGGGCGCGGAGCAGGATGCGGGCCTCGCCGACCGTGACCACCGAGCCGGTCACGATCACGCCGGCGCCGCCGTACTCCGCCTCGTCCTCGGCCTGTTGCACCGCCGTGTCGAGGGCATCGTCGAGGCGGTCCTCGGCCGACACCCGGTCCTCGCCGAACACCTCTACCGCCAACGCGTAGAGGTCGTCCACCGGCATCGCACGCGGCGAGGCGTTGGTGGTCACGACCACAGAGGTCAGCGCGGGGTCGAGCACCTCGAGCATCCCGCGCACGTCCTTGTCGGCCAGGCAGGCGACCACACCGACGAGCCGCGTGAACGAGAACGAGTCGGACAGAGCGCGCACGGTGGCTGCCATCCCGTGCGGGTTGTGGCCAGCATCCAGCACCACGGTCGGGGAGGTCCGCACCACCTCGAGCCGGCCGGGCGAGCGCGCATCGGCGAGGCCCTCGCGCACCGCATCGGGGTCGATCTGCCGGGACTCCCCGCCGCCGAGAAAGGCCTCGACCGCGGCGACGGCGCACGCCGCGTTCTGCGCCTGGTGCGCACCGAACAGCGGCAGGAACATCTCGTCGTAGGTGCCGGCCAGGCCCTGCAGCGTGAGCAGTTGCCCACCCACCGCGGCGCGCCGATCGACCACGCCGAACTCGAGCCCCTCCCGCGCGACAGTCGCGCCCACCTCGACCGCTCGAGCCAGCAGCACCGTTGCGGCCTCGGGTGGCTGCGCCGCCAGGACTACCAGCGCACCTGGATGGATGATCCCGGCCTTCTCCACCGCGACCTCGCTGATGGTCGTTCCCAGCAGCGGCACGTGGTCGAGCCCCACGGGGGTGATCACGCAGGTCTGCGCCTCGACGACGTTGGTCGCGTCCCACAGCCCGCCCAGCCCCACCTCGAGGACGGCGGCGTCGACCGGTGCGTCCGCGAACGCCGCGAACGCCATCCCGGTCAGCACCTCGAAGAACGTCATCGGCACCGGCATGCGGCTGTCGACCATGTCGATGTACGGCGCGATGTCGTCGTACACCTCACCGAACTTCTCCGCCGTCAGCGGATGTCCGTCGATGGTGATCCGCTCGGTGACGGACTCCAGGTGCGGTGAGGTGTAGCGGCCGGGCCGTACGCCGAACGCGCGCAGCAGCGAGTCGACGATCCGGGCGGTCGAGCTCTTGCCGTTCGTGCCGGTGATGTGGATCGCTGGGTAGCTCTTGTGCGGCGAGCCGAGCAGGTCGAGCAGCAGCCGGATCCGCTCGAGGTCGGGCTCCATGTGGTTCTCATTTGGGAAGCGCGGAGCCAGCGCGGTCATCACCCGCCGTACGTCGTCGTCAGACATCCGCGAGCGTGACCTCGACGGCGGGCTCGCCCTCCTCGAGCACGAGCTCGGTGACGACGCCGGCGTTGACGATGTCGGCGGACGCGAAGCTGTAGAGCGCCAGCCGCTCGGCGCTGTCGCGGACGACGAGCTTGCTGACGCCGGTGCGCATGGAGGTCTTGGCGGCGCTCTTGGCCTTGCGCACCTGGCCCAGCACCTCGCCCGCGGCAGTGAGCACGGCGGGGTTGCCGCCGTCCTGCGCCAGCGCCGGCCAGGGTTGGCGGTGGATCGAGCCCTCGGCATACCAGGACCAGACCTCCTCGGCCGCGAACGCCAGGAACGGCGCGAGCAGCTTGAGCAGGGTGTCGAGCGCGATCCGCAGGGCGCGGTTGGCGGAGTCGGCCTCAAGGGTCTGGCTGTAGGCGCGGTTCTTGACCAGCTCGATGTAGTCGTCGCAGAAGGTCCAGAAGAAGGTCTCCGTGCGCTCCAGCGCGCGGGCGTAGTCGTAGCCCTCGAAGGCCTCGGTCGCAGCCCGCACGACACCGGCGAGCGCGGTCAACATCGCGAGGTCGACCGGTTCGGTGACCTCGCCGGCTCCGGCCTCGGGGAAGCCCAGCACGAACTTGCTTGCGTTCAGCAGCTTGGTCGCCAGGCGCCGCCCGACCTTCATCTGGCCGAAGTCGACCGCCGTGTCGGTGCCCGGCCGGCCGCTGCACGCCCAGTAGCGGACCGCGTCGCTGCCGTACTCCTCGAGCAACGGCATCGGGGTGACCACGTTTCCCTTGCTCTTGCTCATCTTCTTGCGGTCCGGGTCGAGCACCCAGCCGTTGATCGCCGTGTCTCGCCAGGGCAGACAGCCGTGCTCGAGGTGACTGCGCACGACGGTGGAGAACAACCAGGTACGGATGATCTCCGGGCCCTGCGGCCGCAGGTCCATCGGGAAGACCCGGTCGAACAGGTCGGCGTCGTCCTCCCAGCGGCCGGCGATCTGAGGGGTCAGCGAGGACGTCGCCCAGGTGTCCATGATGTCGGCGTCACCGACGAAGCCACCCGGCACGCCGCGCTGGTCCTCGGTGAAGCCCGGCGGCACGTCGCTGGACGGGTCCATCGGCAGCGCCGCCTCATCCGGCACGATCGGGTCGTCGTACGCGGGCTCTCCGTCGGTGTTCAGGCGGTACCAGAGCGGAATCGGCACGCCGAAGAAGCGCTGCCGGCTGATGAGCCAGTCGCCGTTGAGTCCAGACACCCAGTTCTCATAGCGGGCCTGCATGTGGCCCGGGTGCCAGGCCAGCTCCTTCCCGCGCTGCAGCAGCTCCTCGCGCGGACCGGCGTCGCGGCCGCCGTTGCGGATGTACCACTGCCGGCTGGTGACGACCTCGAGCGGCCGGTCGCCCTTTTCAAAGAACTTCACCTGGTGGGTGACGGCCTTGGGCTCACCGACCAGGTCGCCGGACTCGGCAAGCAGCTCGACGATGCGCTTCTGCGCCTGCTTGGCGGTCTTGCCCGCCAGCTCGGCGTACGGCGCCTCGGCCACGTCGTCGGGGGCCGCGCTGAGCAGCCGGCCGTCGCGGCCCAGGATGCTGCGCACCGGCAGGTCGAGCTCGCGCCACCACACGACGTCGGTGGTGTCACCGAACGTGCAGATCATCGCGATCCCCGATCCCTTCTCGGGGTCGGCCAGCTCGTGCGCGCGCACCGGCACCTCGACCCCGAACAACGGCGTCGTGACCGTCGTGCCGAACAGCGGCTGGTAGCGCGCGTCATCGGGGTGCGCGACCAGCGCCACGCAGGCCGGCAGCAGCTCGGGCCGGGTGGTCTCGATGAAGACCTGCTCGCCGTCCGGACGGCGGAAACCGATCCGGTGGTAGGCGCCGGGCATCTCCCGATCCTCGAGCTCGGCCTGCGCGACCGCGGTGCGGAAGTCGACGTCCCACAGGGTCGGCGCCTCTTGCGCGTAGGCCTCACCGCGGGCCAGGTTGCGCAGGAACGCTCGCTGGCTGGCCCGCTGACTCACCGGCCCGATCGTCGTGTAGGTCTGCGCCCAGTCCACGCTCAGCCCGACCCGCCGCCACAGCGCTTCGAAGGCCTTCTCGTCCTCGGCGGTCAGCCGCAGGCACAGATCGACGAAGTTGCGGCGGCTGATGCTGACGGGATCCTTGGGTGGATCGGCGGGCGGCTCGTACGCCGGGTCGTACGGCAGGTTGGGGTCGCAGCGCACGCCGTAGTAGTTCTGCACCCGGCGCTCGGTCGGCAGGCCGTTGTCGTCCCAGCCCATCGGGTAGAAGAGCACCTTGCCGCGCATCCGCTGGTAGCGCGCGATGCTGTCGGTCTGCACGTAGCCGAAGGTCGAGCCCATGTGCAGCGAGCCGCTCACCGTCGGCGGCGGCGTGTCGATCGAGAAGATGTCCGCGCGGGCCGCGCCCCGGTCAAAGGCGTAGGTGCTCTGCTCCTCCCAAACGGCGCTCCACGTCTCCTCGATGCCCTCGAGGGTGGGCTTGTCGGGCATGCGCGAGGCGGTCACCACCCGAGTCTAGGGAGGGACCTAACCTGAT
>Ga0136633_1002629_pt1 | contig 12246 bp, 21 predicted proteins | sample AntDrymeUQ832206_2_FD_105494 | JGI IMG/M metagenome (GOLD analysis project Ga0136633, IMG submission 105494) | Polar desert sand microbial communities from Dry Valleys, Antarctica - metaG UQ83 (22.06) | ecosystem: Environmental > Terrestrial > Soil > Desert | place: Antarctica: Dry Valley... | reverse complement strand
CGGCCGCGGACGAGTCGCAACACCGCCTCCGCGTCGAGACCGCCGTCTGCGCGGTCGATCGGATACAACCGTCACAGCAAGCCCGCGAGCGAACCGATGGAGCCGCCATGCCGACGTATCTCATGCTCTCGACGCTGACGTCCGAAGGCGTCCAGACGGTGAAGAACAACCCGCAGCGCATCAAGGAGGTCAATCGCGAGGTCGAGCAGCTCGGGGCGACCGTCAAGGCGCAGTGGGCGACGCTCGGGCGCTTTGACTTCATCAGCGTCGTCGAGGCGCCCGACGACGTCACGATGGCGCGCGTGTCGATGGAGCTCAGCTCGCGCGGCACCTCGATGTACGAGACGCTGCCGGCGTTCCCGGTCGACGACTTCATCGCGGCGCTGTAGGCCGTCGACGTGCGGGTGCTCGTGGTCGGCGGGGGTGGGCGCGAGCACGCGCTCGTGCGGGCGCTGGCGCGCTCACCTGAAGCGACGCAGATCCTGTGCGCGCCCGGCAATCCGGGCATCGCGGCCGACGCCACGCTGCTGGACCCGGGCATCGACGACGTGGAAGGGCTCGTCGCGGCGGCGATGGGCTGCGACCTCGTGGTCGTCGGACCCGAGGCGCCGCTGGTCGCAGGGCTCGTCGACGCGCTCGCCGAGGTCGAGATCCCGGCATTCGGGCCGAGCGCTGCGGCCTCGCGACTGGAGGGCTCGAAGATCTTCGCCAAGGAGGTCATGGAGGCGGCCGGCGTGCCGACGGCCGCGTGGAGCGCGGTCGACGACGTGGAGTCGGGCATCGCCGCGATCTCGAGCTATCCGGTCGTGCTGAAGTTCGACGGGCTGGCGGCGGGCAAGGGCGTGGTGATCGCCGCCGACGAGGACGAGGCGCGCGCGACGCTGTCGGACTTCCTCGAGGCGCGGCGCTTCGGCGAGGGGCGCGTCCTCGTCGAGGAGTGCCTCGTCGGCGAGGAGCTGTCGCTGCTGGCGCTGTGCGACGGCGAGCGCGCGGTCGCGATGGCGCCGGCGCAGGACTACAAGCGGATCTTCGACGGCGACCTGGGCCCGAACACCGGCGGCATGGGCTCCTACTCGCCGGTCCCCGGCGTCGGCCCGGAGCGCGCGGAGGAGATCGCCGCACTCGTGCACCAGCCGGTCGTCGACCTGCTGCGCACGCGCGAGACGCCGTTTCACGGAGTGCTCTACGCCGGGATCATGCTCACGGCCGAGGGGCCGAAGGTGCTCGAGTACAACGTGCGCTTCGGCGACCCGGAGACGCAGGCGGTGCTGCCGCGGATGCGCACGGACCTGCTGGCGGTGCTGGCGGCGGCGACACGGCCGGGCGGCCTTGAGGGCGTCATCCTGGAGTGGCTGGACGAGTGGGCGGTGACGGTCGTGCTGGCGAGCGCCGGCTATCCGGCGTCTTCGTCGTCAGGCGACGTGATCTCGGGCTTGGACGAGGTCGACGAGCTCGTCGAGGTCACGCACGCGGGGACGGCGCTGAACGACGGCGGCGAGGTCGTGACGGCGGGCGGGCGCGTACTGAGCGTCACGGCGCTCGGAGCGACGGTCGAGAGCGCGCGCGACACGGCCTACGCGGCGGCGCGCACGGTCGAGTTCGACGGGCGCCAGCTGCGCGAGGACATCGCGCTGCGGGCGGTCGGCCGGTCGTAGCGGGCTGCGGGCGCGCGTTCTGCCTATCCTGCCGAGAGCGAGCCACGGGGTTCGCCGGGCGCCGCAGCGGCGCACGCAAGCGCATGGAGAGGGTTGAGCCCATGGCTGAGACCGAGGACGAACTGGGGACCGGCGTGGCGGAGAGCCTGATCCCCGAGCCGGAGCTCGCGGCGGCGATCGCGGCCGAGCTCGAGACGATCGCAGTCGACGCCCCGCGCGTCGGGATCATCATGGGCTCCAAGAGCGACATGGACGTCATGGACGGCGCCGCGAAGGTGCTGCGCGACGCGGGCGTGCGCCACGAGGTGCGCGTGATGTCCGCCCACCGCGAGCCCGAGCTCGTCGCGGAGTACTGCCGCAACGCGCGCATGCGCGGCCTGCAGGTCATCATCGCGGGCGCCGGCCTGTCCGCCGCGCTGCCCGGCGTCGCGGCCGCGCACACCGACCTGCCCGTGATCGGCGTGCCGCTGTCGAGCCGCCTGTCGGCGATGGGCGGCTTGGACGCGATCCTGTCGGTGCTGCAGATGCCGCCGGGCGTGCCGGTGGCGGGTGTGGGATTGGACAACGCGAAGAACGCCGGGGCGCTGGCGGTTCGGATCCTGGGGGCGTGATCACCCTCGGACAACGGTGATCGCGCAACTCGGTCCCGGCGCTCGGGCGAGCCGTGAGTCGGCGGTGACCAGCGCGCACGCGAGCGCCTCGGCCAGCGCCACGTACGTGGCGTCATACGCGGTCAGGTTCTCGCGCAACTCCCAGATCCTCGGGAGGAGACCGATCGCGCCGAAACGGCGCACTCCGAGTCGGCCCCAGCGGCCGAGCGCGAAGCGCGCATCGTCGGCGCCGACTTGGCCGCGAATCACCTGCGCTCGCAGGGCGTGCGTGACCTCAGGGTCGGCGAGGTGGGGCACGGCGACGGTCCGAGTCGCGAGCAATCGACGCGCGTCCCCGTCATGTAACAGTGCGAGGACGGCCGCCGATGCGTCGAGGACGATCACCGAGCAGAGCGTCCAGCCTCAAGACCGATGACGATGTCCGCCGCCGATACGTGGAGGTCAGGAAGCTCGGCGAGCAACGCGGCGTTGTCGGCGCGCCGCGAACTCTCCGTCAGCTCCCTGACCGCGAACGACGACACCGAGAGCCCCTCCCGGGCCGCAAGCGACGCAAGACGCTCGCTGACGTCGTCAGGCACGTTTCGCAGGTACAGCGTCTTCATGTCGCAACATGCTAGCACCCTGCGTCGTCTGAGCAACCGAGCTGTGGGAGAACGCGGGCGCATGGGAGATCTCACTTCTGTGGGAGGCTATCACCAGGTGGTAAGTTGGGGACATGGCTCGTAAGCGCCGAGAGTCCTCGCGTGACGCATCCGAAACCGAGCAGGGGACGGCGGACCACGGCGAGGTGATCGTCGGCGATCGCGGCCGGCTGGTGCTGCCCGCCGCGGTGCGGGCCGAGTTGGGCCTGCGCACGGGCAGCCGGCTGTTGCTCAGCACCGAGGCCGACGGTTCGCTGCGCCTGCGTCCCTTCCGAGCCGTCGCCGACGCTGGGCGCGGCCTGCTCGCGGGGATCGCGGGCGCCTCGCTGGTCGACGAACTGATCGGCGAGCGGCGCGTCGCCGCCGCCGCGGAGGACTCCGGCGACGAAGCATGAGGCTGTTGCGCTCAGGTGCGGGCGGGCCGGTGTGAGCGCTACGACGCGCGTCGTGCTCGACGCGTCGGCGCTGCTGGCCTACCTACAGGACGAGCCCGGCGCCCAGCTCGTGGCAGACGCGATCGCCCTGGGCGTCTGCATATCGGCAGTCAACCTCGCCGAGGTTCTCGGCCAAGTGACAGATCGCGGCGTCTATCCCGACTCGCTCGCCGCGGAGCTGACCACCCGCGGACTTCTCGGCGGCGCGATCACGATCGAGCCCTTCACTATGGGCGATGCGATCGACGTTGCCCGGTTGCGTCCGCTCACCCGAGTGGCCGGTCTGTCACTCGGCGACCGAGCGTGCCTGGCGCTGGCTCGCCGGCTCGACACGCGCGCGATCACGGCCGACACCGCCTGGATCCAGGTCGACGCCGACGCCGGTGTCGAGCTGACGCAGATCCGGTAGCCCTCCGGGTGTTTGCAGTGATCACGCGGCGACGATGACAGGGCACCGACGGTCTCGAGGTGGCCTTGGCCCGGGTTCTCTCCCTTTTCAGGGACGAGGCGACGGTTTGCGCGAGCCGTCAGCGACGGCGGAGCCCAGCGACGCGCTGCTCGCGGCTGATGCCGCGAGCGTGTCCGCTGGAGGACGGCGGCACGACGACGACGCGATAGACGGCGGCTGTGCGGCGCGCCGCGATCGTGACGCGATAGCCAGCGGGTGAGGTTCCCCGCGGGCGCACCGACACGCGGCGCAACGTGGCGAAGCGCCCGCCCTTGCGTCGCTGCAGGGAGGCGCGAGCGCCGCGCAGCGCGGGCCGGACGCTGCCGAAGAAGCGCAGGCGGCGACCCTCGACACGGCTTGCGGTCATCCCGACACGCATCGTCGTGCGAAGCGTGCGGGCAACGCTCGTGACGGTCGGCGCGGTGTGTGCGACGACGCGAAAGCGCGCGCTGAGCAGCAGCCGCGAGACGGTGAAGCGGTAGGCGCCGCTGCGCACCGAGCGCTGCGTGCTGACCGGCGCGAAGGCGCCGCTGAAGGGGAAGGGCTGGCGCTCGAGCGTCAGCGGGACGCTCCCGGAGCCCGCGCTCGTCGCGTGGCCGCTGACGACGAGCGTGCCCTCGTACGGCACGCGGCTGGACTGCAGCGCGAAGCTCAGCAGCGCCGGAGCGCGGGGCGTCGTGAACGTGCGCCTCGCGCCGTAGACCGTGCCGGCCGAGCTCGTCGCCATCAGGCGATAGCTGTAACGCGTGTTCGGCGACAGGGTGCGCGCTGCCGCGACGGGCACGGGCGCGGCCCCTGCTCCGACCGCGACGTAGGCCGTGCTGCGGTTGAGGCTCGTGCCCGTGCCGTACTGAAAGCGGTAGCGCGTGCTGACCCCGCGCGGGTTGACCGAGCCGGTGAGCGTGGCAGCGCGCGGTGCGAGTCCGGCGACCTCGCCCGTCACCACGGCCGGCGGGAGTGGCGTCGGCGGGCGGGCGGTGCGCAAGGTGCGATCGGTGCTGCGTCCGATGCCCGCGGCGTTGGTCGCGACGATGCGGAAGTGGTAGGTCGTGTCGGGGGTCAGCCCGGTGAGGGTGATGCTGACGGCGACCGGATAGGTGCCGGCGCCGGCGCTGCGATCGGTCGTCCTGAGCCCGTACGAAGTCGTGGTGGCGTACTCGACGTAGTACGTCGTCGCAGCGCCGTTGGCGTCGACCGTTCCCGGCACCGTGGCCGTGGTGAGCGCGAGGTTCGTCGCGGCCGCCGCGTTTGCCACCGGCGGCACGGGGTTGGGCGTCTGGGCGAGGGCGGGGACCGCGAGCAACATCGCGATCGCGCCCGCGAGAAGAAGATGACGTCGCATGCAGGTGGGCCCGCCACGATAGTGCGGGGCGGACGCGGCCGGCGAGCCGTCTCACCAAACGCTCATCGGGCGTCGACGGAGGCGCAATGGCGCGCACCGGGCATACTCGTTGCGGTGAGAAATGACCCCAAGATCCTGCTTCGTGGTCTCGCCAAGTTCGTGGCCGTCGTCGTGGCCGCCGGTCTCGCCGGTGCGCTGATCGGCATCGGCCTGGCGAAGCTGTCGGGCGACGACAACAGCGGTGCCGCAGCGCTGCCCGCGGGGACCGCGACCACCTCCGGCACAGCCGCGAGGACGACGTCGACGGTCCCGGCCGAGATCGAGACCGAGACCACCGCCGCTCCGAAGACGCAGACGACCACGACCGCGCGGCGAAGCTTCCTCGTGCCGCGCGTTCAGGTGCTGTCCGCGCGGCTCATTCCCGCCGAAGGCGAGGATGGCGTCACGGCGCGGGTCAAGGTGACCAATCGCGGCAGCCGCCCGCTGAAGATGACCGGCCCGGTGCTGATCTCCGGCGAGGACGAGATCCCGCTCGACGACCTCGGTGGCGCGGCCCGCCCGCTGCTGCGAACGCTGGCTCCCGACAAGAGCGCGATCGGCACGCTGCGCTTCAGCACGTCGCCGGCGGTGACGCAGCGCCTGACCGACAACCCCGGCGCCCGGCTGCGCATCGCCACCCGCACGATCACGATCAAGCTCTCCACGGCCGCGCCATGATCGCCCGCTACACCCGCCCCGAGATGGGCGCGCTGTGGACCGACGAGGCGCGCATGGAGGCATGGCGCCGTGTCGAGGTCGCCGCCTGCGAGGCGATGGACGGCCCGTCGGAGCAGGAGCTCGAAGCGATCCGCTCGGCGACGTTCACGGTCGATGCCGTCAACGAGCGCGAACGCGTCACCGACCATGACGTCGCCGCGTTCGTCGACGTGCTGAGCGAGTCCGCGGGCGACGCGGGCCGCTGGATTCACTTTGGGCTGACGTCAAGCGACGTGCTCGATACGGCCACCGGCCTGCAGCTCCAAGCGGCGGGAAAGATCGTGCTCGCCGGCGCCCGCGCGCTGGTCGAGGCACTGAGCGAGCGCGCCCGTGAGCACGTCGACACGGTGTGCGTCGGGCGCACGCACGGCGTGCATGCCGAGCCGACGACGTTCGGCATCAAGCTCGCGGGCTTTGCGATGGAGGCCTCGCGCAACGTGCAGCGGCTGGAGCGCGCCTTCGAGCAGGTGTCGGTCGGCGCGGTCTCGGGTGCGGTCGGCACGTACGCCGCGACGTCGCCGGACTTCGAGGAGCGCGTGCTGGCAGGCCTGGGTCTGCAGCGCGAGCCCGTCTCGACGCAGGTCGTCGCGCGCGACCGCCACGCCGAGCTGCTGCAGGCGATCGCATTGGCCGCCGCCGGCCTTGAGCGTCTCGCGACCGAGATCCGCCACCTGCAGCGCACGGAGGTGCGCGAGGTCGAGGAGCCGTTTCGCGCCGGCCAGAAGGGCTCGAGCGCGATGCCCCACAAGCGCAACCCGATCACGACCGAGCGCATCACCGGCCTCGCGCGCGTCCTGCGCGCCAACGCGAGCGCCGCCGTCGAGAACATCGCGCTGTGGCACGAGCGCGACATCTCGCACTCCGGCGCCGAACGCGTGATCCTGCCCGACTCGACGATCCTGCTCGACTACATGCAGTCGCTGGCTGTGCGCGTCGTGCGCGGCATGGTCGTCCACTCCGACCGGATGCTGGAGAACGTGGGGCTGACGTATGGCGCGCTGTTCTCCCAGCGCGTGCTGCTGGCGCTGGTGTCGGGCGGCATGACGCGCGACGAGGCCTATCGCGTCGCGCAGGAGCTGGCGCAGCGAGCGTGGGACGAGCGCGTTCCGCTGCGCGAGCTACTCGAGGCGCGGCCGGAGCTGGGGCTCGATCTGGAGCAGATCTTCGACCTCGGGCACTACGCGCGCTACGCGGAGGAGATCGTCGGGCGGCTCGACGGCGACGGCTGAGCGTTCGCGAGCAAACGCTGCTCGGTGATCAGCGAGACGAACCCGGACTCACAACCAGGTCTCGCCATTCGCCAAGTCCATCTCGCCCGGGTACTTGTCGAGCTTGGCCTGCAGCGCAGCGACGATGCGCCCCACGTCGGCCTTCGTCCTGCGGTAGCCGCCCGGCATGAAGATCATGCCGAAGTGCCCAGGCCCGCCAGAAGCGATCGCCTCATGGTGAAGCGGACGGAAGTCGACGAGGTTGTCGGTCACAAGCGCCCGGCGCTCCGAGCGGGCGAGGTCCATCACGTCGTGATCGGCGAGCGCCTCGCGCAGCGGATGCCCCTTGACCGCCTCCACATCGCGTCCCTGGGCACGCAGCTGCTCGGCGATGACCGGCGAGAGCATCTCGTCGAGCAGCAGCCTCAACGCCGCAATGCCGCTTGGCCGGCAAGCCACGCGCCGTGCGCGTCGGCGGCTTCGCGCTCGTTGCGATCGACCCAGTCGTCGATCTCGGCCGTGAAGGCGCCGTAGTAGACGACGGCTGCCTGCACGAGTCCGAGCGGCAGGCGCAGGTGCTCGGCGGTCTCAGCGACGTCGCCGTCGTTGTCTCTGACCGCGGCGATGACCTCCCACACATCACTTCCCGTCCCCCCAAGCCGAGCACGACGCCCCGCCGGACCATCGACGAAGCGGACGAGCGGATGCTCGTCCATTCGCAGCCCCTCCTCGACGTAGCGCTGCGCCAGCGTGCGTGGCGGCATCTGCGCACGCGCGGCACGTGCGCGCAGGCGCTCGACGGTGGTCTGTGGAAGACGCAAACTCACCGGGTTGCCCATGTAGCGCAGCGTAACACGCATGGGGCTCGCAGCCGTGCTGCTCTCGCTGGTCTCCGGCGGCCCCGCGTAGGTTCTGCGAATGCTTCAGACCGCGGTGAACGGCACCCGGAGGCGGTGATATGTCTCCTGCGCGCGGCGGTCGATGGAGATGAGCACGCGCCCGTGGGCGTGAGCTTCGAGGGCCACGATCCCGTCGTAGCTCGCGCCGCCGAAGACCCCTGCACCCGCGAGCGTGGCGATCAGCACATCGTGGTCAGGCTGCGGCAGCCGTAGCGGCTCGTCCGCGAAGCGGCGTGCGAGGACATCCGCCGCTACGGCGGCCGGCACGGCGAGCCCGGACGGCAGCCTCGTGAGCACCGAGTAGGACTCGAGCAGGACGTGTGCAGGAAGAGCGGTGACATCCTGCACGGCGCGCGCCGCCGCCTCGTGCTGGTCGTGCCACGCCGACAGCGCGGCGATGACGACGCTGGTATCGGCTGTCAGCGCCGGCCCCGCTGGAGCAGTTCACGAACGCGGTCGGCGTCAAGCGAGGCCGCCTCCGCACCAGCGAACCGCACGCCGTACGGGCCCGGCTCGACACGAACACGCGATGGAACGGCGACCTCCAGCCGACCGTCGACAGCGTCGAGCTCGAGCTCTGTGCCTGCCGAGAAGCCGAGTTCGTCGCGCAGGCTCTTGGGCACGACGAGCCGACCTGCCGCGTCAATGGTAGTTCGCATGGCATCAGCGTACCATTCAGACTGCGACAGCCGCTATGACCTCTAGATATATGCGCGCCGTCGCGTATATACTCGGCTGGTGTCCAAGCATTTGGTGGATCTGGACGAAGAGGCGCTTGGCGCCGCCCGCGCCGAGCTGGGCACGACCACGATCAAAGACACCGTCAACGAGGCCCTGCGCCGTGCGAGCGAGCAGCGTCACCAGCGGGTCGTCATCGCACTGGATGTCCTCGCCGCTGCCGAGCTCGACGACCGGGCCGACGCGTGGCGCTGACGCATCTCGTTGACACCAGCGCGCTCAAGCGTCTCGGCAACGCCGAGGTGCGCGCCGCCATAGAGGATCTCGCCACCGCGGGCAGCTTGGCGCGCGCCACGACCTGCGATCTGGAGATCGGCTACTGCGCACGAAACGCCACCGAGTGGGACCGGCTCATCGGGACGCTCGACGCCTTCGAGCCGATCGAGACCTCGGCTGCCCACGTCCGTCGCGCACTGCAGGTGCAACGCCTGCTCGCGCGGCGCAGCCAGCGGGGGCGAAAGATCCCGGATCTGCTGGTGGCGGCGGCAGCCGAGGAGCGCAACCTCGCGGTCCTGCACTACGACGCTGACTTCGACCTCGTCGCATCCGTGACCGGTCAGCCATGCCACTGGGTCGTTCCGGCCGGCAGTGCCGACTGACAGCACGACGGTCCGGCGCGTGAGGACGCAGAAGGTCTCAGACGCCGGAAATACCCGCTCCGAGCCACCGAGCAGACGCTTCATGTCCTCGCGATCGCGATCGGGCAGGGGTACGCTTTGCACCATGGCCTCGACCGCCGCGCCCATCCATCGCCTGTCCGTCGAGGACGTCTACCGCATGGTCGAAGCCGGCGTGCTGGAAGAGAACGACCGCGTCGAGCTCGTCGAGGGGGTGCTGGTTGACATGGTGCCGATCGGAGCCGAGCACGCCGGAGCGCTCGTGTGGCTGAACCGCCACTTCACACGCGTCGACACAAAGGCCTGGGAGGTCCGCGTTCAGGACATGCTGCTCGTCGCCGGCGGCTACCTGCTGCCCGACCTGACGCTCGTAGCTCCGATGCGCCGCAGCACGCTGCCGGCGACCGCGCACCTCGTCATCGAGGTCGCGCAGACCTCTCAAGCGCGCGACCGCGAGAAGGCACGCGACTACGCCGCCGCCGGCGTCCCGGAGTACTGGATCGTCGACCTGCCGGGACGCATGGTCCAGGTGCATCGCCATCCGCTGGACGGCGCCTACCGGGAGCAGACGACCTTCGCGGACGGCGCATCGATCGAGCCGCTGCTCGCTGACGCGCCCGCGGTCGACGTCAGCGCGCTGCTCGGCTGAAGATCGGTTCGGCGCTGAGCCGCGCCGTCGCCCTGACCCCGAAGCGCGGCCTGTCGCCACTGCTGCAAGTGACGGGTGCTACAGTGACGCACATGTCGAATGTCGTCGGCGTCCGCGAGCTGCGTCAGAACCTCAGCCGCTACCTGGAACGCGTGAAGGCCGGCGAGGGATTCATCGTGACCGAGCGAGGTGAGGAGGTGGCGCGGCTGACACCCTCCGCCCGCCACGAAACACCGCTTGCCCAGCTCATCGCCGAGCGTGGCGCGAGCATTCCGCTCGGCGATCTGCTTCATACGCTTGCGCCGCCGGACACACCTGCTCAGGGGCCGCCGAGCGGCGACGTGCTCGGCGAGCTGCGCGAGGAGCGGATCTGAGCAGCGTCACCAAGCCGGGCGAGATCGCCTATCTCGACACATCGGCATACGTCAAGCTCATCCTCGGCGAACCTGAGTCGACGGCGCTACGGGACGAGCTGTCGCGCTGGCCGGCACGCGTCTCGAGCAGGTTGCTGATCGTCGAGAGCCTCAGGGCCTGCTCGCGCTACGAAACCGCGTTCACCGCTCGCGCCCTTGCTGGGCTGTCCGATCTGGCGCTGCTCCCGATAGACGACGCCGTGTTGCATGCGGCAGCCGCGTTGGAGCCGGCGAGCCTGCGCTCGCTGGACGCCATCCATCTCGCGACCGCCCTCAGCATCCGTGACCGTCTCAGCGTCGTGTTCTGCTACGACGAGCGCCTTGCGGACGCCGCAGTGTCCGCCGGCTTGGTGGTCGCCCGACCAGGCTCGAGCGGATAGCGCCGCGCATCCAGACGACGCCCGTTCGATGGCGCCCGGCCGCAGGCCGAGGCGATCCTACCTGCAGCGATTTGGGGATGACCAATCGACTTGGACCTCGCCACCGCAGGGCCGGGTGGCGCGCCCCAGGTCTGCGACCGAGGACCAGTCGAGTTGTTCGGCGAGCTCGGCCGGCCCGAGGTCGATCAGCCGGCTGCGCTGGACCGGCTCGTACTCGCCGACGTGCAGTTGTAGCCAGGTGACTGTTCGCTGATCGGGATCGACGAGCAGGACCTCGTCGACGTGATGCTCGGCGTAGAACGGCAGCTTCTGCCAGCTCTCATCGCCCGGGGAGAGGATCTCGACGACGACCGCGGCCGTCGAGAGCCACACGCCGGCCGCTCCGGGACGGTGCAGGCCTCCGTCGGGCACGCGGAAGTCCTGCTCGGACTCGCCGAGATTGAACGCGTGCATCACGGGAATCAGCCCGCTGGCGCGGGCCGGCGGACCAAGGAGCTCGGCGAGTTGATGCGCTACGCGTCCGTGTTCGAAGCTGGGGCCGGGAACCATGTGGCGGACACCCTGCCAGACCTCGTCGAGGCGATCGACGCCCGCGCGCCGGCGGCGCTCGAGCAGCGCCTCGAGCTCTGGTGGCGGCGGGCCGAGCACAAGCGTGGTCATGACTGAAAGCCTAGCGGCAGCACCGGCACGTCACCACCCGTCCGGGGGCGCGGGTTGGAGTCGTGAGCTGCTCTTCGTCTCCCCGCGACGGCTGCAACGGTGTCCACGATGCGAAGCCGTGCCCGCGTCAGGCGAGGTACTCGACCTCTATCCCGAGCGCCCGGTAGGTCTCGAGCGCCCTGCGGTCCCGACTGACGAGCCGCACGCCGTGCTCGACGGCCACGGCGCCCACGAGCGCGTCGTACACCGATCCGCCGGCGATGCCGGCCGCATCGAGGCGCTCGAGCAGCGACCTGCCTGCTTGCGCGCCGAGGAACCGCGAGTGCGGGAAGGTCGTCGCCAGCAGCCGTGTAACGGTCGCTGGCGTACGCCGCGCCGGCGCCGGCAGGCGCGTGAGGACGGAGTAGGTCTCGAACGCCGCGTGCCCGGCGAGCCCGAGGCGCCTGCCCACCAGCGCCTCGAACGTCGCGTCGTGATGCTCGTGGTCGGCGACCGTGAGCGCGACTGCGACACTGGTGTCGACCAGCAGCTCCGGCCCGTCTCTAGCGCTGGTCGCCATCGCGAAGGGCCCGCACGATCTCATCGTCGATGTGCGTTCCCGATGGCGGGATGACCAGGCGGTCACCGCGTTCGATCAGGCTCTCGCCCGCGATCGGCTCCACGCGCAGGCCCGCGCCATCCGCCATGACCTCGACCGCTCCCGGCCGCAGGCCGAGGCGATCCCGCAGCGATTTGGGGATGACCAATCGTCCTGCCTTATCGATGGTTGCTCGCATGCCTGAACGCTACCATCGT
>Ga0136633_1002628_pt1 | contig 12246 bp, 13 predicted proteins | sample AntDrymeUQ832206_2_FD_105494 | JGI IMG/M metagenome (GOLD analysis project Ga0136633, IMG submission 105494) | Polar desert sand microbial communities from Dry Valleys, Antarctica - metaG UQ83 (22.06) | ecosystem: Environmental > Terrestrial > Soil > Desert | place: Antarctica: Dry Valley... | reverse complement strand
TGCAACGGCGACCGGGTGCTCGTGAACAAGGTGATCTACCAGCTGCGCGATGTGCACCGCGGCGAGATCGTCGTCTTCAACGGCGTGGACAGCTTCGACAGCGAGGTCCCCGACCTGCCACCGGGCAACACCGCGCAGCGCGCGCTGCGCGGGTTCAGTCGACTGATCGGTCTCGGCGCTCCCGGCGAGAAGGACTACATCAAGCGGGTCATCGGGCTGCCGGGCGACCGGGTGGCCTGCTGCAGCAACGGCCGGGTCACCGTGCAGCCCCAGGGCAGCAAGACCGCGGTCGAGCTGCTCGAGCCCTACCTGTTCGAGGACGACTCGGCGGCCTTCTGCGCCGCGGGGACGGACAGCCAGTGCAAGCCCGGCAGTCCGGGAGTTCTTGTACCGGAGGGCCGGCTGTGGGTCATGGGCGACCACCGCTCGGCGTCGAGTGACTCGCGCAGCAACGGCACCATCCCCATCGACAAGGTGATCGGCCGGGCCTTCGTCATCATCTGGCCGGTCAACCGGGTCAAGACGCTGCCTGTGCCCGACCCATTCCGCTGAGGCGGGTCAGCTGATCTCCAGCCGGGCGAGCACCAACTTGGCCGTCTCCAGCTCCACCTCGATCACGCCGGGTTTGTCGGCCACGAACTCCACCGACGCGGACGCGTTGGCGCTGACCGCCTGACGGAGGTCGTAGACGTGGACGTGCACCTCGTCGGCGACGTCGGACGTCACGGTGATCCGCAGCCGCGTGCCCTTGGCGACCATGACGCGGCCGGGCGGTCCGCTGACCTTGCCGCCCGCGACGGTCACGTTGATCGTCTGCTGGGCCGCGTCGCTCGCCACTCCGGACGCGACTGCGGTCGGGGCTGCGGTCGGGGCTGCGCTCTGGGTTGCGCCCGCACCGGGAGGCTGCGAGGTGGGCGTCACCGGCGGTGTGCTCACGGTCGATGGGTCGTTCCCGCAGGCGACGATCAGCGCGAGAACCAGCAGGGCAGGGACGCGGCGCAGCACGACGTCATGGTGGCACGTGCTTGGACCTCATCGCTTTGAGGCGAGAGGGATACGGTGCCGAGATGCCCGCCGAGTCCCCCCTGCCCGTCACCACCATCAGCCGGAGCGTCGAGGTCGCGGCTTCTGCCGACGAGGCCTGGCGACTGGTGAGCGACCTGCCGCGCATGGGCGAGCTGAGCCCGGAGAACGTCGGCGGGCGTTGGCTCGCCGGAGCCACCGGTCCTGCGGTGGGGGCGCGCTTCCAGGGCAACAACAGGCGCGGCTGGCGGCGCTGGAGCACGCAGGTCGAGGTCACCGCGAGTGAACCCGGCCGACGGTTCGCCTTCGATGTCAGCAGCCTGGGATTGCCGGTGGCGACCTGGGCGTATGACGTGGCGCCCGCCGGAGAAGGCGGCTGCACGGTCACCGAGACGTGGGTGGATCGTCGGGGTCGGCTCATCACGACGATGGGTGTCCTGGCCACCGGAGTCCGGGACCGAGGCGCGTTCACGGCGCTGAACATCGACCACACGCTGCAGCGCATCGCGGCAGCGCTTGCCCCCGAGTAACGGGCATTTGTCGCGTTGAGCGACGGACTAGGCACGATCCGGGAAATATGCCTACCCAGAGTGACCAATCGGACACAATTTGTGGCACACTCAGGCTGGAGCCGGAAGGAGGAGAGCAATGCGCCGTACGACGGCTGCTGCTGGCGAGCGCGCCAGCGCCTCCTCCCACACCGTGCTCATCGGCGCGACCGGAGGGCTCATCGCGCTCGCCTCGGTCGGAACGGCCCTGCTCGTCCTGACCGGGACCTCCAGCGTCCTCCCGCCCGTGGGCTCAGCCCCGCCTCTCGTCGGCCCGCCCGCAGCGGCCGGCGCCCCGTCGACCAACGTCGTCGTGGTGCCGGAGCCGGCGGCGCAGGTCGAGCGCCGCCGCGTCGCCAGAGCATCCGCCGCCGCGGCCCGCCGTGCAGCCCTGCCGGGGCGCATCGGCGTGCCCAGCGCGTCCGGTGCGTTCACCGTGCTCGCCGCTCCGGCCCTCGCCACCCCCAGCCTGGTGGCCCAGCCCTTCACCCTTCCCTTTGTCCCGACCGTCCTCGAGACACCGGTTGTCCAGCTCGAGTCGACCAGCCCGGTCATCACGCTGGGGGTCGCCGCGCTGCGTCGGGCTACCGGTGTGGAGGTCGCCCCGTCGGAGCAGCCAGGGAAGTCCGGCGACGTGGTGACGAAGGGCAGCTCGGCCAGCGGGGACGACAGCACCAAGGCAACCAAGGCAACCAAGGCAACCAAGGCAGCCAAGGCGAAGCAGGCCAAGAAGGACGAGCGCGGCAGGAGCGCTCAGGCCGGTAAGTCCAGCAACGTTGACCACAAGAACCGCTCGGCGCGTTTATCGCGTGAGGACCGCGAGGACTGGCGCGATGAGCGCGACAACGACCGCGACCACTGACCCGCAGCTTCGCTCGCCTGCACCGACCACCCACGGAGTGAGGACCCCCGCCCGGGCGGTCTGACACCATGGACCTGCCCCGGCATTCCGGTGCGCCCGCACACCCCGCGGGCCCTGGGCTGTCGGACTGACGTATCCGCGCCGCAACCGGTGACCCCGGTGGCGCGCCCGAGCGCACGAGGAGAAGGCATGTCCCTGACGGACCTCGCGGTGGAGACCACCCCCGTCGCGACGAGCACGGCCGCCGGTCCGGAGCTGGTGCAACTTCTCACTCCTGAGGGCGAGCGCGTCTCCCACCCCGACTATGACATCAACCTCAGCGATGAGGAGTACCGCGGCCTGTACCGCGACCTCGTGCTGGTTCGCCGCATCGACATCGAGGCGACCGCGCTGCAGCGCCAGGGCGAGCTGGGCATCTGGGCCGCCCTGCTCGGACAGGAGGCCGCGCAGGTGGGCTCCGGCCGAGCTCTGCGCGACCAGGACTTCGCTTTCCCCACCTACCGCGAGCACGGCGTCGCGTGGTGCCGGGGGGTCGACCCGCTCCGTCTGCTCGGGCTCTTCCGTGGCGTCGACAACGGCGGGTGGGACCCGCAGGACAAGCGCTTCCACCTGTACACGATCGTCATCGGCTCGCAGACGCTGCACGCCACCGGCTACGCCATGGGCATCAGCAAGGACGGCGCGGTCGGCTCGGGCGACGACAGCAAGGACGAGGCGGTCATCGCCTACTTCGGTGACGGTGCGTCCAGCCAGGGAGACGTCAACGAGGCCTTCGTCTGGGCCAGCGTCTACAACGCCCCCCTCGTGTTCTTCTGCCAGAACAACCAGTGGGGCATCAGCACGCCGACGGCCAACCAGACCCGCATCCCGCTCTACCAGCGCGCGCGCGGGTTCGGCTTCCCGGGCGTTCGCGTCGACGGCAACGACGTGCTCGCGACGTACGCCGTCACCCGCAAGGCCCTTGACGACGCGCGCAGCGGGCAGGGCCCGACGCTGGTCGAGGCGTTCACCTACCGGATGGGTGCGCACACGACCTCGGACGACCCGACCCGCTACCGCCTCGCGACCGAGCTGGAGGCCTGGAAGCTCAAGGATCCGCTCGAGCGGATGAAGGCGTTCCTGTACAAGCAGCAGATCGTCGACAGCGGCTACTTCGAGTCGGTCGAGAACGACGCCAACGAGCTCGCCGCCCGCATCCGCAAGGGCTGCCTGGAGATGGCCGACCCGTCGCCGATGACCATGTTCGATCACGTGTACGACGAGACAACGCCGCTGCTCGAGCAGCAGCGGGATGCCTTCGGCTCCTACCTCGCCGGCTTCGCTGAAGGGAGCCACTGATGGCCCAGCTCACCATGGCGAAGGCGCTGAACGAGGGCCTGCGCAAGACGATGGAAGACGACCCGAAGGTCCTCGTCATGGGCGAGGACGTCGGCAAGCTCGGCGGGGTGTTCCGGGTGACCGACGCGCTGCAGAAGGACTTCGGCGAGGACCGGGTCATTGACACCCCGCTGGCCGAGTCCGGCATCATCGGTACGGCAATCGGGCTGGCCATGCGCGGCTACCGCCCGGTCTGCGAGATCCAGTTCGACGGCTTCGTCTACCCGGCGTACGACCAGATCGTCTCTCAGCTGGCCAAGATGCACGCCAGGTCGCAGGGCATGGTCAAGATGCCGATCACGATCCGCATCCCGTTCGGCGGCGGCATCGGCGCGGTCGAGCACCACAGCGAGTCACCCGAGGCGTACTTCGCGCACACCGCTGGCCTGAAGGTCGTTGCCTGCTCCAACCCGATCGACGCGTACTTCATGATCCAGCAGGCTGTTCGCAGCGACGACCCCATCGTCTTCTTCGAGCCCAAGCGGCGCTACTGGGAGAAGGCCGACGTGGACACGTCGATCACCCCTGACTCGCTGTGGAGCGCGCGCGTCGTCCGGCCGGGCACCGACGCGACGCTGCTCGCGTACGGCCCGATGGTGAAGACGTGCCTCGACGCGGCGGCTGCCGCGGAGGAAGACGGCCGCAACCTCGAGGTGCTCGACCTGCGGTCGCTCTCGCCGCTCGACTACCCGACCGTCTTCGAGTCGGTACGGCGTACGAAGCGGCTCGTCATCGTCCACGAGGCGCCGTCGTTCGTCGGTCTCGGCACCGAGATCACGGCGCGGGTGCAGGAGGAGCTGTACTACGAGATGGAAGCTCCCGTCCTCCGCGTGACCGGCTTTGACACGCCTTATCCGCCGTCCCGGATCGAGGAGGAGTACCTCCCCGATCTCGACCGCGTCCTGCACGCCGTCGACCGCTCGCTGAACTACTAGGAGCAGACGATGAGCCGCCTGAAGCAGTTCAAGCTGCCGGACCTCGGTGAGGGACTCACCGAGGGCGAGATCCTGCAGTGGATGGTCAAGCCCGGCGATGAGGTGACGCTGAACCAGCCGATCGTCGAGGTGGAGACCGCCAAAGCCGCGGTCGAGGTGCCGTCGCCGTACGCCGGCGTCGTGACCGAGATCCACCACCAGGCTGGCGAGACCGTCGATGTCGGCTCGCCGATCATCACGTTCGACACCGATCCCAGCGCCGGCCCGCTCGAGGCCGCCGCCGGCAACGCCGCGGCCGGCGCGGCAGCCAACCCGATTGAGAGCAAGGCGGTGCGCGACGTCTCTGTGGTTGATGACCACCCCGAGGTTGGCGACATGGTGCCGTCCCTGCGCGAACCTGGTCAGGAGGGGGGCGCGCTGATCGGCGAGGTCGGCCCGAGCGGCCGTACGGCGACGCTGGTCGGCTACGGCCCCAAGTCGGTCACCGCCAAGCGCCGCGCTCGTACCGAGAGCAGCCATGCCGCGCCCGCCGCGCCGCCGGTCCCAGCGGTCGTCGCCCCACCGCCGGCCACCGCCGCCCGCGTGTCGGCGGCGGCCGTCGGCCAGTCCGCGGCCGTGTCCGCCGGCGCCGTGACGGTGCTGGCCAAGCCACCGGTGCGCAAACTGGCCAAGGACCTCGGCGTCGACCTCGCCACGGTCACCGGCACCGGCTCCCACGGAAGCGTCACGCGCGCAGATGTCGAGGCCGCCGCCGCCCGTCCCGCCGCTTCGGTCGAGTCGGCTGCGCCTGCGGCGCTGCGGGCCGTACCGGACTACGACCCGGCTACCCGCGAGCAGCGCATCCCCATCAAGGGCGTCCGCAAGATGACCGCCGCGGCGATGGTCGGCAGCGCCTTCACGGCGCCGCACGTCACCGAGTTCCTCACTCTCGACATGACGCCGACCATGGAACTGCGCACCCGGCTGCAGAAACTGCCGGAGTTCGCCGGGGTCAAGGTGACGCCGCTGCTGTTCGTGGCCAAGGCGCTGCTGCTGGCGGTCAAGCGCAACCCGGAGATCAACGCGACCTGGGACGACGAGGCGCAGGAGATCGTCGTCAAGGGATACGTCAACCTCGGCATCGCTGCGGCGACGCCGCGCGGGCTGATGGTGCCCAACATCAAGGACGCGGACCAGCTCTCGCTGCCCGAGCTTGCGACGGCACTGCAGCAGCTCACCGCCACCGCGCGGGACGGCAAGACGTCGCCGGCCGACATGGCGCGCGGCACCATCACCATCACCAACGTCGGGACGTTCGGGGTCGACAACGGCACGCCGATCATCAACCCTGGCGAGTCGGCGATCCTGTGCTTCGGCGCTGTCCGGCCGACGCCGTGGGTCGTGGAAGGTGAAATCGTCGTACGTCAGGTGACGCAGCTCGCACTGTCCTTCGACCACCGCAACGTCGATGGTCAGCTGGGTTCGCAGTTCCTCGCCGACGTCGGTCGGGTGCTGTCAGATCCAGCCACGGCACTGGCTTGGAGCTAGTCCTGGTGTGACGCGTGCGGGTGAGCGGCGTCATGGTCCGGACGAGGCATCGGCCGTCATGTGTGGACGTTGTACCAGTCGGTAACACCCACCCGACAGGAGACCGTGATGACCGCCCGCAACCTGCTTCACCGCTTCGCCACCGACCACGCCGCGCGCGCCCAGCACCGCGCTTTCGAGCGAGCCGTGGCTCGCGCCGTAACACCGGAGACCCGGCACGAGCTGCTGGTTATCGAGGCCAGTCACCAGTAGGACGCGCAAAGGCCCGGCCTCCCAAGAAGGGGAGCCGGGCCAGTTGCGTGCGAGGTGCTTAGTAGACGTCGCGCTCGCGCGTGACGACCCGGTCCTCGACCACGCCGCCACCGACGGTGTCGCGACGACCGAAGACGAGCATCGTCATGGCCAGGCCGATCGCGCCGGCCACCATGAGGATCACGCCGATGACGTTGATGTCCAGACCACTGACCGTCGCGTTGACGGCGAAGGTCAGGATCGCGCCGAGAGCAATAAGGAAAACGCTGACGCCGATGCCCATGGGGGTTCCTCCCATTCGTGCGCGGCCTGGTGTCGCGCTCGAACGTCATCTACCCGTCCGGAACCGCACGACACACGCAGATCCGAGTCTGGTCGCCGTTTCGGTCCGACATGTGTCCCGCTGTCCGTTTTTTTGGTGACCAGTTGTGACCACACACATGCTCGCCGCGAGCCGCATGTGACCAGCGCGGGCGGCCGCCCGATTCGGGGCGGAGCGCCGCAAGAACCGTTCGGGGGCCGCGCTGCGACAGGGGTGCGTACGCTGACGCAGCAGGAAGGCTTGCCGTGGTCGTGGCCGGGGGGACCGACGCCGCCGTACTCGGCCGCGTCGCCGCCGGGGACCGCACAGCACTCGGGGAGCTCTACGCCGAGCACGCGCCGTGGCTCGTGCTCCGACTGACCCGACGGTGCAACGACCCCGGTCTGGTCGACGAGGTTGTGCAAGACACCTTCGTCGCGGTGTGGCGGGGAGCCGGCCGGTGGGACGGTCGCGGCGAGGTCGCCGCGTGGATCTGGGGTATCGGCGTCCGCCGGCTCATCGACGCCTTGCGCCGTACGCCGACCGCGACATCCGTGCTGCTCCCGGAGGCAGCTGGGCGCGTCGCGTCGGCTGAGGAGCAGGTGCTGCTGGGGGTCGAGCACGGCGACCTCGGCGGGGCGCTGGTGAGGCTCTCGCCGGAGCTGCGCGCGGTGGTCCAGGCAACCGTCCTCGACGGCCTCACCACGCGTGAGGCCGGCCGACTGCTCGGCATCCCGACCGGCACCGTCAAGACCCGCATGATGCGCGCCAAGGCGGCCCTGAGGCAGGAGCTGGCATGACCCCCCGCACTGTTTGGCACCCCGACGCCACCGCCCTCCAGGCGTACGTCGACGATGAGGCCGGAGCCGCGCTGGCCGCATCGACGGAGGCCCACCTACTGGCTTGTCACACCTGCCGGCTGGCCCTTGTCCCTGCGGTGACGCCGACCCGGTTGGCGCTGGTCCGCGCGGATCTCGACGACCGGCTCGATGCGGCCGAACGCCCGTGGGTCGAGCGGTGTTTGCGCCGCCTCGGCCTCGGCGAGGCGGACGCCCGGGTACTGCTGGCCGCGCCGTCGATGCGTCGCGCGTGGTGGCTGGCTGTCGGTCTTGCCCTCTCCCTGGGGCTGGTGGCCGCCGGCCAGGACCCGGCCCAGGCCGACGCACTGCTCGTCTTCGCCCCACTACTGCCCGTCGTGGCCACCGCCGCGTCGTACGCACCACGGTTCGACACCGCCCTGGCCCTGACGGCTGCGACCCCGTACCCGACGATGCGCCTGCTGCTGCTGCGCGCGGGGGCGGTCGCGGTCGCCTCCACGGCGCTGGCCGTCGTCGCGGCTTCCGCCCTGCCGATGGGGTTGGCAGGGACGGTCAGCTGGCTGCTCCCGGCTGTGGCGCTCATCGTCGCGGTCCTGGCTTTGTCGACGTGGGTTGATGCCGGCGTGGCTGCCGGGATCTGCAGTGCCGGCTGGCTCACCGCGGTGTGGACGGCCGGCTACGGACGTGCCCGCCCGCTCGACCCGCTCGCCGTCTACGACGTGTCCGGCCAGCTCGCGAGCATCGCGCTGCTGGGCGTCGCAGTCGTCGTCCTCGTCCGCCACCGCCACCGTCTCGACCCCGGGAGCCCGGCATGACCGTTCGCGTCCAACAGGTGTCCAAGCGCTTCGGCCGTACGACCGCACTGGACGCGTTCAGCGTCGCACTCGGCAGCGGGGTCACCGGACTGCTCGGTCCCAACGGCGCCGGCAAGACGACGCTGCTCAGGATCCTGGCGACGGTGTTGCCACCGGACGAGGGATCGGTCCGGGTGCTCGGCCTCGACCCGTCGCAACCAGCCGATCGACTCGAGCTGCGTCGCCGCCTCGGCTACCTGCCGCAGGACGTCGGGGCCTACCCCGGCTTCTCGGTGCGCGAGTTCGTCGACTACGTCGCGATCCTCAAAGAGCACACCGACCGACGGGCACGGCGGGCCGAGGTCGACCGCGTACTGGAGCTCGTCGACCTGACCGGCAAGGCCTACGCCCGGATCCGGTCCCTGTCCGGGGGTATGCGGCGACGGCTCGGGCTGGCCCAGGCGCTGCTCGGATCACCCGACCTGCTCGTCCTCGACGAGCCAGCCGCCGGGCTCGACCCGCATCAGCGGTTGCGGTTCCGCGAGCTGGTCTCGGCCGTCGGTACCGACCGGTGCGTAGTGCTCTCCACCCATCAGACCGACGACGTCGCGGCGCTGTGCCGGGACGTGGTCGTCGTCAATGCCGGCCGGGTGCTCTTCCACGGGACCCCTTCGGAGCTGGCGGCGTCGGCTGCCGGCCGGGTCTGGCGGTCCGAGCAGCGCGAGCCGGGCGCGACGCTTGCCTGGGTCTCCGGGGACGGCAGCACCCGCCAGATCGGCTCGCCGCCGCCGGGTGCCGATCTGGTCGACCCGACGATCGAGGACGCCTATCTCGTGCTCGTGGGGGCCAAAGCCCTCGACGACGCCGAACCGATCGCGGTCTAGGAGGCTGCCATGGAGATCCTGGTCATCGTCGGGCTGCTGCTCCTCGAGCGGCTGCGCGTGGACCTGCCGCTACGACGGTGGTGGGCGAGAGTGGCGCCCCGGCCGACCTTCGCCGTGGCCGGTGCGGTGCCGGTGCCGATCGCGCTCGCGGGCTTTGACGTACGCCGCCTGCTGCCGAGGGTGCTCACCGTGCTGGCCGCGCTGCTGATGCTGCGTCTTGTGTTGGCTGGCCGGCCAACGGATGCCTACAGCGGCGTCAACGAGACGGTCGGCTTCTACTGGGCGCTCGTCGGCCTGGGCGTGCTGATCGTGGTCGCCACCGTCGGCGGGCGGGACCGCGACCAGGAGCTGCTGGCGGCCGCCCCCGCCGACGGCCGCACGCGGGTCCGCGGTTGGGCAGTCACGCTCCTGCTGGCTGCGCTGACGATCTACGCCTTCTCGGCCTGGCGGCTGGCGCGGGTCAGCGGGGGTTCGTACGACGCCCTGCTGCCCAACGCGTGGGAGCTGGCGCAGGTGCCGTTGATGGTTCTGGGCGGCGGGCTGCTCGGCTTGCTCGTCGCCCGGCTGCTGCCGGTGTGGGCAGCGGTGCCGGTGGCTACGGTCGCCGCGATCATGTGGACCGGCGGCTTCGGGACGGAGGACGGACTGGCGGTGCTGGCCCCGATGTACGAGTGGGTGAAGTACAACGACTCAGACAGCGGCGCCACGGCTCTGATCCCGGGCAGCTTCGCCTGGCACAACGCCTATCTGGCCGGGCTGTGCGGCCTCGGACTGGTCGCCGCCTTGCTGCGCGAACCGGGTCGCCGGCTGGCCCTCGTAGTGACCGGGGCGGTGCTCACCGGGGCGACCATCGCGGCCGCCGTGCTCGCGCTGCCGTGACCCGGCTGCCAGCTGCCCGCTATGCCTGGCGGACGCGGCCCGTGGCCGCCTCGGCAGCAATGGGGCTGCTCGGTCCTGGCTTCGTCCTGGCGGTCGGTAAGGACATTGATGCCCCCCTCCGATTGCGGATGGTGGGACTGCTGCTGGCCGCCCTCTTCGCGCTGGTGTGGGATGACCGCACGGCACCGTTGGCGGCGGCGACTCCGGTCGGGCTGCCGGCCGTGCAGCGCGCGCGGCTGCTCGTCCTGCTGGCCGTTGTGTCCGCGGCGTGGACCCTGGCGTGCCTGGCCGCAGCGGCTGAGTCGACGGACGTGCGCGTCTGGTCGGCCACGGTGGAGATCGGCGCGGTCGCGGCGCTGCTCACCGCTGTCGTCGGCGGGCTTGCCCGGGAGCGACCCGGCGAGAGCCTGGCGGCCTACCCGGTGCCCCTGCTGCTGGTACTGCTGGTGCTGGCGTTCCGGGTACCCGAACAATGGGCCTTGATCGTCGCACCCGACAGCCCGGCCTGGACGGACGTGCACCGCCGCTGGGCGGTGCTGCTGATCGTCGGCATCCTCGGCATCGCCGTGTCCACCCGCGACCCGGCGAGCGCGCGGGTCGGCCGCCGGCGTTGATGACGTCGAGCAGGTGTTCGAGAACAAGAGCAAAAACCCAGTCTGGATAGAGACCTGGGAGTTGTTCAGGTCGAAGTGGCTAGAAGGCGGCCTCGTCGAGGTCCATGAGCGAAAGGTCGACGGCCTCCGCGATCGCCCGCTTGGACGTCAGTTCGGGGAACACCGCGCCGGCGAACCAGGTGGCCGCAGCGACCTTGCCCTCGTAGAAGGCCTTGTCCTTGGCCGATGCGGTGGGCAGCTTGTCGAGCGCTACGGCGGCCTGACGCAGCAGCAGCCAACCGACCACCAGGTCGCCCAGCGCCATCAGCGCGCGGGTCGTGTTGAGCCCGACCTTGTAGACGTTGCGCGTCTCGTCGACCGACGACATCAGGTCGTTGACCATGTGGTTGACCATGCCCTGCACGTCGTCGAGCGCCTGGCCCAGCAGGTCGCGCTCCTTGGCCAGCGCGCCGTTGCCCGCGTCGCCCTTGGCGAAGTCCTGGATCTCGCCAGCCAGCTTGCCCAGCGCCGAACCCTTGTCCCGCACGATCTTGCGGAAGAACAGGTCCATGCCCTGGATCGTCGTCGTGCCCTCGTACAACGTGTCGATCTTGGCGTCGCGGATGTACTGCTCGATCGGGTAGTCCTGGGTGAAGCCGGATCCACCGAAGATCTGCAGTGAGGTGGCCAGCAGCTCGTAGGCCTTCTCCGAGCCGTAGCCCTTGACGATCGGCAGCAGCAGGTCGTTCAGGCGTACGGCGAGGTCGTCCACCTGCCCGCCGTGCTTGCTGATCTCGACCTGGTCCTGCACGGTCGCGGTGTAGAGCACGAGCGCGCGCATGCCCTCGGCCCACGCCTTCTGACGCATGAGCATGAGACGGACGTCGGGGTGGTTGCTGATGACTACACGCGGGGCCGTCTTGTCGGTCATCTGCGTGAGGTCCGCGCCCTGCACGCGCTGCTTGGCGTACTCGAGCGCGTTGAGGTAGCCCGTCGACAGCGTCGAGATGGCCTTGGTGCCGACCATCATCCGGGCGTACTCGATGACCTGGAACATCTGCGCGATGCCGTCGTGGACGTCGCCGACGAGCGTGCCGATCGCGGGGTGCTTCTCGCCGAAGGTGAGCTCGCAGGTGGTGGAGACCTTCAGGCCCATCTTCTTCTCGACGTTGGTGACGTAGGCGCCGTTGCGCTCACCGATCTCGCCGTCGTCGTTGACGAGGAACTTGGGGACGAGGAACAGCGACAGTCCCTTGGTGCCTGGGCCGCCGGCGCCAGGGACGCCGACCGGGCGGGCCAGTACCAGGTGGAAGATGTTCTCCGGCCAGTCCCACTCGGCGCTGGTGATGAAGCGCTTGACCCCCTCGAGGTGCCAGGTGCCGTCGGGCTGCTGGGTGGCGGTGGCCCGCCCTGCTCCGACGTCGGAGCCGGCGTCCGGCTCGGTGAGCACCAT
>Ga0136633_1002627_pt1 | contig 12254 bp, 13 predicted proteins | sample AntDrymeUQ832206_2_FD_105494 | JGI IMG/M metagenome (GOLD analysis project Ga0136633, IMG submission 105494) | Polar desert sand microbial communities from Dry Valleys, Antarctica - metaG UQ83 (22.06) | ecosystem: Environmental > Terrestrial > Soil > Desert | place: Antarctica: Dry Valley... | reverse complement strand
TACTCCCGGCGGACGCTCTCGGGACGTCCCCACATCTGCACGACCTCGGCCCGGCCCTGGTGGAGATCGCGGACGACGAGCTCGCCGGCGATCCCCTGTCGATCGAGCATCGCGAGGATCCACTCGACCGTCTCCGGAGCAGCGCCGTGGCCGAAGCCGTTGGCGACGTTGATCCGCCAGTGCCACTCAGCCTGGGAGTACGGCTGGGCGTTGACCTGGGTCATCAGGATCGAGGCATCGACGTAGCGGTCCTCGTCGGCAAGCCGCAGATCCATCTCGATGTCGGTCCAGTCGCGCGGCAGCGCGGCCGTGATCTCTGCAAATGCCGCGGCGAGGCTCATCGCGCGGAGCTTAGTGCCTGTGGCTGGGTCCGGCGACTACCGGGTGGAGACGAACATCCGCGCGGCGAGGCCCTCGCCGATCGTGTGCTCAACGCCATCGATCTCGACCAGGAGCGGCCCGCCGAAAGGCTGGTGGCCAACGACTTCGATTTTGCCGCCAAGGGCGATCCCGCGGCTGTCGAGGTAGCGAAGCATCTCTGGATTACGGTCGGAGACGCGAGCGAAGGCGCCGGAGTCGCCGGGCTCCAGGTCAGCCAGGGGACGGACTGCCTCAGCGACCATCTCGAGCGTGCGATCGGGAATCGGGTCGCCGTGGACATCGCGGTCGGGGTCGCCGAGCGCGGCGGCGATTCGCTCCTCGAGCTCCTCGCTGATGTAGTGCTCGAGGACCTCGGCTTCATCGTGAACACGGTCCCACGGCATCCCCAGCGCCTCGACCAGATAGGACTCGATCAGGCGGTGATGGCGGATCGTCTCCAGCGCGACCGCCTCCCCCGCCTCGGTCAGCTCAACGCCGCGGTAGGGCTCGTAACGAGCGAAGCCAATTGCCGCGAGGCGCTTGAGCATCGCCGTGACCGTTCCCGGTGAGACGCCGAGTCGCTCGGCGAGCGCGCTGGTCGAGACCGGCCCCTCAACCCGAAGCGCCAGCGCGTAGATCGCCTTGGTGTAGTCCTCGACCGCCTCCGATCCACCCGCCCGCCGACCGCGTCCATGCGATCCGCTTTGCGCGTCGACGGCTTCGACGCTCGCTGCCATCAGATGCTGACCAAAAGGCCGGTCGTGTACATGATCCCGACCCCGGCGAGGATGCCGGCGACGACGCCGGGGGAGAGCGAGCCGTCGAGGCGGGAGCGCATCATCGGCCAGAGCTGGACGATCACCTGGATGATTGCGCCGAGGCCGACGCCGAACAGGAATGCGACCAGGCTGGCGTTGAAGGCTGCGGCGCCGATCCAGGCCCCCAGCGTCACCGGCGCCCCGGCGATCAGACCGAGACCGACGAGGCGACCGAGCTTGACCTCCTGATCGGCGATCGGCGCCACGATCGCGAGGCCTTCGGTGGTGTTGTGGAGCGCGAAGCCGACGACCAGGAAGGCGCCGAGCGCGAGCGCGCCGCTTGCGTAGGCGGAGCCGATCGCCAAGCCTTCACCGAGGTTGTGCAGCCCGATGCCGATCGCGACCAAGAGGGCGAGATAGGACCCGCTTGCGCCACCGACCTCGGCTTTCTTGCGTCGCCCGCGCAGGTAGGAGTCGACGCCGACCAAAGCCAAGTAGGCGACGGCGGCGCCGATGAAGACCAACGCCTCGCCGCCGAACCCTTGCGGTCCGGAGAGGGCGATCTCGCGTCCCTCCAGGAACGTATCGACGGCGAGAAAGCCGAGCAGGCCGACGGTCAGCGCGATCAGGATGCGGATCCCTCCCTGCCCGACCCGGCGCACGAATGGCAGCCAGAGCATTCCGATCGTGATCGGGATGACGCCGACGTAGATCCCGAGCAGCGCCATCAGGCCGAAGAAGCTGAGGTCGACGCCGGGGGTCTCTGCGGCGGCGCCGATCTCGTGCAGGATCGTCCCGCCGGTGGCGGTGAGCAGAAAGATCTCATAGGCCTCGCCCTCGATCCACGGGTAGGGCACCGTGACCGTCTGTGCACCGAGCCGGCCGACCTCTCCGGCGCCCTCGAAGGGGACGTATGAGTCGTTGACGGAGACCTGCGCAATCTCGACCGGATCGGGGCCGTCGTTTCGGACCGTCAACTCAATCTCGCCCGGATTGAGGGTCGTCTGCTCGACGACCAGCTCCTCGAGGGGGACGCCGTTACGCTCGCCCAGCCCCGGGCCGTCGAGCAGCACCAGCGCGGCGAGCGCAAGCGCGATCAGGACCACCGGGATCAGGCCCAGGGCCCAGACCGGCAGCTTGCCGCGATCGACGGTTGCCGAACCGGCTTCCATCAGTCAACGACCTCGAAGAAGCCGGTCCAGCCGAGCTCGGCGAACTCCGTCACATGCGCGTGGAACATGAACAGCCCGGTGCTCGGGAAGCGCATCTCGAGGATCCCGCGCTGCGCCTGTCCCTGGATGACGATGTCGGTGAACTCGACCGGCTGCAGCGAGGTTCCGGTCTGGAAGTAGTTGAAGAAGTTGGCGTGGACGTGGAAGGAGTTGAGCGGGTCGTACTCGACCATGTTGACGAGGAAGATCCGGACCAACTCGTCGCGCGTCACCCGGATCGGGTTGCGCTGGTAATGGAAGCCGACCGTGTTGACGGCGTAGACCTCGTTGCCCTTGTCAAAGTTGGTGTCGAAGGCGTTCATCACCATCACCATTTCGTCGGCCGGCGGGCGCCCCGCCTTGGGATCGACGATGAAGGCGCCGTAGAGGCCCTTGGCGATGTGAATCGGCAGCGGACTCGTGTGGCAGTGGTAGAGGTGCATTCCGAACGGGTCGGCGTCGAACTCGTAATCGAAGCTCTCGCCGGGCAGGATCTGACCGCCCCCCTGCTGCTCGCCGACGCCCGGCATCCCGTCCATGACCGCCGAATGAAGGCCGTGGAAATGCATCGTGTGCGGGTGATCGGAGGCGTTGGTGAAGCGAATCCGCAGCCGCTCGCCCTCGGTGCAACGCAGCGTCGGGCCGGGAACGCGGCCGTTGTAGGTCCAGGCCGCGTACTTGACCCCCGGCGCGACCTCGATCTCCTTGTCGCTGGCGACGATGTCCCACTCCCGCAAGATCTGCCCTCCCGGCAGGCGCCTCGTCGTCCCGTAGTCGAAGTCACGCAGCATCTCCGTCGGGTTGAAGCCGTTGGCGGCGTGGTCGACTTCGGGGCCGGCCCGGAAGTCCGCGTGAAGCAGGTGGCCGCCGTCCCCCCCTCCGGTCGGCGCGGTCGTTGTCCCCTGGGCGCCCGCCGAGTGATGGCCGCCTCCCTGGGCATTGGCAGGCGCCCCTGCGATCGCCTCGTGAATCCCCTTGTGGGGAACGCCCTGATGCAGGAGTGGAAGCGAAGCCGTCGCCAGTGCGCCGCCGGCAAGCAGCCGTCTGCGGCTGACCCGCTTGCTCGTATCGGGATTGCTTTGATTACTCACAACAAGAAGTTTGACACATCCAAATCACCGACGCTCCCTAGACTGCCATGAATGGCTTCGGATCCCCAGATCGCAACCGAGCTGGACGCGCAGTACCGGACCCTGCGGGAGGGCGCCGGGCTGCTCGAGCGCTCCTCGCGCGGCAAGCTGACCATCAGCGGCAGCGAGGGGGCCGAGTTCCTACAAGGCCAGCTGACCAACGACATCGAGGCGCTCGAGCCCGGCGACGGCTGCTATGCGGCCCTGCTCGACCGCAAGGGGCACATGCGAGCGGACATGCGGGTCCTGCGCTTGGCCGCCGATCAGATTTGGATCGACACCGAGCCGGAGACGATCGCGACCGCGCACCGGCACCTCGACATGTACCGGATCGGACGTGACGCCGAAGTCGCCGACGTCGGCGCCGAGCGCGGGATTCTCTCGCTGATCGGTCCCCGCTCGATCGAGCTGATCGGCAACGCGCCGCTCGGCAGCGAGCACCGCCATGCGGTGCGGCGGATCGCCGAGCAGGATTGCGTTGCCGTCGCAACCGACAGCGGCGTCGACCTGATCAGCTCGTCTGACGGCATCCCGGCGCTGATCGAGGCGCTTATCGACGCGGGCGCGGAGCCGATCGGCGAGCCTGCGGCGGAGCTTCTCCGCGTCGAGAGCGGGCGGCCGCGCTGGGGACGCGAGCTCGACGAGCGAACGATCCCGCAGGAGGCCGGCCTGAACGAGCGGGCGGTCAGCTTCGAGAAAGGCTGCTACGTCGGCCAAGAGACGGTTGCGCGTCTCCACTACAAGGGCAAGCCGAACCGGCACCTACGCAGGCTCAGGCCCGGCGGACCAGTCGAGCCGGGCGCAACTGTGAGCCTCGGAGATCGTCAGCTCGGACGGATCGGCACGGTCGCTCTGTCCCCGGCCCAGGGCCGCTTGGCGTTGGCGATCCTGCGCCGCGAGGCGGAGCCCGGGACGGAAGTGACTATCGAAAGCGAGAGCGGCCCGATCGCCGCGAGCGTCGAGGAGATCGGGGCTTGAGCGAGCGCCGCCGTCCCGTCGGGCTTGGCGGCAAGCCGTTCGGCAAGGAGTCGCTGCTGCTTGGCGGTGCGATCGAGGAGCAGGCCGAGCCCCGCCATGCGCCGAACCCGGAGGCGCCGGCCGACACCTCCTACGACCCCACCGAGGACAAGCTGGCTTTCGCGCCGGCAACGATCGCCGCCGACAAGGCGCCGGCCCAAAGCGCTCCCAGCGACGACGAGCTACGAGCGCTGCTGCCCGCGATGGAGGCCGATCGGGATCTCGACGACTGGGGCCGCTCGGAGCGGTTCGTCTCGCTCGCCGACCCGCTGCTCAACTTCTACTACCGCTATTGGTTTCGAGTCGAGGCCGAAGGGATCGAGAACATCCCGGCCAGCGGCGGAGCCCTACTTGTCTCCAACCACTCGGGGGCGCTACCTCCCGACGGCCCGATGATCATGCAGGCGATCCGCAACGAGCACCCGGCCCGGCGCAGCCTCTACATGCTCGGCGAGCACTGGTTCAAGGGCTACCCGGGGATCGGCATGCTCGCCAACAAGCTCGGGGTGATCCCGGCCCATCCTGCGAACGCCCAGCGGCTGCTCGGCGACGAGGGTCGCCTGGCGATCGTCTTCCCGGAGGGCCAGAAGGGAACCGGCAAGGTGCTCTGGCAGCGCTATCGACTGCGCCGCTTCGGCCGGGCCGGTTTCGTCCGCACGGCGTTGCGCGCCAGGGCGCCGATCGTCCCGATCGCGCTGGTCGGCGGAGAGGAGGCGATGCCGATCTTCGCGCACATGCGAACGCTGCAACGCGCGACGGGGCTGATCTACGCGCCGTTCAACCACGCCTTCCCGCAGTTCGGTCCGCTGGGGGCAATGATGTACCTACCGGCGAAGTTCCGGATTCGCTTTCTCGAGCCCCTCCATTTCGACGATCCGGAGGCGATCCTCGACGACGCGGCCGAGGTCCAAGCAATCGCTGAGACGATCCGCGCTCGGATCCAGAGCAGCCTCGATGAGATGCTCGCGAGGCGCCGATCGGTCTGGCTCGGCTGAGCTGGATCGCTGATCCTCGCTGCCCGCCGGCGCGGGCCCGCACACGCCTCGAGCGAGGTTCGGTTAGATTTCGGCTGCGATGAGGAGGAGATCTCGTCCCACCCTGTTGGCGGTCGGCGTTTTTGCGCTGCTCGGCGTCGTCGGCTGCGATGCCGACGACCACCCGAACGAGCCGCGACCGGCCGCGCCCGTCGAGCTGACCGCGAAGATCGACAACGAGAAGGTCACCGTCTCGCCGGGCAAGGAGGGAGCGGGACTGTTCAACGTCACCATCTCCAACCAATCGAGCGAGGACGCCGCGCTGACCTTCACCGGTCCGACCGATCGCTCGACCCCGTCGATCGGCGCCGGCAACGTGTTGACCTTCAAGCTCGACCTGGAGGAAGGGAACTACGTCGTCTCGGTTGAGGACGAGACGGTCAAGCCGGACAAGCTCGAGATCGACGAGCCACGCGAGTCGGCGCAGAACGACTTGCTGCTTCCCTAGGACTGGCAGCAGCGCCAGTCGCCTAGGTTTCAGGCGTTCCTCGGCCCGTTTCGGTCTCGTCGGCCACCGCGTCGACCAAAGCCTCGATCCGCGCCAGCTCCGCCTCAACGTCGGCGACGATCTCGTTCAGTCCCTCGCGGGCGACGACCGAGTTCTTGTCGATGTTGCTGAGCGCGAGCCGGACCTTCTGGATTCGCTTGAGGGCTGTGCCCGCAGCCTCGGCGGCGCTGCGAACCCCAGCTGCGTCGACCTCCAGGCCGGCGTCGTGTTCGAGGAGTACCCGCAGCCGCGCGTAACGGTAGGCGACGTTTAGACCGACCCCGTCCGGCTCGGCGGGGTCGACGGCGACGATCACCTTGTTGCCCTCGTACTCGATCAACTGCTCACGCCCGGCCGGGATGTTGTCCTCTCCGGCGACGACGAGTACCGCGAAGTCAGCGCTCCGTTCGGTCATCGCCCCGTTGAGCTGGCGCCAGGCCTCGTTCTTGGAGAGCCGCTCGCCGCGCTTATCCTCGAAGACGATGCGCGCCTTGGCGCCACCGTCGGCCGCTCCGACCTCGACGACGGTGTCGCCGAGCTTGGTCCCGCCGGCGCCACGCTCGTCGCCGGTATGGATCGCAACATCGCCGCGGCCGTCGGCGATCCGCTCGATCGCGGCGTGTACGAGCTCCTCGAAGCTCCTACCCTTGGCGCTGCCCTTCTCCTCAGCCTCGGCGACCCGGCGATCCCCCTCCTCACGCTCGCGCAGCTCAGCAAGGACGATCCGCATCGCCTCGAGCTCCTTGCGATTGCGGACGTTCTCGTCGGCCTGTGCCTTGCGCGACGCCTCCGCGGCTTCGCGCTGGCGCTTATCCGCCTGCTGAACCTCCCGGACGACGGCGGACTTGAAATCGTTGAGCGGGTTGGTGCCGTCCTCGGTCGAGAACTGGCGAGCGATCTTCAGGCGCTGCTCCTCCAGCGCCTTGCCGACGAGCTCCCGGATCTGCTGTTGCACGGAACCGGAGCGACCGGCGTCGAAGCTCTCAGAGATCTGTGCAGCGAGTTGCTCCTCACCGCCCTCGAGCGTCCGCTCCAAGCGCCGCTCGAGCTCAGCGCTCTGGCGCTCGAACTGAGCCTTCACGTAATCGACCTCGATCTCGCTGCCCTCGCGATCGAGTACGCGAGCGCCCACCTCAATGGCGTCGACCACGGTCTGGACGGGATCCTGCCCGGCAGCCGCACGCTCGCGGACCACCCTGGCTGCGCGCTCGTCGGTAACCGTCAGTGCCTCAATCACGAGCCGGTCTTCGACGGCGCGCACTGACCCGCCCGGCTCGAAGGCAATCGGGTCGACAAGGCTGGGCTGGCTGTTCTCGGAGGCTTCCATCTGGACTCACGAAGGTAGTCGCCGCAGCGGATGGATCTCTGACGACGTTCCCGCTACGATCCCGCCGCCGCTGCGGGGGCGCCATTCGGCCTCCGATGCAGCCTTGACCCGATCCCAATCAGAGGAGAACCGTGGCCGTAGACATCGCCGAAGTCTCAAAGCTGGACGTCGAGCCGGGCACCCTGCCCGAGACGATGGCCGCATGGGTGATCCGCCAGGATCGCGAGGGGGAGCCGACGACGGCGTTCCAGACGGAGGAGATCGAGGTTCCCGAGCCGGGCGCCTTCGAGGTCATCGTCCGGGTCATGGCTGCCGGGGTCAACTTCAACAACGTCTGGGCGGCGTTCGGCAAGCCGGTCTCGGTGTTCGGCTACGGCGACCACCCCGAGTTCGGCCACCACATCGGCGGCTCCGACGCCTCCGGGATCGTCTGGAAGGTCGGCGAGGGCGTCACCCGCTGGAAGCCCGGCGACGAGGTCGTCGTCCACTGCAACCAGGCTTCCTACGAGGATGTCGAAGTCCACGGCCTCGACCCCATGGCCGCCCCCTCCCAGCAGATCTGGGGCTACGAGACGACCTGGGGGAGCTTTGCCCAGTTCACCAAGGTGCAGGCCCAGCAACTCCTTGCCAAGCCCGAGAACCTCTCATGGGTCGAAGCATCGGCCTACGGGTTGACCTACTTCACGGCCTACCGGATGTTGATCGACCGGGCAAAGATGCAGCCCGGGCACAACGTGCTGATCTGGGGCGCCGCGGGTGGGCTGGGCGTATTCGCCACGCAGCTCTGCGCAGCGGCAGGCGCAAACGCGGTCGGCGTCGTCTCCTCCGATGAGAAGGGCGAGCTGGTCAAGCAACTCGGCGCCGTCGACTACATCAACCGCAACGAGTTCGGCGCGATGATGCGCACCGACGCCAACCATCCAGCCAACGATCCCGCCGCCGACAAGGAGCGCTTCGCCGGCTCGCGGACTTTTGCGAAGCGGGTCAAGGAGATCCTCGGCGACGCTCCCGACATCGTCTTTGAGCACGTCGGCCAGGCGACCTTCCCGACCTCGGTGTTCACGGTCAAGCCGTTCGGCAAGGTCGTGATTTGCGGAGCCACCTCGGGCTACAACCTCGACTTCGACGTCCGCTACCTGTGGATGAAGCAGAAGGAGATCCTCGGCTCGCACTTCGCCAACGCCTATCAGTGCATGAAGGCAAACCAGCTCATGGCCGAGGGCAAGGTTCGACCGGTGCTCTGGAAGGCGATGGGCTTCGAGGGTGTTCCCGAGGCGCACCAGCTGCTCCACGAGAACAAGCACTTTGGCAAGATCACGATCATGGTCGGCGCGACCGACGAGAAGGAAGGCAAGACGGCCGAGGGCGAAGGCGCGATCTGGGCGGAGGTAGGAGGCTGAAGCCTCCTACCTCGCAGCCGGCGCCTGTCCTTCGGTGTTTCAGCAGATAGATTCCACGCATGGCTGAGGTCAACGTCATCGACTTCCACGTTCACCCGTTCCGCGCCGAACGCTTCTATAACGCGTGGCAGCCTGCGCTGACGCGAGCGGCAGGCTTCGGCGCGAGCAGCTGCTCGCTGACCCGCGCCGAGGACGACCCGCTCCACTTCCGCCAGACAACGGTCTGGGAGAAGCGCGCCGACTTCGAGGCCTACTGGGGCTGCGACGAAGTCACCGCGGCGCGCGAAGCAGCGTTCCCCTATTACAACAAGCCCCTATACCCGACCTGGCACGTCCTGGTCGGGGCCTCAGGCGAGTAGCCCCAACACGGCCCGATCAGCCGGCGGCGAGTGCGCCCGGTATGCCCGGCGGGACGAAGTCGGCTGAGACCTCGTCGAGGATGCTGAGCATCGCTGCGGTGGCCCGGCTGCGGGTTCCGGCGACAGGCGTTGCGGCCCAGACGCGGCGGATCGGCGGGTCTGGATCGATCGGGACGACGGCGACGCGATCGACCAGCGGATTGACGAGCGCGAGATCCGGGATCAGGGTCACACCGAGTCCCGCGGAGATCATTCCAAGCATGACGTTGTAGTCGTCGCTCTCGTAGGCGACGTCAGCCTCGAAGCCCGCCGCCTGGCAGCTCAGCAGGGTCAGATCCCGACAGGAGCCATTGCAGGTTCCGCACATCCAGCGCTCCTCCCCCAGCTCCTCGAGCCTCAGTGTCGAGCGCCCAGCCAGGGGATGGTTCCGCGGCAGCGCGGCGTGCATGCGCTCGGTGACAAGCGGATGCAGCTCGATCTCCGGATCAGGCCCCAACGGGTTCGCCTCAAAGTCGTAGACGAGGGCGATGTCGTGCTCGCCACGTCGCAGCTCCGGCAGCGAATCCTCGGGGTCGCCCTCGGCGATGCTGAGGCGGATCTTGGGGTGGAGCCCATGAAAGACCGTCGCCGCGGCTATCAAGAGGCTGGCGCTGGCGCTCGGGAAGCTGCTCAGCCTGAGCTCACCCGTCTCGAGCCCGGCCAGCTCGGTCAGCTCGCGCTCGGCACATTCCAGCCGTGCGATCGCCGAGTCGGCGTGGCGGACGAGCAGGACTCCCGCGTCGGTCAGCTCGGGGCCGCTTCGGAGCCGGATCAAAAGCGGCACCCCCACCTCGCGCTCGAGCGCAGCGATCTGCTGGCTGACGGCCGACTGGGAGACATAGAGGGTCTCCGCCGCGGCGGAGAAGGAGCCGTGCTTGGCCACTTCCCTGAGCACCTTGAGACGCTTCAGATCAAGCATGAGGCTAGCTTATCAGGTCGTCAAGGAATGCATGTTGTGCTAATCGGCTGGCCCGTGCATGATGGTCTGGTCAAATAAGTCAATGCGGATTCAAACCTGCGTCGCACAAGCACACCTGAATCCTCTCCCAACGAAGGGGTGACGAAAATGCAGCAAAACACCTACATGCCTCAGGCCGCATCCCATCAGGTCGAGCTACTGGCTCGCGCCGAGCGATACAGGACCGCCGCCCGGGCGATCAAGGCCGAGCCTGAGAACTCAGTGGCCGCCAGCGGCTATCGCTACGAGCTTCGGCCTCTGCAGGTCGATGACGGAGAAGCGCTGCTGCGACTCGCCCAGCGCGACGACCACCAGCTGCCGGCCGGGGACGTCCTCGGAGCCTTCTCCCAGGGTCAACTCCTGGCTGCGATCTCGCTCAGCGACGGCGCCTACACCGCGGATCCGTTCCAATCCAGCGGCGAGGCTCTCGAGCTCCTGCGAGTCCGAGCTCGACAGCTCGGCACCCGTCCCCGCCGGCGCGGTCTCCGTGGCCTCCTCCCGGGCCGCGCCGGCCGGCGGGCCGCTTCGAAAGGAGGCGGCAGCAAGCTCGCGGGCTCGCCACCCGGCGCCGGCGGCCGGGTGCTCCAGCTCTGAGGCGGGAGGGGGATCCCGCCTCGCCGTCCCCCGCCCCCCCTCTAGACTTTTCGCGTGGCCGAGGTCCTCTACTACGCGATCCCGTTCTTCGTCCTGCTCCTGGTCGTCGAGGCGCTCTCGTTCAAGCACGCTCGTGACGAGGAGCTGATCGGCTACGAGCCGCGCGACACCCGGACGAGCCTGTTGCTCGGCGGCGGCAACGTTGCGATCAACGTCGGCTGGAAGTTCGTCGTCCTGGCGATCTTCATCGGCGTCTACGAGCTGACCCCACTGCGGCTCGACTCGGGCGACTGGTGGGTCTGGGTACTGCTCTTCTTCGCCGACGACTTCTCCTACTACTGGTTTCACAGGATCAGTCACGAGAGCCGCTTCTTCTGGGCCAGCCACGTCGTCCATCACTCCTCGACCCACTACAACCTCTCGACCGCGCTGCGGCAGACGTGGGTGCCGATGACCTACTTCCCGTTCTGGATCTGGTTGCCCGCGGTTGGCTTCGAGCCGGCGCTCGTCCTGCTCGCCCAAGCCTGGTCGCTGATCTACCAGTTCTGGATTCATACCGAGCGGGTCAAGCGGCTGCCTCGCTTCCTCGAGTACTTCCTCAACACGCCCTCCCACCACCGCGTCCACCACGGATCCAACGAGATCTACCTCGACCGGAACTACGGCGGCATCCTGATCATCTGGGACAAGATGTTCGGAACGTTCGCGCCCGAGGGCGAGCGGGTCAAGTACGGGCTGACCAAGAACATCGAGACCTTCAACCCGGTCCGCGCCGCCTTCCACGAGTACATCGCGATGTGGCACGACGTCAAGAAGGCTGAGGCGCTCAAGGACAAGTTCGGGGTCCTCTACCACGGTCCCGGCTGGACGCCGCCCGGTCTCTCGGCGGCTGAGCTCGAGTCCTCTCGGGGCTGAGTCTCACCGGCCCGGCGCCGTTCAACGAAGCGGCGGGCCGCTCAGTGCTGCTCGAGCGGTGCCATCGTCAGGCCGGCCTGCTCGAGTTGCTCCCAGTAGAGCTCGGCCGGCTCGCGCGGGCCGGTCCAGACGATCGCCTGGCCGCTCTTGTGGATCGTGTTGGCGAAGCCCATGCCGCCGTCGTAGTTGACACCGGGGATGACGCGGGCGATCGTCTTGGCGACGTGCTCGAAGGTGTTGTGATCGTCGTTACGGACGATCACCTGCCAGTTGCCGCCGAGCCCGCCGCCGGGCCCGTTGACCCTGGGTCGCTCGAGGGTATCCGTCGACATCGCGAACCCACTCACGGCCGGACCTACTTCTCGGGGACTTGGACCTTGAGATTGTCGAAGATGACGGTGGCGTTCTTCTTCGCCTGCTTGACGTTGCCGACGCCCAGTGCGGTGCGCTTGCCTTCGATCTCGGCGGCCTTCGGATCCTCAAAGTTGCCGAAGGCCTGCTTCTTGATCCCGAAGCGAACCACGTCCTTGTCCACCCCGATGTAGAGGAAGTTCTTCTTGCCGAGCGCCGCGATTGCCCTGTCCTTGCCGTTGTCGACGATCGCGCCGTTGCGGAGGAACTGCCAGCGCCGGCCCTTGGGGAAGACCCGCAGCATGTAGCCGCTC
>Ga0136633_1002626_pt1 | contig 12254 bp, 10 predicted proteins | sample AntDrymeUQ832206_2_FD_105494 | JGI IMG/M metagenome (GOLD analysis project Ga0136633, IMG submission 105494) | Polar desert sand microbial communities from Dry Valleys, Antarctica - metaG UQ83 (22.06) | ecosystem: Environmental > Terrestrial > Soil > Desert | place: Antarctica: Dry Valley... | reverse complement strand
CGGCGCGCGCCCGCGAAGTCCGCGCCCACCAAACCCGCCCCGCCGCCTCCCGCCGCGCCCCGGCCGCGCCGGCGCACGGCGCCTGCGCCCGCGACACCCGCCCCCGAGTTCGCCCCACGGCGACCCCCTCGCCCTGCCGGCCCGCCGGCGCCGGAGTTCCGGCGCCCGTGACCGTGACGCTACCCCCGGACCTCCGCCGCCGCCGCCCGCTTGTCGGCGATGTCGCCGAGCTGCTCGTCGATCCAGTCGCCCGGGTCGCGCGCCGTGACGACGCCCTTCAGGCCGCGCGAGCGCCGCTCGCGCTCCGGCGCGCTCATCGTCAGCGCGGCGTGGATCGAGTCGGCGGTCTCGCGGATGTCGAACGGGTTGACGCTCAGCGCGAACTCGCCGAGCTCCTCGTGCGCGCCGGTGTTCTCCGACAGGATCGACACGCCATGGCGCTCGTTGACCAGCGGTCCCTCCTTGGCGACGAGGTTCATGCCGTCGAACATCGCGTTGACGATCATCAGGTCGTAGTGCTTGTACGCCGCGACGGCCTCCTCGAGATCGTCGCGCAGCTTCAGCTGGATCGGCATCCAGTCCGGGGTGCCGTGGCGGTGGTTGACGATCGCGACGAGATGCTCGATGCGCTCGAGGTAGTCGCGGTACTGCTCGACGTCCATCCGCGACGGCATGAGCTGCGCGATGAACGTCACGCGCTCGAGGAACTCGGGGTGTTGCTCGAGAAACAGATCGAACGCGTGAAAGCCGCGCAGGACGTTCTTGGACAGGTCCGCGCGATCCACGCGCAGGATGAGGTGGTCGCGGCGGCGGCGCTCGAGCTCGACCTCGAGCTCGCGCGTGCGCTCGCTCTCCGCGATCCGGCGCGTCGACTCGTAGTCGATCGGCAGCGGGTAGGCGCGCACCCACACCTCGCGATCGCCCTGGCGCACGATCCCGCGCTCGAAGTCGACGTCGAGATCCATCAGGTCGCGGCAGCACTGCAGGAAGTTCCAGCGGTAGGAGCGCGTGTGGAAGCCGACGATGTCGTTGGCGAGCACGCCCTCGTAGATCTCGTTGCGAATCGCGGTGGGCAGCACGCGCCAGGCGTCGGGCTGCGTCCACGGGATGTGGATGAAGTGGTGCAAGAAGACGTCGGGCCGCGCCGCGCGGACGACGGCCGGCAGCGTGTAGAGGTGGTAGTCGTGAACCATCACGACCGGCTCGTCCTGGCCCTCGATCTGCTCGACGACGGCGGCGGCGAGGTCGTCGTTGACGACCTTGTAGCCGTGTTCGAAGGCATCGGCCTCGGCCTGGCGGATGTCCGGCGCGTTGGAGAGGTCCCACAGGTAGTGCTGGATGAACCACAGCATCGGATTGGAGACGACGTTGTAGAAGGAGTCGTAGGCCTCGGGCGCGGAGGTCACGAACCGCACCCGGTACTCGCTGTCGCCAGACGCCGGCACGTCGAACGGCGCGTCACCGGCGGCCTCGGCCTTCGCCTTGTCACCGTCGGTCATCGCGGACGCGATCCAGACCGCGTCGCGATGCGAGGCCAGACCGGTGAGCGCCGTGACGAGGCCGCCGCCGCCGCGCGAGAACGAGCCGTCGTCATCGAAGGTCACGGGCCCGCGGTTGGAGACGAGGACGAGCGGCACGCCGCCGTCCGCGGCGCCGGTCATGGCTGCACGCCGGCGTCGGCCTGCTCCGGTCGCGTCCCGAGCGTGAGCTTCACATCACGCGGCCTACCCCCTCGGTACACCCGCAGCACCACCTGCTGGCCGGCCTCCAGGCGCAGCAACGCCGCGCCGAGCGCCGCCTCGTCGTCCAGCGGGCTGCCGTCGATCGCCGTGATGACGTCGCCGCCGGGGTTGACGGAGCGCGCCTGAAAGCGCACGGAGCGGCTGCCCGCGCGCAGGCCCGCCCGGTCTGCCGGGCCGTCCTCGACGACCTCCTGCACCCATGCCCCCCTGCTCACCGGCAGCTTGAATCGCCGCGCGAGCTGCGGGTAGATCCGCGTGGTCGCGATCCCGAGGTAGGCGTAGTCGACCTCCCCGTCGCGGCGCAGTTCGGCGAGCGTGCGGCGCACGGTGCCGGCGGGAATCGCGTAGCCGACGCCCTCGCCGCCGCCGCTCGTCGTCTGAATCTGCGAGTTGATGCCGAGGACCTCGCCCCCGGCGTTGACCAGCGGCCCGCCGGAGTTGCCGCGGTTGATCGCTGCGTCGGTCTGGATCGCGCCCGTGATCTCAAAGCCGGTGAGCGACTTGATCGAACGGTCGGTCGCCGACACGACGCCGACCGACAGCGACTGCGGCTCGCCGAACGGCGAGCCGATCGCCGCGACCGGCGAGCCGACGCGCAGGTCGCGTTCGCTGCCCAGCGGCAGCGGCCGCAGGCGCAGGCCGGCGGGGTCGATGCGCAGCAGCGCGACGTCGGCGTTGGGATCGAAGCCGACGATCCGCGCCGACACCTCGTTGCCGTCGGCGAACGCGACGTAGACCTCCTTCGCCTTGCGGATCGCGCCGCCCGTGCCGTTCGTCACGACGTGGGCGTTGGTGGCGATCTCGCCCTCGGCGTTGAGCACGAAGCCCGAGCCCACGCCCTGGCCGCCCTCGCCGCCGATCGACGATCCCGACTCGCCGAGGACGCTGAACACCGTCACGACGCCGGGCGAGTCGCGCGCGTAGATCGCGGCCGGATCAAAGCCACCCGCGCCGGCCGCCCGCTGTGCCGGCGCCGAAGGTGCGACGACCTCGACGGTCGTGATGCGCTCGACGGTGCGTACCGGCGCGTCGGAGCCGGCCCGCTCGTCCTCCCGGCCGTCCTTGCCGGCGCAACCGCCGAGCGCGAGCGCCGCCAGCGCGACGAGCACCGCCGGCGCGCGCCGCTTCACGCCGGCAGCTCCAGCGAGAACGTCGTACGGCCGGGCGCGGTCTCGACGTCCAGCGACCCGCGCATGCGCTCGGCCAGCTCGCGCGCGATCGCCAGGCCGAGGCCCGAGCCCTGCGCGTCGTCGGAGGTGAAGAACGGCTCAAAGACGCGGTTCGCCGCGACGTCCGCGATGCCCGGCCCGTCATCACAGACGCCGAGCCGCACGGCCCCGTTCTCACGCGCCGCGGTGACGACGACGCCGGTGCCCGACGGCGTGTGCGTGAGCGCGTTGTCGATCAGGATCCGCAGGATCTGGGCCACGCGCTCAGGATCGCAGACGGCCTCGATCGCCTCGCGGCCGATGCGCAGCTCCAGGTGCGAGTCGTGCTTGTCGAGCGCCGGCGCGAACTCCGACGTCACGCGGCCGGCGAGCTTGCCGAGGTCGGTGGCCTCCGGGCGCAGCTCGAGCGATCCGGCCTCCAGGCGCGAGAGGTCGAGCAGATCCGTCGCGAGCTTGCCCAGGCGCGCGACCTGCTCGCGCACGACGGCGACGAACTCGCGCCGCGTGTCGTCGTCGAGCTCCTCGTCCTCGAGCAGCTCGAGAAAGCCGCCGAGCGAGAAGATCGGGGTGCGCAGCTCGTGCGAGGCGGTGGCGATAAAGCGCCGCCGGGCGGTCTCAACCTGTGCGAGCTGGCGCTGCATGTCGTCCAGCGCTCGGGCGAGCTGGCCGAGCTCGTCGTCGCGGTCAGCGGGAAAGACCGCCGTGAAGTCGCCGCCGGCGACGCGCTCGGCGCCCTGCTCGAGCAGCTTCACGCGACGCGCGATCGTGTGCGAGACGACGAAGCCGCCCGCGAGCGCGAGCAGCAGCCCGAGCGCGCCCGCGATCAGGATCTGCGTGCGGATCAGCGCGATGTTGCCCTGCACGTCCGACAGCGGCGACGAGAACACGACGACGCGGCTGACGACGCCCTCGTCGCGAATCGGGACGGCCACCTGGCCGAGCAGGACGTCGCCGCGGTACTCCGATCCGCGCGCCTCGCGGCCGGTCCGCACGACGGTCTCGGCGATGTCGAAGCGCAGGCCGTCGATCTGCACCTCGTTGGTCGAGTCCGAGACGATCGGCAGCTGCAGGCCCTCGGTCCCGCCGCCGACGATCAGCAGCGTCACGCGCGTGCTCGTGTCGTCGCCGACGATCGCCACCTGCTGGTCGACCTGACGCGAGGTGCCGTTGTCGGTCACGACCTTCTTGATCCGCGGCGCGTTCTCACGCGCCGTACCCGCCAGCGAGCGCAGCTTCTGCTTGGTCAGCGAGGACTCCAGCTGCGGCGTGACGTAGAAGAACACGACCGCGACCGCGGCGAGCGTGACGGCGAAGAACAGCAGCGTCAGCCGCGAGCGCAGGGATCGCAGGTTCATCGAGTGCTCCGACGCTGTTGCGAGATGGGGCACTAGCGCTCGGTGTCGCGGAAGCGGTAGCCGACGCCGCGCATGGTGAAGAGGTACTCGGGCTGCTTGGCGTCGAGCTCGAGCTTTTCGCGCAGGTGACGGATGTGGACGTCGATCGTGCGCGGGTCGCGGTAGGCCGAGTCGCCCCAGATGCGCGTCAGCAGGTTCTCGCGCGTGAAGACGCGGCCGGGGTGCGTGGCGAGCGCGCCGAGGATCTCGAACTCGACGTACGTCGTCTGCACGGGCTCGCCGCGCACCCACACCGCGCGCTTTGCGAAGTCGATCGTCAGCTCGTTGACGTGCAGCGGCTCGTCCATGCCGACGGCCCCGTCGTCGGGGCGCATCTCGGCCCGGCGCAGGACGGCCTTCACGCGGCTGCGGAACTCGCGCAGCGAAAACGGCTTGGTGATGTAGTCGTCGGCGCCGATCTCCAGGCCGACGACCTTGTCGATCTCCTCCGCGCGGGCGGTCAGCATGATGATCGGCACGGTGCTGCGGGCGCGGATGCGGCGGCAGACCTCGAGGCCGTCGAGCTTGGGCAGCATGAGGTCGAGCACGACGAGGTCGTAGCTGCCCTCGGCGAAGCGATCGAGCGCCGCGCGACCGTCCGTCGCCTGCACGACGTCGTAGCCGTCTTTGCGCAGGGGATAGGACAGCAGCGTCTGGATGGCGTGCTCGTCGTCGACGAGGAGGATGCGGGGGGCGCGATCCACCATGCCCAATAGTGTGACAACGACCATGGGCCGCCCTCGCCGCGTCACGCGCTGATGTCCGACCCGCGCCTGTACCGGGCGGCGCTGATCCCCGTGCTCTTCGCGCTCGTGCTGCTCGCCTTCTCGCTGGAGAACCGTCCGCGGGCGCTGACCACGACGCTTGCCCCGGAGGCGTTCGAAGGGCGCAGTGCGTTTGCGCGCGCCTACGGTGCGGGCAACAACCTCGCCGACCGCTTTCCCGACCGGCGCCCCGGATCGCTCGGCGACGAGCGGCTCGCCGACGTCGTCGAGCGTCAGTTCAAGACCGCAGGCGGATTTCGTGTGCGGACGACCGTGCGCCAGGGGCAGACGATCGACGGCCGGCGCCCGCTGCGCACGGTGATCGCCGAGCGCGTCGGCACGATCGACGAACGTGTCGTCGTCGTCGCGCACCGCGACGCCGCCGGGCTCCGCGCCGAGGCCGAGCTGTCGGGCACGGCGGTTTTGCTCGAGCTCGCGCGGGTCTTCGGCGCGCCGCGCCAGACGCAGCGCACGCTGACGCTCGTCTCGACCAGCGGCGGCAGCGGCGGCGCGGCCGGCGCGGCGGCGCTCGCCGACGAGCTGCGCGGCCCGGTCGCCGGCGTCCTCGTGCTCGGCGACCTCGCGTCGCGCAACCTCCGCGCGCCGCTGCTGGCGCCGTGGTCTGACCACCTCGGCGCGACGCCGCTGCGCCTGCGCGCGACGCTGCAGGAGGCGCTGCGCCAAGAGGCCCGCTCTGGCGCGCGCCTGCCACGCGCGCTGAACCAGTTCGCGCGCTTTGCGCTGCCGGCGACCTACGGCGAGCAGGGCGCGCTGCTCGCGCGCGGGCTGCCGGCGGTGACCCTGTCGATCGGCGGCGACCGGCCGCCGCCCGCGGGTGCGCCGATCTCGCAGGCGCGCCTGGAGGAGATGGGGCGCGTCGCGCTGCGCAGCGTGACCGCGCTGGACGGCGCGCCGCGCGGGCGTCCCGTCAGCCCGCAGGCATCGAGCTCTGATCTCGTCACGAGCCGCAAGGTGCTGCCGGGCTGGGCGATCCGGCTGTTCACGGGCTCGCTGCTGCTGGCCCCGCTCGTCGTCGCCGTCGATGCTCTCGCGGCGGTGCGGCGGGCGCGCGAGCCGGTGCTCACGTGGCTGCGCTGGACGCTGGCCTGCGTGCTGCCGTTCGCCCTCGCGGGCCTGTTCGCGATCGGGCTCGGCGCCGTCGGCCTGCTGGCCGCCACGCCCGATGCGCCGGTGTCGCCGCAGGCGCTGCCGGCGCAGGTTCCGGCGCTGCTGGCCGTCCTGCTCGTGCTCGTCCTCGGCTGGGTGTGGCTGCGACCGGCGGTGGCGCGCCTGATCGGCGCGGGGGCGCCGTCGAACGCGACGAGCGACCCCGCCCTGCCGGGCGCCGGCGTGGTCGTGCTGCTGGTCGCGCTCGTGGCGGTGACGACCGTCTGGATCCGCAACCCGTATGCCGCGGCGGCGCTGCTGCCGGGGCTGCACGTCTGGCTGTTCGCGCTGTCGAGCGAGCTGCGGATGCGAGGCGCGATCCGCGTCGCGCTCATCGTGCTCAGTGCCGTCCCGGTCGCGATCGTGGCGACCGTCGTCGCGCGGGCGCTCGGGCTCGGGCCCGTGGACGCCGCCTGGGAGGCGCTGCTGCTCGTCGCCGGCGGCCACGTATCGCTGCTGGGGCTCGCGCTGGGCAGCGTGCTCGCGGGCTGCGGCGCCGCGGCGCTGATCGTCGCTACGCGCGCCGGTGCGAACGCCGTCGACCCCGGCGCGCCGGTCACCGTGCGCGGCCCGAGCAGCTACGCTGGGCCCGGCTCGCTCGGCGGTACGGAATCGGCCCTGCGACGATGAGCGCATGCCGCGTGCGATGAACATCCGCCGGCCCCTGCGGGCCTTCTCGACGGTCCTGATCATCGCGGGCGCGCTGATGCTGTGCGACGCGGCGCTGACGGTCGCCTGGCAGGAGCCGGTGTCGGCGCTCTACGCGCGGGTCACCCAGGGCCAGCTTCGCGATGACCTGCAGCGCCTCGAGCTCGCCGAGCCGAGCCCCGTCGACCTCGCCGCCTTGCAGTCGCTGCCCTCCCAGCGCAAGCGGATGGCGTTCCTCGCCCGCTCGCTGCGCCGCACGCGCAAGCGCGGCGAAGCCGTCGGTCGCATCCGCATCCCGCGCATCGACGCGAACGTCGTCGTCGTCGACGGCACCGACACGAGGTCCCTGCGCAAGGGCCCGGGGATCTATGACGACGCGCCGTTTCCGGGCGCCCCCGGAACGGTGGCGATCGCCGGCCACCGCACGACGTACCTCGCGCCGTTTCGCCGCATCGACAAGATCCGCCCGGACGACGAGATCACGGTCGAGATGCCGTACGGGCGCTTCCGCTATCGCGTGGAGAAGACGCGCATCGTCGCGCCGACGGAGGTCTCCGTCGTCAAGCGCGTCTCCTACGACCGGCTGGTGCTGTCCGCCTGCCACCCGCTCTACAGCGCAGCGAAGCGGATCATCGTCTTCGCGCGCTTCGTCGACGCGCAGCCGCTTGGCCCCGCGCTGCGCCCCGATCAGCCCGCGGGCGGGTGACGCCCGGCACGACACCTGCGCACGAAGAGGGTGCGGCGCTCAAGTACGAGGCCATCTTGTTCGATAGCTGCCTTGTGATGCGAACCCATGAGCTCAAGCAGTGCATCCAGCGCGCGGACTACGACGTCGATCCGGTCTTGGTCGCCGAGGCGATGCTGCGCCACGCGGTCAGTCAGAGGCGATGGTGGAACCCGGTCGCCGACTGCTCGATGCCGCCGGCGGTCAGCACGACCTGCGGGCCGCCCTCGACGACCGATCCGATCCACGTCAGCGGCGCGGACGCCTGCGCCGCCGCCCGGTCCTCCGGGGCGAAGCACACGCACAGCTCGTAGTCCTCGCCCGCGGCAACCGCCAGCTCCCACGCAGGCACGCCGAGCTGCGACGCGACGTCCGCGACGCCGGAGGCCAGTGGCAGCGCGTCGAGGTCGATCCGCAGCGTGACCGCGCCGGCACGCGCGACGTGCCCGGCGTCGGACGCAAGCCCGTCCGACAGGTCGATCATCGCGTGCGCGCCGGCGCGCGCCAGGGCGCGCCCTTCGACAAGCCGCGGCTCGGGCCGTTGGTGCCGGCGCGCCAGCGTGTCGCCGTGGACGCGGACGCCACCTTCGATGTGGACCCGGCCCTCGAGAATCGCCAAACCCGCGCCGGACGCGCCGAGCGTGCCCGTGACGCCGACGAGGTCGCCCGGGCGCGCGCCCGCGCGGCGCACGAGCTGCGACGGCTCGTCGGCCCAGCCGACGACGGTGACGGCGAGCGTCAGTACCGGCGCCGAGGTGACGTCGCCGCCGATCAGCGCGACGCCGCAGCGCTCGGCAAGGCTCGCCATGGCGTCCGCGAGCGCGAGCGCGTGGTCCTCCCCAAAGCCCTCGGGCATGCCGAGCACGACGTACGCCTCGCCGGGGTCGGCGCCCATCGCCGCGAGGTCCGACAGCGCGCCGGCGAGCGCGCGGTGCCCCGCGTCGGCGGCGGTCGCCGTCGCGCCGAGGCGAAAGTGCACCCCGTCGATCATCGCGTCGGTCGACGTCACCGACAGCGCTCGGGCCCGCACGACGGCGGCGTCGTCGCCGCTGCCGACGAGCACCCGCTCGGGCGGCGCGCCGAAGCGCTCGCGCATCCGGCCGATCAGCCCGAACTCATCCATCGTCCCGAGCCTTCCGGGAGGGACTACCTGTGGCGGTAGACGATCCTGGCCCGGTCGAGGTCGTACGGCGACAGCTCGCAGCGCACCCGATCGCCGGGGAGGATGCGGATGCGGAAGCGGCGCATCTTGCCCGCGACGTGACCGAGCACGACGTGCTCGTTATCGAGCTTCACGCGGAACATCGCGTTCGGCAGGGCTTCGATGACTTCGCCCTCGAATTCGACTTTCTCTTCTTTGGCCATTGGCCTGCAACGGTAGCAGCGTGGTGCGCGCCGACCGGTTGCGCGACGGCCGCGAGATCAGGGCTCGGCGCCGCCGCCGTCGGTGCCGAGATCCTCGGGCTGCGGGTCGACCCCGGCGTTCGGGTCGTTGGCCTCGGGATCGATGCCGCCGGCGGGCGGGGGCGGCGCGACCTGGGTCGGAGGCGTGACCGGTGGCGCCCCGCCGGTGGCCGGCGGCACGCCGTTTGACGGCGCCCCGCCGGACTGCCCGGTGGCGGGATCGACGTTGGGGTCATACGGCAGAGCGTCCTGATTGGCACGCTGGCTGTTGCGGCCCTTGAAGGCCTTGCCTTGGAAGGCCTTCTTTGGCTTCTTGAACTGTCCGCAGAACTTGCCCTTGGCGACCTTCATGTAGCGGCCCCAGATCTGCGCGGGGAATGTGCCGCCGTCGACCGGGCCGCCGTTGAAGAGGTTGGTCATCGGGATGTTCGCCTTCGGAAAGCCGACCCACACGGCCGTTGCCAGGCGCGGCGTGAAGCCGACGAACCAGGCGTTGCGGTTCTCGTCGGTCGTGCCGGTCTTGCCGCCCGCGGGGCAGCCGATGTTCGCGCGCCCGCCGGTGCCACCCTTGATGTTCGCCTCGAGGATCTTCGTCACCTCGAACATCGCCGCCGAGTCGAAGGCCTTGTGGCGCTGCGGCTTGGAGAGGTCGTCGACCTTGCCGTCGGGGAAGCGCACGCGGGTGATCGCCTTGGGCTTGCTGCGCCAGCCGCCCGACACGATCGTGGCGTAGGCGTTGGCCATCTCCAGCGGCGAGCAGCAGTTCTTCAGCCCGCCCAGTGTCTCCGCGGGCAGCCCCTGCAGCTCGGACTTGATGCCGAGGTCGCGAGCGGCCTTCTTGACCTTGTCGGGACCGACGTCGAGCGCGAGGCGCACGTAGACGGTGTTGTCGGAGCGCAGCGTCGCCTGCACGAGGTTCGGCGAGCCGCCGGCGCACTTGCCGCCGTAGCAGTTGATGTCGATCTTCCCCCACTTGGGATCGATCGTGTTGATGCGGCCCGAGGCGTAGCTCGTCGACTTCGGGTCGATGCCGGCCCGGACCGCCGCGACGAGCGCCATGATCTTGAACGCCGACCCGGGCTGGCGCTTGCCGTCGGCGGCGAGGTTGAACTTCGAGTCCTGGTACTTCGCCGACGAGGCCATCGTGAGGATGTTGCCGTTGGCCGGGTTGATCGTCACGATCGCCGACGACGGCGCCCCGAAAAAGCCGAGGTCGGCGGCGATCGCGGCGCGGGCCTTGCGCTGCAGCTTGAGGTCGACCGTCGTCTTGATCGTCAGCCCGCCGCTGCGCGCGGTCTTGACGCCGTAGCGCTTGATCAGCTCGTCGCTGACGTAGTCGAAGAAGTAGCCCTCGCGCTTCTCGCGGGTGTAGGCGTTGGGCTGCAGCTTCAGCGGCGAGGCGATCGCCCGCAGTGCCGCGGTCCGGGTGATGAAGCCGACGTCCTCCATCTTGCGCAGCACCTGGTTGCGGCGGGCGACCGCCGCGCCCTCGGCGCGGAACGGGTTGTACTGGCTGGGCGCCTGCGGCAACCCGGCGAGCAGCGCCGACTCGGGGAGCGTGAGCTCGGCGGCCGTCTTGTTGAAGTACGCCCGCGCCGCCGCCTGCACGCCGACCGCGGTCTGGCCGCCGTTGGTCCCGTAGGGCACCGAGTTGAGGTACTTCGTGAGGATCCAGGCCTTGCCCGCGCGTCCGCTGTGGACGTTCTCGAGCTCCTCGGCGAGCTTCGCCTCGCGCACCTTGCGCTTGAACGTCTTCTCCCTGCTGCCGGTGTAGAGCGCGCGCACGAGCTGCATCGTCAGCGTCGAGCCGCCCTGCAGCGTCTTGCCGGAGGTCGCGTTCTTCATCGCCGCGCGCACGACGCCCTCGAAGTCGACGCCCTTGTGGTGGTAGAAGCGCTCGTCCTCGATCGCGACGGTCGCGTCCTTCATCGACTGCGGGATCTCCCTGGACTTCACCGTGAAGCGCAGGACGTCGTTCTGGATGAAGCCCAGCCGCTGGCCGTCGGCGGCCAGCACGGTGGAGATGCTGCCGGGATCCTGTGGCGCCAGCGTATCGAGGTCGGGCGCCGAGTTGGCGATCCCGACGACGTAGCCGACCGCGCTCAGCACAGCGATCACCGAGCCCGCGGTGAGCACCGCGAGGGTCAGGATGATGACGCGCCCGGCACCGCCTCTACGGCGGCTGCGGCGCTGGCGTTCGCGGCGAGCGGACATCGGTGTGGGTGCTGCGAGGGGGGCTCGATCGTGCCCCTGACCAGAGATTCTAGAGACCCCGCGATCTTCGCCCTCCGCTCGCCCCGCTCCTGCCCCTGCAACGCGCCGCGCAGGCCTTGCGAAGATCTGTCGCGTGCATCCGCGCGTCTTTCCCTGGTCTGAGTCGAAGCTGGCGCGCGCGGGGTCCTCGTCGAAGTCGGCACTCGCCCGCGTCGCCGGCGAGGACGCGCTCGCCGACGCGTGGCGCGCGCTGTGGGCCAGCCGCCTGCTGGTGTGGGCGTCGGGCGTCGCAGCCGTGCTCGTCTTCGGCCTCTCCGGGCGCGAGGACGACTTCGACCCCGCGAACTTGACGGCGCCGTTCGGGTCGGCCGGCGACGTGCTCGCCGCGCCATTCGCGCGCTGGGACTCCGTCTGGTACCTCGCGATCGCCGGCGGCGGCTATGACGACGCCGGGCGCGAGGCGTTCTTTCCGCTGTACCCGCTGCTCGTGAAGGTCGCGGGCGCCGTCACGGGCTCGCCGCTGGTCGGCGGCGCGCTGCTGTCGACGGCGCTGCTCGGCGTCGCGCTCGTGCTGCTGCACCGGCTCGTCGCGCTGGACCACCCGCGCGCGGTCGCGCGCAACGCGGTGCTCGTGACGGCGCTGTTTCCGATGTCGTTCTTCTTCTCCGCCGTCTACAGCGAGTCGCTGTTTCTCGCGCTGTCGATCGGCGCGGTGTACGCGGCGCGACGCGAGCGCTGGGCGTGGGCCGGGGCACTGGGGGCGCTGGCGGCGGGGACGCGCAGCGCCGGCGTGCTGCTGCTCGTGCCGCTGCTGATCATCTACCTCACCGACAGCGGGCGGCTGCGCGCACGGCCGCGCCCGCTGCGCCCCGACGTGCTGTGGCTCGCGCTCGTGCCGCTCGGGCTCGTCGCCTACTGCGCCTACCTCGGCCTGTCGGGCCACGACGCGCTGGCGCCGTTTCACGCCCAGGAGGTCTGGTTTCGCTCCTACGCGGGACCCTTCGCCGGCGCGTACGACGGCGTCGTCG
>Ga0136633_1002624_pt1 | contig 12255 bp, 14 predicted proteins | sample AntDrymeUQ832206_2_FD_105494 | JGI IMG/M metagenome (GOLD analysis project Ga0136633, IMG submission 105494) | Polar desert sand microbial communities from Dry Valleys, Antarctica - metaG UQ83 (22.06) | ecosystem: Environmental > Terrestrial > Soil > Desert | place: Antarctica: Dry Valley... | reverse complement strand
TCGATGGCGGTCAACGTGCAGCCGGCCTGAAGCTTCGGGATCCCCTCGATCTCGACGAGACACATGCGACAGGCGCCAATCGGCGCGCCAAGCCGAGGCTCGTAACAGAACACCGGGATCTCGACACCGGCTGCGAGCGCGGCCTCGACGAGCCCGGTATTCGAGGGGACCTGGACGACGCGGTCGTCAACGGTCAGGGAGACGAGGTCAGGCATGCACGGTCTCCGCGAGGTTGGGGGCGTGCTGGTCGATGGGAGCGAAAGTTCCCTCGATGGAGCTCGCCCCGCCGAACGGGCAGCCGTGCCCGTCGACATGCGCCTCGAACTCCCCGCGGTACTTCTCGAGGTAGCTCGCCACCGGGTAGACGGCGAAGTCGCCGAGAGCGCACAGTGACTTCCCGAGCATACGGTCGCAGACCCCTTCCAGGAGATCGAGGTCGGACCGGTCGCCGCGCCCCTCCTCGATCTTCGTCAGAAGCTGGACGAGCCAACGGGTGCCGACGCGGCAAGGGGTGCACTTTCCGCACGACTCGTGCATGTAGAACTGCTCTGCCCTGAGCGCGAGCTGCACCATGCAGCAGCGGTCGTCGACGACGATGATCGCCGCCGAACCGAAGAAGGATCCCGCCGCCTGGATCGAGTCGTAGTCCATCGGCGTGTCGATCTCGGCGGGCGTCAGGACGGGGACCGAGGACCCTCCAGGGATGACCGCCTTGAGCTCGCGTCCGCCGGCGATGCCACCGGCCACGTCGTAGATCAGCTCGCGCAACGTCGTCCCGAGCTGGCGCTCGTAGTTCCCGGGCTCGGCGACGTTACCCGAGAGCGAGAAGACCGCGGTTCCAGGGGCGGAGGGAACCCCGATCTTGGAGAACTCGGCCGCGCCAAGCTCGATGATCTTCGGGACGAGCGCGATCGTCGAGACGTTGTTGATCTGGGTGGGCGCGCCGTACAGCCCGTTCACCGGCGGGAACGGCGGCCTCGGGCGCGGCTGCCCGCGCTGGCCCTCGAGCGACTCGAGGAGCGCCGTCTCCTCGCCACAGATGTAGGCGCCGGCTCCGCGATGCAGGACGATGGTCACTCCGCCGAGCAGACCCGCCGTGCGCGCGTCCTCCAACGCATCGCGCATGACGTCGAACTCGTGCGCGTACTCCCCCCGGATGTAGATGAAGACGCTCTTCGATCCGATCCCGTGCGCCGTGATCAGGCAGCCCTCGATCAGCCGGTGCGGAGTCATGCGCAGCACGTCGCGGTCCTTGAACGCGCCGGGCTCCGACTCATCGGCGTTGATGACGAGGTAGGTGGGCTTGCCGGTGCCCTTCGCCAAGAGCGACGCCTTACGGCCCATCGGGAAGCCCGCGCCGCCGCGCCCTCTCAGCGTTGCGGCACTGATCTCGTCCATGACGGCCTGCGGCTCAAGCGCCCGCGCCCGCTCGAGCGCCTTGTAGCCGCCGACCGCGCGATACTCGTCGAGCCGTGTGAGATCGTGCTCCTGTGTCCCCGCCATGAGCAGGATCGGGTTATTCGCGTCCACGAAGCTCCTGGAGGAGACCGGGCACGTCCTCAGGGCGTAGCGGCTCGTGGTAGACGTGATCGACCACGACGACGGGCGCGCGGCCGCAGCCTCCCGCGCACTCGATCGCGCGTAGGGTCATCTCGCCGTCGTCGGTGGTTTCACCCGGCCGAACGCCGAGCTCGTGCGCGAACGCGTCGAGCACGGCCTGAGCGCCCGCGAGCGCGCAGGAGAGGTTCGTGCATACCTCGACCATGTGCTTCCCCACGGGCTCGAGGTGGTACATGTCGTAGAAGGAAGCGATCGAGTGGCAGTACGCGGGCGTCACGTCGAGCGCGTCCGCGACTTCGCGCAGCGCCTCGGGCGGGAGCCAGCCGCCGTGCTCGGTCTGGGCGAGTCGAAGCGCGTCCATAACCGCCGAGCGGCTCTGCGGGTACTTCCGGCGCAGCTCCTGGATTCGCTCGTAGATTTGCGTCACCGGTCGGCGTCTCCCATGACGGGATCGAGCGAGCCCGCGATGGCGACGAGATCGGCGACGAGACAGCCCTGCACCGTTGTCGCCGTCGCCTGCAGCGCCGCGAAGCTCGGTGCCCGGAACTTCACGCGCCACGGGCGAGGGCCGCCGTCGGAGACGAGGTAGCAGCCGGACTCGCCGCGCGGAGACTCGATCACGACGTAGACCTCACCCTCGGGGACGACGTACCCCTCGGTGACGATCTTGAAGTGGTGGATGAGCGACTCCATGGAGGTGTGCAGCTCGTGCCGCGGCGGGAGGACGACCTTGCGGTCGTCTGCGATCCACGGCTCTCCTTGCATCTCGTCGATCCGGACGAGGCACTGCTCGACGATGCGCACCGATTCGCGCATCTCGTCGAGGTGCACCTTGTAGCGGTCGTAAACGTCTCCGTTCGGGTAGACCGGAACGTCGAACTCGACCTCGTCGTAGGCGAGGTACGGCATCGTCTTGCGGAGATCCCAGTTCACCCCCGAGGAGCGCAGCATCGGCCCGGACTGGGCGAGGGCGAGCGCGTCGTCGGCGGAGAGGAGCCCGATTCCCTTCGTGCGCTCCAGCCAGATCTTGTTGCGGTCGAGAAGCGACTCGTAGTCGTCGATCGACCTCAGCATCCTGGGCAGGAACTTCCGTGTCTCGGCGGCGAAGGCGGGCGGAAGGTCCTCGGCCAGGCCACCCACCTGAAAGTAGCGCGTGTGCATCCGCGCCCCGGCGGCCATCTCGAATAGGTCGAGGATCTCGTCGCGGTCGTCGAACGTGTACCAGAGGAGCGAGATCGCTCCCAGCTCGAGCGCGGAGGTGCCGAGCCAGATCAAGTGCGAGTGGATGCGGTTGAGCTCCGTGAGCGCCATCCGCGCCCAGGTCGCGCGACGCGGGATCTCGATTCCGAGCAGCTTCTCGATCGCGAGGACGTAGACGAGCTCGTTCGACTGGAAGGCGACGTAGTCGACCCGCGGCGCGTACGTGACCGACTTCCACCAGGTCTTCGACTCCATGTTCTTCTCGAAGCCGGTGTGCAGGTAGCCGATGACCGCGCGGATGCCGGCGACCGTCTCGCCGTTGAGATCGACGATCAGCCTGAGGACACCGTGAGTGGAAGGGTGGTTCGGCCCGAAGTTGATGGTGAGGATGTCCTCGAGCGGATACTTGTCGGGGTCGACCTCGAGGATGGTCGGGACCGGGCTCGGAATTCGTGTGCCCTCGTAGATGCGGGTCGAAGGAAGAACGGCCACTTAGCTATTCCTCGTCCGAGAAGCGGACCGGCTCGCCGCCCAAGGGGTAGTCCTTACGGTGCGGATGGCCCTCCCAGTCGTCGTCCATCAGGATGCGGACGAGATTGGGGTGGCCCTCGAAGGGGATGCCCATCATGTCCCAGGCTTCGCGCTCGAACCAGTCGGCCGCCGGCCAGACAGGAAGGACGGTCGCCACTTGCTCGCCGTCGTCGAGCCAGACCTGGACGCGAACCCGCGCGGGCTCGTCGCTGACCCGGAGGAGGTGGTACGAGACCGAGAAGCGCTTCGGCTTCGGCTCGGGCAGGCGCGCGAGCCCCTGCGAGCCGGGGGCGTTCAGGTCGCGTCCAGCCGCCGTGCCGATGTAGCCGGCAACGCCGACCTCCCCCCAGCCGAGGTAGTCGGTGGGGGTGATGTCGCTCAGGAAGTTGAAGCCGTGCTCGTCGCGTAGGACGAGACAGGCCTCCACGAGCCGAGAGGGATCGACGACGAGCGTCGTCTCTTCGTATGACTCGCGGGTTTCGATCACGCCCGGAACGCCGGCGTAGCTGCTCATTCCGCAACTCCGCGGATCTCGTAGGCGGGAGGAACTCCTGCCCTGATCTTCTCGTGCAGTCGCACGACACCCTCGATCAGCGCCTCCGGGCGGGGCGGACACCCGGGAACGTGGACGTCGACGGGGACGATCTTGTCGACGCCCTGCAGGATCGTGTAGTTCGCGAACATCCCTCCGGAGCTCGCGCACGCGCCCATCGCGATCACCCACTTCGGCTCGAGCATCTGGTCGTAGACCTGGCGGAGCGGCGGCGCCATCTTGTGTGTCACCCGACCCGAGACGATGAGCAGGTCGGCCTGGCGTGGCGAGGAGCTGAACCGCTCCATGCCGAAGCGGGAGATGTCGTAGCGAGACGAGACGACGGCGATCATCTCCATCGCGCAGCACGCGAGACCGAAGGTGTCGGGCCAGACCGAGCTCGACTGTGCCCACGCGATCGCCTTCCCAACGGTCGTCAGGAGCATCGCGTCCTCTATCATCTCGACCTCGCGCTCGAACACACCGGGACCTTTGTCCGGCCAGAGCACCCGCTCCGACTGGAGGCCGGCGCCCGCGAGGGGACGGTCGCTGACGACCGGCAAGTCCCGTTTCAGTGCCAGTTCAACGCCCCCTTCCGCCAGATGTAGACGTAGGCGACTCCGAGGATCGCAACAAAGGCAAGGAACTCAACGAGCCCGAACCAGCCGAGGGCGTCGAGCTGCACGGCGAGCGGGTACAGGAACACGATCTCGATATCGAAGAGGATGAACAGGATCGCCGTCAGGTAGAAGCTCACCGTGAAACGGCGCTCCTGGCTCGGCGCTCCCACCGAGACTCCGGACTCGAACGGCAGCATCTTCTGCCTCGTTCTGGCGACCGGGCGCTTAGGAAGGATGACTGAGGCAAGGATCAGAGATGCCGGGATCGCCGCCGCAAAGAGCGCGTAGATCAGGAACGGCAGCCAGTTCGAAAGCACGCCTCGCTACCCCCGCGTGGGCCTCGGTCGTCTGTCTCGCGGCGAAACCTAGCACTCCTTTCGGGCGCACGAAGGGATCGGAGATTCCGCGCGGAATGAGCGATACGAGTGTCACAAACTCAGGTCTGGAATCCGGCTCCTCGTCCGCTACCATGAGTCCGTGGCTACCGTCGAGCATCCCACTGACACCCTGATCTCGCTCACGCCTGTGGCGGCGGCGAAGATCAAGGACCTTCTCGCCGAGGAAGCGGACGAGGCGCTCGTCCTCCGTGTGGCCATCCAGGGCGGTGGCTGCTCGGGATTCCAGTACGGCCTCGGCTTCGACTCGATCGCCGAAGGTGACGTGGAGCTCTCACTCGAAGGGGTGGCGGTGGTCGTAGATCCGATCAGCGCTCCTTACCTGCGCGGAACCACGATCGACTTCCTGAACACGATCCAGGAGTCCGGCTTCAAGATCGAGAACCCGAACGCCGTCTCGTCCTGCGGCTGCGGCCACTCGTTGCAGGTCGCCGAGGACGAGGAGCTGCCCGAGGGAACGCAAGTGGGCGGCTGCGGCTCGGGTTGCTCGCACTGACGTAGCTTCGTCTTGAGTTCGATCGCGGCGTGGCGTAGGCTCCGCGCCGTCAGCTACCGGAGGTGCGGCGCATGCGGGCTCTCTATCGGATCTGGGCGACGTTGCTGTTCATCCTCGTCATCGTCCAGGTCGGGCTGGCGGGGTATGGCGCGTTCTATGCGGCGAACAAGCTCGAGGACGAGGGCTCGACGATCGACGAGGACGTGTTCTTCGACGGGTTCGGCGCCCACGCGCTCTTCGGCTATCTCGTTCTCCTGGCCGGCCTGATCTTCCTCGTGATCGGCGTCGCCGCGGGCGTCGGCAAATGGCGGCTGGGTCGCCATGGCGTTCTCTTCGCGCTGCTCATCCTGCAGGTGCTCCTCGCCTGGGTCGGATTCGGAGTGCCCGCGATTGGCTTCCTGCACCCGGTGAACGCGTTGCTGATCTTCGGTCTCCTCGGCTGGATCGCGTCCAACGAGTGGCGTATGAGCCGCGCAGCGCCGACGTCCGCCGCTGTGAGTCCATAGCCGCCGAGCTAGGCCGTCACGGTCAGCGAAGTTCACCGTCTCGTAAGGCGGGCGTGAGCGTGACCTAACCGATGGGAGGTTTAATGGACGGAGAACCTCGACCAAGGAGAGCTTCGTGATCTCGAAACGCCTCGGAAGACAAGCCGCGCTCGTCGCCGTACTCGCCCTGCTCGTTGTGGGTGTCGGCGCGAGCTCTTCCCCCGCTGCTCACACCGGCAGTCAGGCGACAGAAGCCCCGCAGGCGTCTGCCACGCTGACCGTTCGCAATACCCGCTACGGCGCCATTCTCTTCGACGGCTCCGGGCGTGCCCTCTACGGCTTCACCCGCGACCGGCGGGGTGGGCCGAGCCAGTGCTACGGCGCGTGCGCCGTCGCGTGGCCGGTGTACTTCGCGAAAGGAACGCTGCGCGCCGGCAAGGGCGTGAAGAAGTCGCTCATCGGGACGACGCGACGCCGCGACGGGCGGCGCCAGCTCACGTACAAGGGCTGGCCGCTCTATTACTACATCGACGATACGGAGCCTGGCGAGGTCTCCTGCCAAAACGTCGACGAGTTCGGCGGCCTCTGGCTGGTCGTACGTCCGAACGGCGGGCTCGTGCGCTAGCCGGCCAGCAGCGTCTTGCGCGGCTACTCCGGCTCGTTGCGAGCCGTGTCGCCGATCCTGAAGGGGGTCGTCACACCGGCGTACATGACGTGCATCGTCAAGCCGTCCGCGGCATGCCGCAGGTTGTGGCAGTGATCCATCCAGATTCCCGGGTTGTCCGCGCGAAACGCCACCTCGAAGCGCTCGCCGGCTTCGACGTTCAGCGTGTCCGCCCACCACGGGCTGCCTGAAACGGCTACGCCGTCGCGGCTCAGGACGAGCAGGTGGTGCCCGTGCAGGTGCATCGGGTGAACGGCATCCGTGTCGTTCGTGATCGTCACGTGCACGAGGTCGCCCTTCTCGACCACGAACACCGGGACGTGCGGGAAGATCGCGCCGTTGATCGTCCACTGCAGACCGGGCCGGCCGTCGAGGAACCCCGGCCAGCGGCCGATCGTGAGCTCGAAGCGGCGATCGAACCGGCTCGAGGCCTCGAACGGGGTCGCCGCCCGCTCCCCGTAGCCGGCCGGATTGAACTCGTCGGACGGTTCGGCGAGGGGGCGCTTGACGCCATCGGCGTTGAGCGCGAGTCCGACCTCGGTCTCGGCGAGCGAGATCCAAACGGGTGCGCGCGGAACAGTGAACGCGATGTCCACTCGACCGCCCCCCGCGATCTCGAGCGTGTCGTTCTCGATCGGCGAGGGCTCGTTGAGGTCGGTTCCGTCGAGCGCCAGAACGAGAAACTGCGTCCCTTGAACGGTGAATCGGCGCGGGGTGCCGTCCGTGTTGAGAAGGCGTAGTCGCACGCGTGTCCCCGGCGAGATCTTCCGCGACTGGAAGCCGTCGTTTGCGTTCAGTGTCGCGACGCCGTCGAACGTGTGTGCGGCGAGAGCCAGGTCGAGGTCGTAGATCGACTGCGCCGGCTCGATGACGAATGCGCCGAACAGTCCGCGCCGCACCTCCTTCGAGGAGACCTGGTGCGAGTGGTACCAGAATGTCCCAACCTGCTCTGCGCGAAACCGGTAGACGTAGCGCTGCCCCGGTGGGACGGCATTCTGCGTGACCCCTGCGACCCCGTCCTCGGCGTTGGGGACATCGACTCCGTGCCAATGGATCGTCACGCCCTGGGAGACGTCCTCGTTGAGGAGCGTCACCTCGACGAGATCTCCCTGCTGGACGCGAAGCTCCGGTCCGGGTGAGACCCCGTCGAACGTCAGGGCCTCGATCTCTCGGCCCGATGCGAGTCGTATCGTCGTGGCCTGTGCGGTGAGCCTGAACTTCGCGTCAGCTGCTTCTGAACGTGGCCCACGCAGATTTGCGACGCTGATGCCGGAGTGGTGTCCACTTGTAGGGATCGGGCCTCCGCCATAGTCATGCGACCCGTAGTCCATGACGTCGTAGGTGTCCGGAAGCCGGCTCTCGTGCCAGAGCCACCCGATCCAGCCGAGCAAGATTACGAGGCCAACTCCGAGCGCCCCACCCAGTGCCCGCAACGCGTGCGTCCTCACGGCTTCATCCAATCACGGTTACTAGGATGGCCGCCTGTGAGTGAGCGCGGCGCTGCCTTGCCTCTTCGCGTCGCCGTGGTCGGATCCGGGCCCGCGGCGTTCTACGCGGCGGGACACCTTCTCGCCAGCACAGACCCCGCGGTCGAGGTGGACATGGTCGAGCGGCTGCCGACGCCGTGGGGACTCGTTCGCCTTGGCGTGGCGCCCGATCACCCGAACTTGAAGACGGTCTCGCGGGCGTTCGAGCGCATCGCCGAGCGGCCGGGGTTCCGCTTCTTCGGCAACGTCGAAGTCGGGAAGGACGTCTCTCACGCCGAGCTCACGGAGCTCTACGACGCTGTCGTGTACGCCGTCGGCGCGCAGACGGACAGACGGCTCGGAATTCCCGGCGAGGACCTGCCCGGTTCCTGGGCGGCGACGGAGCTCGTCGCCTGGTACAACGGCCACCCGGACTTCCAGGAGCTGTCTTTCGACCTCTCCGGCGAGCGCGCGGTTGTCATCGGAAACGGAAACGTCGCCCTCGACGTGGCGCGGATGCTGGCGCTGACCCGAGAGGAGCTCGCTCCGACAGACACGACCGACGCGGCGATCGAAGCGATAGCGGGCTCCGGAATCCGTGAGATCGTGGTTCTCGGGCGCCGCGGTCCCGTGCAGGCGGCCTGGACTTCGACGGAGCTCCAGGAGATGGGCGCGCTAGCGGGAGCCGACGTCCTCGTCGATCCGGCCGAGCTGGAGCTCGATCCCGCAAGCGAGGCCGAGCTGGCCGACGCATCGAACATCGTCCAGCGCAATGTCGAGATCCTGCGCGGCTTCGCGGGACGACCGGCGAACTTCAAGCCGCGAGTCGTGCGGTTGCGCTTCCGGGTCTCCCCGGTCGCCGTTCTCGGAGAGGAGCGCGTCGAAGCAGTCGAGGTCGTGAAGAACCGGCTCGACCCCGACGGCAGGGGAAGCGTGCGCGCGGTCGCGACGGACGAGACGGAGACCATTCCGTGTGGGATCGTCTTCCGCAGCGTCGGTTACCGCGGCGTGCCGCTGCCTGGCACCCCGTTCGACGAGACGACTGGCACGATGCCGAACGCGGGCGGTCGGGTTCTCGACGAGGCGGGCGTGGTGATTCCGGGCGTCTACGCGGCGGGCTGGATCAAGCGTGGCCCCACCGGGGTCATCGGCACGAACAAGAAGGACGCCACCGAGACCGTCGATCATCTGTTCGAGGACGCGCACGCGCGTGTCTTGGTTCGCGCCGATGGGCAGGCCCGGATCGAGGATCTCCTCCTGAACCGGGGCGTGGAAATCGTCATGTATCCGGGTTGGGACGCCATCGACACCTTGGAACGAGCCCGTGGCGAGAAGGACGGCCGCTCGCGGGTGAAGCTCTGTACCTGGGACGAACTGCTCGCGGCGGCACGAGGCTAGACTCGCTGTGATGAGCAAGACAGCGGAGCAAGGCGAGCTTTGGGGCGGAGAGACCCGCAAAGCCGTGGACAACTTTCCCGTTTCCGGCGAGCCGATTCCGATCCCGGTCGTCCGCTGGCTCGGCCGGATCAAGGGCGCCGCAGCTCGGGCGAACGCCGAGCTCGGGCTGCTCGATCCGGAGCTCGCCGAGCGAGTTGCAACCGCGGCCGATCGCGTTGCGGCGGGCGAGTTCGACGACCAGTTCCCGATCGACGTCTTCCAGACAGGCTCCGGGACGAGCTCGAACACCAACGCGAACGAGGTGCTCGCCGCGCTCGCCGGTGAAGACGTGCACCCCAACGACCACGTCAACATGGGCCAGTCGTCGAACGACGTGTTCCCGTCAGCCGTGCACCTCGCCGCCCTCGACAAGCTCGCGAACGATCTCCGTCCCGCGCTCGCACTCCTCGCCGAGTCGCTCGAGCGCAAAGCCACAGAGTTCGACGACGTCGTCAAGTCGGGCCGGACGCACATGATGGATGCCGTTCCGGTGACGCTCGGTCAGGAGTTCGCCGGTTATGCGGCGCAAGCACGGCAAGGGATCGCCCGCATCGAGGATGCGATGCCGCGGCTTGGCCAGATCCCGCTCGGAGGCACCGCCACGGGGACGGGCCTGAACACGCATCCCGACTTCGCCACACGTGTCCGGGCGCTGCTCACGGAGCAAACCGGGCTCACGATCTCCCCGCCTGCAGACCCGTTCGAGGCCCAGGCCGCCCGCGACGCGCTCGTCGAGACGTCGGGCGCCCTCAAGGTCGTTGCTGTCTCGTTGACCAAGATAGCCAGTGACCTGCGCCTGATGGGCTCGGGACCGCGGGCAGGTCTTGCCGAGATCTTTCTACCGGAGCTTCAGAAGGGCAGCTCGATCATGCCGGGAAAGGTAAACCCGGTCATCCCTGAGGTCGTCACTCAGGTCGCAGCGCAGGTGATCGGGAACGACACCGCGATCACCGTTGGCGGGATGAACGGTCAGTTCGAGCTCAACGTGTACGTCCCGCTGATCGCCCGTAACCTGCTGCAGTCGATAGCGTTGCTCGCAAGCGCGAGCCGCCTACTCGCCGAGCAATGCGTGGACGGGATCGAGGCGAACCGCGAGCAGCTCGAGCGCTACGCGGAGCTCACGCTCGCGGCCGCGACGGCGCTCAACCCTCACATCGGTTACGACAGCGCCTCGGAGATCGTGAAGCAGGCTGCGGCGTCGGGACGCTCGCTCCGCGAGGTCGCGCGCGAGGCCGGCGTGGAGGAATCGATCCTCGACGAGGCGCTCGACTACCGCGGCATGTCGAAGCCGCACGGGTAAGGGCTTTAATACGCGACCGCTCCGCGACCTGTCTCGGCCGCGTGGCGCTGCTCGTCCGCGCGATACGAGGAGCGCACGAGCGGCCCCGAGAACACCGAGCCGAAGCCCAAGGTCTCGCCCTGCTCTCGGAACCAGCGGAACTCGTCCGGGTGCACCCAGCGGTCGATCGCCGCGTGCTTCGGCGAGGGCTGGAGGTACTGGCCGATCGTGACGACGTCAACTCCGTGCGCGCGGAGATCGCGCATCGTGTCGATGACCTCGTCATTCGTCTCCCCAAGGCCGACGATGATCCCCGACTTCGTCATGACGCGGTACGTGGCGAGTTCCTTGACCCGCTGGAGAAGCCAGAGCGCTTTGTCGTAGCTTGCCTTCGCGCCACGCATTCGCGCATGTAAGCGGCGCACGGTCTCGATGTTGTGTCCGAAGACATCCGGGCGTGACTCGAGGACAGCGGCGAGCGCTTCTTCCTCGACGCCGAGGAAGTCGGGCGTGAGGATCTCGACCGTCGCTCCGGGAAGCTTGCGCTGGAGCGCGCGGATCGTCGCCGCGTAGTGCGCTGCGCCGCGGTCCGGGATGTCGTCGCGGTCTACCGAGGTCACGACGACGTGTGACAGTCCCATCTGGTGCGCAGCTTGCGCGAGCCGGAGCGGCTCCAACAGGTCCGGCGGCTCGTCGGGCTTCCCCGAGTGGACGTAGCAGTAGCGGCAGGCGCGCGTGCAGGTGTCGCCCAGAATCTGGAACGTCGCCGTCCCGCGCCCCCAGCACTCGCCGATGTTCGGGCAGCGCGCCTCCTCGCAGATGGTGACGAGCTGGCCCTCGCGCATGAGGCTCTTGACCTCGTGGTAGCGCGAGTTGGCGCTCGGCGCGCGCACCTTCATCCACTCGGGCCGGCGCGGGCGTTCTGCGACTGGCAACGACTTCTGCATTGCCTGACTAGTCTAGAGACGGTGGTACCGGAGTCCCCTCTCGAGCAGACCGAAACGGGATCCGCTCCGGCCGGAGAAGGCTGGTTCGTGCTCAATGCGCGCGACGCGCAGTGGTTCGAGTCCGACGGTCTCGGTCTCTACACGTCCTTCGAGAGCGCGAATGCGCGATTCTCGGAGCTCGGCTTCGGTCTCGGCATCTTGCGCCCCGGCGAGCCGAGCGCGATGTACCACGGCGAAGATGCCCAGGAGGACTTCCTGGTGCTCTCCGGCGAATGCCTGCTTCTGATCGAAGGCCAGGAGCGGCGCCTGCGCGCGTGGGACCGTCCACTGCCTGCCGTGGACCGAGCACATCTTCGTCGGCGCTGGCGACGGGCCCTGCGTCGTCCTTGGTTTAGGCGCGCGACGGAAAGGGCGCGGCATCTTCTATCCGGTCAGCGAGCTCGCGCTCCGGTACGGCGCCGGCGCGGAGACGGAGACGACCGATCCTATGGAGGCCTACGCGCGTTTCCCCGACGACAAGCCCATCCCCTGCCCCGACGAGTTCTCGGGCTAAGGTGCGCCGAGTCCAGGCTGGAGCCTGGCCCCAGACTTCGTCTCAGTTGGCTTTCGTCTCAGACGCTCGATCGGCGGCTGTGCTCACGTG
>Ga0136633_1002623_pt1 | contig 12256 bp, 10 predicted proteins | sample AntDrymeUQ832206_2_FD_105494 | JGI IMG/M metagenome (GOLD analysis project Ga0136633, IMG submission 105494) | Polar desert sand microbial communities from Dry Valleys, Antarctica - metaG UQ83 (22.06) | ecosystem: Environmental > Terrestrial > Soil > Desert | place: Antarctica: Dry Valley... | reverse complement strand
GGTCCCGCCGGGTCTCTCGTGGTCTCGCTGATGCTGTTCTCCCTCGGCGTCCTGACCGCCGGACTGGCGCCGTCGATGGAGGTCTTCGTCGCCGGCCGTGTGATCCACGGCCTGGGCACAGGCGCCATGATCGTGAGCCTGTACGTCGTGGTGGGCCTCGTCTACCCGGCCCGGTTGCAGCCCTCGATCTTCGCCAGCTTCGCCTTGGCGTGGGTGCTGCCGTCGTTGTTCGGGCCGCCGCTGGCGGCCGTGGTCGCCGCGACCGTGGGCTGGCGTTGGGTCTTCCTCGGCGTGGTCGGCCTGGTGGCGCTGGCCGCCGTCCTCGTCGCCCCGGTCGTTCCCGGTCTCCGCGCCCGTCCTGACGAGCCGCGGACCGCATCGCGTTCGAAGCTCGGCTGGGCGGCGCTGGCAGCGGTGTCAGTCCTGGCCGTCGAGCTGTTCGGCTCGCGGAGCGAGTCGCTGCTGCCGGCTGCTGCCGCGGCCGGCGCGGCCGTGGTCGCCGTCGTCGCCGTCCGACCGCTCATGCCACGTCGCACCCTGCTGGCGGGCCGCGGACTGCCCGCAGTGATCGGAACCCGCGGCCTCATGAGCGGAGCCTTCTTCTGCTGTCAGGCCTACATCGTGTTCGTGCTGCGGGAGCGGTGGGACCTCACCGAGCTCCGGGCCGGCATCGCCCTCACCGTCGTGGGCGTGGTGTGGGCCTCGGCCAGCCAGGTCCAGGCCCGGCTGCGCGACCGTCTCACCAGCGAGCGTGCGATGCAGATCGGGACCGGGCTGCTGCTCGCGGCCGGCGTGCTGCTGTGGCTCGCGGTGCGGTTCGACCTGCCCGCCGTCGTCGCGGCCGGCTCGTTCGTGGTTGCTGGCGCCGGGATGGGTCTCGGTTTCACCCGTACCGGGGTGGCGATGTTGGCCGCATCGTCCGACCGCGACCGCGGTTTCAACTCCTCCGCACTCACCATTGCGGACTCGATCGGCGCGGCGCTGGCGTTGTCGCTGTGCGGGATCGGGTACGCCGCCACCGACCGCGCCGGCGGCGACCCGTTCCTCGCCGTGTTCGGCATCGCGATCGCCTGCGCCATGGGGGCGGTGGTCACCGCGGCCCGAACGACTCCCGCGGGATCGGAGCTCAGCCGCGGGTGACCCGGTAGCGAACGAAGGCCGGGACGGCCAACGCAGCCAGCACCGTTCCCACCACGACCAGGACGCCGCCGCCGGCTGCAGCCACCGCAGCGCCCGTGACAGCGGCGGTAGCCCCGTGGGCGACGTCGGCGACCCGCGGCCCACCCGCCACGACGACGATGAAGATGCCCTGGAGGCGGCCACGGACCGCATCGGACGCGGCGGCCTGCAGCATGGACATGCGGAAGGCGGCCGAGGCCATGTCGGCCGCGCCGCCGATGGCGAGCATCACCACCGCCACGACGAGCATGGCCGCCGGGGCGTGCGGCGCCAGCATCGCCGCGACGCCGAAGCCGACCATGGCGAGCCCCCAGACGACGATGGCCACCACGACCGCGAAGCCCTGCCGCTCGACCCGTGACACCCAGCCGGAGAGCACGCCGCCGACGACCGCGCCTGCCGGGATCGCTGCAAAGAGCAGCGCGAACGCCAGGCCGCCCTCCGACGGTCCGCCGAAGTCCACGTCGGCCATCTCGGGGAAGAGGGCACGCGGCATGCCGAACACCATGGCGATGAGGTCGACGACGAACGACATCATCAGCACCGGGTGGCCGCGCAAGTACCGGAAGCCGTCAATGACAGCCTTGAAGCCGGGCGCACCCAGCGCGCCCTCGACCGGGAGCCGCGGCAGCCCGACGACCGCGCCGAGCGTCGCGAACAGCGTGACCGTGTCGATCGCGTAGAGCCAGGAATAGCCCACGATCGGGATCAGCGCCCCGCCGACCAGCGGCCCCGCGATGCCACCCGCCTGCATCACGGTCATGCTCAGCGAGTTGGCCGCCGGCAGCAGTTCGGGCGGGAGCAGCTTGGGCAGCACCGCGGACCGGGTCGGCTGGTTGACCGCGAAGAACGCCTGCTGCACCGAGAACAGTCCCAACAGCAGCCAGACGTTGCCCAGCCCGAGGAACGCCTGCAACCAGAACCCGGCGCTGGTGAGGATCAGCCCGGCAGTCGTGACCAACAGCAAGGTCCGGCGATCGAACACGTCGGCCAGGGCCCCGCCCCAGAGTCCGAACACCACCAGCGGCACCAGCCCGAACACGCCGGTGAGCCCGACGTACGCCGAGGAGCCGGTCATCGAGTAGATCTGGGCCGGAACCGCAACGACGGTCAGCTGGGCGCCGATGACGGTGACAATGTTGGCCAGCCACAGCCGGCGGAAGTGGTCGTTGCGAAGGGGTCGCGTGTCCGCGAACAGTCCCTCGAACCTCACCGGGGAAGGCTAGGCCATCGCCTCCGCACCTCCACCGACGTCACCTGGCCGGGTCGACCGGCAGCTCACGGGGCGGTGGCAGGATCCCGCGGCGTCGGGGTGGACGACCAGACCCGAGTCATGGCGGATCGCGCGGAGCCGTGGTCCCCGGTTGATCGTGAGCACGGCAGGCGGATCACGAAGACGGTTCCCTGGTCGAGCTGGGAGGAGACCTCGATGCGACCGCCGTGAGCGACGACAATCTCGTGGGCGATGCTCAGGCCGAGTCCGACGCCCGCGATAGACCGGGCCCGGGCGCTGCTCGCGCGGAAGAAGCGACCGAAGAGGCGTTGCACCTCCTCGGCGGCGATACCGATGCCGGTGTCCTGGACGTCGATCACGGCCTCCTCGGCGTCGCGCCGCACGGTGCAGATGACGTGTCCGCCCATGGTGGTGTACTTCACGGCATTACTGGCGAGGTTGAGAACGGCTCGTTCGATCTGCTCCGCGGATCCGTTCACCGTGAGCGCCTCGCTCGGCGCCTCGATGACCAGTGAGATGTCCTGGCGGGCGGCCAGCGGAGCCAGGGTCTCCCCGACCCGGCGCGCGACCTCCCCGAGATCCACCTCCTCACTGCTTTCCTCCCCTGAAACTCGTCGGCGCTGCTCCGACTCCCACTGGGACAGGACGAGCAGGTCCTCCGAGAGGTCCTTGAGTCGCTCCGCATTGCGCCGGATCGTGATCAGGAACTTCGCGGCATCCCCGGGATCGAGGTCCGGGTCTTCGAGCAGCTCGATGTATCCCATGATCGACGCCACTGGGGTCCGCACCTCGTGACTGGTGGTCGCGATGAACTCCTCCCTGGCCTGGTCGAGCTCGGCGTGCCGGACCGTCAGCAGCCTTTGTTGTTCGTAGGTGTCCCAGTGATTGCTCGCCACCCACGCCGTCATCCCGGTGAAGCTGACCAGCAGCGACGCGACGACCCACGTCTCCGTACTGACGGAGTCGTCGATGACGTCCACGGCGAGGTAGGCGGCCACCATGAGCGCCCCCACCAACATCACGCCCAGAGGCGGGTAGGCCAGCGCCGCGAAAGTCATCGTCAGCACGAAGAGCCACATCAGGGGGCTGTCGGAGCCGCCGTCAAGCAGCGCGACCACCATGATGACGCCGGTCACAGCGATGCTCCAGAGATAGAAGAGCAGGGGGCCGCGCGAGTTGGTGCTCCACTTCTTTACCGGCAACAGGAGCAAGAGTGGCGACCCGGCCATGATCACGAAGGCGATCGTGAGGAAAGCGGCCCGGTGGGGCCGGTCGGCGAGGATCACGTAGACCGTCACCACGCACGCCGCCATCTCGCTGAGCGCTATGCCCACACGAAGGTGCCGGGCCCAGAACTTCGCCCCGGCCTCGTCAGCTGCCAACGGCCGCAGCAGCCCGCTGAGCCATGAAACCGGCGCGGAGCTGGCGTGGCTCGGCCCGGGTTGCATCCCCACATTGTGATCATGCGCATAACCGCATGGGCAGGATTGATGAAAGCCGCAGCGCCCGCGGCGCCGCTGGCCTCACACGAGCTCGGGCTCGGTCTTCTCCCTGACCTCGTCCTCGGTGACACCAGGCGCACACTCGACCAACACCAGGCCGTCGGGGGTGACGTCGATGACCGCGAGGTCGGTGATGATCCGTTGCACGACCCGCTTGCCGGTGTAGGGCAGGGCGCACTCGTTGAGGATCTTCAACGACCCGTCCTTGGCGACGTGCTCCATCAGCACGATCACCCGCTTGGCGCCGTGGACCAGATCCATCGCGCCGCCCATGCCCTTGACCATCTTTCCGGGGATCATCCAGTTCGCGATGTCGCCGTCCTTCGACACCTGCATCGCGCCGAGGATAGCGGCGTCGATCTTCCCGCCGCGGATCATCCCGAAGGACGTCGCGGAGTCGAAGAAGGAGGCACCCTTGCGCAGGGTCACCGTCTCCTTGCCCGCGTTGATCAGGTCGGGGTCCTCCTCCCCCTCGTAGGGGTAGGCGCCCACGCCGAGGATCCCGTTCTCGCTCTGCAGGACCAGTTCGACGTCGTCGGCGACGTAGTTGGGGACCAAGGTCGGCAACCCGATCCCGAGGTTGACGTAGGAGCCGTCGGTCAACTCCGAGGCGGCTCGTGCCGCCATCTCTTCACGCGTCCACGCCATGTCAGCTGCCCCCTTCGGTGCGAGGTCGGGTGGTGACCCGCTCGATGCGCTTGTCGGCCGCCTGCTCCGCAGTGAGCGGGACGACCCGCTGGACGAAGACCCCGGGTGTGTGGACGTGGTTCGGGTCGAGCTCGCCGGGCTCGACCAGCTCCTCGACCTCCGCGATGGTCAGCCGCCCGCACATCGCTGCGAGCGGGTTGAAGTTGCGCGCGGAGTCGCGGTAGACGAGGTTGCCGTGGCGGTCGCCCTTCCAGGCTCGCACCAGCCCGAAGTCGGCGACGATCGCCTCTTCCAGGACGTACTCGCGGTCACCGAAGAGACGTGTCTCCTTCGGCGGCGACGACACGGTGACGTTGCCCTCGGTGTCGTAGCGCCACGGGATGCCGCCCTCGGCGACCTGGGTGCCACCACCGGTAGCGGTGAAGAAGGCGGGAATGCCGGAGCCACCGGCGCGCATTCGCTCAGCGAGCGTGCCCTGGGGCGTGAGCTCGACCTCGAGCTCGCCGTGGAGGTACTGCCGCGCGAACTCCTTGTTCTCCCCGACGTAGGAGGAGACCATCCGCCGCAGCCGCTTCTCCATCAGCAGCCGGCCGAGACCCCAGTCGTCGACGCCGCAGTTGTTCGACACGGCTTCCAGGTCGGTCACCCCGGCCTCGAGCAGCGCGTCGATCAGCGCGGACGGTATCCCGCAGAGCCCGAACCCACCGACCGACAGCGTCGCGCCGGACGGAATGTCGGCGACCGCCTCGGTCGCACTCGTCACGACCTTGTCCACGTGTGTCCTCCCAGCTCCAGCCACGTTCCGGGTCAACTCTGTGACCCCCGATCACACTAGCGGCGTGCGACCGGCTCACGTATGGCCCCCGGCCACACAACCACCCATCTAGGCTGGGGCTCATGCCCGACTGGTCCCGTGTCTCGTTGCACGTGGTGACCGGCAAGGGAGGCACTGGCAAGACCACCGTCGCCGCGTCGCTGGCGTTGGCACTGGCCAGCGAGGGCAAGGACGTCCTGCTCTGCGAGGTCGAGGGGCGCCAGGGCATCGCCCGACTCTTCGACGTCGACCCGCTCCCCTACGAGGAGCGCCGGATCGCGGTCGGGCTCACCGAGGACGGCACAGCCCCCGGCACCGTCTACGGACTCCACATCGATCCCGAGTCGGCGCTCCTCGAGTACCTCGCCATGTACTACCGGCTCGGCCGCGCGGGCCGCGCGCTGGATCGGTTCGGGGTCATCGAGTTCGCCACCACGCTGGCCCCGGGCGTCCGCGACGTCTTGCTCACCGGCAAGGTCTTCGAGGCGGCGAAGGACGGGCGACGCGGCAAGCACGCCCGGCAGTACGACGCGGTCGTGCTCGATGCGCCGCCGACCGGCCGGATCGCCCAGTTCCTGGGCGTCAACAACGAGCTGGCGGGGCTGGCCCGGGTCGGTCCGATCAAGACCCAAGCGGACATGGTGATGAAACTGTTCCGCTCCCGCCGTACCGCGATCCATCTGGTCACCGTGCTGGAGGAGATGCCGGTCCAGGAGACCGCCGACGGCATCGAGGAGCTACGCGCGGCCGGCCTGCCCCTGGGTGGCGTGGTCGTCAACCTGGTCCGGCCCCGCGACCTCGGCGCCGAGCAGCTCGCCGACGCCCAGGCGGGCGACATCGACCGGACCCTCGTCGCGGCCGACCTCAAGGGTGCCGGGATCGAGGCCGACGACGCCCTGGTCGAGGGTCTGATGTCCGAGGCCCACGACCACGCCGTACGCCGGGCCCTGGAGGACTCACAGCGCACGATCGTCGCCGGTCTTGGCGTCCCCGGCTACGAGCTGCCGCGACTGCCGGGCGGCGCCGACCTGGGTGCGCTCTATGAGTTCGCGTCCCTCCTCAAGGACCAGGGGATGGCATGACTGCCCCCCGCAAGACCTCGCCGCGGACCAGGAACCGGGCCCGGGTCGGGCCACTGGCCGCCGTTCCCGCCTCACGGGCGACGCCGCTCGACACCGACGCCCTCATCGACGACCCCCACACCGGGATCATCGTGTGCTGCGGTTCCGGCGGCGTCGGCAAGACGACCATCTCCGCCGCCCTGGCGCTCCGGGCTGCCGAGCGGGGTCGGCGCGTGGTGGTGCTGACCATCGACCCGGCCCGCCGGCTCGCGCAGTCGATGGGCATCGAGCAGCTCGACAACTCCCCCCGACCGGTCACCGGCGTGCAGGGCGGCTCCGATCACGGGGGTTCCCTCGACGCGATGATGCTCGACATGAAGCGCACCTTCGACGAGGTGGTGGAGAGCCAGGCGACGCCTGCCAAGGCGCAGCAGATCCTGACCAACCCCTTCTACATCGCGTTGTCGAGCTCGTTCGCGGGCACGCAGGAGTACATGGCCATGGAGAAACTGGGCCAGATCCATGCCCAGGCCCAGGTCGACGACAGCTTCGACCTGATCGTGGTCGACACCCCGCCGTCGCGCTCCGCGCTGGATTTCCTCGACGCGCCCGAGCGGCTGTCGAGCTTCCTCGACGGTCGGTTCATGCGGTTGCTGCTGGCACCCGCCAAGGGGCCGGCGAAGTTGATGAGCGCAGGGGTGGGACTGGTCACCAACGCCATGACGAAGGTGCTGGGGGCACAGGTGCTGCGCGACATGCAGACGTTCGTGGCCGCCTTCGACACGCTCTTCGGCGGTTTCCGTGCCAGGGCCCAGAAGACCTTCGAGCTGTTGCAGGCCGATGGAACCGCGTTCCTGGTGGTCGCGGCGCCCGAACCGGACGCGCTGCGCGAGGCGGCGTACTTCGTGGAGCGGCTCAGTGAGGACCGGATGCCGCTCGCGGGGATGATCGTCAACCGGGCCAGCCCGGCACCGGTCGGCGCCCTGTCGGCCGACGAGGCGATGGCGGCCTACGCGCGCCTGGAGCAGCGCGGGCACGGCTCGGTGGCCGCGGGGTTGCTGCGGCTCCACGCCGATCGCTCACGCCTGGTCGAGCGCGAGACGAACCTGCGTGACCGATTCGCGGCCGCACACCCCAGGGTGCCGACGACCGTGGTGCCGGCGCTGGCCAGCGACGTCCACGACCTGGCCGGGCTGCGCCAGGTGGGCGAACTGCTCGCGGGCGGCTAGCGCCGACGAGTCAGAGTGCCGTCTCGAGGGTCTGCGCGTTGCGGGCGGTCTCGAGCACGTTGCGCCACGAGGCCTGAGGACGGCGACGGAGCAGTGCGCGGCGCTCACGCTCGCTCATGCCGCCCCAGACACCCCACTCGATCTGGTTGTCGAGCGCCTCAGCGAGACACTCGGTGCGCACGGGACAGCCCTTGCACAGCAACTTGGCCTTGTTCTGCTCAGCCCCGCGCACGAACAGCGCGTCCGGCTGAGCTTGGCGGCAGGCAGCCGATGGCGCCCAGTCTTCGATCCACATGATGACGACCCCACAGTCCGTCCGGAATCAAGATGTCCCCATGACATCTCGAGTTGGTTCCGAGTTGAAAGGTAAAGAATCAACACGCCCGGCAGACAGACGCAATCAGCCCAACTCTCGTAGTCCGAACTAACTAGTCATGTAGGACCACGAATCGGCGGGGTTGTCGAACCCCGGTTATCGTGGAGGGCATGTCCATGCCCCCTGACGAGCGCCTTCCCGCCGCCCGCGTGTTCTCTCACCTGGGCGTGATGGCGGTCGTGGCAGCCGTGATGGGGGTGGTCGTCGCCGGTCTCGCCATCCCGTTCGCCGGCCTGGTCGGCATCGCCGCCCGCGACGTCTCGCGCACCATGGACGACCTGCCGACCGAGCTGACAGTGGAGCCGTTGGCCCAGAAGACGCGCATCGTCGACGGGGCCGGCAACACCGTCGCCTCCCTGTACGACGAGAACCGCATCAACGTCTCCCTCGGCCAGGTCTCGCGGAAGATGGTCAAGGCGATCGTGGCGATCGAGGACTACCGCTACTACGAGCACGGAGCTATCGACCTCAAGGGAACCCTGCGCGCGCTCATCACCAACCAGGCTTCGGGGGGCGTGGTCCAGGGCGGCTCCTCCATCACTCAGCAGATGGTAAAGTTGACCCTGGTCAGCCAGGCCGACGGCAAGGCCGAGCGCGCTGCGGCGACCGAGGAGAGCGTGGCGCGGAAGATCCGCGAGCTGCGCTACGCGATCGCCTTCGAGGAGCAGTACTCCAAGGACTGGATCCTGGAGCGGTACCTCAATCTCGCCTACTTCGGTGACGGCGCCTTCGGCATCCAGTCGGCCGCCCGCCACTACTTCAACAAGAACGCCGCCGAGCTCGACCTGGCCGAGGCGGCGCTGCTCGCCGGGATCGTCAAGAATCCCTCCGACCTCGACCCCACCAACTCCGCCGACGCCGCGCGCGTACGGCGCGACGTGGTCCTCGACCGGATGGCCGAGCTCGATGTCATCTCCGAGCGCAAGGCCGAGAAGACCAAGAAGACCAAGATCGCCCTCGACCTCCAGCCGACCGACAACGGCTGCGTCAACTCGCGGGCGCCGTTCTTCTGCGACTACGTCCTCAACTACCTGATGAAGGACCCGTCGCTGGGTAAGACCCGTGAGGACCGCAAGCAGTTGCTCCGCACCGGCGGCCTCACGATCCGCACCACCATCGATCTGCGCTACCAGAAGGCTGCCGACCAGGCAGTCCGGGACAACGTCAACCCCACCGACCTGGCCATCGGCGGGTTGGCGATGGTCGAGCCCGGCACCGGCGACGTGAAGGCGCTGGCCCAGTCCCGGCCCATGGGCGGGAACGAGAAGCTCGGCCAGACGTTCCTCAACTACGTCGTCCCGCAGGAGTACGGCGACTCCAACGGCTTCCAGCCCGGCTCGACGTTCAAGGCGTTCGTGCTGGCTCAGGCGCTCGCCCAGGGGGTGCCGCCCAACTACTCCCTCACCGTGCCTGCCCAGGAGTCCATCCCCGAGAGCGAGTTCGGACAGGAGGACTGCCCCTACCAGAGCAGCACGATCTGGGAGCCGGCCAACTACGACGGCGCGGGAGGCACCTACGACCTCTACACCGGCACCCAGAAGTCGGTGAACACCTTCTTCGCCAACCTCGAGCTGATCACCGGGCTCTGCAAGCCCTACAAGCTCGCCAAGCAGATGGGCATCGTGCTCACCAACCCTGCCGGCGAGCGGGTGCCGTCGTTCACGCTCGGCGTCTCCGACGTGAGCCCGCTGGAGATGTCGGAGGCCTACGCGACCTTTGCAGCGCGCGGCGAGCACTGCGAGTCCCGCCCGATCACCGCCATCGAGGACACCCAGGGCAACCTGCTCAAGGAGTACCCCGAGCGCTGCACCCAGGTGCTCGAGCAGGCGGTCGCCGACACCGTCAACGACATCCTCAAGGGCGTTCTCGAGCCCGGGGGTTTCGGCCAGAACATCACGATCTCCCAGGAGGACGCCGGCAAGACCGGAACCACCCAGGACGGCAAGGCGGTCTGGTTCGTGGGCTACACGCCCAACCTCGCCACCGCCGCGATGATCGCCGGCGCCAACACCCAGGGGCAGCCGATCCCGCTGGGGGGCCTCACCGTCGGGGGCAGCACCATCTCCTCCGCCTCGGGCTCCGGCATCGCCGGCCCGATGTGGGGCGCGGCGATGGGCGTCATCGCGCAGTGGCTGGACGACGAGAGGTTCACCCGCCCCGACATCTCCGCGTTGCTCAACGAGGCCGGCACCGTCCCCTCGGTCGGCGGCCTGTCGATCGCGAGCGCCACCCGGCTGATCGAGGACGCGGGCTTCACAGCCATCGTCGGACCCGAGGTGAACTCCGGCTACTCCGAAGGCACGGTCGCCTACACCGACCCGGGCTCGGGGGAGGCCTACTTCGACGGCGCCCCGGTGACCCTCTACGTCTCCAACGGCTACGTCCCGCCGGCCCCTCCGACCAACAACGGCGGTGGCGGCGGTGGTGGCGGCAACGGGAATGGGAACGGCAACGGGAACGGGAACGGCAACGGCCGGGGCGGCCGCGGCTGAACAGTTGCGTCGCTCAGCCGAGCTGGCGTCGTACCTCTGCGGCGACGACGCCACCGTCGGCTCGACCCTTGGTCTGCGGCGTCACCACGCCCATGACCTTGCCCATGGCCCTCATGCCCTCATCGGCCGCGCCGGTCTGGTCGATGGCCGCGCTCACGAGCGCCGCGATCTCGTCGGCTCCGAGCTGCTCGGGCAGGTAGTCGGCGAGCACGGCCGCCTCCGCCTTCTCCTTGGCGGCCATCTCGGCGCGGCCACCCTCCTCGAACGCGGTCGCAGCCTCACGGCGCTTCTTGGCCTCCGTCGAGAGCACGCCGATCACGTCGTCGTCGCTGAGCTCGCGGGCTTCCTTGCCGGAGACCTCGGCGTTGGTGATGGCGGTCAGCACCATCCGGATCGTCGAGGACCGGATGTCGTCACGTGCCTTGATGGCCGTGGTGAGGTCCTGACGGAGTCGATCCTTCAAAGCGCTCATGCGGGCCATTCTGTCAGGGTCTGACAGGCTGGCCGCATGCCACTCGTCCTGCCGCTCCTCGGCGCCGCCGTGGCCGGTGGGCTCGGCCTCACGACGTACGCCGTCGCGGAGACGCGTCGTTTCGTGCTGCGGGAGGCCACGGTCCCGCTGCTGCCGCCGGGACACGCGCCGCTCCGGGTGCTGCACCTCAGTGACCTGCACCTGACACCGGGCCAACGGCGCAAGCAGGACTGGACCCGCGAGCTGGCGTCGCTCCAGCCCGACCTCGTCGTCGACACCGGCGACCACCTGGCCCACCGCGACTCCGTCCCGGTCGTGCTCGACTCGCTCGGTGCGCTGCTCGACGTGCCGGGCGTGTTCGTGTTCGGCTCCAACGACTACTACGAGCCCACCCTGCGCAACCCGCTCCGCTACCTGCTCCCCGACACCGGCGACCGCCATGTCGACAGCCCGAAGCTCCCGTTCGAAGACCTGCGTGCACGGCTGACCGGTGCCGGGTGGCTGGACCTCACCAACCGCCGCGGCTCGCTGACGGTGGGCGACCTGAGGTTCGACTTCGCCGGCGTCGACGACCCGCACCTGGAGTACGACCGGCTCGCCGACGTGGCCGGACCGGCCGATCCGGGCTCCGACGTAAGCCTCGGCGTCGCGCACGCGCCCTACCTACGGGTGCTGGACCAGTTCGCCGCCGACGGGTACGACGCGGTGCTCGCCGGGCACACCCACGGTGGCCAGGTCTGCCTGCCGGGCGGTCGCGCGCTGACCACGAACTGCGACCTCGAGCCGGGCCGCGCCAAGGGGCTGCACCGTCATCCGGCCGCTTCCTCAGCCGGCGATCCGGGCTCCTGCTGGCTCCACGTGTCGGCCGGTCTGGGGACGTCGCCGTACGCGCAGATCAGGGTGGCGTGCCGCCCCGAGGCGACCCTGCTGACCCTCGTGGAGGGCGATTTCGGAGGGTCCTCCACCCTCGGGTAGGGTGACGTTGCTTGCGAGCCGGGAGTGATCCTGGGACGCAATCGGGCTGTGGCGCAGCTTGGTAGCGCGCCTCGTTCGGGACGAGGAGGCCGCAGGTTCAAATCCTGTCAGCCCGACCATGTGATGTCTCAAGACATCGGCGACACCCGGACCTGCGAATGCAGGTTCGGGTGTTGTTCATTTCGGTCCTGGTCGGGTGGGGCCTTTGGGCGTACCGGCGGGCTGGTAGTCGCGGTTGGGGTCGAGGATCAGTTCGCGGAGGAGTTCACCGGTG
>Ga0136633_1002622_pt1 | contig 12263 bp, 9 predicted proteins | sample AntDrymeUQ832206_2_FD_105494 | JGI IMG/M metagenome (GOLD analysis project Ga0136633, IMG submission 105494) | Polar desert sand microbial communities from Dry Valleys, Antarctica - metaG UQ83 (22.06) | ecosystem: Environmental > Terrestrial > Soil > Desert | place: Antarctica: Dry Valley... | reverse complement strand
TAGATGCAGGCGGACGACGAGTAGAAGTAGCGGCTCGCCCCGTTCTGGTGAGCGGCGTCGAGCATGTGGGCGTTGATGAGGATGTTGTTGCGCGCGACATCGGCATGGTTGCCGGTGATGTATCCGATGCCGCCCATGTCGGCGGCGAGTTGATAGACCTCGGCGACGTCCTTGGTGGCCTCCAGGCAGTTCTCCCAACGCCTCAGGTCGAGCACCTTGAAGTCATCGGCGGACGTCGCCTCGTACTCGGGCTCCTTGATGTCGACGCCGCGCACCCAGTAGTCGCGTTCCTTGAGGTACTTGATCATGTGGTGGCCGATGAAACCGCCACCCCCTGCTATGAGAGCCGTCTTTCCACCCATTCCGTTCTCACCCATGGAGAACTCTCCCTTCCGAGACTGGTTCTTTTTCGTATCGGCAGATACTCGGGTCTACTTCAGTTGCCCCGAGTCACTTTTTGTGCAATCAGCTGCGCTGCGAACAGGACCGCAAAGCGCGGGTTGCCGAGCAGGTAGCGGCGCCACAGGCGCTTTGGCTCGGTCACGAGTCTGAAGAGCCACTCCAACCCCGCCCTCTGCATCCACGAAGGGGACTGACGCTTCTTGCCGGCCAGGAAATCGAACGCCGCGCCGACTCCGACCATTGTAGCTGCGATCTCGCCGCGCAGGCGCGCCATGAGCTGCTCCTGCTTGGGAGCCCCCAGTCCCACCAGCAGGACGCCGGTGTCCGACACGTTGACCGCACTCACGAACTCCGCCTCTTCCTCCTCGGTCAGAGGCCGAAACGGGGGTGCCCAGCGATAGGTGACCCGGAGGGCGGGAAATCTCTTAGTGAGGCTCGAGACGAGATCCTCCAGGACCTCGGGGGTCCCGCCGTAGAAGCCCACGCCGACTCCCGCGCGGGCCGCGTGCTCGCAGATGACCGGGGTCAAATCGGGGCCGTAGACACGCGTGGCTTCGGGGAGGCCGAGCTTGCGCAGACCCCACACGAGCGGCATGCCGTCCGAGGTAGTGAAGTCAGATTGGTTCATGAGCTCCCGGTATTCGGGCCGCTTGTGCGCCTCGACGACGTTGTTCACCGCGGCTATGCAGACGTAGCGGGACTCTCTGAGGCGGCCCCATTCGACTATCCGGCGCGCCGCCTTGTCGTAGTTCGATGCATCCACGCGCATGCCGAGGATGTAGCGCGACCCGAAGATGTGACCCTGCGCGAGCACGGACTGAGACGGTGAGCTCTCGGAAACGGCTTCGCCCAGGCTCAATACGCACCCCTTGTGGCCATGAGGACCCCAACCGTCTTGAGCAAGATGTAGAGGTCCAGCGACAGCGACCAGTTCTCGATGTAGAAGAGATCGAGCCGCAGAGCCTCTTCGGGCGCCACACTGCTGCGCCCGTTCACCTGCCACCAGCCGGTGACGCCGGTGGGAACCTCGTGGCGAGGGCCCAGCAGCTCGAGGTTGGCGGCGACCTGATCAGTCGGCAGGGGCCGAGGCCCCACCAGGCTCATGTCGCCTTTGATGACGTTGAGAAGCTGCGGGAGCTCGTCGAGGCTGAGCTTGCGCAGGATCCGCCCGACCCCGGTAAGACGAGGGTCGTCCTCGATCTTGAAGAACGGAGAGCTCGTGTCGATCCCCCGCTCTCTCAGCACCCGGTCGCCGTCCACCAGCATCGTGCGGAACTTGTAGACGGTGAAAGCGCGGCCCCCCTTGGTGATCCGCTCCTGGCGAAAGAGGACCGGGCCCTCGGAGGTAAGCCTGATGGCAAGGCCGATGGCGCTCAGGACGGGCAGGAACATCAGCAGCCCGATGCTCGAGACGGTGAAATCGAAGGCCCGCTTGACCACCGTCTGGGTTCCGCTCAGGCGTACCGGCTTCAGTGAGATCGCCATGACTTCAGGTCCCACGGGCTGCACCGACAGCCGCGATGCGAGGATCTGGGGAAGGTTCGCCGAGACCCTTACCTCCGTGCCGGTGCGGCGAGATACCTGCATGATCTGCAGGGCGTCCTTAGAAGTGACTGCAGTCGAGGCCACGAAGACGCACTCTGCGCCGTGCTCTTCGACCAGCTCGGGGAGACCCGCCAGCTGCCCCAGCACCGGGTGACCTGAGGGCGAGCTGTGGCTCTCGGTGGTCGCCACGAAGCCGATCGGCTCGAAGCCGAGCCGGGGAACGCGAAGCGCCACGGCAAGCCGCCCGGCTTCCTCGTTCGTACCGACGATCAGCGTGCGGACCGACAGCCGACCCTCGGTCCGGAGCTGATAGACGCGTGAGCGCCACAGCCGGCGGCTGGTCAGCTCGAGCACCACCGCGAACGCCCAGGTCAGAGCGACCCACTCGCGCGAGAGCTCGGACTTGGACCAGTAGCTGACCAGCACCACGAGCAGAGCCCCGGTGCTGGCGGCGCTGATGACGCGGCGGAACTCCTCCGCCGCTGATAGGTGCCGGATGCCGTAGAGGCCGTAGGCGTGATAGACGGGAATCCACAGGGCCGCGCCGAGTCCCAGCGCCACCATGTAGCCGCTCGTGAGCGGGATGAATCCAAAGCGGACCGTCCACGCCACCAGCAGCGCGCTGATGAGGCACAGCACGTCGGTGGCGGCAAGGCCCCCGGCGATGCGGCCGTAGAGTCGGCCCACCCCGCCGCTGCGCGCGACCCGGGGGGCATCCAACTGGGGGTCGAGGCGGATCTCGACGTCACGCTCCGCCGCGTCGACGTCAACCAGCCTGAGGTCCCCCTCGCTCGTGACCAGCTTCAGCGTCTCCAAGCCGTCCAGGGACGCCTGCGAGCGTGCGGGGTTCAAAGCGCTCTCCAGCATCTTTTTGGGTCTGATCGGTAACACCCCCATCTACGCTTGCTGTAGTTCGATCCCGGTTGCGGAGATCTCCGCTGCGGAACGAGTAGTGCGGCGCTGCCGCCCCGGTTCACGGGGTGGCTCTCCTCGAACCAGCTATTGTCAGGCACTTCCCACTTCTTGCCAAATCGTCTTGCCAAATCGTCTTGCCAAATCGTCCGGATGAGTCGTCCATCCCAGGCAACTTCTTTCATCGCATTGTCTCCGACAACGACCCTCTACTCCCATACGCACAGGTACGTAACTTCGCGTTGAACGCCGCGATTGGGCTCGAGCGATTGACCGTTTAGCCCTTTTTGCGACGATATTTAGGAGCAGGCTACAACGCCCGTCCACAGCTCATGTCAGGCAGGGGTGGACTGCAGCGAGTTGCTGGTTCCGCCCGGTCGGATGGCGGGGAGCCAAGCAATCAAGTAGTGGGTCGCGCTTGGGGCGCTCTGGAGTACCGGGCCAAAGTCCCGGCCGGGGGGCCAGCCGCTCAGGGATGGGTGCGGAAGTATTCAAGCGTGCGGCCCAATCCGTCATCGAGCCCGACCGCAGGCTTCCAGCCCAGGACCGCCGCGGCCTTGGAGTTATCGACGACGATTCGTTGCAGCTCTCCGGGGCGGGCCGCGGCATGGGCGGGCTCGAGATCGACTCCGACGAGCGCCTTGAGACGGTCGTAGAGCTCGTTGACCGACAGCTCCGAGCCCGAGCCGATGTTGATCAACTCCCCTGAGCCGGCCGTGCGGGCAGCCACGAACGCGGCCGCCACGTCTGAGACGAAGACGAAGTCCCTGCTCTGGTTGCCGTCCCCGTAGATGGTGCAGGGCTTACCGCCCAGAAGCCTGCGGCTGAAGATCGCCACGACCTGGCCCTCGAGGCCCACCTCGCTGGCCGGCTCCTGGCGGGGTCCGTAGACGTTCGACAACGCCAGCGCGGTGTAGTCGAGGCCCTTCACGGCCCGGAAGTAGCGCAGGTAGTCGAGCATCACTTTCTTGGAGACCCCATAGGGCGACTCGGGCATCGCCTCGGCCGAATAGACCTGGTCCTCGGTGACCGGCAAGCGGCTTGCATCGGGTTCGCCGTAGATGCAGCCTCCTGAGGAGGTGAAGACGACCTTGGCCGTGCCCGACTCCGACGCCGCCTGCAGTACCCGCAAGGTTCCGATGACGTTGACCATCGCATCGTGGACGGGGTCCGCCACCGACTTGCGCACGTCCACCTGGGCGGCGAGGTGGAAGACCACCTCGGGCCTGGTTCTGGCGATCGCCTCGGCGACCGCCTCGGAGGTGACGTCGAGGCGGTGAAAGGTGAGCTTTCCCTCTGCCGAACTGCGTGCTCCGGCTAGGTTGTCCAGCGAGCCCGAAGAGAGATCGTCGATGCCGACGACCTCCTCCCCCTGGGCTACGAGGGCATCGACTACATGGGAGCCGATGAAACCCGAGGCCCCGGTCACAAGCACACTCACTTGTTCGTCCCTTCGTTGGTGGGTCGTATGAGGTTAGCGCCCAGCCGGCCCGGAGCCGGTGGCTGTGGGGGGCTAGATGGGAACGGTTCCCGATTGACCACCGTATTCGGGGGCTAGATGGGAACGGTTCCCGATTGACCACCGTATTCGGGGGCTAGATGGGAACGGTTCCCGATTGACCACCGTATTCGGGGGCTAGATGGGAATGGTTCCCGATTGACCACCGTACTCGGGGGCTAGATGGGAACGGTTCCCGATTGATCCCGCCCGACACGGCCCGCCCAAACCTGGTCAGATGGGTGGGGCGGCGATTGCCAGGCGCGCCCGGCGAGCAGCGCTCGGGCCGGGGAACGGCCCCCAGATGGCGAACGTGATCCCGGGGTCCTGGAAACAGACGAACATCGTGCGGCCGTCGGGCGAGAAGCAGGGCCCGGTGAGCTCCGAGTCGTTGAGGCGGTTGACGGCGAACTCGTAGACCTCCCCGTCGGGGCTCAGACCCATGATGCGGTTGTCGTCCCGCCAGTCCTCGACGAAGAAGAAGTCGCCCCAGCCGGTCACGTAGGCGTTGTCCGGCGCTTTCATCGCGCCCAACTCGGAGCTCTCGTAGAAGAGTTCCAAGGACTCGTCTGCAGGGCGATAGCGGAATGTCTGTCCCAGGCCCTCGGCGCCTCCCGCGGTGTCGTTGAACCACAGAACCCCGTCCGAGAACCACGCCCCCTCGAGCCGGGTGAACTGAACCGACCCGGCGCCGGCCGCAGAATCGTTGGCGTCCTCCGGATCGACGTCGACCCAGCTCTCCGGATAGGCGCGTCCTTGCTCGAGATCGGCGCCGTCCACACCCTCGTCGCCGGCGAGCGCCAGGGCCTGCAGCCTCCCTCCCTGGGCCAGAGATCCCGGGCGCCCCGAGGTGTCGTCGGGTAGAAAGCGGTAGAGAAAGCTCTCGGGCCCGTCGTCCTCGGTGAGATAGACGATGCCGGTGGCAGGATCGACGCCTCCGGCCTCGTGGGCGAAGCGGCCCATGTCTCGCAGCGGGGTGCGGGAAAGGTCGCTCTCAGGATCGGCGGGATCGATCTCGAAGACGTATCCGTGCTCGTCTGAGCGCGTCTCCTCGCAGGTCAGCCAGGTCCCCCACGGCGTGGCCGCCCCCGCACAGTTGCTGTCGGTGCCGGACGAGGACACGAAGCTATCCGTGACCCGGCGGTCGGGGTCGACGACCAGCACGCTTGTTCCGCCGGCCGCGTCGGGATCGAAGGGGTTGGCCCCCTCGACCGCCGGGCCCTCGTCGTCCTGGAGCTCGTGGTTGCGGATGAGAAGGGTGCTACCGCCGGGACCCTCGAAGGCGGCCATCCCGTCGGGGTGGCCGGGGTTCGGGGCGCCGTTCGCCAGGGCCGTGTCGAGGTCCGAGAGGATGCGGTACTGGAAGCCGCGCGGAAGGTCCAGCATTCCGCCGGAGTCCTCCAGGGGGCGGCCCAGCGCGCCGGGGGAGGGGCGCGACCCGGTGCCGCGGCCTCCGTTCGAAAGACCCGCTTTATCACCCGAGCAGGCCACCAGAAGCGCTCCGGCGGAGGTCGCGCCAAGGCGCAGGAAGTGCCGGCGGTCCATGTTTCGGGGAGTCCATAACTCGCTCACTGAATCCAGAATAGGTCTGCGGATCTTTTTTGTGGGCCTCAGGGTGCCCGGGCTCTGTCTCGACAGAGTTTTTGTGGGACCAGGCGTGCAGAAAACTGCTCGCTGGGACGCTCAAAACGCGGGGCCGGATCTTTTGGGGGTTAGCCGGAGGCTGCGAGGACCTCGTGGTCGGCGACCGTGACGTCCACGGCCTCGGCCCCCGCCTCGACGACCACGCCCTCCCCGAGCACCGCTCCCCTGAGGACGGCGCCTTCCTGCACGACGACGCCCGGCAGGAGCACCGAGCGTTCGATCGTGGCCTCGGAGATGCGCGCACCCGCCCCCAGGCAGGCATCTCTGACCACGGCGCCGGAGTGGATCTCGACGCCCTCGCCCGCCACCACGGCTCCGACTCCCGGCTCCGCCACCGCGTCGGTGAGAAAGCGGCCGGCGAGCGCGTCGAGGTTGGCCTCGAGGTACTTCTGGGGCGTGCCGATGTCCATCCAGTAGGCGTCGCTGCCGAGGGCATAGAGGGCCGCGCCCTCCTCCACGAGCTGCGGAAAGAGCCGGCGCTCGGCCGACCACACCTCGCCTGCCGGGATGCGGTCGAGAATCGAGGGCTCGAAGACATAGACCCCGGCGTTGATGAGGTTGGTGGTAGCGGTGCCGGCGGGGGGCTTCTCGATGAAGCCGAGCACCCTGCCGTCGGGCTCAGCGGGCACCACGCCGAAGGCAGATGGGTCCTCGACCGGCGTGAGCAGGATAGTGGCCTCGGCGGACCGGCTGCGGTGCCACTCGACCACCTTGGAGAGGTCGATGTCGGTCAGGATGTCGCCGTTGAAGACGAGCAGCGCCTCCTCTGCAACGAGACTCTGCGCGTTCTTGATGGCCCCGGCGGTACCAAGGGGCTCCTTCTCGTGGGTGACCTCGACATGGAGCCCCATTTGTCCCCCGCGCTCGATGGCGGGCGCGAAAGCCTCGGCGAGATAGGAGGTCAGGAGCACGACGTCTGAGATGCCCTGTCGCACGAGGAGGTCGAAGACATGCTCGACGTGGGGCCGGTTGGCGATCGGGAGCAGGTGCTTGGGCCGGGTGTGCGTAAGCGGCCTGAGACGGGTCCCGAAGCCCCCCGTGAGGATGAGCGCCTTCACCCCTCCACGCCTTCCCGCACCCGTTGTCGCCAGTAATCGAGCACCTCGGCGAGAGTGTCCTCGAGACGGTGCTTGGGCGCCCACCCGGTGACGTGCTCGAGCTTTGAGGCGTCGCCCTGAAGGATCGGGGGGTCGGCCGGACGGATGCGGGCCGGGTCTATCTCGATCGAGAACTCGGTCTCAGACATGCTCGTGAGGAGCAAGAGCGCCTCTTCGAGCGTGGGCGCTTCGCCGGTCGCAACGTTGTAGGCCTCGCCCGCCGACCCGTAGTCGAGCGCGGCCCGGTAGGCGGCGACCACGTCGCGCGCGTCGCCGAGCTCCCGCCTCAGCGCCAGGTTTCCCGTTGTGATCACCGGCGCGGCCTTGCCCGCCTCGGCAAGGGCAATCCGGCGCGCCCAGTCCGCGGTCGCGAAACGCGGGGGCTGGCCGGGCCCGATGTGCATGAAGGCGCGCGTAGCCACCACCGCCATCCCGAAGGCTGAGAAGAACATCCGTCCGAGCCACTCCTCGGCCACTTTGCTGACCGCGTAGGGCGACAGCGGGCGCAGGGGTGTGTCCTCGTCGATGGGGCAATCCTCGGGGGCGACGGCGCCGTATTCGTCCGAGGTACAGGCGAGGAGCACGCGTGCCGCCGGGGCGGTTTTTCGCAGCTCCTCCAGCAAGAGATGGGTACCGGTGACGTTGACCTCGTAGGTGAGCGCCGGCTCGGTCCAGGAGCGGGCCGCACTGGCTTGGGCGGCGAGGTGAAAGACCTGATCGGGAGCGCTCACCTTTACCGCGCGGCCGACCGCCTGAGGGTCCGTGAGGTCGCCCTCGAGCATCCCCTGTGAACCGCGCCGCGAGAGGGCAAATACCTCGTGACCGTCGCCTCTGAGGGAGGCGGTCAGGAGCCCGCCAACAAAACCCTCGGCCCCCGTGACCAGGATGCGCACGGACTTAGCCGGGGGTCCGGTTGAAGGAGAGGCCGATGATGACGATGCCCACGACGACGACGCAGGCACCGACCCAGCGCAGCGGCGGGACTTGTTCGTGCAGCCACAGGCGTGAGAACAGCACCACGAAGACGTAGGACATCCCCACGGAGGGATAGGCGACCGATAGCGGAACACGCGACAACACCACGAGCCAGAACAGGGCGGAGACCCCGAACAGGACGAGGCCCGTCCACAGCTTCGGCTCGCGCGCAGCGCGCGCCAAGGTGCTGCCAGGCGATCCCAGCTCCTGGGCGCCGATGCGGCCGATCTCGTTCATGGCCGCCTTGAGCATGAGCTGGCCGCCGAAGGCGAACGCCACGCTCACGATCAGGATCAGAAGAGTGCTCCAGAAGCTCGCGGCGCGAACTGCCGAGCCGACCGGTGACATGGAGAGGGAGTCTAGTGGCCGCTAGGAGTCCTGCACCAGCACTCTGAGAGCGCCGGACACTCTCCGGGAGATCACGCCGCGCTCGAACCTCTGAAGCCGCTGCTTGCCGAGTGCGTCGGCGATGGGTAGACCGAGCTCTCCGGAGGGGCCCCCGTGCCGGCGATAGGCGCGCACGAGGGCGGCGGGGACGGCATGGGCGCCGGTGGAGCGCGACCACAGGAGCAGTCCGCCCTCGTAGTTGGCTCCCAAATATGGGCCCCGGCCCCAAATGCCGGTGACCGGGAGGCCGAGCGGGCTGCGGGCGCCGCCTCGCTCGCGATAGGCCTCGAGAAGGGGGCCGCGCTGCCACACGACCGCGTCTCGGCGCCGGTTGAGCGTGAGCCTGCCCTTGCGCAGATCCTGAACCAGGTCGCCCGAGCCCATACGGCGAACGGGCCCGGCGGCGAAGTCGGCCTCGCTGGCCTCGAGAGCGTGGCTGCCTTGAAACTCCGCCGCCACGTCGTAGACGACCTTTACTCGGAACAGCGAGTCCTTGAGCGCCAGCGCGGACCTTATCGACCAGCCGCTGGTGCGCACGGTTTTGGCACCGCCGACGATCTTGACGCCGCCTCCCGTGGCCTTGGGAACGGTGACGCGGCCCGACACTCCGAACGGCTTGAGCAAGGAGAAGCGCTTGAGCTCGCCGACTCCGTAGTAGGAGTTGAGCCGCGCAGAGAACGACTGCCACGGCATCGTGAAACTCCAGCTGTGGTTGGGGTTGTCTAAAACCGCGTCCGCCCGGTCGCGCACGCCACGCAGGTACGGGTACGCAGTCCCGCCCCAGACGTTCTCGTTGTGCTCGGTGTAACCTCCGGATGAAGATGAGTAGAGGGCCGTTATCGGCTGCCCGCCGTAGGTGACGATCGTCCCCTTGGTGGAGCGGACGGCTCCCTTCCAGTCGTCCCAGTAGACACCCGAGCCGGTGCGCTTGGCGTCCCCGATGTAGGCCTGATCGAGAGTCGAGTCGTAGACCGCGCAGCCGCACGGATAGCGGTCCTGGCCGTCGGTGACCACCTTGCGATAGGCGTAGGTGCGGCCCGCTATCGCCTGCGTCCGGAGCGCCTGGGTGGGCCACGAGGAGGGCACTTCGCCCAGCCCGTAGAGGTAGTGCTGCATCGACAGCGACGCGACCAGCCTCAGGCAGTTGCCGGACGCACACGTGTCCGAGGAAAACCAACCTGCCTTGAGCCGGCCGAGTGCGTAATCGTAGGGCTTGCCCGCGACGCTGAGGATGGTCCCGAATTTCCTGAAGACCACCACCAGGGCCCTGCTGCGAGCGAACACGGTCCTGCCGCTGCGCACGACCTGCTTGCCGTCCTTGTAGATGCGCATTCCGCCCGCGGGGCTCGCCTCCAGGCGCCAGTTGGTGCCGGCCGGCCCGGCCGCAAAAGTCCCCGTCGATCCCCTCAGCCGGAGCTCGACGCGGCCCCCTCCCAGCCTCTTGGCATAGCCCCGGAACTTGATCGAGCTCCGATACTGGAGCAGGCCGACGCGGATCCGGTGTGGCATGTGCGCAGCGCCCACCGCAACGCCCGAGTAATAGTGAGTCAGGATCTCGCGAGCGCTCTTGCCAAGCCGGGCACGCCCCAGCGCGCCGTACTGCGACATGCCGATGCCGTGCCCCCAGCCGCCGCCGGTGATGATCACGGTTCTAGAGGCGTGGGCCGGGGCCGGGAGAAGCATGAGCGACAGGATGACGAGGGCGACGAGGGCCGCGGCGGCCACGGCCGGTGAACTTTGGCCTGGAAACGCCCCATACGGCCGTTTTTGGGCCAAACCTCGCAAACGTCTAGGTGAGCCCGAGTGAGCGGGCGGTTGATAGCTCATTACCCGACCAGACAACCACATCCCCAGGGCATCAGATGCCGGGCCCCGAGCCTGACGCTGCTGGGGGCGGCCGGCGAGGCTGGGCGGCGGGGATCAATAACGAGGTTTGGTACAAAACGCGATGGGCGTGTTTTGCACAAAGTGCTCCGCACCGGAAATACGGTCAGCACCGAGAGCGTCACTGCGCCCTGGTCGCTAGGCGCGAGGAGTGAGCGTACCCGGAGGGTACGTGAGCGACGAGTAACGACGCGACCAGGGATGCAGGGGCGCTCGAATGCGAGCGAATTTACGGGGAGGTGCACAAGAGTTGGCCGGGTCCCGGCCGGCGAGGCGGGAGGCCGAGGCTGGTGGGGGCGGGCGAGGGCCGTGCGAGAATCCCGCCGTGGGCTCACCAGCCGCCCTGCGGGCGGCGATCACCCTGGAGCAATCGTGGCACCGCGTCCCGGGAGGAACCGCGGTTGCCGCCCTCGGTCTGGCGCGGGCGCTGGCGAAGAGGCCGGGGGTCGAGCTCGTCGGCGTCGCGGCCCGGCACGCCGGGCCGCCTCCGGAGCCGTGGCGGCCTGCGATCCCGGTGCGCCACCTGAGCCTGCCGAGGGTCGCCCTCTATGAGTCGTGGCACCGGCTGCGGCGGCCACGGGTCCAAGGAGCCACGGGGGCTGTGGACGTGATACATGCCACTACGATGGCGATTCCCCCCCGTTCGGCCCCCCTGCTCGTGACGATTCACGATCTAGCGTGGCGGCGTTTTCCGCAGATGTTCACGAAGAGAGGCGTGTCGTTTTTTCGCCGCGGGCTCGCCCTGGCTATGAAGGAGGCAGACCTCGTGCTGTGCTCCTCGGAGGCGACCCTGCGCGATTGCGTCGAGGCGGGCTTCGGTGAGGCAAAGCTCCGCGTCGTGCCGTTGGGCGTCGAGATGGCTCCGGCGGACGAGGCCGACGTCCACCGTGTACGCCTGGCCTACGAGCTCGACCGTCCCTACGTGCTGTGGACCGGGACGATCGAGCCGAGAAAGAACCTGGCCGGGTTGCTGGACGCATTCGTGCAGCTCGACCATGACCTCGACCTCGTTCTCGTCGGCCCGCGCGGCTGGAACGAGAATCTCGACGGGATCGCGCACAGGGTGCGTGACAGGGTCAGGATGCTCGGCTTCGTCCCCGCCTCGGACCTCGGCCCCCTCTACGCGGGGGCCGAGGTCTTCTGCTTTCCAAGCCTGCTCGAAGGCTTCGGCTTCCCCGTGCTCGAGGCCATGTCCCAGGGCACTGCGGTCGTGACCTCGCGCGGCACTTCCACCGAAGAGTTGGCGGAAGGCGCGGGAGTGCTGGTCGATCCGCTCGATGCCGGCTCCATCGCTGAGGGCCTCGAGCAGGCGCTCGAGCCCTCCACCCGGGCCCGGCTCGAGCCCCTGGGCCGGGCCCGGGCCGCCTCCTTCACCTGGGAGCGCTCCGCCGAGCTGGTCGCCTCCGCCTATGAGGAGGTGGCGTGATCAAGCGCGTCGGCATCAACCTGCTATGGATGCTTCCCGGGGTGGTGGGTGGCTCCGAGACCTACATGACGAGGCTGCTGTCGGGCATCGCCGAGCATCCCTCGAACCTCGAGTACACGATCTTCGCCCTGCCGCAGCTCGCCTCCTCACACCCCGAGCTCGAGAGAAGCTTCAGGGTTTCCTACGCCCCCCTCAGCGGGCAGTGGAAGTCGTTTCGCATCGCCGGCGAGAACACCTGGCTGGCCGCCCAGTGCCGCAAGCGCAGGATCGACCTCGTCCACCACGCCGGCGGCATTGTGCCCTTCGTGCACCGCTCGCGCCCGATGCTCACGATCCACGACCTCCAGTACCTCTTCTATCCCGAGTACTTCACGCGCACGAAGCTCTCCTATCTGCGAGCGATGGTTCCGCGCTCGGCGGAGGCCGCCCGCCTGGTGCTCACTCCCAGCGAGTTCTCTCGCCGCTGCGTCATCGAGCGACTGGGGATCGACCC
>Ga0136633_1002620_pt1 | contig 12266 bp, 12 predicted proteins | sample AntDrymeUQ832206_2_FD_105494 | JGI IMG/M metagenome (GOLD analysis project Ga0136633, IMG submission 105494) | Polar desert sand microbial communities from Dry Valleys, Antarctica - metaG UQ83 (22.06) | ecosystem: Environmental > Terrestrial > Soil > Desert | place: Antarctica: Dry Valley... | reverse complement strand
GCTCGACCTGCTCGACCGATTGTGCACCCATCACCACGACCGCAAGAGCCTGGAGGGCTGGGGGCTGGTCGTCGGCCGGGGCAAGCGGGCGTTCGTGCCGCCAGGGGATCCCCGCCATCCCCGCTCTGCCGCAGTGGGGGCGGCGTGATGGTTGCCGGTCTTCTCTCGCCCCCAGCTACTACGCCGCGAGAGAAGACCGCTCTTTCTAATCGGCGCGCCAGGCCGTGTCCTTTACCCCCGGTGTCGTCAGGTGCCGGCCCGGCGGCGCCGGCGATCCTGGACCATCTCCATCACGTGGGCCGGCGCTTTGGAGGGGGATCCGGCGTCGAACGGCGGCTGCGGGTCGTACTCCAGGATGAGCTGGATGGCCATGGCCACGTCGTCGCCGGCCTCGAGCTGGGCCAGGCGGAGGGCCATGTCGATCCCGGCCGACACGCCGGCCGCCGTGATCACCTTGCCCCTGACCACCACTCGTTCGGACACGGGCGTGGCACCGAGCGTGGCCAGCTCGTCCATCGAGGACCAGTGGGTGGTGGCGTCCACACCGTCGAGGAGGCCGGCGGCAGCCAGCGTGAGGGCGCCCGTGCACACCGACGTGGTCCAGCGCGAGGTCTCGTGCGCGCTCCGCAGCCACGCGTGCACGGCCGGGTCCTGGCGGATGACGGCCTCTCCCGGGCCACCGGGAACGAGGACGACGTCGGGTCGGGGGACCTCGGCCAGGGTGTGGTCGGCCACGAGGGCCAGTGACCCGTTCCGCGCCGTGCGCTTGGCCCCTCGCTCGGCGGCCACGAACCGCACGTGGGCCTCGGGCATCATGGCCAGAACCTCGTATGGCCCGACGGCGTCCAGCGCCGTGATCCCGTCGAAGAGGAGGATGGCGATCTCCAAGACCGCCACACTATCGACACCCTCGCGACAGCTAGCATCGCAACCCGTGAGACGGACCGTGCTCGCCGTCGTCGCCGCGGTCGTCGGCCTGCTCGCAATCGTCGGCGTAGGCCTCGCGCTGATGTCGCCGGGCGACATCGAGGTGGGCGGCAACATTCTCGTTAACCGCGAGGGCATGATCGACGTGTCCAACTCCCCCACCGTCGCCTACAACCCGGCCCGCGAAGGCAACGTGGTGGTCAGCTATCGCAAGGACCGGCCGGGCTACGACGCCCTCCTGGCCTACAGCTACAACGGGGGAGAAAGCTGGGAGCAGGCCGTCCTGCCCCTGCCCGCCGGCATCACAGGGTGCACCGCGTCCCAGGGCGCGCCCTGCCCGTTCGCGCCCGACCTGGCCTTCGCCCCCGACGGCACGTTGTACGTCACCTACGTGAACCTGGTCGGCAACGGCAACCGGCCCGACAACCTCTGGCTGTCCACCTCCACCGACGGCGGTCGCACGCTGTCGCTGCCCACCAAGATCGCCGGCCCGCTCACGTTCATGCAGCGGGTGACGGTCGACCCCGCCGGCCCGGTGCACATCACGTGGCTGCAGGCGGAGGAGGTCGGCCTCTTGCGGTTCGCCGGTCCGCCGCCGCAGATCCTCAGCGCCCGCAGCGACGATCGTGGGCGCACATTCGCCCCCTCCGTGCGGGTCAGCGACCCCCAACGGGAGCGGGTGGTGGCGCCCAGCCCGGTGCTGGTCGACGGCGACCTGGTGGTCATGTACCAGGACTTGAAGGGCAATCGACGGGACTTCGAGTTCCAGGAGGGCCCGCCGGCCGAGCTGCCCTTCGCCCTCGTCCTCACCCGCTCCACCGACGGCGGGAGGACCTTCGCACCGGGGACGGAGTTCGAGACCGGAATCCTCGCCAGCCGCCGCTTCCTCCCGTTCCTGCCCGAGCTGCCGCAGCTGGCTGCGTCGTCCGACGGCACGCTCTACGCCACGTGGGCCGACGAACGCAACGGCGACGACGACGTGTTCGTGCGCTCGTCCTCGGACGGCGGTTCGAAGTGGACGGAGCCGGTCAAGGTGAACGACAACGGCGCCGATGGCACAGCCCAGTTCCTGCCCAAGGTCGACGTGGGCCCCGGCGACCGGGTGAGCATCCTCTTCCTCGACGGGCGCAACGAGCGCGGCAAACTCGACGCCTACCTGGCCACGTCCACCGACGGGGGCAAGTCGTTCGACAACGTCCGACTGTCGGTCAGGTCGTTCGACGAGACCGTCGGCCCCACCTTCGGCGACGCCTACGGCACCGACTTCGGCACCCGATTGGGCCTGGCCCACGGCGACGGCAAGCTCTTCGCCTCCTGGGTCGACACCAGCGCCGGCACGCCGGCCACCGGGCGCCAGGACGTCAACTTCGCCGCCGTGACCCTCCCGAGCAGCGGCGGTCGCACGCTGGTGCTGGGTGCGGTGCTCGTGGTGGTGCTGGGCGCCGCCTTCCTGGCCGTCGCCCTCGCCCGCCGCAACCGCGGCGGCTCGTCCACCCCAACCGACGCGCAGAACAGGCAGGTGGTTTCCTCATGAGACTGGCATTCGTGGGCAAGGGTGGGGCCGGGAAGTCGGCCATCGCCGGCACTTTCGCCCGGACCATCGCCCGTCAGGGCGACAAGGTGCTGGCCATCGACTCCGACCCGCTGCCGGGCCTGGCCTTTTCCTTGGGCCTGGCCATCGACCACAGCCCGCCCATCCCCGACGACGCGGTGATCGAGCGCAAGGAGGGCGAGGAGGGCCCGCGCTGGCGCCTGAACCCCGACGTCGACCCGTTCGAGGCGGTGGACAAGTGGTCGGTCGAGGCGCCCGACGGGGTGCGCTTCCTGCAGTTCGGCAAGATCATGGGCGACCCGAGGGACCTGTGGCGGTCCCAGATGGCCTTCCGGTTCATCATCAACAAGCTGCCGGCGGGGCGCTGGAACGTGGTGGGCGACCTGCCCGGAGGCACCCGCCAGGCTTTCACCGGATGGGGCACGTGGGCCAACACCATCCTCATCGTGGTGGAGCCGACGGCCAAGTCGCTCCTGTCGGGGCGCCGCCTGGCCCGGATGGCCGACCTTGACCCCGAGAACCCGAAGAAGGTCATGGTGGTGGCCAGCAAGGTGCGGGAGGAGGGCGACGTGGAGATGATCGCCAAGGGCACCGGGCTCGAAGTCATCGCCGCCGTGCCGTGGGACGAGGAGCTGGCCGAGGCCGAACGGCGCCAGTTGGCCCCGATCGACTTTGCTCCGGACTGTCCGGCCGTCCTGGCAGTAGAATCGCTGGTGGAGCGCCTGAGCGAGGAGAAGGTCTCATGAAGCTGGCTGTCGTAGGCAAGGGCGGATCAGGGAAGACCACCACGTCGTCGGTCATCGCCCGCACGCTCGCCCGCAGCGGCCGGGCCGTGGTGGCGCTCGACTGCGACTCGAACCCCAACCTGGGCATCTCGCTCGGCGTGGGCGACGAGGAGACCGAGCGGCTGGTGTCCATGCGCCAGGCGCTCGACGAGGGCGAAGAGGAGCACGCCAACAACTGGGACACCCTGATCAGCCGGTACGGCTCCGACGGGCCCGACGGGGTACGGCTGGCGGTGGTGAGCCGGATCGACAACCCCGAACCTGGCTGACTTTGATGTGGCTTGTCGCCCGAGCAGTTGCTCGGCTCCGTTGATTTCCCTGAGGACGACGTCGTCGTCGCCGACTTCGAGGCCGGCGTCGGCACCCTCACCCGTCTGGGCGAGGAGCACGTCGACACTGTCGTGATCGTCGTCGAGGCCACCCCGAAGTCCCTCGAGGTCGGTGCCCGGGCTGCAGCCCTGGCCTCTGAGCGCACCGTCGCCCGCATCGTGGTGGTGGCCAACCGCATCCGTCACGACGAGGACCTCGAGACGGTGAAGGCCGCCTTCCCCGGCATGGAGGTGGTCGGCGTCCCCCACGACCCCAAGATCGTGGAGGCCGACCGCAAGGGCGTGGCGCCCATCGACCTCGACCCGAACGGGCCGGCGGTCCTCGCCCTCATCGGGCTGGCGTCGACGCTGATCCCAACGTCCAACTGAACGGCCGGAACTAGATGGCGAAAGGTCGGACCACTCCGGCGACGAAGAAGGGCCGGCCGGCGCAGAAGTCGGCGGCCAACGACGGGCCGGTCGTCGCCGTCGCGCCGCCGGGCCCCGACCTGGCCCGGCTGCTGCCCATCGTGGGCCTGCCGATCGCTTTCTGGGCCACGCTGCCCCAGTGGAGCGGGCCGGCGATCAACACCAGCGCCACCGCCGAGGTGGTGGACCACATCGTGCCGGCCGTCCTGGTCGTCCTGTGCTCGCTGGCGGCCATCGCCGTCTCCCGCCGGCCCCAGGGCCCGGGCGCCGTCCGGTTCATCGCCGGCATGGGAGTCCTGCTGGCCGGGCTGTGGATGATCGCCACCCACTTCCCCCTGGTGACCCAGACCATGCGGGGCGGGCCGGAGGCGGCGTCGTGGGCGGCCACGATCTACCACTCCGCCTCGGCCCTGGCGGTGTTCGGGCTAGGACTGCTGTGGTCCACCGTCACGTGGTCGGAGGCGGACGACAGCAGCCAGGACACTTCCGCCAAGAAGACCAGCGCCGAGACCAGCGCCAAGAAGAAGAAGTAGCGCCCCTCCCGCCATGAGGGCCGGGTTGCGCCGGCCGGCCTCCTCCACGTCGACGCTGACGACTGCGAGGTCCTGGACGTTGTCGTCGATCGTCCCCCGGCTGGTGTCGGACCAGAACGCCAGGGCCCGGTCGGTCTCCGACAGCACGGCAAGCCGGCTGCCCAGCACCGGAAGGCCCTGCAGGCTGCCGAACCCGATGCGGGTGTCGAAGGGTACGTCGGAGATGGTGGCGGTGCGAAAGGTGCGGCCGCGGTCGTGTGAGGAGGCCATGGTGACAGTCGCCCGGACGTCGTCGGGGTCGGCGCTGCGGTCGTAGAAGACCACGTCGACCCGGCCCGTGGGCGACACCGAGACGGTGGGCAGGAACTGGCTCCGGGGCCGGGGAGCTACCACCACCGGGGCCGACCACGTGGCGCCGGCGTCATCCGAGCGGGCGAGGGACACGTCGCGCCCGCCGCCCTGACCGCCGTCCCAGACCGCGTACAGTCGGCCGGCTTGCGCCGGGTCACGGGCGAAGCTGGGGGCGGGCGCCAGGTTGACGATGATGCGGACCGGGGCGAGGAGGTCGGGGGCGAGGGTGACCGGTGGCCCGAACGCGTCGCCGGAGGCGTCCGACGTCCACGAGACCACCCGCCAGCGGTCCTCGGGTGGCGGGCCGCCCTGGCCCTGGTGGCGGGCCTCGTAGTCGACGAAGTCGCCGGCTAGGTCGTAGGCGCCGACGAGCAGCCGGCCGTCGCCCAGGGCCACCGGGCTTGGCTGCACGACCCGCCGGCCCTCGCTCACCGTGACCGGCGCCGCGAACGTGGCCCCGCCGTCGGCGGAGCGGGCCATGCGCAATGGCGCCGGCGTGGTGCCGAAGCCCAACGGCTTCTCGGCCGCCCCGTCGGCCTGGATCCACGTGACCCACACCCGGGGCCCGTCGACGGCCATGCGGGCGTGGAACGCCTCGGCCGGCGCCACCCGGACCGCAGCCCCCGACGGTGCCTCGCCGTCGAAGCGCTGGAGCCACACGCCGACCGGCTGGTTGAAGCGCCCTCCGGTGGCCGTGAACAGCACCAGCAACCGGCCGGCGGCGTCGAAGGCCACGTCGGGCTGGTGGCAGTTCGGCGCGTCGGCCGGTAGCGGAAGGGCGAGCGGCCTCCAACTGTCGCCGGCGGTGGTGGACACAGAGACCGAGCAGGAGAAGCGGGGCGTGTCGATCCGGTCGGCCAGGGCGATCATCTCGGGCCGTACCGGGTTCACCGCCACCGACGGTGAGTTGTGGGCGTTGATGCCGGGGCGGTCGGCGTTGACGAAATCGGGCGTCGCCGGTCGAAGCTCGGCCGGGCCGGACTGGAAGCCAAGGACGAGCAGGACCAGGCCGGCCAGTGCCGGCGCCGCCGCCAGCAACCTCAGACGGTGAGGAACACGCCCTCCCAGCGCTGGTCGCCGGTGAGCACCGCGGGGTCGAAGCCCCGGACCCGCGGCGAGATCAGCCACTCGGTGCGCAGGGAGGCGATGGCGACGGCGGTGAACCGCTCGGCGGTGACGACCTGCATGATGTCGGCCGCCGTCCGCCGGGCGGTGTCGATCGAGGGCGAGGAGAAGACGCGGTCGTAGGCGTCATCCGCCTTCGCCCCGCCGCCGGCTGCGCTCGAGTACGCGAGGAACTGGTTGCCGGACTTGACCGTGAAAAACCGGCACAGGGCGCAGGGGTTGGCGTCGTCCTGGGGGCGAACGTCGAGGAACAGGTCGAAGGTGCCGTTGTTCACCTTGGTGAACGGCGTGTCGGCGCCCGGATCCTGGATCTGGACGTTGATCCCCACCTCGGCCAACTGGGTCTTGATGGCGTCGCCGGCCTTGGCCTGGTCGGCGGGTCGCGACAGGAGCAGGTTCACGGCGAGCGGGTTGCCGTCCTTGGCCCGCATGCCGTTGGGCAGGGTGGGCATCCAGCCGGCGCCGTCGAGGATGCGCTTGGCCTCGTTGCGGTTGAGGGGCAGCGGCCGGACGCGGTCGGCGGCGTCGGCGCCCAGAACGATCTCCGGGATCAGGGTGTCGCTGTCCTCGCCGTGGCCGTCCCAGGCCACCTTGGTGACCTCGTTGCGGTCGATGGTCTGGGCGATGGCCTTGCGAACGTTGTCGTCCTTGAGGGTGGCCCACTGCTCGATGCCGACGCTGTTGAGCAGCAGATAGACGGCGGTGCCGGGCCGGGACTGCACGTTCTTATCGGTGCGTCCGGAGACCGACGCCAGGTTGGCGTAAGCCACCATGCCGGCGATCTCGACCTGACGGGTGGCCAGCAGCCGGCTGGCGTCGCGCTCTGCGCCGAAGCGGAACGCGAGCGTGCGCAGCTCGGACGGTCCGTCCCAGTACTGCTCATTCACCTTCATCTTGAGCTCGGCGCCCTTGGTGTAGGACACGAAGCTGAACGGGCCGGTGCCCGTGGGCGTGGTATCCGGCGTCTCACCGCCGCCGGGGCGGGTGCCGGGGGCGACCATGGCCATGGAGGGGCTGGCCATCTGCTCGGGCAGGCGGGCGTTGTCGACCGTGAGGTTGATCTCAACCGTGTCATCGGCCGTGGCCTTCGCCGTGCCGGGGTCGAGGCCCCGCGGCCTGGTCTGGCGGCGAGCGATGGTCTCGATGTTGGCGACGACGGCCTCGGCATTGAACGGCGCGCCGTTGTGGAAGGTGACGTCGCGCCGGAGGATGAACCGCCACACCTTCGGGTTCGGCGACTCCCAGCGCACGGCCAGGGCGTCCTCCACGCCGTAGGTGGGGCTCAGGCGGGTAAGGGGCTCGAAGATGCCGGGGTTGGGCCCGTTGGTGCGGATGCCGACGTCCGTGGCCGGTGGGTTCCCCGCCATGAACGGGTCCTCGCCGACGGCGACGCGCAGATCCTGGGCGTTGGCGCGTGGTTCGGCGGGCTCGTCGTCGGTGACCTCGCCGCCGCCACCACTCGAGCACCCGACGGCCACGAGGGCCATGAGGAGCAGGAAGACGATGTACGCCCGGGGGCGAGTAGTACGGGGGCGCGACACCGCCCGGCACCCTACAGGTTGCCGGCGCGCCTTGAGGGGCGGATCGTCACCTTCTCTCCGGGGCGAAGTGGTGCCCGGTGACGAGGTGGTGGTCGAGGCCGTCGTGGTCGCACGGATTGGTGTGGATCGTCGCCCACGCCAGCTTCGGGATGCCGTGCAGCAACTGGTGGTGCGCTTCCTCGGCGATGGCGTGGCTCTCGGCGATGCTCAGCCGGCTGTCGCACACGACGTCCGCCTCCGCCCGCAGCTCGTGGCCGATCCACCTGATGCTGACCCGCTCGACGGCCTGGACACCAGGCACTCCGATGAGGACGCGCTCCACCGAGTCGACGAGCTCGGGATCGACGCTGTCCATGAGCCGGCGGTAGATGTCGCGGGCTGCACCCTTGAGGACGAACAGGATGGCGACGGTGATCACCAGCCCCACGATCGGGTCGGCCAGCTGCCAGCCGGCGGCGACACCCAGTCCGCCGACGACGACCCCGAGCGAGGTGACGCCGTCGGTCCGGGCGTGGAGCCCGTCGGCCACCAGCGCCGCCGACCCGATCTTGCGACCCACCCGGATGCGGTAGACGGCCACCAGCTCGTTCCCTAGGAACCCGATCACGCCGGCGGCGATGACCCAGCCCACGTTGCGGACGTCCTGGGGATCCATCAGGCGGTGAACCGCCTCCCACGCGGCGACGGCGGCGGAGAGGGCGATCATGGCCACGATGAAGATGCCGGCGAGGTCCTCCGCCCGGCCGTAGCCGTAGGTGTAGCGCCGGTTGGGGGGCCGGCGGCCCAGCCAGAAGGCGACGGCCAAGGGGACGGCGGTCAGGGCGTCGGCGAAGTTGTGGACCGTGTCAGCAAGCAGCGCCACTGAGCCGCTGATGAGGACGACGACGACCTGGAGGGCGGCGGTGACGCCCAGGCCGACGAGGGAGATCTTGAGGGCCCGCATGCCCTCGCGACTGCCCTCGAGCGCGCTGTCGACCGAGTCGGCGGCGTCGTGGCTGTGGGGGGCGAAGACGCCGCGCAGCACCCCGCGCAGACCACCCGGGTGGTCGTGCTCGTGCTCGTGCTCGTGCTCGTGGTCGTGCGGCGCGTGGTCGTGGTCGTGCTCTTGGTCGTGGTCGTGGGTTTCGCTCACGCCGTTTTCCCTTCGGTGCGCCGCACGACCGACAGCGCCTCCTCCACCAGCCGGCGGACGTGGTCGTCGTCGGCCAGATAGAAGATGCGGTTGCCGTCGCGGCGGGTCTGGACCAGGCGGGCCAGCCGCAGCTTGGCCAGGTGCTGGGAAACCGATGGAGCTGGGGCGCCGACGTGCTCGGCCAGCGGGCCGACCGAGTGCTCGCCGTGGAGGAGGGCCCACAGGATGCGGAGCCGGGTGGGGTCGGCCAGCAGCTTCAGCGTGTCGACCGCGGTCGCCACCTGGGCGTCGGACGGGTCATCTATCTGCGCGCTCACGTATATAGTGTACTACGCAGATAGATGGTCCCCGCTCGGCTCAGCCGACCTTGGCCTTGGACTGCTTGCCGATGACGGGCATTGGCGGCAGGCCGTCGCGCCGCTTCGCCGCCAACGCCACGCCCAGCAGGACCAGGCCGACGAGCACCAGCCCGACGACTGCGGCCAGCACGATCTTGGCCGTGTCGTTGTTGGCCGCACCGACTACCTCGAACTGGGCCACGGCGGTGTACATGTCGGAGAGGCCGCCACCGAACTCCTTGCGCACGTCCTCGCTGTAGACACCCTCGGTGTTGCGGGTGTCGTCCCAGCCGAAGAGGGCGTAGGCATTGGTGGATGCGACCGAGGGCGCCGAGTTGATGTCGTAGTTGGCACCCCAGACGCCCAGGCGGCGGTCGACGCTGCGGTCGGTGACGCGCTGGTTCTTGCTCCACGTCCGGCCGTCGTCGTCGCTGTACGCGTAGTACATGTCGTTGGCCCGGGTGCCTGGGTCATCACGGGTGTCCCACCACACGACGTCGAGCCGGCCGTTCGGCGCAACGCTGAGGTTCGGGAAGTACTGGCCCCGCAGATCGGCGTCCCGGTCGTCGGTGACCTTCTTGCGCTCGGACCAGCTCTTGCCACCGTCGGTCGAGGCTTGGTGGTAGATCTCGCCCATGTTGGCGATGGCTGGGGTCGGGTTGTCCTGGAACACGAGGTGGAGGATGCCCTCCTCGCTCACCACCATTGCGGGCCGGCTGGGCACCGTGTAGCTGGGCGGCATGGCTTGGGTCGTCGTCCAGGTCTTGCCGGCGTCGGTGGACGTCGACAGCATCCGGGCCGACGGCGGGGCCGGGGTGATGTTGGCCGTGCCGGTCAGCCACGAGACGTACACCTTGCCCTTGGCGTCGACGCCGGTCGTCATGGTGGCCCGGTTGGTGCTGGCGCCGAAGTTGGCGGCCTGGTTGGGCTGCGCCCCCTTGGAGTCCGCCGGCGGGATCGTCGTGCTCGTGGTGGTGGTGCCGGCGGCGGGGACCGTCGTGGTCACCGCAGAAAGCTTTTGCTGGCGAGGCTCGGCGGCCTCGAACAGGTTGTCGGCCAGACTGACCGGATCGGCGAACGTGCGGGCTCCGTCTCGGCTGACGGCGACCATTGCACGCCCGGGCGCTGCGTTGGGGGCACTGAGGCCCTGCATGTTGATGGCGAAGGCGACGTAGACGACGTCGTCGCTGCCGGTCTTGGTATCGACGGTGAAGGAGTGCATCGGACGAATGGTCTCCTCCGCATCACCGACCTTGCCGCGGGAGTTGTAGACCATCGTGGTCTCCCATGTGTCGCCGAGGTCACGGGAGCGGGCCACCACGATGCCGCCGCCGCGGCGGGCACCGTCCTGGTCGTCCCAGGCGTTCGTGGCCAAGTACACCGTGCCGTTGCGCCCGAAGGCGATCTCGGCCTGCTTGATGCCGCCCTGGCCGTGGCTGCAGAACGGGTACGAGGCGAGGGCCGGGGAGGCCTCCAGCATGTTCCAGGACTCGCCGCCGTCGGTGGAGCGCATGATGTGACAGCGGCGGGACCGGTGGTCGACGACGGCGGCGAGCACCCGCATGTTGTTGTCGGGGTCAACGGCGAAGGCCGGGGGCGAGTAGAGGCGCCCGGGATTCAGGTCGGCCTTGGTGGCCTGGACCGGCTTGGTGAGCCCGATGGGCGTGCTGGCAGCGAGGGCCGCGCCTTGGGCAAGGAGGACGCACGCGCCCACCGCTGTCGCCATGCGTATGCCGAACGACCTCTTCTTCATGCGCGGATCCCTTCCTGTTGGTTGACGGGAGTCAGACGAGGTTGGCCTTGACCCAGGCGGTCAGGCCCCCGAAGACGTCGGGGTCACGATGGGTGACCTGCGCAGTCGGTGTGTTGCTGTGCTCGTGGCCGGCGCCGGCCAGAGCGAGATTGTGATTGGACTGGGCGCTGCCCACCATGACCTGGCCGCCCGTGCGCAGCGACGGTGACAGGCGCTGGATGTCCTCTGCGGTCACCGCCGGGTCGCCACCACCTCGTACGAGGAGGACGGGCTGGGCGATGTTGCCCACATCGGACACAGGGCTGGCCTTGAAGATGTCGGCCAGGTATGCGTCGTGGCCGGGGGCGAAGATCGGCCGGAGGATCTCCGGCAGGCTGTCGGCCGGCGGGGCCTTGCCCGTGGTGGTGAGGGTGGCGGCGGCCGCCTTGAAGGCGTCACCCACCGCTGCGCCCCGCGACCGGGTCAGGTCGGCGGCCAGCACCTCGCCGAGGGGCCGGGACGACATCGAGACGGCGACGACGGCGCGGACCCGCGGATTGCCGGCCGCCAGCCGCATGGCCACCATGGCGCCGGTGTCGTGGCCGAGAATGGCCAGGGGGGCGCCGCCGATCTCCTGGCGCTTGCTCAAGAGGTCGAGGGCGGCGCGGGCGTCGGCCACCTCGTCGTCGAAGGAGAGTTTCTGGCCCTCCCGCAGCTTGATGGCCTGGCTGGCCCGCCGCTCATAGCGGAAACTGGCCACGCCCACCCGGGCCAGGGCCTCACCCAGGTCCTTGTAGAGCGGGTCGCCCGAGCTGAGGCCGACGCCGCCGACGGTGGACACGAGGGCGTCACGGAGGGCGTCGGGCGGGTTGGCGGCGACCACCGAGTTCCGGTCGAGGGCGCCCAGGCCCGGGATGATGAGCACGCCGGGCACGGCCGCGCCGTCCGGGGCGCCGACGCCGGGAAGGGTCAGCGTGCCGCCGATGCGCTGGCCGCCGGCGCCGAGGAACTCACTCTGGCGCTCGGTGAAGGCCGCCGCCTCCCCCCGCACCTGCGGGGTGACCACCGGGTCGGAGGAATCGCGGGACATGAGGCCGAACCCGGCGACGAGCAGCACGATGACGCCCGCCGCCACCAGCGGCACCGCCCAAGGCTTGCGGGCGCCGGGCGTCCTCGCTCTCTCGACCTTGGTGCTCGCCACTGCGTCCGCCGACTTGGCCGCCCTCACGCCGGTGCAGGCGCGGCACTTGACGCCTACGCCCGTGTGCACGACGCAGTCGACGCACAGGGCGTTGCCGCACGCGGTACACGTGGCCACCCGGTCGCGGCGGCGGTGGTTGACGCAGTGCACGGGCGGCGCCTGGACCACGGTCAGGCCCCGGAAATCTTTCCGGCGCTCGCTGGCGTGGCGTCCGTGGGGCCCGTCTGGGTGATGTTGAGCAGCAGGTCGTCGAGGGCGTCGCCCTCCAGGCTCTCCTGCTCCATGAGGGCGTGGGCCAGCTGGTCGAGGGTG
>Ga0136633_1002619_pt1 | contig 12268 bp, 12 predicted proteins | sample AntDrymeUQ832206_2_FD_105494 | JGI IMG/M metagenome (GOLD analysis project Ga0136633, IMG submission 105494) | Polar desert sand microbial communities from Dry Valleys, Antarctica - metaG UQ83 (22.06) | ecosystem: Environmental > Terrestrial > Soil > Desert | place: Antarctica: Dry Valley... | reverse complement strand
GCGGTGAAGCGCGTCTTCACGAGCTTCATGCCGCCGAACACCGGCTCGGTGACCACGACGCTGTCGCCATCGACCTCGATGTCGATGTTGTTGGTGATGACGGGCTTGTCGAGCGCCACCGACAGACGACCGGCGATGTCGCGGCCGTCGTAGGTGGTGCCGATCATGATGAGGTCAGGGCCGGTGCCGTCGCTGACCGCCTTGGCGATGGCCGAGGCCACCGGCACGCCGGGCAGCGAGCCGCCGAGATCGCCGGTGGCGAGGATCTTCGTGGCGCCGTGGGCGCCGAGCGTGGCAGCCACGGCGTCGGCGTCAGCGCCGCCGTAGACGGCCTCGACGGTGTCGGTGAGCGAGCGGGCCTTGGCCAGCAGCTCGAGGGTGAGGGGGTGGACCTTGCCGTCGGCGGCTTCGGCGTACACCCAGATGCGGTTCAGGGCCATGTGCGTTCTCTCCTACAGGTCCGGGTGCTCAGATGACCTTGAGGCCGTCGAGGAACTCGACGATCTTCGTGAAGGCCTCGCCCTCGTCCACGATGATCTCGCCGTGCTCGCGGACGGGCGCATCCTCGACGGCGACGATCTCCTGGCCGGCACCGGCGGCTCCCACCTGGCCGGCGTCGAGGCCGAGGTCGGCGATGGTCTTCTCGTCGACCGGCTTGGACTTGGCGGCCATGATCCCCTTGAAGGAGGGGTATCGGGGCTCCACCACGCCAGCGGTGACCGATACCACGGCCGGCAGCGGGCAGGTGACCTCGTCATAGCCGGCCTCGGTCTGGCGCTGGACCTTCACGGTCTCACCGTCAAGGTGGATCTCCTTGGCGAAGGTGATCGACGGGAAGCCGAGCAACGCGGCGATCTGCTCCGGGACGGTGCCCGTGTAACCATCGCTCGACTCCGTGGCTGTGAGCACGAGGTCCGGCTCGGCCGTCTTGATGGCGGCGGCCAGCACCTTGGCGGTGTCGAGGGCACCAGCGCCCGAGAGGGCAGGGTCCGAGATGAGGATGGCCTTGGCGGCGCCCATGGCGAGGGCCGTGCGCAGGCCGCTGGACTCGCTGTTCGGGACCATCGACACGAGGGTGACCTCGCCGCCGCCGGCCTTGTCGACCAGCTGGAGGGCCATCTCGACGCCGTAGCTGTCGGACTCGTCGAGGATGAGCTTTCCGCTGCGGTCCAGCGTGTTGTCACCTTCGAGCTTGCCGGGCTCGGCGGGATCGGGGATCTGCTTCACGCAGACGACGACGTGCATGGCCGCATCGTCGCACGATCCTGCGCCCCCTTCCAACCGGACGGCCGCGCTGAAACGGAGGACGGGTAGGTTCACCACTGAATGAAGGCCCTGCTGCTGGTGAACTCGTCCGCCTCGTCGGTGACGGCGCGTAGCCGGGTGGTGATCCAGAAGGCGCTCTCCGCCGACCACGACGTCACGCTGGCCGAGACGAGCCGGCGGGGGCACGCCACCCGATTGGCTCAGGGCGCGGCGGCGGCCGGCACCGAGGTGGTGGTCGTGCTGGGCGGCGACGGCACGCTGAACGAAGCCGCCAACGGCCTGGCCGGTTCGTCCTGCGCGCTGGCGGCGCTTCCCGGCGGATCCACCAACGTGTTCGCCCGCACCATCGGCCTGCCCAACGATCCGATCGAAGCCACGGGCGATCTGCTCCACGCCCTCGCCCACGCCAGCATCCACCGGGTTGGTCTCGGCTCCGTGAACGGGCGGTACTTCCTCTTTCACGTCGGGATGGGCTTCGATGCCGCCGTCGTCGCGCAGGTGGAGAGGCGGGCTGGCCTCAAGCGGTACGCCGGACACCCGTTGTTCGTATACGCCGGATTCGACACGTGGATCCGCCACTACGACCGCAGCCGTCCCCGCTTCTCGGTGCGATTCGCCGACGGCACGGTGGTGGACGACGGCTACCTCTGCATCTGCCTCAACACCAACCCCTACACGTACCTGGGCAACCGGCCGCTGAACTTGGCGCCGGAGGCAACTCTCGAGCGGGGCCTGTCCGTCGTCACGCTCCGCACGCTGGCGTTCGGCCGGACCATGCGGATCATCGGATCGGCCCTCGGAGGCGGTCGGCACCTGCGCAGCTCACGGTGGACCGACCACCGCACCGACCTCACCGACCTGGTGGTCACCGGTCACGGACCCTTCCCCTTCCAGGTCGACGGCGACCACCTCGGCGACACCGAGCGCCTCGAGATAACCCACAAACCCGACGTCCTCGACCTCGTCATGCCTGTCACCCAGTAGCGGCCAGGAAGAGCCAAGGTCAAGGGCAATGGCGCGGCGACGCCGGCGCCGCGCCCTTGGGCTTGACCTGTCCCAATCCTCCCGGCCCCGGTCAGCGCCCCAGCGCCCGTAGCGCCACATCGGGGACGTTGGTTACGACGGCGTCGACGCTGAGGTCGGCCAGCCAGCGGATGCGGTCGGGGTCGTCGCAGGTCCACGTGTTGACGGCCAGGCCGGCGGTGTGGGCTCGGGCGACGAAGTCCTCGTTCACGAAGGCGTGGTGGGGGTGCACCGCCACATGGCCGCGCTCCGCCGCCGTGTCGATGAGGCGGCCGACGTCCCCCACGATGCCGAGCAACCAGGCCGTCGGTAAGTCGGGCGCCAGCTCGTGCACGCGATCCACGGTGGGGAGATGGAAGCACGAGATGAGGTTGCGACCGTCGTCCAGCTCGCCTCGATCGGCGAGGAGGCTCACGACGTCGGCGGCCAGCTGCTCGGTGGGGTCGAAGTCCTTGTCGTCGGGCCAGTTCTTGATCTCGATGTTGACGACGGCTAACGGCGTACAGGCATCGAGCGCCTGGCTCAGGTCGGCGATGTGCCTGGGCAGGTCGCCGAAGGACGTCTCCACCACCACCCTGCCATCGGCGAGGGTGTCATCGTGGCTGAGGGCGAGCCGGCCGTCGGACGTGCGGCGCACATCGAGCTCGACTCCGTCCGCTCCTTGAGCGATCGCCCCGGCGAAGGCGGCGAGCGTGTTCTCCGGAAAGGACGCCGATGCGCCTCGATGTCCGATCACGAGCATGGCAAATGTCACCTTCGATGCAACAAAAAGTGCTTGCAGGGGTTAGCGCATGGGCGCTACCGTGTCCAACGCAGCCGCACACCTTCTTCTTGCGTGAACCTATCGTGGCGGCATGTGAAACTCGTCACGAATCCCGTCGTGACCTTGTACCTCCCGCGGAGAACCTCGTGGCCCTCGTCCAAAGCCGCCCCCTGCAACTGACCATCGAGCGTGACGACTGGCGCGACCTGTCGCTGTGCCGTGACACCGACCCGGATCTGTTCTTCCCCGTCGGCACCACCGGCCCGGCCATCGAGCAGATCGAGAACGCCAAGGCCGTCTGCCGCCAGTGCGAAGCCCAGACACCGTGCCTGGAGTACGCCCTGACCACCAATCAGGACTCCGGCGTGTGGGGTGGCACCTCCGAGGAGGAGCGCCGCCAGCTGCGCAAGCAGTACGTCGCTCGCCAGCGCCGCACCGCCTGACCCCAGGCTTCCTGTCCCGACGACCTCCTGCCCTGGCCGGAGGTCGTTGCGCGTCCGAGTCACTCGCGCTCGGCCACCGGCACGTCGAGGCGCACGACCGTGCCCGGCCGGTCCCCGCCGCCCGTGCCCCGCTCCAGCGAGATGGTGCCCACCAGCTCCGTGGTGACGAGGGTGCGCACGATCGACAGCCCCAAGCCGGTGACCGCCTCGAGTGAGAAGTCCTCGGGGATGCCCACGCCGTCGTCCACCACGGTCGCCTTGAGGCGCTCACCGTCGTTGGCCAACGACACCACCACCCGGCCCGGTTCAGCCTGGAGGTCGAGGCTCGCCGGGAAGGCATGGTCGATGGCGTTCTGCAGCAGCTCGTTGAGCACCACCGACAGCGGTGTGGCGACGGTGGCAGGTAGGAACCCGGCGTCACCCTCCACCGAGAAGCTCACGGGTCGATCCTCCGAGGACATCCCCTCCTCGACCATGCGCACCAGGGGCCGCACGATCTCGACGAAGGCGACGTCGTCGCCCGCCCCACGAGAGAGCGTCTCGTGCACCAAGGCGATGGCCCGGATGCGCCGCACCGACTCCTCGATGGCGATCTTGGCCTCGGGGGACGTGAAGCGCCGACCCTGCAGTCGGAGCAGCGAGGAGATCGTCTGGAGGTTGTTCTTCACCCGGTGGTGGATCTCCCGGATGGTGGCGTCCTTCGAAAGCAGGAGACGGTCCCGACGACGTAGCTCGGAGACGTCGCGCGTGAGGACCACAGCCCCGGAGACGGCGCCGTGGTCGACGAGCGGGATGCATTGAATGAGGACAGAGACATCGGCCTGGCCCTCGAGCTCCTCAGTGACCGGCGCCCCGATGGAGAAGGCCGTTCGCACGAGGCTGTCGTCGAGGCCGAGCTCATCGAAGCGGAGGCCCTCGGCGTTGGCGTGCACGCCGATGCGGTGCAGCGACGACACGCCGTTGGGTGACGTGTATTCCACCCGCATGGCCGAATCGAGGAGGATCACACCGTCGCCCACGCGGGGCGCGTCCTCCGTCTCCGCATCCTGGGCGTCGAACGGGAAGTCGCCGGCCGCGATCATGCGGGCGAAGCGGTTGAAGATGTCGACGTAGGTGCGCTCGAGCTCCCCTGGTTGACGCCCGAACGAAGGGGCCGACTCACGGGTCAGCACGCCAATCACCTCTCCTCGGCAGCGCACCGGGATGCAGAGCACCCGCACCCGTTCCTTCAGAGCGGCGACGGTGGCCTCGCCCTCGATGATCTCGCCGAGCCGGAAGGCCCGGGCCACGAGGGGCCGCTCCTCCTCGTCGACAGTCGTGCCGATCCAGTCAGCCCGGTAGACGGTCTGGGAGGTGGAGGGCCGCACCTGCGAGACGACGAGGAAGCGTTCCCCATCCGAGGCGTCGACGGTGGGGGCGAACAGCAGGAGATCGGCAAAACAGAAGTCGGCGAGGAGGCCCCACCCGGCGACGAGGCGCTGGAGGTGGTTGACGGCCCGCCCGTCGAGGGCCGTGTGGAAGCGAGCGAGCTCGGTGAGCGTGGCCATGGCCCGCTCAGGCTACGAGCCCCGGAGGATCCGACGGCGATCTCGGCCTCACCGCCAGATCTGCTGACCGAGCTCGAGGAGGCCGGCCAGGTCGGTGATGTCCCGGGCGAAGTACGGAACCGAGGCGATCACCTCCGGGGCGGCGCTGAGCTCGACCCGAATTTCCGCCTCCCGCTTGGCCACCACCTGGAAGTTCAGGAAGCTCTCCCCTACCTCCCGCAGCACGCGCGCCACCTGATCGGGTGGCCCGAGCTTGGGCGGGAGCTCGGCGGCGAGCTGGTCGGCGCGGGCGCACAGGGCCTTGGCGGCGCCGGTGGCCCCCTTGTCGAGGAACCAGGTAGGCAGCACCTTGTTGAGCACGACCGCACCGAGGTGGAGGCCTCGCTCTTCCAGCGCATCGATGAAGAACTCCGCCTCCCGCACCGGAGCCGACTCCAGGGTGGACACCACCACGAAGGTGGTGCGCTTGTCCGCCAATGTGCGGGTGACGGCCTCGGCCCGGTCGACGAAGCCGTCGTACATCGTCTGGAACAGGAGGAAGAACTCAGCGATGTCCTCGAGGAACTTCGAGCCCAGGATGCGATCAGCAACCAAGTAGAAGGGCTTCGATGCCAGGCTCAGAACCCGGCTGCGAGCGGGCACGGTGAGCCATCGCAAGAGCCGGCTGGAGAAGAAGTCGGCCATTCGCTCCGGTGCCTCGAGGAAGTCGATGGCGTTCCGGGTGGGCGGGGTGTCGACCACGATCAGGTCGTAGGTGCCCGAGGCGTGGATCTCGTAGAGCCGCTCCATGGCGATGTAGTCGTGGCTCTGCACGAAGCGACCGGTGATGTTCTTGTAGAGCGGGTTGGCGAGGATGGCATCGCGGGTGGCTGGGTCGGGGGCGTGGCGGTGCACGAGGTCATCCCAGCTCTGCTTGGTGTCGAGCATGGCGACCCAGAGCTCACCCCGTGGCTCCACCCCAGCCTCGGCGAAGGCGGCCGGCGGCACCTGCGTCTCGACGTTGCCGAACGCCTCGAGCCCCAGCGCGTTGGCCAGCCGGCGGGCCGGATCGACCGTGAGCACCAGCACCTTGCCGCCGTGGTGCACGGCGGCCATGGCCGCGGCGGCGGCGGCCGTCGTGGTCTTGCCGACGCCGCCGGACCCGCAGTGGATCACGATCTCCTTGGCCGCCAGCAGCTGCTCGATCGAGCCGGTGGACCCCGCCTGCTTCTTGTTGCGCGAGGTGGCCAGGTTCGATGTCGAAACCATCAGAAGCCCAGCTCCTCGGCGAGGTGGGCGGCCACCTGATGCGTGGCGCGGGCGCCGTGGCTGCGCTGGAACAGGTAGGGCACGTACAGGAGCGGGGTTCCCTCCGGCAGCTCCTCGCGCAAGCGCGCCAGGTGCACGCTGCGGGTGCGCCGAAGGGTGACCGCCAGCTGGGCGCCGTCGAGGATCGGTCGCACCGGCCCCCCCACTGCCTTGCTCAGCACCTGCTCGTTGGCGGTGGCGTTCAGCTTGTCGAACACCGCCTCCTCGCCGCGGCTGAAGAGCTCGGGCAGGACGCGGTTGGCGACGACGGCGGCGAGGTCGACCACCGTCTCGGCCGCCAGCTTGTCGACCAGCTCGAGCGTCTCGTTCACCGGCATCTCCTCCGGAGCGGCGACGATCACCACGCCGGTCTGCGCGGGGTCACCGAGGATGTCGAGCATCCACCCGGTCTGGTCGCGCACGAGACCCACCTGCACGAGCTCCTGGATCGCCTGGGGCGCCGCCAGCTGGCCGGTGATGTGGCCCGTGGCGACGGCGTCGACCACGACGAGGTCGTAGCTCCGCTGGCGCACCTCCCAGAGGAACTTGCCGATGGTGAGGATCTCCTTCACGCCTGGCGCCGCGTTGGCCACGAAGTCGAAGGTGCGGGCCAGCGGACCCATGCGCGCCACCATCGGGATCTTGAGCTGCAGCCTCAGGTACTCCTTGAGGGACTCCTCAGTGTCCATCGACATGGCGAACAGCCCCGGCGACACCTCCCGCTCTTTGAACGAGGTGGGCCCGATCTCGAAAAAGTCGGCCAGGTTTCCCTTGGCGTCGATCTCACCGACGAGCGTTCGCTGGCCGTGCTGGGCCGCCAACAGGGCCAGCGAAGCGGCGATGGTGGTCTTGCCGACGCCACCTTTGCCGGTGACGAACAGCAGCTTGCGGTTGAGTAGGTCGACGGGCATCGCCGGTCACCGCCCCGGCCGGGGGAGGCTACCCTCCGAACCCGATGCGACGGGCGTCGTCCGGGCTGCCGATCTCGACGTAGGCCAGCTTCTCGGCTGGTACGCCCACCTGGCGACCCCTGCGGTCGGTTAGCCAGAGGGTACTGCCGGCGGCCAACGCCGCGTCCACCTGCTTGCGCAAGGCGGCCGCGTCGGCATCGTCGTCGAGCTGGACCTCGAGCTCCTTGGGGGTCTGGGTCAGGCCGATGCGGACGTCCACGGGATCTCCTCCGGTTGGTGCCCGCTCAGCCTACGGCTTCGTCCGCTCCTGCCCCGACGGCCCCTGTGTCTGCTGTAGCTCGGACCACCAGCGGGGATGTTGGCGCTCGGCGTGGCCAGCGGGCACGGTGCCCTTGGCCATGGCGTGCATCGAGATGGGTTCGGCCAGCGCCTTGCCGATGTGGCCGAAGATCACCACGAGCAGGGCGAGGGCAAACCAGTCGTGCACGAAGGTGGCGCCGGTGCGCCAGGCCAGCGGGAACGGGTCGAACCACCGCATGATGATCCCCGTTGCGAGCATCACCGGGATGCACCCCGCCACGAAGATGGCGTTGAGCTTCTGGCCGGCGTTGAACTTGCCCATCCGATGCTTCCCTCGACGGCCGAGGCTGGTGAGCCAGCGACGGTCGTCCACTGACCAGCGGGACAGCCGCCGGACGTCCCGGCGCACCGACTGGCGCCAGTGGCCGGCGTAGGCGAGGAGCAGCGGCACGGGCAGGAGCAAGCCGCTGTACACGTGGATGTCCTTCACCAGCACGCGCCGCCCGACCAGGCGAGACAGAGCGGGCACGTAGAGAGTCATGCCGGTGGCCAGAAGCAGCAGAAACAGGCTGGCGTTGCTCCAGTGCAACCAGCGCTCAGCCCGGGCAAAGCGCACCACCCGATCGCCGCTGACGGTGTCCGTCGGCGCGGAGACGGCGGCGGTCATGTGGGGTCGTCGGCGAGGCCGTTGGAGCGCCCTACCCAGGCGTCCACGTCGTAGCCCAACCGCTCCCAGTACCCGGGGTCGGTGGGATCATCGAGGGCGCTCACCACCTCGATCCGGTCGAGCCACTTGAGCGACTTGTAGCCGTACATGGGTGCCACGTAGAGCCGTACCGGGCCGCCGTGCTCCCGGGTGACGGGCTTGCCCAACATGTGGTGGGCGATGAGCACGTCGTCCCTCATGGCCTGCTCGAGGGTGAGCGTCTCCGTGTACGCGCCGTCGAACGACCAGAACCGCACGTGCGTGGCACCCGGGCGCACACCGGCGTCGGTCAGGAGGTCTGGGAGCTTCACTCCCTTCCAAGGCACGTCGGCCACGCGCCACCCCGTCACGCACTGGAAGTCCTTCGTCATCGACGTCTGCGGGAGGCGGTCCCGAAGATCGGCAAGGTCGAGCGAGACGGGGGTGTCGACATCGCCGTCCACGGTGAGCCGATACTCCGCGTCGCTCCTGGAGGGCAAGGTGCCGGTGACCGTGTAGATGCGAAACCGGCCGGCCGAGGGTAGGAACGAGGACAGCCCGGTCTGGTCGTTCACGGTGAAGGGTCGGAGGACCTCCTCCATGCGGGCCTGCGCCTTGGCTCCCCACAGGATGCCGACCGCTCCGAGGCCGAGCATCCCAAGCAGCGCACGCCGCCCCACCGGTCGGTCCTCAGGCGGGAAGGGCACCTCGGGGTCGGCGGCGGGCTCCACAGCTCGAGAGTACGGCGGGACGTGCTCCCGTGGATGGCGGGCGACTCCTCTCCTAGAGCAGCTTCAGCTCCTTGCGGTAGCGGCGGGTCGGGGCGAGATCCACCTCGACCTGCTCGGCGATCCGGGCAAAGGCCTGGGCGGCATCGCCCTCGGGGTCGGTGAGCACGATCGGCCGCCCGGAGTCGCCGCCGGCTCGCAGGTCGGTGACGAACGGCACCTGGGCGAGCATGGGGGCCCCCAGCACATCGGCCAGCGCGTCGCCGCCACCGGCTCCGAAGAGCTCGTAGCGCTTGCCGTCGTCACCGGTGAACCAGCTCATGTTCTCGATGACACCCTTCACCACGAGGTTCACCTTCTGGGCCATGAACCCGGCCCGCTGCGCGACCTTCTGGGCGGCCGGCTGCGGGGTGGTGACCACATAGACCTCGGCCCGGGGCAGGAACTGGGCCAGCGACAGCGAGATGTCACCGGTGCCGGGGGGCAGGTCGACGAGGAGGAAGTCGGGGTCGTCCCAGAACACGTCGGTGAGGAACTGTTCGAGGGCCTTGTGGAGCATTGGGCCCCGCCAGATCACCGGCTGGTCCTCCTTGGCGAAGAAGCCCATCGAGATGCACCGCACCCCACCGGCGCCGGTGGGCGGAACCAGCATCGAATCGATGACGGCCGGCGGGTGCTCGACACCGAGCATGCGCGGGATCGAGAAGCCCCACACGTCGGCGTCGATGACGGCCACGTTCTTGCCCCGCTGGGCCAACGCCACGGAGAGGTTCGTCGTGACCGATGACTTGCCGACACCACCTTTGCCGGAGGCGATGAGGAGCACGCGCGTAGGGCTCTCCGGATCCGCGAAGGGGATCTCGCGCCCCTCGGCGTGGCCGTGGGAGGGCTGGCTGCCGGCGCTGGCCGACGGGTCGCCTTGGAGCTTCTCGCGCACACCGGCGCGCTGCTCATCGGTCATGACCCCGAAGGACAGGTCGACCGACCTCACCCCGATGGCGGTGAGGGCGCCCGTGACACGGCTCTGGATCTCGTTGCGCAGCGGGCACCCGGCGATGGTGAGGGTGACCTCGAGGGCCACGGTGTCGCCGTCGATGCGCACGTCGCGCACCATGTCCAGATCGACGATCGATCGATGGAGCTCCGGATCCTCGACGGGGCGGAGGGCGGCGATGACGTCGTCGACGGTGATGGGCATGGGGGGCGAGCTCCGGTCCAGGGGTTTTGCACTACTGCCATAGGTAGAATACCGGCCGATGTCGACCGGCCTCACCCCGACGGAGTTCTCGTCCGCCGTCACCGCGATCACCTCCGCCTTCGGAGACCCCACGCGCCGGGAGATCTACCTCTTCGTCCATGAGCGCAGCGAGGCCCCCGGCGAGGAAGGTGCACCGCCGGCCAGCGTCACCGCCGCGGACGTGGCCGAGCAGTTCGACCTCCACCCGAACGTGGCCCGCCACCACCTCGACAAGCTGGCGGGCGGCGGGTACATGGAGGTGGCCACCGGCCGCAACGGCACCGGCGCCGGCCGGCCGTCCAAGCACTACCGAGTCACGTCACCGGAGATGACGATCGACCTGCCGGTCCGGCACGACGATCTGCTTGTCACGCTGCTCGGCAGGGCGCTGTCGCTGTTGCCGGCTGACGCCGCCGAGGCCATGGCCGAGGAAGTCGGTCTGAAGTACGGCCAAGCCATGGCGGCCGCCATGGGACCCACCGCCTCCTCACTCACCGACACCCCCACCACCGGCGCCGTGCAGCGGTCGTTCCGCACTGCCCTGCACGCCGTGGCCGACGCCCTCACGGCCCACGGGTTCGCCGCCCACGCCGAGCGTCACGGCGACGGGTTGCGCATCGTGTCTGACCACTGCCCCTTTGGGGGAGCCGCCATCGAACACCCGGTGATCTGCGCCGTCGATCGCGGCCTCGTGCGCGGCATGCTCGGTGCCCTCTACGGCGAAGCCGATGCGACCACGGCCAAGAGCCGCCCCATGGGCGACGACCAGTGCATCACCACGTTGTCGCACTCGGAAGCGCTTTCGTCATCGGAAGCGGAGCTTCCTCGGCGAGCAATGACGTGACGCCTCCGGCGTTTCGCACTCGGAAGCGGAGCTTCCTCGGCGAGCAATGGTGTGACGCCTCCGGCGTCGCTCAGCGTCCTCGGCGGCGGAGCCGCCTGCGGCGCATCTGTGGGGGGCGACCCCCCACACCCCCCAGCGGCTTCGCCGGGGCGTAGGTCGTCCCATGGCGCGGCACTACCTCGATCATGCTTCTACCTCGCCTTGTCGGCCTGAGGCGATCGCTGAGGTCGTTCGCTGGTTAGAGCGACCCGGGGGGGATCCGGGGCGGATCCATTCGGAGGGACTCGAGGCCCGGGTGGGGGTGGAGACGGCGCGGCGGCAGGTGGCGGATCTGCTCGGGGCCCGGCCCCGGTCGGTGGTGTTCACCAGCGGGGCCACCGAGGCCATCGCGGCGGCCTGCTGGGGGGCGGCTGAGCGGGGCGGCCATCAGGTGCTGGCCGCGGTCGAGCACTCCGCGGTCCGACTGGCCGCCGAGGCCCACGGTGAGGTGACCCTGGTCGGCGTCGACGGCCTGGGGCGGGTGGATCCCGACGCGCTGCTCGGCGCCATCCGCCACGACACCAGCCTCGTGCACCTCCAGTGGGGCAACCACGAGGTCGGTACCCGCCAACCGGTGGCGGAGCTGGTGTCGGCGTGCCGAGGACGGGGCGTGCTCGTGCACGTCGACGCCGCCCAGGGCGCCGGCCACGACCCGATCGCCTTCGACGCCCTGGGGGCGGACCTGCTGTCAGTGTCCGCCCACAAGATGGGTGGCCCCACCGGTGTGGGAGCGCTGCTTGTGCGGCGCGGCCTCCGCCTGCGCCCGCTGCTCGTGGGGGGCGACCAGGAGCGGGCCCGCCGAGCCGGCCTCGAGCCGGTGGCCGCCATCGCCGGCTTCGGCGCCGCCGCCGCCGCGCTGGTCGAGGGCGGCGTGGCACGGGAGGCCGCCGCGCAGCGATCGCTCACCGATCGCGTGGTGGTGGCTGTCCCCGCGATGGACGGCGTGCACGTCTACGGCGATCCCAACGATCGGCTCCCCCACCTCGTGTGCCTCGGCATCGATGGCATCGAACCCCAAGCCGTGCTGCTCGGTCTCGACCGGGCCGGGGTCGCCGCCCACTCGGGTTCGGCGTGTTCGTCCGAGGCGTTGGAGCCGTCACCCGTGCTGGAGGCCATGGGAGTCGACGCCCACCGCAGCCTCCGCCTGTCGGTCGGCTGGAGCTCCACCGAAGCCGACATCGACGCTGCGCTAGAG
>Ga0136633_1002618_pt1 | contig 12272 bp, 11 predicted proteins | sample AntDrymeUQ832206_2_FD_105494 | JGI IMG/M metagenome (GOLD analysis project Ga0136633, IMG submission 105494) | Polar desert sand microbial communities from Dry Valleys, Antarctica - metaG UQ83 (22.06) | ecosystem: Environmental > Terrestrial > Soil > Desert | place: Antarctica: Dry Valley... | reverse complement strand
TCCGCGAGCGCATCCGCGAGCGCGTTGGGGAGCGCGTCGGTGACGGAGGCGTACGACGGACTGCACGTCGTCGTTGCGGGGGCGGGGGTGACCGGTGCGAGCGCGGCCCGGGTGCTGCGTGACCGTGGCGCGCGGGTCACCGTGGTGGCGCCGGAGGACGACCGGACGGCTGCGCTGCGAGCTGACGGTTTCGCCGTGCAGCCGCCGCCCGGGCTCCCGACCGGCACCGACCTCCCAGTCGGCACCGGGCTCGTGGTCACCTCGCCCGGCTTCCGACCCACCGACCCGATGCTCGTCGCCGCAGCAGCCCGCGGCATCGAGGTGATCGGGGACGCCGAGCTGGCCTGGCGGTTGCGCGGCCAGGATGCGCCGCCGTGGCTCGCGGTGACGGGGACCAACGGCAAGACGACGACGGTGCAGATGCTCGCCTCGATCCTGACCGCTGCCGGGCAGCGGACGGTGGCGGCCGGCAACGTCGGACTGCCGCTGCTCGACGTCGTCAACGGCCCGTACGACGTGCTCGCCGTCGAGCTGTCCAGCTTTCAGCTGCACTGGTCGTCGACGCTGCGTCCGACGGCCGCCGCGGTGCTGAACCTCGCGCCGGACCACCTGGACTGGCACGGCTCGATGGGGGAGTACGCCGCCGCCAAGGCCCGGGTCTGGTCCGGCGGCACCGCGATCGGCAACGCCGACGACGAGATCGTCCGCACCCTGCTCGGCAAGGCGCCCGGCCGCCGCGTCACCTTCACCCTGCGCACCCCGCGGCCCGGGGAGCTCGGTCTGGTCGAGGACCTGCTGGTGGACCGGGCGTTCCCCGACGTGGAGGGCGAGGCGACCGAGCTCGCGTCCCTCGCCGACCTCACCGTCCCGGGCGCCCACAACGTCGCCAATGCGCTGGCCGCCGCCGCGCTGGCTCGTGCGTACGGCGTACCGGCCGAGGCGGTGCGCACCGGGTTGCAGGAGTTCCGGGCCGACGCGCACCGCAACGCGCTCGTTGCCACCGTCGACGGGGTCGCCTGGGTCGACGACAGCAAGGCCACCAACCCGCACGCCGCGGCGGCGAGCCTTGCGGCGTACGACCGGGTGGTCTGGATCGCCGGCGGTCTGCTCAAGGGGGCGGACGTCGACGACCTGGTCCGGCAGGCCGCGCCGCAGCTGGTCGGGGTCGTCCTGCTGGGTACCGATCGGCAACCGCTTCGTGACGCGCTGTCGCGACACGCGCCGGATGTCCCCGTCGTGGAGGTCGAGCGGCTCGACACTGGCGCCATGTCCGAGGTCGTCGCTGCCGCACGCCGGTTGGCGCGTCCCGGCGACACCGTCCTGCTCGCGCCGGCGGCCGCGTCCATGGACTGCTTCGTCGACTACAAGCAGCGCGGCGACCTGTTCGCGCGCGAGGCCCGGGCATGACGGCAGTGACGACAGGCACCCCGGACCGCCTGCGCGTCGCGACGGCGAGCGCGACCCGGGTGCCGATCCTGCAGCGTCCGCTGGCGTCGTACTACCTCCTGCTCGGCAGCACGGCCGCGCTGCTCGTCGTCGGCCTGGTCATGGTGTTCTCGGCGTCGAGCGTGCGCGCGTACGCGACGTACAACTCCTCCTACGCCATCGCCATGAAGCAGGCGATCTTCATGGCGATCGGCATCCCGTGCCTGCTGCTCGCGTCGCGACTGCCGATCAAGGTCTGGCGGATGTTCGCCTACCCGCTCCTGCTCGGGGCGCTGGCGCTGCTGGTGCTCGTCCTCGTGCCGGGCATCGGTCGCAACGTCGACGGCGCCACGCGCTGGATTCCGCTGCCGGGCGGCTTCAACCTGCAGCCCAGCGAGCTCGGCAAGCTGGCGCTGGCGCTGTGGGGCGCTGACCTGCTCGTGCGCAAGAAGAAGCTGCTCGGCGACTGGAAGCACCTGTTCGTCCCGCTGCTGCCGGTGGCCGGGGTCCTCTGCGCCCTGGTCATGCTCGAACCCGACATGGGTACGACGCTCGTCACCGTCTCGGTCGTCGTGGCGCTGTTGTGGGTCGTGGGTACACCGGTCCGCTACTTCATCGTCTTCCTCGGCACCTTGATCTCGCTCGGCATCGTCCTCGCGATCGCCGAGCCCTACCGGCTGGCGCGCCTGACCTCGTTCCTCGACCCGTTCGAGGATCCGCAGGGCGCCGGCTACCAGGCCGTGCAGGGCTTGTATGCGCTGTCCTCCGGCGGGTGGCTCGGGCTGGGGCTGGGGGCGAGCCGGGAGAAGTGGGCCGGCGGACTGCCCAACGCCCACACGGACTATGTCTTCGCCATCGTCGGTGAGGAGCTCGGCCTGCTCGGCACGCTGAGCGTCCTGGTCCTTTTCGGCACGCTCATCTACGCCGGCGTCCGGATCGCCAAGCGCGCCACCGACCCGTTCGCGCGGCTGGCCGCCAGCGGGGTGACCGCCTGGCTGGCCGCGCAGTCGATCATCAACATGGGTGCGGTCGTCGGCCTGCTGCCGATCACCGGCATCCCGCTGCCGTTGGTGTCCTTCGGCGGCTCAGCGCTCATCCCCACGTTGGTCGCGATCGGCATGCTGCTGTCGTTCGCGCGGGTCGAGCCGGGGGCCAAGGCGGCGCTGACCAGCCGGCGCTCGCGCTTCCCGGGCCTGCATCGCACGGTTTCCAAGCGAGCGGCGTCCAAGCGAACGGCCGCACCCCGTCGTACGCACACTCGGGCCTCGTCGCGCACGGTCCGGTCACCCGGCACCCGGCGACCCGCCCGAGGGCGGTGACCCCGATGCACGTCGTCCTCGCCGGGGGCGGCACGGCTGGGCACGTCGAGCCGGCCCTGGCCCTGGCCGACGCCTTGCGCCGCCTGGACCCGGCCGTCGGCATCACCGCGCTCGGCACGCCCAGCGGGCTCGAGGCCCGGCTGGTACCCGCCCGCGGTTACGACCTCGCCGAGATCGCGCGGGTGCCGCTGCCGCGGTCGCTGAGCGTCGATCTGGTCAAAGTGCCGTGGCGGGTCCGCGCCGCGGTGGCGCAGACCAGGGCCCACCTCGACCGGGTCGCTGCCGACGTGGTGGTCGGGTTCGGCGGTTACGTCGCCCTGCCGGCCTACCTCGCGGCGCGCCGGCGCAAGACGCCGTACGTCGTCCACGAGGCCAATGCCCGCGCCGGGCTGGCCAACAAGGTCGGCGCGCGCTGGACGCCGTACGTCGCCGCCGCCGTAGCGGGTACCGGACTGCGCAACGCCCGGGTGCTCGGGATCCCGCTGCGGCAGCAGATCTCGACCCTGGACCGGGCGGCTCGCCGCGCCGAGGCGAGGGCGTCGTTCGGTCTGACCGACGGGCCCGTGCTGCTCGTGACCGGGGGGTCGCAGGGCGCGCGGCGGGTCAACGCGGCCGTCACCGGGGCAGCGGGTGCGCTCGCCGATGCCGGGGTGCAGGTGCTGCACGTGGCCGGGCCCAAGCAGGCCGAGCAGGTCACGGCCGACCTCGGCCCAGCCGCGCCGTCGACCCACCACGTCCTCGCGTACGTCGACGGGATGGACCTCGCCTACGCCGCAGCCGACCTCGCGCTGTGCCGGGCCGGGGCCATGACCTGCGCCGAGCTGGCCGCGGTCGGCCTGCCGGCCGTCTACGTCCCGCTGCCGATCGGCAACGGCGAACAGGCCCTCAACGCGCGGCCGGTCGTCGACGCGGGCGGTGGGCTGCTGGTGGACGACGCGGCGCTCGACCCCGACTGGGTGCGCCAGCACGTCGTACCGCTGCTTCAGGACCCGCCCGCGTTGCAGGCCATGGGCCGCAAGGCGGCTGTCCTGGGTCACCGTGACGCCGACGTCGCCCTGGCGCGGCTGGTGCTCGAGGCGGTCTCGGGCGTGATGGCGTGAACCTCGGTCAGCACGTCCACCTCGTCGGGATCGGGGGCGCCGGCATGAGCGGCATCGCGCGCGTCCTGCTCGCCCGTGGCGTGACCGTCACCGGCAGCGACGCCAAGGACTCCCGAGGCATCGCCGCACTGCGGGCGCTGGGCGCGATCGTGCACATCGGCCACGCCGCCGAGCAGATCGCCGGCGCCGACACCGTCGTCGTGTCGAGCGCGATCAAGGAGGCCAACCCCGAGTTGGCGGCGGCCCGATCGACCGGCGTCGACGTCGTGCTGCGGGCCGACGCACTCGCCTCGCTCATGCAGGACCGCCGGGGCGTGGCGGTCGCCGGGACCCATGGCAAGACGACGACGACCTCCATGCTGACGGTGGCCGCCTTCCACTGCGGGGTCGACCCGTCGTTCGCCATCGGCGGCGACCTCAACGAGGCCGGCAGCAACGCTCGGCACGGCACGGGTGACCTGTTCATCGTGGAGGCCGACGAGAGCGACGGGTCCTTCCTGGCCTACCACCCACACGCCGCAGTGGTGACCAACGTCGAGGCGGACCACCTCGACCACTACGGCGACGCCGCATCCGTCGACCGGGCCTTCCAGGACTTCGTCGCGACCGTCACCGGCTTTGTGGTCGTGTGCGCCGACGACCCCGGTACCGCCCGGCTGGCGACCTGGGCGCGGGACCAGGGTTGCGACGTACGGACGTACGGCGTCGCGGCGGACGCCGACCTGCGGTTGGACGCGCTCACGACGGCCGGCTCGACCAGCCGCTACGAACCGGTGCTGCGCGGCCGCCGCCTGCCGACCGTCGAGCTGGTCGTCGCCGGCCGGCACCTGGCGCTCAACTCGGCTGCCGCCCTGCTCACCGGCATCGGCCTGGGCCTGCCCGAGGGTCAGCTGATCGCCGGGCTGGCCGGCTTCACCGGCGTGCGACGCCGGATGGAGCTCAAGGGCGCGGCCGGGGGAGTGCGGGTGTACGACGACTACGCGCATCACCCCACCGAGGTGCGCGCCCAGCTGATCGCCGCCCGCGGCATGGTCGGCTCGGGCCGGCTCGTGGTGGCCTTCCAGCCGCACATGTACAGCCGGACGGCCGCTTTCGCCGACGACTTCGGCGCCGCGTTGGGGCTGGCCGACCACGTGGTCGTGATGGACGTGTACGGCGCCCGCGAGGATCCGGTGCCTGGCGTGACCGGCGCGATCGTCGCCGCTTCGGTGCCGCTGCCCGAGGACGCGGTCGTGTTCGAGCCGTCCTGGTCGGCGGCTCCGCGGTTGCTGGCCGACGCGGCCCGACCGGGTGACATGGTGCTCACCCTGGGCGCGGGCGACGTCACCCAGATCGGTCCCGAGGTGCTGCGCCTGCTCGCCGAGGAGGCGTCGCCGTGAGCCGCATGGGCCGGGCCGAGCGCAAGGTGGTCTCCGCCGCCCCGGCGCTCGCGGCACGGGCCGCTCTGGCCCGCTCCGCCCGCAGGCGCCGCATCGGCTACCGGCTGGGTATCTCGCTGGCGGTCCTGACCCCGGCCGCGCTGCTGGGCTGGCTGCTGCTGTCCACTCCGGTGCTGGCGGTGCGCTCCGTGGCGGTGACGGGTACCGAGCGGCTGACGCCGGCGCAGGTCCGCGGCGCGGCGGATGTGGTCGCGGGCACGCCGCTGGCCCGCATCGACACCGGCGACGTCGTACGCCGGGTCCGGGCGCTCAGCGGCGTGGCCGAGGTGGAGGTCACGCGGGGATGGCCGAGCACGCTGCGGGTCCGGGTCACCGAGCGCACGGCCGTCGCCGGGCTGGTCGATGCGTCCGGCGTGACCCTGGTCGACGCGGACGGCGTCGCCTTCGCCCCGGCGCCCCGTCTGCCACCCGGGCTGGTGCGACTGCAGGTCCCTCGGCCGGGGGCGAAGGACCCCACCACGCGCGCCGCTCTGGCCGTGCTCGCCGAGCTGCCTCCCGCGCTGCGCGGTCCGCTGCGCATCGTGCGCGCCGCGTCGCCGTCGAGCGTGACGCTCGTCCTGAGCGGCGGCCGGCAGGTGCTCTGGGGCGGCACGGGTGACACCGCGCTGAAGGTCCAGGCGGCCCAGGCCCTGCTGAAGCTGCCCGGCTCGTTCTTCGATGTGAGCAGGCCCACGGTCGTCACCCGACGCTGAGGCGTTCACTGGTGGATAGCGGGCACATACTCCGCGTGACCCCGCCAGAGCCGTACCCCAGCGAGAGCGCGTGGGTTCCCGACCGGCGGACGGCTGCCCGGACCACGATGTCTGCTCTGTCGGCATCGGCGGATGTCTTCGAGACGTTCTTCGACGCCGCCTCGGTCGGGTTGGCACTCGCTGACCTCAGCACCCGGTACGTCCGGGTCAACGCCAGGTACGCCGACCTCGTGGGCAAGCCGCCGGAGGACCTGATCGGTTTGCCGTTCAGCGGCCAGCTGCACCCGGACGACCGAGCCGGCGCCGACAACCGGGCGTCCGTGCTGCTGGCAGGTGGCGCGAGTTCGATGCAGTCCGAGCAGCGCTACCTGTGCCCTGACGGATCCCTGCGCTGGGTGCTGCACGGCGTCACCATCGTGCCGGACAAGCACGGCACACCCGCCTGGTTCGCCGTGAGCGCGCAGGACATCACCGAGCGGCGGCAGGCCGAGGACGACCTGCGCCGGCTCACCGACCGGCTGGCCGAGCAGGCCGTGCGTGACCCGCTGACCGGGCTGGCCAACCGGCTGCTTTTCGAAGACCGCCTGCGGGCCGTGCTGGCCCGGGGTCGGCGTACGGGGGAGCGCACCGGCGTGCTGTACCTGGACCTGGACGGCTTCAAGGCCATCAACGACGAGCACGGCCACCAGATGGGTGACCTCGTGCTGCAGACGGTGGCGCTCCGCCTGCGCGCGGCCATGCGCCCGTCGGACACGGTGGCCCGGCTCGGCGGGGATGAGTTCGTGGTGCTCGTGGAGGGCGCGACCGAGTCCGCGCTGCACGTGCTGGCGGGGCGTCTGCGGGCGGGCGTCGCTGAGCCGATGCCGATCCAGAGTCTCGATGTCAACGTGGGCGTCAGTGTTGGCGTCGCCCTGTCTGCCGGTCCGGACGAGCAGCCGGCGGCTCTGCTGGCCCGGGCCGATCGTTCGATGTACGACGTGAAGCGGTCCGGCCAGGCGTCCTGAGCGAGCTGCTGCCCGAACCCGCAGCGACACGCCGACGCCTGCGGTTGACCTGTGCTGGCGCTCGCCCTAACGTCCCGCTTCAATGCACAGGTTGACATAACTGTAAGCGTCTACTTGAGCATGAGGGTCGCGAGGCCCGACCTGCACGACGACCATCCGGTGCTTCCCCGCGCCGCCCGTTGCGCGCCCACCACCGCACCCGACCAACCGGTCGCCTGCGGCTCACCTGCACACGAGAGGGCCTGACGCACGTGGCAGCTCCGCAGAACTACCTGGCCGTGATCAAGGTCGTCGGTATCGGTGGCGGCGGTGTCAACGCCGTCAACCGGATGATCGAGGTCGGGCTCAAGGGCGTCGAGTTCATCGCCATCAACACCGACGCGCAGGCGCTGCTGATGAGCGACGCCGACGTGAAGCTCGATATCGGTCGCGAGCTGACCCGAGGCCTGGGCGCTGGTGCGGCTCCGGCCGTCGGCAAGCAGGCCGCGGAAGACCACCGCGAGGAGATCGAAGAGGTGCTCAAGGGCGCCGACATGGTCTTCGTGACGGCGGGCGAGGGCGGTGGCACCGGCACGGGTGGTGCCCCCATCGTGGCCGAAGTGGCCCGATCGCTCGGCGCTCTCACGATCGGCGTGGTCACCCGGCCGTTCTCCTTCGAGGGCAAGCGCCGCGCTGGGCAGGCAGAGGAGGGCATCGCCGCACTGCGGGCCGAGGTCGACACCCTCATCGTCATCCCCAACGACCGGTTGCTCGCCCTGTCGGACCGTCAGGTCAGCGTCATGGACGCGTTCAAGAGCGCCGACCACGTCCTGCTCTCCGGCGTCTCGGGCATCACCGACCTGATCACCACGCCCGGCCTGATCAACCTGGACTTCGCGGACGTCAAGTCGGTCATGAGCGAGGCCGGCGGAGCGCTGATGGGCATCGGGTCGGCCCGCGGCGAGGACCGGGCCGTTGTGGCCGCGGAGATGGCCATCTCGAGTCCGCTGCTCGAAGCGAGCATGGACGGCGCGCACGGCGTGCTGCTGTCGATCTCCGGCGGATCGGACCTGGGGCTCTTCGAGATCAACGAGGCGGCCCAGCTCGTGGCCGATGCCGCTCATCCGGACGCCAACATCATCTTCGGCGCGGTCATCGACGACGCACTCGGCGACGAGGTGCGGGTGACCGTCATCGCCGCCGGCTTCGATGCGGGCCAGCCGACGCCGGTGCAGCGGTTCGAGACGCGGACCGTGACGGCTGAGCCGGTCGCGGCTGCCGAGCCGCCGCGGCCCACCCCCAGCGCGGTGCCGCGCTTCACCCCGACGGCCACCCCGCAGGAGCGCTTCAAGCCCACGCCGAGCAGCCAGCCCGCTCGCCGGACCGTCGTGTTCGAGGACGACCTGGATGTCCCCGACTTCCTGAAGTAGCAGCACGCCGACCGGGTGCTGAGCTTTCGCGAGGACGTCGAGGGCGCGTGCTTTGCCGTGACGAACCGGCACGGCGGTTCCAGCCGTTCGCCGTACGACGGACTGAACCTGGCCACCCACGTCGGCGACGATCCTGCGACCGTCGCCGACAACCGGCGGGCGCTGTCGGCCGAGCTCGGTGTGCTGGGTATCGCCTGGATGGACCAGGTGCACGGCGCGGAGGTGGCGGTGGTCGACGCGCCAGGGTCGCTCCCCGTCGCCGACGCCCTCGTCACCCGCACCCGCGGCCTCGTGTTGGCCGTGCTGGTCGCGGACTGCACCCCCGTCATGGTGGCGGACCCGCAGGCAGCAGTGGTGGGCGTCGCGCACGCCGGGCGCAAGGGCCTCGCGCTGGGCGTGGTACCGGCCCTGCTCGCGTCGATGCGCACGGCCGGTGCGCGCAACCTCGTCGCCCGCGTCGGGCCGTCGATCTGCGGTCGCTGCTACGAGGTGCCGCTGTCGCTGCGTGAGGAGGTCGCCACCGGAGTCCCCGAGGCGCGCAGCGTGACCCGATCCGGTGCGCCCTCCCTGTCGATCGCCGCCGGCGTCGTGGCGCAGCTGGTGGCCGGCGGCGTCGACGTGGACTGGCTGCCGGGTTGCTCAGCCGAGAGCGCTGACCTGTACTCCTACCGCCGGGACGGTGGCAGCACCGGGCGGTACGCCGGCCTGGCCTGGCTCGCGTGAGTCGTGCCGATGGCGCGAGGGCAGCCGAGCTGGCCGCCAACCTCGCGGCGTTGGAAGCTCGCATCGTTGCGGCCTGTGCCGAGGTCGGTCGCGATCGCGGCGACGTCACGCTCATCGCCGTCACCAAGACGTGGCCGGCCTCGGACGCTGTCCTGTTGCGTGACCTCGGCGTGCACGACCTCGGCGAGAACCGCGACGCCGAGGCGGCCCGCAAGGCGACGGAGGTCTCCGGCGTGCGCTGGCACTTCGTCGGGGCGGTGCAGACCAACAAGGCGCGCAGCGTCGCCTCCTACGCGGACGTCGTGCACTCGGTCGACCGCCTGGGACTGGTCGCGGCGCTGTCCGCGGGCGCCGTGCGGGCCGGACGGCGCGTCGACGTACTGCTGCAGGTGTCGCTCGACGGGGACGGTGCGCGGGGCGGAGCCGACCCGTCCGCGGTCCCCGCCCTGGCCGATGCCGTCTCCGAGGCCGGCGGGCTGCGGCTCGCCGGCGTGATGGCCGTCGCCCCGCTCGGCAGTGACCCCGGCGAGGCCTTCGACCGCCTGCGCGAGGTGGCGGCGTTGGTGCGAGCGTCGCATCCGGATGCGCAGGTGATCAGCGCCGGCATGAGCGCGGACCTCGAGGCGGCGGTGCGGTCCGGCACAACTGCCCTGCGTGTCGGGACGGCTTTGTTGGGTCATCGACCCCCCCTGCAGGTCTAGTCTGCGCCCTGTTCAGCACCGGCAGACCCCGTCAGGAACGAGCACCGAGGAGCCCGATATGCCCGGCACCATGCGCAAGCTGGGGCTGTACCTCGGCCTGGTTGAGGACGACGAGGACAGCCGACGTACGTCGTACGACGACGACCGGTACGGCTACGACGACGAGCCCGAGCCGGCGCCGACCCGCGGCTATCGGACAGCGTCACTGGGCTCGCGAGCCGGGTCGCTCACGGTCGGCCACGGACGCGGCGACAGCGAGCACCAGACCAGCGGATCGATGGCGCTCGACACCGCGCCGAGCGCGTACGTCCGGCCCGGCCCGGTCGCCGTCCCGGACGACGCCTACCGCATCACGACGCTGACGCCACGCACGTACAACGAGGCGCGCACCATCGGGGAGCACTTCCGGGTGGGCACGCCGGTGATCATGAGCCTGACCGAGATGGACGACAACGACGCCAAGCGCCTCGTGGACTTCGCGGCCGGCCTGATCTTCGGTCTGCACGGCAGCATCGAGCGTGTGACGAACAAGGTCTTCCTGCTCTCGCCGGAGCATGTCGAGGTGACCGCCGAGGACAAGGCCCGGATCGTCGAGGGCGGCTTCTTCAACCAGTCCTGACGCGCGACTTCGTTAGGGTTGCGGTGATCGCTGACTTCGGCGTTCACCCCGGCGCTCACCGACGCCCCGATCCAGGAGCACCCGCACCCCGTGGCCCCGCTCGCGTCGCTGCTGTACTTCGCGCTGCTCGTTTTCCTGATCCTGCTGATCTTCCGGCTGGTCATGGAGTACGTCTTCATGTTCGCGCGCTCGTACCGGCCCAGCGGGATCGTCGCGGTGGCGTTGGAGCTGTGCTACTCGGTGACCGACCCCCCGCTCAAGGCCCTGCGCAAGGTCATCCCCCCGCTGCGGGTGGCTCGGGTCTCCATCGACCTGTCGTTCCTCGTGCTGTTCATCGTGGTGCAGATCCTCATGAGCGTCGTGGGCAACCTCGGATGACCCCGTGTATGACCCAGCGCATAACCCAGTTCCCGCTTACGAGACGGACGTGATCTAGGTGCCGCTCACTCCTGCAGACGTCGCGAACAAGCAGTTCAAGATCACCTTCCGCGGCTACTCGCTTGACGAGGTCGACGGCTTCCTCGACGAGGTGGAGGGCGAGCTCGGCCGGCTGCTGCGGGAGAACGCCGACCTGCGCTCGGGCGCTCCGGCAGCGCCGGTGTTCCAGCCGCCGGTGCAGGCCCCGGTTCAGCCGGCGTACGTCCCGCCCGCCGCGGCTGCTCAGGTCACGTCCGAGGAAGGCCAGCAGGCGGCCCTGCGCACCCTCCTGCTGGCCCAGCGGACCGCCGACGACGCGATCGCCGAGGCACGTGCCGAGGCAGCCAAGATCGTGGCCGAGTCGCAGGCCAAGGCGGCCAACGTCGATGCCGAGATCGCCGCGCGCATCAGCGCCGCGATGGGTGGCGTGGATCAGCGCAAGCGTCAGCTGGAGCAAGAGATCGAGGACCTTCGGGTCTTCGAGCGGGAGTACCGGACCCGGCTCAAGGCCTACCTGGAGTCGCAGCTGTCCGACCTGGCCGGCCGAGGTGCGCCGGACGACGCCGGCGCCGGCGTACCTGCAGCCGCACGGGCCGCTGCCATCACCGGAGGCGGCCAGCCGCCGGCGCAACCGGGCCAGCAGGGCCAGCCGGCTGCCGCCCCGCCCGCGGGGGGCTCGCCAGCGATCACCACCGGTGCCGCGCCCGCGCGTCCTTCGGCCGCGCCGCCCAGTGGGTCGGCCGTGCCGAGCTACGCCCCGGTCCCACCGCCCGGCTCCGCTCCCGCGTTGCCGCCGCCCGCCGCCGCCCGCCCGCCGGCAACGCCGCCTGCGACGACTGCTCCCGCTCGCCCGGCCCCGGCCGGCGGTCCCGGTGCAGCGCCAGCCAGTGCCCCTGCCCCTGCTAGCCCCCCTGCCGGCGGTGCTGGTGCAGCGCCGGCCGGCGTGCCTGCTGCCCCGGTCAGTTCCCCGATCAGTGCCCCGCCGAGCGGACCGCCGATTGGCGCGCCGACGGGTTCACCACCTGCGGCCCCACCTCCGTCGGCACCTACGCCTGGCCCCGTGGCGCCGCCGCTCGCCGCACCCACCCGGCTGACGCCGGCGGTGCCAGGGCTGGCTCCTGACCGCGCGCCCGCCGGTCCGCCCCGCGAGGCGGCGCCGACCGGTCCGCCGGTGGGCGCACCGACGGCCCCGCCTCTGCGCGCCGTACCGCCACTGCAGACCAGCACCGGACCGGAGCCGATGGGGCCCTTCACGATCGTGCCGCCGTCGGTGTTCGCCGAGCAGCTCGACGAGGGCCCCGAGCCCCCTGCGGAGCGGTGACGCCACCGAACTTGCCGCTCGCCCTTCCTGATCGCCTTCCTCGCCCATCGGGCAGTTCTTCCCACGCCGCTACCATTCCCGGGCTCGCACCCACCGGAGGAAC
>Ga0136633_1002617_pt1 | contig 12273 bp, 10 predicted proteins | sample AntDrymeUQ832206_2_FD_105494 | JGI IMG/M metagenome (GOLD analysis project Ga0136633, IMG submission 105494) | Polar desert sand microbial communities from Dry Valleys, Antarctica - metaG UQ83 (22.06) | ecosystem: Environmental > Terrestrial > Soil > Desert | place: Antarctica: Dry Valley... | reverse complement strand
TCTGCGTCTTGGGTGACGCACGATTGATCTCGTCGGCCAATAGCATCTGGGAGAATACCGGTCCTGGCAGGAAGGTGAACTGCCCCGAGTCGCGCCGGTAGATAGTTGCCCCGGTGATGTCCGCGGGCAGCAGGTCGTTGGTGAACTGCACCCGTTTGAAATCCAGGCCCAGCGATATGGCCAGCGCATGAGCAAGTGTGGTCTTGCCGACTCCGGGCAGGTCCTCGATCAGCAGGTGGCCGCGCGCGAGCAGGCAGGCCAGCGCAAGACGAATCTGCGGGTGCTTGCCGACGACAATGGATCCTACCTGGGCGGCGACGCCCTGAATTCCTTCCAGCATGCGATGTGCTCTCGAGTCCGCATGCATAGTAATCTAGGGGTCACGTCGGCCCAGTTCGGACCGACGGTCGGTCAGGGCAGCCACACCAGTCGGAGATCACGATGGCAGCAGTCAGGGAAAGCGCAAGCCGGGTCGCCGGGGAGATGGGTGGCGATGCGGGTGCTGACGCGGGTGGTGACGCGGCGCCGGTGCAGGTGGCGCGCGACGGCGCCGTGGCCACCGTCTGGCTCAACCGGCCGGAGGCCTACAACGCCCTTTCGGAAGCGGTGCTGGCGCACCTGGGCGCTGCCTTCGAGGCGCTTGGAAGCGATGCAGCAGTGCGGGTCGTGGTGCTGGCCGCGCGCGGTTCCGCGTTCTGTGCCGGTCACGATCTGCGGGAGATGCGGGCGACGCCCTCGGACGACTATTACCGGCAACTCTTTGCACGCTGCACCCGCGTCATGACTGCCATCCGCGCCATGCCCCAGCCGGTGATCGCCCGCGTGCAGGGGCTCGCCACGGCGGCGGGTTGCCAACTGGTCGCCAGTTGCGATCTCGCAGTGGCCAGCGAGGAATCCCGTTTCGCCGTCTCCGGCATCAATCTCGGTCTGTTCTGCTCGACCCCGTCGGTGGCACTGTCGCGCAATGTCCTGCGCAAGCAGGCTTTCGAGATGCTGGTCACCGGGGAATTCATCGATGCGCGGCAGGCGATGGCCTGGGGCCTGGTCAATCGGGTCACGCCGGCGGGCAACCTCGATGCCGAGGTGGACCTGTTGGCACGATCCATCCTGGCGAAGCCCGAAGTGGCCGTTCGCATGGGCAAGGACCTGTTTTACCGGCAACTCGAGATGGGTACGGCGGCAGCCTACCAGCTGGCTGGGCAGACGATGGCGTGCAACATGATGGACGAATCCGCCCTCGCGGGTGTCCAGGCCTTTCTCGACAAGCGGTCCGGGTCGCGCCGATGAATACGCCGGCGCCGGCGCTGACCACCTCGAATCGGCGAGTCCTGCTGGCCTCCCGACCGCACGGGCTTCCGGACGCCGGCAACTGGCGCTTCGAGGACGCGCCGATCGCGCCGCTGTCGGATGGGGAGGTGCTGGTCAAGGTGCAGCGCTTGTCGCTCGATCCGGCGATGCGGGGCTGGATGAACGAAGGCAAGAGCTACATCCCACCGGTGGGCATCGGCGAAGTCATGCGCGCCGGCGGCATCGGCGAGGTGATTGCTTCGCGCTATCCGCGCTTTCCGGTCGCCGCCCACGTGAGCGGCCCGCTCGGTGTGCAGCAGTATTGCGTGGTCCCCGCCGGCGCGCGCAATGACGGAGGGCTCACTATCGTCGACCTGGACCTCGCGCCGGCCGACAAGTGGCTCAACCCGCTCGGCATGCCGGGCATGACCGCGTACTTCGGCCTGCTCGACGTGGGCCGGCCCGAGGCGGGACAGACCGTGGTTGTTTCGGGCGCCGCCGGTGCGGTCGGCCAGGCGGTCGGACAGATCGCCAGGATCAAGGGCTGCCGCGCGGTCGGCATTGCCGGTGGCCAGGCGAAATGCGACTTCGTGGTCAACGAGCTCGGATTCGACGCCTGCGTCGACTACAAGGCCGGCGATCTGAAATCCGCGCTCAAGGGTGCCTGCCCGGATGGCGTGGATGTGTATTTCGACAATGTCGGCGGCGAAGTCCTCGACACCGTCCTGACCCGCATCAACCGGCACGCCGCAATCGTCATCTGCGGCGCCATCTCGCAATACAACACCACCTGTGCGGTGCGCGGCCCGGCCAATTACCTGTCGCTGCTGGTGAACCGGGCCCGCATGGAAGGCATGGTCGTCTTCGACTTCGCCGATCGCTATCCGGCGGCGATCCGTGAGATGGCCGCGTGGCTCGCATCGGGCCGCCTGCGGTCGCGCGAGGATGTGGTCGAGGGCCTCGACTCTTTCCCGGAGCACCTGCTGATGCTGTTCTCCGGCGCGAACTTCGGCAAACTCGTGCTGAAGGTTGATTGAGGATGGCGGCAGGCACCTGTCGCTATAATCCTGGTTTTGGCACGATCGTTCTTTTCTTCGTACGACCGTTCTAATTTTCCTTCTTTCCTCTTTCCTCTTTCCTCTTTCCTTTCTGCCACTTCACAGCAGGCCCGCCCATGAAAGTACTGGTACCCGTCAAGCGCGTCGTCGATTACAACGTCAAAGTTCGCGTCAAGAGCGACCAGAGCGGTGTCGACACCGCCAATGTCAAGATGTCGATGAACCCGTTCGACGAGATCGCCGTGGAAGAAGCGGTGCGGCTCAAGGAAAAGGGCGTGGCCACCGAAGTGATCGCGGTGTCCTGCGGTCTGCAGTCCTGCCAGGAGACCCTGCGTACCGCTATGGCGATCGGCGCGGACCGGGCGATCCTGGTGGAGACGGACGTGGAGCTTCAGCCCCTGGCGGTGGCCAAGCTGCTGCAGGCGCTGCTGGCCAAGGAAGAGGCGCAGCTCGTGATCCTCGGCAAGCAGGCGATCGACGACGATGCCAACCAGACCGGCCAGATGCTGGCTGCGCTGGCGGATCTGCCCCAGGCCACCTTCGCTTCCAAGGTCGAGATCGCCGACGGCAAGGCCAAGGTCACCCGCGAAGTCGATGGCGGACTCGAGACGATTGAAGTGACGCTGCCGGCCATCATCACCACGGACCTGCGGCTGAACGAGCCGCGTTACGTGACCTTGCCGAACATCATGAAGGCCAAGAAGAAGCAACTCGACAAGCTGACTCCGTCGGATCTCGGGGTCGACCCGAGCCCGCGCCTCAAGACCCTGAAGGTGAGTGAACCGCCCGGCCGCAAGGCAGGGGTCAAGGTGGCCGATGTCGGCGCCCTCGTGACCAAGCTCAAGACCGAAGCCAAGGTCATCTGAGTTTCGTCACGCCGATACAAGCAGCGGTTCCAACACAGATTTCTGGAGAGGATTCCATGGCAGTACTGGTGATAGCAGAGCACGACAACCACACCCTCAAGCCCTCCACGCTCAATACGGTCAGCGCTGCGGCGAAGCTCGGCGGCGAGGTGACCGTGATGGTGATCGGCGCCGGTTGCGCGGATGCCGGCAAGGCGGCCGCGAAGATCAGCGGCGTAACCAAGGTTCTGGTGGCCGACGCGCCGCACCTCGGCGATCAGCTCGCCGAGAACGTGGCGGCGCAGATCCTGGCGGTGGCCAAGGATTACACCCACCTGCTCGCACCGGCAACCGCCAATGGCAAGAATGTGATGCCCCGGGTGGCCGCCAAGCTGGACGTGGCGCAGATATCCGACATCATCAGCGTCGAGTCGGCCGACACCTTCAAGCGGCCGATCTATGCCGGCAATGCGATCGCCACCGTGCAGTCGGCCGATGCAATCAAGGTCATCACGGTGCGCACCACGGCGTTCGATGCCGTGCCGGCCGAAGGGGGCAGCGCGGCGGTCTCGGAGGCAGCGGCGATTGCCGATTCCGGCAAGTCCAGCTTTGTCGGGCGCGAAGTCGCCGCCAGCGAAAGACCGGAACTCACGGCGGCCAAGATCATCGTTTCCGGGGGCAGGGGCCTTGGCAGCGCAGAGAACTTCAAGGCGGTGCTGGAGCCGCTTGCGGACAAGCTCGGCGCCGCCATGGGGGCTTCGCGGGCGGCAGTGGATGCCGGCTATGCGCCCAACGACTGGCAGGTCGGGCAAACTGGCAAGATCGTCGCGCCTCAGTTGTATGTCGCGATCGGCATCTCCGGCGCGATCCAGCATCTTGCCGGCATGAAGGACAGCAAGGTCATTGCCGCGATCAACAAAGACGAGGAAGCGCCGATCTTCGGCGTGGCCGACTACGGCCTAGTGGCCGATCTCTTCACCGCGGTACCGGACATGGTGAAGCAACTGGGCTGACTGCCATGAGCTATGTCGCACCGCTGAAGGACATGCTGTTCGTAATCCGCGAACTCGCGGGGCTGGACGGAGTACGCCAGCTGCCGGGCTTCGAGGAGGCCACGGACGATACCGTTGAAGCGGTGCTCGCCGAAGCGGCGAAGTTCAATGCGGAGGTGGTCGCACCCCTCAACTGGAGCGGCGACATCAAGCCGGCGACAGTCCAGAACGGCGTGGTGACGACATCGCCCGGATTTCGCGAAGCATTCAAGCTCTTCGGTGAAAGCGGCTGGCAGGGCGTGCAGCATCCGGCCGGCTTCGGCGGCCAGGGGTTGCCGAAGCTGGTTGGCGCCGCCTGCAACGAGATGCTCAACAGCGCCAACCTGTCGTTTGCGCTCTGCCCGCTGCTGACCGACGGCGCCATCGAGGCCCTCGTGACAGCCGGAACGGCCAGCCAGCAGCAGATCTACATCCCGAAGATGATCGAAGGCCGCTGGACCGGCACGATGAACCTGACCGAGTCGCAGGCCGGCTCCGACTTGTCGCAGGTGCGGACCCGCGCCGAACCGCAGGGCGACGGCAGCTATCGGATCTTCGGCCAGAAGATCTACATCACCTTCGGCGAGCACGACATGGCCGAGAACATCGTCCACCTGGTGCTTGCGCGCATCCCCGGGGCACCCGAGGGGGTGAAGGGCATATCGCTGTTCATCGTGCCCAAGTACCTGGTCGACGAGGACGGCAACAGCGGCCGGCGCAATGACGTCTATTGCGCGTCGCTCGAACACAAGCTGGGAATCAAGGCGAGCCCGACCGCGGTGCTGGTATACGGCGACGACAAGGGAGAGGTCGGGGCAGGCGCCATCGGTCATCTTATCGGCGAGGAAAACCGCGGCCTCGAGTACATGTTCATCATGATGAACGCGGCGCGATTCGCGGTCGGCATGCAGGGAGTGGCGATCGCCGAGCGCGCGTATCAGCAGGCGGTGCAGTTCGCGCGGGAGCGGATCCAGAGTCGCGCCATCGAGGGATCGAGCGGTCCCGTGGCTATCGTCCACCATCCGGACGTCAGGCGCCTGCTGATGACGATGCGCGCCTGCACCGAGGGTGCCCGTGCGCTTGCCTATGTCGCTGCGGCAGCCAGCGATGCGGCCCACGCGTCCGGGGACACGGCGGTGGTGGCGCAGAACAAGGCCTTGTACGAATTTTTGGTGCCCATCGTCAAGGGTTTCGCCACGGAGATGAGCATCGAGGTGGCGTCGCTGGGCGTGCAGGTGCACGGCGGCATGGGATTCATCGAGGAAACCGGCGCCGCCCAGTATTACCGGGACGCCCGCATCCTGACCATCTATGAAGGCACCACGGCGATCCAGGCCAACGACCTGGTCGGCCGCAAGACGGCGCGTGACGGCGGAGCCACTGCCTTCGGGATCATCGAGCTCGCCCGCAAGACGCAGGCGGAATTGCTCGCGTCGGCCGACCTCGACTGCAACCGGATGGGCCAGCGCCTGGCGCTGGGTCTGGATGCGCTGGGGGACGCGGTCGACTTCATGGTGGCGCATGCGCGCGGCGACGCGCGTGCCGCCTATGCCGGCAGCGTGCCTTACCTGATCCTGGCCGGCACCGTGCTGTGCGGCTGGCAGATGGGCCGCGCGGCCCTGGCCGCGCAGGCACGTCTGGCCGCCGGCGATCCCGACCCGGCATTCAATCGCGCCAAGCTAGGTACCGCCCGCTTCTACGCCGATCACATTCTGTGCCGCGCCGGTGGCTATCGCGACAGCATCGTCGACGGCTCGGCCGGTGTGCTGGCGCTGGAGATTGATCAGTTCTGACGTCCTGCCGCGCGCTGCCGCCGCGCCGCAGCGGTGTCAGCGCCGCACGTAGACCCAGTACCGGTCGAATTCGGTCAGCAGCCGATACTTCTCCCAATCGGCTGCAAACACGGGATGGGTGCGGAAGTAGGCGAGATAGTCGAAGTCCTTGCCCGCACACCATTGGATCCCCGGCTGTTTGTCGATGAGCACCAGTGACGGCTGGTAGCGGTGGAAGTCGTCGACGATGGCGTTGTACGCAAACGACTCGGCCGGCGACATCTCCGAAGGTCGACGAAACGGTCCACCGTCCGCCGGACACTGGGCGTAGGCGCCCTGGATCGGCCACATGCTCATGAAACGCATGGCCATCTTGGAGTTCGCGTAGTTCACCAGGGGAAAGTGCGGATAGATGCCCGGCGACAAGGCCAGAATCGGCCCCCGGCCGGCCAGTTGGCCGAAGCGCTGAAGCAACTGGCCTGCCGGGCTGTTCGAAAAGTCGGCCTGACGCCAGAAAGTGGGACGGGTGAGGGTGCATAGGTAGTAGGCGGCGAGCATGATGCTGATCATCACTACCATCGAGGACTTGCGGCGCTGTACCTGATTGGGCAGCGGATTTGAGTCGATGAAGTCGCAGAGCAACGCGGCGGCGAGCAGCAGCACGAAGGATTCGGCCGGCAGCACGTGATACGGCCAGCCCTTTCCCTGGGCCATGGCGGTCACCACGCTGGCCACCGCGGTAACCGCAATCAGCCGCGCCAGGGGATGGGGGCGCAGCAGGGCGGCAGCCGACAGCGGCAGCAGCAGCGCCGCCGAGGCGGAAAGCTTCGAGGTGACCAGTACCCCCCACGGCCCGAGTCCTCCGAGATCGCGATACTGCCCGACTGCCAGAGGCACCACGGTGCTCAGGTAGGCCGGCGTTACCAGCAGCATGAACAATCCGTAGGCGGCGAAGACGGCGCCCAGGGTCCATGGAACCGGACTGCGCGCGCTGCGGCGCAGGCCGCAGACCGTGATCACGCAGGCTTCGACCAGCAGGGGCAGCAGCAGGAAATGCGGCTTCAGTGCAAAGGCCAGCGCAGCGAACACCGAGACACCGATGGCCAGGCTGCGCGGAACGGTACAGCCCGTGATCCGCGCGTGGGCCAGCAGCAGGTACGGCAAGGTCGCCACCACCATCAGGTGCTCGCGCTGTGCGAAGTCCGGACCCGGGAAGACGATCATCAGGAACAGGAACAGCGGCGGTAACACGTAGCGGTGAACATCGCCCATCGTGCTGCCCGAGACCTGCAGCAGGCGCCAGCTGAGACCCAACGCCACGGCAATCCACCCGAGCACGCAGGCGGTCAGGGCCAGCGGCCCGCTCAGCGAGGTCCAGCGGGCAATGGCGGCCGGCACCAGGTTGAGGACGAAGATCAGGGGCGGGTTGACATCGATCAGGTCGACGTACAGCCGCTCGCCACCCAGCCAGCGCTGGGCGAAATGCAGGATGGCCGCCGCATCGTGATTCAACGGCGGCAGGAAATAGGCGATCACCCATGGCAGGGGTGCGATCAGGAAGAACACGTAGGCCAGCGTGGCGCTGCGGACCGGATCTCGGTACCAGGCCTGCGCGCCGCTGCCCGGCACGCTGCTGCCCGGCACCAGTGAGCCGGCGCCCGGTTCGTCGGCGGTGGCGCCGTCGAGTCGGAGGTGGGAGTAGCCGCTGTTTTCGGAAGTCAAGGTATTGGTCGTCGGACGCTGAACGCCGGTGCAGGTTCCGGATTGTGCCGCAAGCTGGTGACGGAAGTCTCCCTCGCAGCAGTTTCCGGACCCGGCGCAAGGAAGTCATCGGTTATATTCGGCTCACCGCGTTCTGCCGGGCGCCGGTCCGATGCGCGGTTGGCGGCATCCTGGCGAACGGTCTGTACTGATACTCCCTGATGGAACTTGCCGAATACGACCGGATGAATGCGGTGGAGGACCACATGTGGTGGTACCGCGCCGCCGATGCCAATGTACTGGATGCACTGGGCCGCAGTCGCGCGCCCGCCGGTAGCGTGCTGCTCGATGCGGGCTGCGGCACGGGCGGACTGCTGCGTCGCCTGGGCGCCGCGGGCACCGGCAGGCTTCACATCGGGGTGGATATCCTCGAACAGGCCGCGGTGATGGCCGGCCGCAAGAGCGGCGCGCCGGTCGCGGTGGCCAGCGCCGGACAGTTGCCGTTCCCGGATGACTGCCTGGGTACCATCGTCAGCGTCGACGTCATCTGCCATCGGCTGGTGGACCCGCACCGCGTCGTCGCGGAAGCACTGCGATGCCTGCAGCCGGGCGGCTCCCTGATCGTCAATGTGCCGGCGTATCAGTGGATGGCGTCGTTTCACGACCGCATGGTTCACAATGCGCGGCGTTTCGACCGTGCCGGCCTGCGATCCCTGTTGCTTGGCGCCGGTTTCAGCCGGGTTCGGACCACTTACTGGAACAGTCTGCTTTTCCCGATCATGGTGCTGCGGCGTAAACTGCTCGCCCCACGGGCCGATTCGAGCGACGTGGCGGAGTACTCCTGGATCGCCGAGCGGATCTTCGGCGCAATCATGGGGGTGGAGCGTGCCGGCCTGCGTCTGGGGTTGCGCTATCCTTTCGGCGGCTCATTGCTGGCGATTGCAACCAAGTGAGTGAAACCATGCGCCACTACGCCCTGTCCATCGTGGTTCCGGTCTATCGGGGCGCCGCATCGATCGGTGAACTGGTCGACGCGCTCGCCGCACTCGACATTGCCGGCGGCCATGAAGTGATCCTGGTCAACGACGGCAGTCCGGACAACAGCGCGGAGGTCTGTCGCCGCCTGGCATCCCGGACCGACCTGCCGGTCACCTTCCTCAACCTGTCGCGGAACTTTGGCGAACATAACGCCGTCATGGCGGGCCTGAGGCAGGTGCGCGGCGACTACGTCATCACGATGGATGACGACCTGCAGAATCCGATCACGGAAGTTGTCAAGCTCTTCGAGCATGCGCGTGCCGGCGCCTGGGATGTCGTCTATACCTACTATTCACAGAAGAAGCACGCTGCTTGGCGAAACCTCGGCAGCCGCTTCGCCAACAAGGTGGCCGACGTGCTGCTCGACAAGCCGCGTGGTCTCTACCTTTCCAGTTTCCGCTGCATGAGCGCCTTCGTCGCCCGCAGCGTCACCCGTTACGAAGGGCCGTTCCCCTACGTGGATGGCCTCATCCTCCAGACCACCCAGCACATCGACCGGATCCCGGTCGAACACGTCGCGCGAGCCAAGGGGCAGAGCAACTACACCCTGCGCCGGCTGATACGCCTCTGGATGAACCTGTTCGTCAATTTTTCGGCCATGCCGCTTCGAATCAGCGTGATCGCAGGTCTCATCAGCGGGTTTCTGGGGATCGTCGGATTCGCGGCAGTGCTGATTGAGGCGTTGCTGCGCGCGCCGCCTCCGGGGTGGGCGTCGCTGATGGCGGGAGTCTTCCTGCTGTCGGGGGTGCAGATGGTGATGCTGGGCATCATCGGCGAGTACCTCGGGCGCCTGTTCCTCACCGCCAACCGCAAGCCGCAATCGATCGTCCGGGAGATCGTCCCACCCGCTGCCGAACAAAGCGCCGCGATGCCGGCGCCGTCGGCACGGACTGCGACTTCGGCGACGTCGGCCGCATCGGCAAAGGTGCGCTGATGTCGCGGGTGGCGCTGTTCCTGCAGTATCCGATGTTGCCGTACTACCTCGCGCTGGCCGCCGCGATTGCCGGCGGGATCGGCGGGCAGCTGCTTCTGAAGGCGGGTTCGGTCGGGGCCGAAAGCACTGTCGCGCAATTCCAGCGCCTGCCGACGCTGGTGGGCCTCGGTTTCTACGGAATTTCCGCCGTGCTCTATGTCATCGCGCTTCGCCGCATCCCGGTGTCGCTCGCCTTTCCCAGCGTCTCCATCAGCTACGCAGTCATCGCGGTGCTCGGATACCTGCTCTGGTCTGAGCCGCTGGGCTGGCCGCAGGCAGCCGGCATTGCCATGATCTGCACCGGCGTGCTGCTCCTGTACCGGGGCTAGGAGCCTGCGCGGCAGAAGGAGAGGGGCGCGTTGGGCTTGCAAGGGGGTGCAGGCAAGGCGCCGGTTCCGGTCGATAGCAGAGCTATCGACCGGGTTCGGCAACGCCGCATGCGCCCCCTTGCGGGCCCAACCCGAAGGGCCGGGCCGATACGAGGGGCCATCCGTCGTTGCCGACTCGTTGTGTGGGGTCAACCACATCGCCTCATCGGCGCCTCGTCTGGCCTCTCGTCTCGACCCGGCGCGCCCCCCCTCCTTCTGCCGCGCAGGCTCCTAGGAGCCGGTCGGCGCTAGCGCCGCTGCAGCGCGAGGCAGACCGCTGTCGCCTGCTCGTCGGTCATCTGCGGAAACATCGGCAGGCTCAGCACCGTGGCGGCCGCCTGCTCCGAGCGCGTCAGCCCGGCCGGCCCGGTGGCAAGCCGGTCCCGGTAGGCGGGCTGGCGGTGAACCGGCAGAGGGTAGTGGATGTTGGTGCCGATGCCTGCCTGGCGCAGGTGCTGCTGCAACTGCTCGCGGTCCTCGGCACGGATCACATACTGATGGAAGACGTGGCTGGCGCCGGGGCGACGCGCCGGCAGCGTCAGGCCCTGGTTGCGGCAGCCGGCCAGTTGCTCGTCGTAGATCGTTGCAATCGCCTGACGGCGACGGTTGTCCTCGTCCAGCAGGCCCAGGCGGACCCGCAGTATCGCGGCCTGCATCTCGTCGAGGCGGCTGTTGACGCCGACGAAATCGCTGACGTAGCGCTCTCGCCATCCATAATGCCGCAGCGCCGCCAGTTGCGCGGCGAGATCGGCGCGGGCGGTCGTGACGATGCCGCCGTCGCCGAGTGCGCCGAGATTCTTGGTCGGGTAGAGGCTGTATGCGGCGATGTCGCCGAAACTTCCCAGTCGCCGCCCGTCCAGCAGGGCGCCATGGGCCTGGGAACAATCCTCAATCACCGCGATGTCGTGCCGCTTCGCAACCGCCGCTATCGCCCCCATGTCCGCCGCCTGGCCGTAGAGGTGCACCGGGATCACCGCGCGGATCGGCGAGTCCGTGGGGCGGGCCGTCACGGCGCGCTCGAACTCCACGGGATCCATGGTGAAGAAGTCAGGCTCGATGTCCACCAGCACCGGCGATGCACCCACCATCTCGATCGCCGCAACGGTTGCCACCGCCGTGTGGGAAACCGTGGCCACCGCGTCGGATGGCCCGATTCCCAGTGCGCGCAGTGCCAGGGCCAACGCATCGGTGCCGTTGGCGACCCCGACCGCGTGCGGCACGCCGATGATTGGTGCGAATTCTGTCTCGATGGCCGCGACTTCCTTGCCGAGGATGTACCATCCGCTGTCTAGCACCCGGGCCACCGCCTGGTCGATCTCGTACTTGTGGGCGCGGTAGGCCGCACCTGGATCGGATTGTGGTACGCGCACTGCAGGGGTGGCGTTCATTGCGGCAGGTCCGGCGCACAGTATCGCGCCAGGTTCGGCTTGAACCAGTCCAGGGTGCGCTTGAGGCCTTCGGGCATGTCGATCTGCGGTCTCCAACCGGTTGCCGCGCGAAAGGCGGAATCGTCGGCATGATAGTCGCCGATGTCGATCTTTTTGCGGTCCACCGGAAAGGGCTTGATCACCGATTCGCCGCCCTGGTTGGCGGCGATCAGGGTCTGCGCCAGCGTTGTCAGGCTGATTGGCGGAAAGCCGCCGATGTTGAATGCCCGGCCTTCGGTCGCCGGCGTCACCGCCGCGATGAACGCATCGACGGCGTCGTCGACATAGGTGAAGTCGCGCAACTGCTCGCCGCCCCAGACCTCGAAGGGCTTGCCTTCCAGCGCGAGGCGGATCCAGATCCCGAGGAAGGTCTGGCGGGCGTCCTTGATCCGCATGCGCGGGCCGTAGGTATTGGTCAGCCGCAGGCTGCACGATTTCAGGCCGTAGACCCGGTGGTAGAGCAGGTGGTAGAACTCGCCCGCCAGCTTGTTGATGCCGTTCACGTCGGGGGGCACCAGGGGATGTTTCTCATCTACCGGCAGATAGCCCGGCGCGCCATAGATCTGGCGGGTGCTGGCGAAGACGATCCGGGTATCGGGTGCCACTTTCCGGCAGGCCTCGAGCAGGTGCAACTGGGCTTCGGTATTGATCGCCAGGTCGGTCAGCGGATCGGTCATCGAGTCGAGATGGCTGGTCTGGCCGACCAGGTTGAAGATGACGTCGCGATCACGGACGAGGTGGGGCAGTACGTGCCGGTCCCGGAGGTCGGACAG
>Ga0136633_1002616_pt1 | contig 12275 bp, 10 predicted proteins | sample AntDrymeUQ832206_2_FD_105494 | JGI IMG/M metagenome (GOLD analysis project Ga0136633, IMG submission 105494) | Polar desert sand microbial communities from Dry Valleys, Antarctica - metaG UQ83 (22.06) | ecosystem: Environmental > Terrestrial > Soil > Desert | place: Antarctica: Dry Valley... | reverse complement strand
GCGGCCGCGAGATCGACGCCGACCTGGCGCGCCGAGGCCTGGCCAAGCTGTCGGTCGACGGCCTGCGGATCACCGACGCGCCGACGCTGGACGCGGTCGTGGCCGTTCTTGCCGGCACGATCAACACACGGCTGGTGGCGCACCTGGTCGGGCTCGGCATCGGAGCCGTCGGCCTGACCGGAGTCGATGCGGCGCTGGCGCGCTCCGGGCGAGCCGAGGCCCATTTGACGTCGGCCGGCGCGCGTGTCGACCTGGGCCTGGTCGGCGAGCCGGAGGCCGATGCGAACCTGGGCGTTGTCTCGCACCTGCTGGCAGGCGGTTACGTTCCGGTCATTGCCAGCCTCGGCCTCGACAGCCGGGCTGCGGTCCTCAACGTCAACGCCGACACGCTGGCCGCGCATGTGGCTGGCGGCCTCGGCGCCGGTGAACTGCTGCTGCTCGGCGCCACCGCCGGTGTCCTGGACGGCAACGGGCGGACCCTCGAGGCGCTCGGCGTCACCGACGCGGAGGCGCTCATGCAGGATGGCACGGCCTCGGCCGGCATGGTCGCCAAGCTGCGCGCCGCCACATCGGCCCGCGCCCGCGGCGTGGCCGTCGTGTCGATCGTCGATGGCCGCTCCGCCGAGTCGATCCTGGCGCGGCGCGGCACCAGCCTCTCGTAGCAGCGTGTCCCCGAATTCTCCCGCGTGTGCAGTGAAGGAGTCACCGATGTCCAGCGCCACCGAGTCCCCCACCACCGTCGACGCCGTCGAGGCCGCGCACGTCCTGCAGACGTACAAGCGCCAGCCGGTGGTGTTCGTGCGCGGCGAGGGCGTGTGGCTGGTGGCCGACGACGGGCGACGCTACCTGGACATGCTGTCGGGGATCGGCGTCAACGTGCTCGGGCATGCCCACCCGGCGCTGGTGGCGGCCGTGCGTGAGCAGGTCGGCGAACTCGTCCACACGTCCAACCTGTTCTTCCACCCGTACCAGGGACCGCTCGCGGCGCGACTGACGCGCGCCTCCGGACTGGACCGCGCCTTCTTCTGCAACAGCGGCGCCGAGGCGGTGGAAGGGTGCCTGAAATTCGCGCGCCGGTTCTGGTACACCGCCGGCACCCCGCGCCCGCAGTTCATCGCCTTCGAGCGTGGCTTCTCGGGCCGCACGATGGGCGCGTTGTCGACGACGTGGGACGAGCACTACCGGATGCCGTTTGGCCCGCTGGTCCCGGACGTGCGCTTTGTCTCCAACGACGACCCCGACGATCTGCTCTCGGCGGTGAGCGAGCGGACGGCAGCGATCATCGGCGAGCCGATCCAGGGCGAAGGTGGCGTGCGGCCGCTGCCGGGCCGCATCGTGGACGCGATCAACAAGGCGTGCGCGGCGACCGGTGCCTTGTACATCGCCGACGAGGTGCAGTCGGGTCTTGGCCGTACCGGTCACCTGTTTCATTCGGCCGAACTCGGGCTGTGCCCGGATCTCATCGCGGTGGGCAAGGCGCTCGGCGGTGGGGTGCCCATCGGCGCGGTCCTGGTGTCAGCGCGGGTCGCGGCGGCCATCAGCGCCGGCGATCACGGCACCACCTATGGTGGCAATCCCCTTGCCTGCCGGGCGGCGCTGGCAGTGCTGGACACGCTGGACAACGGCCTGCTCGATCACGTACGGCAGGTGGGACCGGTGCTTGCCGAAGGCTTGCGGGCGCTCGCTGGGAAGCACCCGATGGTGGTGGAGGTGCGCGGCGCCGGCCTGATGCAGGGGCTCGTGCTCGACCGTGACGCCGCGGCGGTGGTGCCGGCCGCGCTCGAGCGCGGACTCATCGTCAACCGCACGGCGGAGCGCGTGGTCCGACTGCTGCCGCCCTACGTCATCAGCGCGGCCGAGATCGCCGAGGCGCTGTCGCGCCTCGACGCCGCCCTGGCGGCGGTGCAAGGCGCATGACCACCTCACCGATCCTCGCCGCGGTCGACGTGCCCCAGGCCAGACAGCTTCCCGAGGGTTACGCGATCCAGCGTGGTCGCCCCGAGCAGGCCGAGGCCATGCACGCCCTGATCATGGCAAGCTTGGACGAGGGCCACCTGTTGCCGCGGACCATCGATGACCTGCGCCGACATGCGGAGCGCTTCCTCGTCATCGTCGCCGGTGACGCGCTGGTCGGCTGCGCCGAACTGGCGCCGCTCAGCGGCACGGTGGCCGAAGTCCGCTCACTGGTCATCGACCCGGCGCACCGCGGCAAGCGACTCGGGCCGGCGTTGATTGCATCGCTCGGTGCGACGGCACGACGCGAGCAGTTCGGCACGCTGTGCGCCTTCACCCACGAGGCGACGCATTTCGTCCGCCTCGGTTTCACCATCATCCCGCACACGTGGCTGCCCGAGAAGATCGCCACCGATTGCGTCGGGTGCCCCAAGTTCCGCACCTGCGGCCAGTACGCCGTGGCGCTGCCCCTGCGGGGCACGCAAATCGGCAGCATGGCCGCCGTCCGTCACAGCCGTCGCGCCGCGCAGCCGCGCAGCGCCGACTCGTCGGTTCTCGTCCTGCATCGATGATCACGACTATCGAAGGTGGTATCACCGCCCCGGCCGGCTTCACGGCTGCCGGCGTGCACTGCGGCATCAAGGCCAATCCCGAGAAGCTGGATCTGGCGCTGGTGGTGTCGGACCGTGTGGCGACGGCAGCCGCCGTCTTCACCACCAACCTCGCCGTGGCGCCGCCGATCATCGTCTCGCGCGACCACCTGCAGGCCAGCGGCGGTCACGCCCGGGCGGTCGTGGTCAACTCGGGCTGCGCCAACGCCTGCACCGGCGAACAGGGCCGGCAGGTGGCGCACCTGATGGCAGCCGAGACGGCGCGCGCGGTCGATTGCGATCTCGAGGAAGTGATCGTCATGTCGACAGGCGTCATCGGCGTGCAACTGGATCCGCACACGGTGACCCAGGGCATCATCGCCGCGGCCGAGGTCCTGGCCGTGGACGGCCACATGCGCTGCGCGCGGGCGATCATGACCACCGACCCGTTCCCCAAGGAACGCGCCGTGCAGGTCAGCACCCCGCGGGGCACGTTCCACATTGGTGGCATCTGCAAGGGCTCCGGGATGATCGAGCCGCGCATGGCCACCATGCTGGCGGTGCTGACCTGCGATGCCGCCGTGCCGCCGGCGCTGCTGCAGCGGGCGCTGTCGGAAGTGACCGAGCACACGTTCAATGCCATCACCGTCGACGGCGAGTGCTCCACCAACGACTGCGTGGCGCTGCTGGCCAACGGGGCGAGCGGGGTGACCATCGGCGAGGCGGATCTGCCCCTCCTCTCTGATGCGCTGTACGACGTCTGCCGCCACCTGGCCACCGAGATCGTGCGCGGCGGTGAAGGCGCCACCAAGCTGGTGACCGTTCAGGTCACCGGCGGCCGCAGCTACGACGAAGCCAAGCAGGCGGCGCGGGCCATCGCCAACTCCCTGCTGGTGAAGACGGCCATCCATGGCGGCGACCCGAACTGGGGTCGGCTGGTGGCGGTGGCCGGGCGCGCCGGCGTCGGCTTCGACCTGCAGGGGGCCGCGGTCCGGATCGGCGACATCGTCCTGTTCGAAGGCGGGCGTCCCTTCGACGAACGTGCCCCGCAAGCCGCCGAGTATCTGCGCGGCAAGGACATCGCCGTCAGCGTCGACCTGGGCACCGGCGGGCAACACGAGGCCACGATGTGGACCTGCGACCTGAGCGAGGAATACGTCCAGATCAACGCCGAGTACCGGACGTAGGCTTGCCGCCTGCGTCGTCGGTCGTGGGCCCTGGCGATGGACCTGGGCCTTGCACGTCGTCATTTCGAATGCCGAATTCCGAATTCTTCTCATGCCCACACGAGTCACGCGCACGACGCCGAAGCCGACCGCCGCACGTTCACTCCGCACGCAGCACTTCGTCTCGCTGCTGGATCTCTCGCCGGCCGAACTGACCGAGATCCTGCAGGCGGCGATGGCGCTGAAGAAGGAGCGGGCGCGCGGACTCCGCAATTACGGCGCGACCTCGCTGGCCGGCCAGCACGTGGCGCTGCTGTTCGAGAAGCCGTCGCTGCGCACCCGCTGCACCTTCGAGATCGCGGTGCGCGAGCTCGGGGGCGACGTCATTGCGCCACCACAGGACGTGGCGATGGGCGAACGCGAGCCGATTGCCGATGTCGCGCGCAATCTCGAGCGCTGGGTGTCGGGCGTGGTGATCAGGACGTTCGCCCAGGACCGTCTCGTCGAGTTTGCCACCGCCGCGCCGCGCCTGCACGTGGTCAACGCCCTGACCGACGAGGAGCACCCCTGCCAGGCGCTGGCCGACCTTCTGACGATGTACGAGCAGTTCGGTGAGCTGAAGGGGCAGACGATGGCGTTTGTGGGCGACGGCAACAACGTCGCGACGTCATTGGCCCAGGGTGCGCTGATGCTCGGCATGCACGTGCGCCTGGCCACCCCGGTCGGCTACGACTTTGCTCCAGACATCGAGGCGCAGTTGCGGGGCGTGGCCTGCCACGGCGCGACCCTCGAGGTGTTTCGGGACGCGCGCGCCGCGGTGGACGGGGTGGCGGCGGTCTACACCGACGCGTGGACGTCGATGGGCCAGGAAGCCGAGGCGCAGCAACGCCGCAAGGTCTTCGCGCCCTTCCAGGTGAACGAGGCGCTGATGCAGGCGGCTGGCGATGCGGTGTTCATGCATTGCCTCCCCGCCCACCGCGGCGAGGAGGCCACCGACGAGGTGATGGACGGACCGGCGTCGATCATCTTCGACCAGGCCGAGAACCGGCTGCACGCACAAAAGGCCTTGCTGATGCTGCTCATGGGCAGGACACAATAGCGGCATGCTGCGTGGCATCCAGGTCGGCGTCCTCACGAAACTGCAGCCCGTCAGCATCCACGGGCAGATCTCCTACGACGTCCACTACGTCAAGGCCGACGACGAAGACCTGATTCCGCAGGTGGCACGGGTCGGAGGCGAGGACGTGGCCGCCGGTCTGCACCCGGGGGATCGGGTCAAGCTGCACGTCCTGCTCAACCAGGTCACCCGCGTCGAGCGCGACTAGCCGCCAGGATCGTCCCGGCGAGCGAGTCGTGTCTGGAGGCACTGTGCCGCGGGCCGGGCCTCGGGCTTTCATCGGCTGGTCACAGGAGGCCCGCCGCCATCGCCACCGCCATGATCAGGAGCAGCACGGCGATCACGTGGCGCATCCGGTCCATTGTCAGTCGCTCGAGATACCGCCGCCCGATGAGCGTCCCGGCGGACGCGGCCAGCACCGCCACGGTCAGCAGGGCGATGTCGAGCGAGGCACGCTCTTGTACCAGCTGTCGCGCGTACACGCCCACGCGCGACACGTCGATCAGGCAGGCGATCGCCGCGCCGGTGCCCACAAACGCATCGCGCTCGAGCCCGGCCCGTGCCAGGAACGCCGATCGCAATGCGCCCTGCATGCCGGAGATGCCGCCAGCCAGGCCGCTGAGGACCCCGCCGAGTGGCATGTACGCGGCCGGCACCGCCAGCGCCCTCCAGTCCGGGACCCACTCACATAGCACGAAGACCAGCAGCAGCACGCCGATCAACGCCTTGGCCGCGGTCACCTGGAGCACCCGGTCGCCAAGCGCCCACGTGAGCAGGGGTGGCTGCGCGGCCAGTTGCATGAGCCACCACGCGCCGAGCAGTGATGCCAGCAGCGCCGGGATCCCGAAGGCCCAGACGACGGGCCAGTGGGCACGGCGTCCCATCAGCCCGAACTTGAGCAGGCTGTTGAGCAGATGCACGACGCCGGTGGCCGCAACCGCGCGCTCGACCGGCATGAAGAGGGCAAAGACGGGCATCAACAGCGTCCCGAGGCCGAAACCCGTGACAAAGGTCAAGGCCGACGCGGCACCGGCAACCAGCGCCACCACCAGCATCACCATGCGCACCGCCACGTGAGCGGCGTGACTGGCGCACGCGCCTGCCGCTCCGCTCTGCCAGCCCTGACGGCGAGCGTGGATGGTCCGATGCCGCTCATGGCGCGAGCGACGCGATGAGCCGCACCCCGGCACTCGCCAGAGCCGCCCGCACGCGTGTGGCGATCGCCAGGGCCGCTGGCGAGTCGCCATGGATGCACAAGCTCTCGAGCGGAAGTGCGACGGCGCTCCCGGTTCTGGTGCGCACCGTGCCGGTAGCGGCCCACGCCAGGGCTCGGGCACAGGCGGCGTCGGGGTCGTCCAGCACGGCGCCCGGAACCTCTCTCGGCGTCAAGGCCCCGTCGTCCTCATACGCGCGGTCGAGGAATCCTTCAGCCACCACCCGCAGGCACGCCGCGGCGCCAGCGGCGGCCAGCGCCGAACCGCCAGGCGCGTACAGCGCGAGCGACGCATCGGCGAGCACCACGGCATCGGCGATGGCGTCGGCGGTCGCGCGGTCCCGGAACGCCAGCGTGTACAGGGCGCCGTGTGGTTTGACGTGGCGTACGGCGACGCCTTCGGCCATGGCGTTGGCCGAGAGCGCATGGATCTGTCGGGCCACGGTGTCGGTGACCTCGGCAGGGCGCATCGCCATGACCCGGCGGCCAAAGCCGGCTCGATCGGGAAACGCCGGGTGTGCGCCGACCTGAACCCCAAGCGCGGCGGCCTCGGCCGAGACCAGCCGCATGCTGCGGTCGTCGCCCGCGTGTGTACCGCAAGCGATGTTGGCCGAGGTCACGAGGCGCAGCAGCGCCCTTGCCGCTTCGGGAGGCGGGCCGTCGTGTTCACCGAGATCGGCGTTGAGGTCGAGGCGGGGCGTCACCGCGTCGCCCCGCGGTCGGCGAGGGCGAGGGAGAACGGGCAGAGGCCACGCACGATTGCGCAGCCCCTGCTGCCGACGATCTGGCTCCCCAGCACTGTGGCATCGTGCCACAAACAGACCGCCGACGCTTTACCTTTGAGCAACCGGCGTGCCACTCCAAAGATGGGCGTAAATCTGGCAAATTCCCGACAATGGCTCGTCACACGCGCCAGTGAGCGATGACGATTGTGACGGCCCGATCACGGTATTGGTGGGCTATAGTCCCGCCCATGCGTTTCACGCGCCTCCCTCGCTGGGCCCTGATCACCTGCGTCGCCCTGCTTGTCGGGGCACGACCCCACGCACAGCCCGTCCCCGCCGTGCGCGAGGCGCAGGATGCCGACTTTGCGCGCAGCGTCAAGGAATGGACGACCGCCCCGGAGTTCCTCAGTCCACTGGTCGACCAGCTGCCCGTGGTGCGGGGCATCCCGACGCCGAAGGACGTGCTCGGCTACCACATCGGCGCACCGAAGCGGCTGACCAAGACGGACGCGGCCCTTGCGTACTACCGGGCGCTGGAGAAGGCGTCGCCACGCATTCGTGTGACCACGATTGGCACGACCGACGAGGGCCGCGACGTGACGGTGGTCTACATCGCCAGCGAGGCGACGCTTCGCAACCTGGCCGCGCACACGGCCAACCTCGGACGCCTGGCGGACCCGCGGGGGCTCTCGGAGGCAGAGGCCAGTCGGCTGATCGCGGTGACGCCTCCCATCTATCACCTGATGGCGGGGCTGCACAGCGGCGAGACCGGCCCGCCCGAGATGTTGATGGAGCTGGCGTACCGCCTGGTGGCGAGCGACACGCCACTGATCCGCCAGATACGGGACCGCATCATCGTCAGCTTCACGCCGGCCAGTGACCCCGACGGCCGCGACCGCTACATCGACTGGTATCGCCAGCACATGGCCGACATCACCGAGGAGAAGGACCGCATCACCGGCCCGCCGTACTGGGGCAAGTACATCTTTCACGACAACAATCGCGACATCAACTACTCGCAGGTGACGATGCGCGCGCATCTGGACTGGTACCTCGCGACGCATCCGCCAGTGATGCACGACCTGCACGAATCGGTGCCGTTCCTCTACACCTTCTCCGGGCAGGCGCCACAGAATCCCAACCTCGATCCCATCATCTACGGTGAGCTGCCGACGTTTGCCAACTTCGAGATGATGCAACTGACCAAGTACGGCATGCCCGGCGTCTGGACGCATGGCTTCGTGGACATGTGGTCGCCTGGCTACCTGGCCTTCATGTCGTCCAACCACAACGGCCTGGTTCGGATGTACGAGACCTTCGGCAACGGGGGCGCGACGACGATGAAGCGACGTGTGGCGCCGCCCGAGGGCGCCGGCCAGACCAGTCGTGAATGGTATCGACCCTTGCCGCCCTACAAGGAGGTGCTGTGGTCGATGCGCAACAACACCAACTACATGCAGACCGCGGTGCTCTCGGCGCTGCAGTACGCCGCCTCGTTTCCCGATGTCCTGGTCGAGAATTTCTACCGCAAGAGCAGGAACAGCATCGAGGCCGGCAAGAAGGACGCGCCGCACGCGTACGTCGTGCCCGCCGGGCAGAAGGACCTGACCCGCGTCGATCTCCTGGTGTCGCTGCTCCAGCGCCAGGGCATCGAGGTCACCAGGGCCACCGACGACGTGACGCTCTCAGATGGCACCTACCCCGCCGGCTCGTATCTGATCAAGCGTGACCAGCCCTACGGGCGTCTGGTCAAGACGCTGCTCGAGAAGCAGTCCTATCCTGACCCCGCCCTCCGCACGTACGACGACACCGGATGGACGATGGGGCTGATGCTGCAGGTGGAGGTCAAGCCGACCGCTGACAAGGCCGTGCTCGACGTCTCCGTCACGCCCGTCACGGACCTGACGCGCACCGGTCGGCTCGCTGGAGCCACATCGCCGGCCACCTGGGTCATCGCCCACCACGGCTCGAACGACATGGTGCGACTCCGCCTCGCTCTCGGGGCCGATGCCGATGTCCGCGCCGCGCGCGCCGCCTTCACGGTCGGCGACGTGACCTACGCTGCCGGCTCCTTCCTGGTGCCAGCCACGGCCGGGACGACGTTGTCCGACGCCGTTGCGCGCCTCGGACTCGAGGCCACCGGTCTGGCGGCAGCACCCGAGGTGGCGACCGTGCCAGTGGACCTGCCGCGCCTGGCCATGTTCACCACCTGGGGTCGGACGCAGGAGGTGGGATGGGTCCGGCATGCCTTCGACACGTTCGGCATTCCTTACGAACTGGTGTACAAGGAGCGGGTTCGGCAGGGATCGTTGCGGACCGCGTTCGACGTCATCCTGATTCCCAGCCAGGCCACCACCGGCAAGTCGCTGGTCTACGACGTCGATCGCAAGGCGGGTCCCCTCGCCTATCGCAAAGACCCGGCGTTCCCCACCCTGGGCACCTATGGCGAGACCGACGACGTGACCGGTGGCATGGGGCTGGAAGGTGTGCTGGAGCTGCAGAAGTTCGTCAACGAGGGCGGGGTCCTCATCACGCTCGGCGCCTCCTCGTACATGCCTGCCGAGTTCGGCCTGCAGCGGGAAGTGACGGCCGCGCGCCCGACCGGCGCCTTCTACGCACCCGGTCCGATCGTGCAGGCCGAGATCCTGCGACCCGAGCACCCGATTTTCTTCGGATACGCGACCACGACCGTGCCGGTGCGCTATGCCAACGGACCGCTCTTCCAGGTGCCGCTGGAAGACGTGGCCGAGCAGGTGTTGATGCGCTTCACGGGCGGTGAGGAGGGGGTGCTCAGCGGCCTCATGCGCGGCGCCACCGAGACGCGGCGGCGGCCGGCCATCGTCGACACGCCGGTCGGCAAAGGTCGGGTGGTCGCGTTTGCCACCAACCCGTGCTACCGATGGCAGAACCACGGCGAGTTCGGGATGCTGTTCAACGCCGCAGTGCTCTTCTGGAATGACCGTCCGGTCGACAGGCCGGCGCCACCACCAGCGGCGGAGGCAGCCACGGTCAGATGAGGCGCCAGCGGTTGTAGTTGCCTGCGGGACGGATCGGCGCGTCTAATCAGGGTATGTCGAACAAAAGCGTTGCCGAGATTCACCTGAACGCCACCAAACATGGCCTGGGAGCCGAGACCAGGCAGTCATCGATTGACCTGTTGAACGCCAGGCTTGCCGATGCCATCGACCTCGAACTGCAGGCCAAGCAGGCCCACTGGAACGTCAAGGGACCGAACTTCATAGGGCTGCACGAACTCTTCGACCAGGTCGCGGCCTCGGCCGCCAAGTACAAGGACGACATCGCGGAGCGGGCCGTGATGCTCGGCGGAGTCGCCGTCGGCACCGCCCAGGCCGTCGTCGAGCGGACCACGCTGCCGCCGTACCCGGTCGAGGCGCAGGACTGGAAGAGCCACGTCGACTGCGTGTCGTCGGCGCTGGCCAAGTTCGGCACCGCCTTGCGTCAGGGCATCGAGGACGCCGATGAGCTCGACGATGCGGTGACCTCCGACCTGTTGACCGGGATTGCTCACGAGGTCGACAAGTACATGTGGTTTGTCGAGGCTCACCGGGGCTAGGGCGTCGTGAGGGGGCCGCCCGGTGCCGGGCACCCCCTCCCGCTCACGGTTGTGAGGTGAACGCGCGTTTCTGACCGGTGCGATGGTTGACGACCTCGAAGGCGCCATCGTTGGCGACGTGCACGCTGACCATGTGACCGGCGTCGGGCGCTTCCTCGAGATTGGCGGTCAGGTCAGGTGCGGTGTTATCCCCGACCCCTGTTGCCACGTTGCGGTGCAGCTGATAGAGCGCCTGCAGTGACGGCAGCGCCTGCAGAGCCTTGACCGTCGCGGGCGACCCGCCCTTTTTCGGGCCGTTGTTCATGACCGCGACCGTGGGCGACAGTGCCTGCAGCACGAGCGGGTGACTGCTGGTGTCGGCACCATGGTGCGTGACCTGGTAGACCTCCACCTTGCCGAGACCGACGGTCGGGCACACCAGCTTGGCCTCGGTGTTCCAGGTCAGGTCGCCCGCGTCGAAGAAGTCGAAATTCCCGTAAGAGAGCACGAACCCGACGCTGCGCGCGTTGTCGGACGTGTCGTCGGCCTGGGCCGGCACGGTGTCGCACGCGGGATTGCGTGGGCCGTTGGAGCTGGCCGTCACCTTGCCGTGGCCGGCGATGACTTTCAACGCAATCGGGCCCGAGCCGGTTGCGGCCTTCAGCGTCAGGACATCGCCCGCGGCAAGCGTCCGGCGGGTGGGCACGGCGGCGGCGTAGGCCTCGTAGTTGGCGCCGTAATCCCGAGCATGCGGAGGCGCCATCACCCCGTGGTCATAGAAGGCGCCGACCGGCACCTTGGCGATCAGTGCCGGGATGCCGCCGACGTGGTCGGTGTGGTAGTGGGTGCTGATGAGGTGATCGATCCGGGTGATACCTGCGGCTGTCATGGCGGCCTGGATGCGGGTGAGGTCGCGGCCGTCGTTGCCCGGCCAGCCAGCATCGACCAGCACCGATTCGCGCGCCGGGGTGACGATCAGGGTCGCTGCGCCACCCTCCACGTCGACGTGGTAGATGTCCAAGCCCGGCTGGGCCGAGGCCACGGTGGCGGTGAGCACGATGCCGAGCATCGCGAGTGGAACACGCATGCGCTTCTCCTTGCCGCGCACGACCGCGCGCGACGGACGCGTTGACGAGCGGGCGTCAGGATTCGGCGTGAAGCCGACGCCAGGGTGTCTCGTGGTCCCAGTATCGGCTCTTGGCCATCGCCAGGGCCAGCATGCCGAGCGTGAAGATCGCGCAGGCGAACACGGCGGCGCCGAAGGACAGGGCCTTGTGGAGGGGCCGCGACGGCAACCCGTACGCAAGCTCGACGTGCACCCAGTAGATGAACAGCGACGTGCGTCCGAACAACTCCATCGGGCTCCACGCCCGCGGCACGGAGACGCGCGCCCACAGCCCGCCTGGCTGCAGCAGGAAGTACAGCAACCCGAAGACCGCGATGATCGCGCCGAGCCGCACGCCGAAGAAGGCGGGTGACGTCGTCCAGTAGTTGGAGCCGGGCAGCAGGGTGGGAACGAAGGACAGCAGGTACGAGCCACAGCCCAGCGCGGCCCCACCGCCGACGCACCAAGCATGGAATCGCCCTCGATACTGCGCGGCGGTGGACGCCAACCACTCCCCGTGCGCCAGCCCAGCCAGGACGAACGCGCCCCAGGGGAACAGCGTGAACGTGGTGCGCCCGGGGTGCGGCCGCAGGTACCACTCGAGCGGGTCGGGGACAAGCGCCGGCCACGACCACACGCGCAGCAAAGGCGAGAGGATCAGCACGCCGAGCGTCGCGGCGATGGCGGTTGCGACGCGCACACGCGGGGTGCGACCACGCCCCCAGAGCCAGGCCGCGGCCACCAGTGACAACCCCATGACGTTGAGGATGTCGACCTTCAGGATGCCGTAGAAGCTCGCACCGGCGCTGAACACATAGGCCTGCAGACGGAACAGGATGGCGAGTCCGAAGAT
>Ga0136633_1002615_pt1 | contig 12280 bp, 13 predicted proteins | sample AntDrymeUQ832206_2_FD_105494 | JGI IMG/M metagenome (GOLD analysis project Ga0136633, IMG submission 105494) | Polar desert sand microbial communities from Dry Valleys, Antarctica - metaG UQ83 (22.06) | ecosystem: Environmental > Terrestrial > Soil > Desert | place: Antarctica: Dry Valley... | reverse complement strand
GCCGCCCACCGCTACCGGCGCCCCGTCCTGGTGGCCAGCACCTCAGAGGTGTACGGCAAGAACAACGCCGGGCCGCTGCACGAGACGATGGACCGGGTGCTTGGGCCCACCAGCATCGAGCGGTGGTCGTACTCTACCGCCAAGGCGGTCGACGAGATCCTCGCCTTCCTCTACCACCGAGAGCGCGGCCTGCCGGCGGTGGTGGCCCGCTTCTTCAACACGGTGGGGCCCCGCCAGAGCCCGGCGTACGGCATGGTCATCCCCCGCCTGGTCCGCCAGGCCCTTGCCGACGAGCCGATGACCGTCTTCGGCGACGGCCAGCAGTCGCGCACCTTCTGCCACGTGAGCGACTCGGTGCGGGCTATCGAGGCGCTGCTCGACGATCCCGCCGCTGTGGGCGAGCCGTTCAACGTGGGGGGCAACCGGGAGATCACGATGCTGCAGTTGGCCGAGCTCATCCGCGAGCGGACGGGCTCGGGCTCGGAGATCCAGTTGATCCCCTACGAGCAGGCGTTCCCCCAGGGGGGCTTCGAGGACATGCGGCGGCGGGTTCCCGACACCACCAAGCTCCGCGACCTCACCGGCTGGCAGCCCAGCCGAAGCCTCGACGACATCCTCAACGACGTGATCGCCGAGAGCGCGACCGAGCAGATGAGCACCCGCCTGCTCGGGCAATAACCGTGTCAGGCGCCGTGTGGCTGGCCAGCGCTGGCGGATCGTGCGCCATCGTGGCGGCCAGCACCCCGATCGTCCGGCGCCTCGCCGTGGCCAAGGGCGTGGTCGACCACCCCGGCGGCCACAAGAGCCACATCGCGCCCGTTCCCTACCTGGGCGGCTTCGCCATCATGGCCGGCGCCGTCCTGGCCCAGTTTGTCGTCGCGGGCGCTGGCGGTGTCCCCCTCCGCACCGGCCTTATCCTCCTGGCCGCCGTGGTGCTGGGCATGGTCGGCGCCGTCGACGATCGCCGCAACCTCCACCCGATCCCCCGCCTGGCCGCGCAGGTGGCGGCGGCCGTCGTGGCCGTGGCGGTGGGCGTGCAGGTGAACATCACGGGCAACATGGTCGTCGATGGCGTGGCGACCGTCCTGTGGATCGTGGCCATGACCAACGCCGTGAACTTCCTCGACAACATGGACGGCCTGGCCTCCTCCATCGCCGCGGCTTCGGCGGCTTCGGCGTTCGTGCTGGCCTCAGCCGCCCGGCAGAGCGTGGTGGCCACGGCGGCCAGCGCTGTGGTCGGCGCCTGCTTCGGGTTCCTCCTTTACAACCGACGCCCCGCCAGCATCTACATGGGCGACGCCGGCAGCCTCTTCCTGGGCTATCTCCTGGCCATCGTGGTGCTCCAAGTCGACCCCGCCCAGACCCAGCCCCGCAGCTTGGTGGTGCCAGCCCTACTCCTCGGTATCCCCGTGCTCGACACCACCACAGTGATGCTCGCCCGCTGGCGCAACGGCCGGGCCCTGTACCTGGGCGGCCGCGACCACCTCTCCCACCGCCTCGTGGCTTTGGGTTGGTCGCCCACCGACGCGGTGCTCACCCTGGTCGGCTGCCAGGCGATCCTGGGCGGGATGGCTGTCCTGGTCGGCCGCGGCGTCATACCGGTGTGGACCGGCGTCACGGCCAGCGGCTGCGTCGTCGGCACCCTCCTGGTCCTGGGCCTCAACGCCGACGTCTACACCCGGCCCGAAGCCCGGTGACGACGCGTCCGTCGATGCCCGGCGACGCCCACGCCAGGTACCGATCGACCTACTTTCCCACCTCAACCTTCACGAGCGAGTTCACGCCGAGCACGACCTTCGGCCAGAGCTGGTCGCTCGGGATCGACGAGCGGGTGCCCTTCGATCCAAACGTTTCGTTTACGGCGCTCGACTGACAGTGAAAGCCCCCTTGCCCGAGCGCACGATCCTCGTCACTGGAAGCCAGGGCTTCATTGGCCGTCACGTTGTCGCTCACCTCCGGACGACGGGCGTCGATGTCCGTGAGGTTCCTCGCCGGCCGCCGGCCGGGGAACTGGCTGCCGTGGCCGAGGGCGCGACCGACGGCATTCACCTCGGCTGGTACGCCGGTCCGGGCGACTACCTGGTCAACGTCGACCGCAACCTGGAGAGCTTCGACGCCTCGGTCGAGCTGGTCCGGGCCCTCGCCGTTGCCGGGTGCAGCCACCTGGTGGTCGTCGGCTCGAGCGCCGAGTATGGCCCGGCGCCGGCGGCCGTGGCCGAGGATGCCCTCATCGCGCCCTGGTCGGTGTACGGCGCCCTCAAGGCCAGCCTGCACCTCGTGCTGCGCAGCTCGCTCCTCGTCCCGTCGATGACGTTGTCCTGGGCCCGGCCGTTCAACGTCGTGGGGCCTGGCGAGCACGAGGCCCGGCTCATCCCGTCGGTGGCCGCCGCCCTCATTGCCGGACGGCCCTTCGAGCTCTCCGCCGGCGAGCAGCTCCGCGACTTCATCGACGTGGACGACGCCGCCGCCGCCGTGGCCCAGCTCTGCCTGGCGCGGGCGTCGGGGACGTTCAACGTCTCCACCTGCGAGGCCACCGAGCTGCGGCGCTTCCTCCTCGGCCTGGCGAGCCGGCTCGGCGACCCGGCCACCCTCGTCTTCGGTCGACGGCCCTACGGCCCCAACGACCCCATGGTGGCGGTGGGCCGCAACGAGCGGCTCCTGTCCGCCACGCCGTGGCGGCGCTCGCACTCGATCGAGGACACGCTCGACCGGATCGCCGAGGTGTGGCGATGACGCCGACCTGCCCGGTATGCGGGGGACCCGGAGCGGAATCAGACGTCAAGCGAGACGACGTCCCCGTGCACCAAAACGTCCCGAAGCCGACGGCGGCCAAGGCCAGGGCAACCCGGCGTGGCGACCTGCAGCTTGCGCACTGCCCGCACTGCCAGTTCGTATGGAACGTCCGCTTCGACGAGGCGATCCCCCTCTACGGGGACGCCTACGAGAACGACCAGTCCCAGTCGCCCCGCTTCTCGGCGCACGTCGACACGCTCGTCGACCGGGTGGCCGAGCTGGTCGGGGACGGCCACGTCATCGAGGTCGGCTGCGGAAACGGCTACTTCCTCCGGCACCTCGTGGAGCGTACGGGAGGGACGGCAACGGGCTACGACATCAGCTACCGCGGCCCGGCCGAGGAGCTGGGCGGCCGGCTGCGCTTCGCCACCTCCTATTACGAGGGCGGCGAGACCGCCCAGGTGGTCGTGTGCCGGCACGTGGTCGAGCACCTGCCCCGTCCGATGGATGTGATCCGGGTCATGCGAGGCGCTATCGCCGACGGCGGCACGGCGGTAATCGAGACCCCGGCGGTGGAGTGGATCCTGGCCGGCGGGGTCTACCAGGACCTGTTCTACGAGCACTGCTCGTACTTCAGCGAGCCGTCGTTGACGACGGCGTGCCGCCTGGCCGAACTGGAGCCGGTGGTCGTGCGGCGGGTCTTCGGTGACCAGTACCTGTGGGTTGAGGCAACGCCGGCCGCGACGACGGACGCCGAACCGACACCGGGACCCAACATGGGCCCGCTGCTCGCGGCCTACGGGACGCTGGAGCACAAGCGGGTGGTGGCCATGCGGGCGCTCCTCTCGACCTGGCGGCAGGATGGGCCGGTGGCCGTCTGGGGCGCCGGGGCCAAGGGCGTTACCTTCGTCAACCTGCTGGACCCCGAGGTGACGATGGTCGACTGTGTCATCGACGTGAACCCCGCCAAGCAGGACCGGTTCATCCCTGGGACCGGCCACCCGATCGTGGCGCCGGATTCCCTCGTCGACCGCGGTGTCCGCACTGCCATCGTTATGAACGCCAACTACCTCGAGGAGTGTGCGTCCATCGTCGTCGCCGTGGCTCCGAGGGTCCGACTCACCGTGGAGAATCTATGAAGCTCACCATCGACACCGACCGCCAGGTGCTCACCGTCAGCAGCGACGACGGCGGTGACGACGAGTTGCCGCTCTACTCGCCGAAGGCGTTCTCTGCTCTGTCCCGACATTGGGTCCGGGTCGGCTGGGCCCTGAAGCAGCAGTACAGCTTCACCTGGCTCGGGCGCCCACTGATCCAGCTCCCGGAAGATGTCCTGCGCATGCAGGAAGTAATCCACGAGGTGGCACCCGACGTGCTCATCGAGACCGGCGTCGCCCACGGCGGATCGCTCGTTCTCTACGCCAGCCTGTTCGAAGCCAAGGGCAATGGGCGGGTCGTCGGCGTCGACGTGGAGATCCGCCCCCAGAACCGGGCCGCCATCGAGGCCCACGCCCTCGCCCACCGGATCACCCTGGTCGAAGGGGACAGCCTGGGTGCCGCTGCCCTGCAGGCGGTCCGGGCCGCAGTGGGACCGGACGACAAGGTGCTCGTCGTTCTCGACTCGAACCACACCCAAGCTCACGTGGCGGCCGAGCTCGAGGCGTACGCACCGCTGGTCTCCCCGGGCTCCTACATCGTGGCGACAGACGGGATCATGTTCGATCTCACAGACGTTCCTCGCGGGCAGGCGTCCTGGCGGGAGGACAACCCCCAGTCAGCGGCCTGGGAGTTCGCGGCGCGCCACCCGGAGTTCGAACTGGTGGAGCCGACGTTTCTCTTCAACGAGGGCAGCATCACCGAACGCGTCACGCACTGGCCCAGCGCCTTCCTCCGCCGCCGCTAGCAGTCAGATGCAATCCAACATCCGAGATCCGGGTCCTGGCCCCCATCGAACCCGGGACGCCTCGCACGGCGCTGAGCCGCCCGGCAGTACCGAAGCAATAAGGTGGCGATCATGAAGTGCGTCATCCTTGCAGGTGGACGCGGCACCCGCATCTCCGAGGAGTCGCACCTTCGCCCAAAGCCCATGATTGAGATTGGCGGTCGGCCGATTCTCTGGCACATCATGAAGGGCTACGCTTCGCATGACGTGAACGACTTCGTGATCTGCCTCGGTTATCGTGGCTACATGGTGAAGGAATTTTTTGCCAACTACTTCCTGCACAGTGCCGACGTCACGATGTACCTTGCGGAGAACCGACTGGAGTTCCACGACACAAGAAGTGAGCCCTGGACCGTTACTCTTGTCGATACTGGCGAGTCGACCATGACCGGCGGGCGGCTGCGTCGCGTACGTGAGTACCTCGGCGAGGAGGACTTCTGCATGACGTACGGGGACGGCCTCGCCAACGTCGATATCACGGCACAGCGACAGTTCCATCTTCACCACGGACTGCTCGCTACAATGACCGTGGTCCCGGCGCCGGCAAGGTTCGGCAGAGTCAGCCTCGAGGGTGACCGAGTGATGGCATTCGAAGAGAAGCCGAGCTCAGAGGCCAGTACCATCAACGGCGGGTTCTTCATTCTCTCGCCTGAGGTTCTTGATCGCGTGGAGGATGACGATGCGCATTGGGAGCGTGGCCCGCTGGAGAGCCTAGCTCGCGACAGCCAGCTCGCGGCTTGGCGCCATGATGGCTTTTGGCAGCCGATGGACACGCTCCGCGAGAAGGAGCTCCTTGAGGATCTTTGGCGGTCGGACTCTGCGCCGTGGCATACATGGCGCTAGAGCCCGAGTTCTGGCAGGGTCGGCATGTGCTGGTGACCGGTGACACGGGCTTCAAGGGCGCCTGGCTAGCGGTGTGGCTTCAGCGCCTGGGCGCGACTGTGCACGGATTATCGCTGAAAGCGGAGGCCGACTCGCTTTGGTCGTCGCTGGTGAAACCTGCTGCCACCACGGTGGTCGACATCCGCGATGCAATCGCCGTGCGCCATGCCGTCGCCCAGGTGCAGCCCGACATCGTATTCCATCTAGCGGCCCAGTCGCTTGTCCGGCGCGGCTACACCGAGCCATCTCTGACGTTTGAGACGAACGTGCAGGGAACCCTGAACCTCCTCGATGCCGTCGCCGCTTGCGGCTCGAGTCAGGCCGTAGTCATCGCGACAAGTGACAAGGTGTATAAGAACACCGAGGGGGGACGCTCCTTCATTGAATGCGATCCGCTCGGAGGGCACGACCCCTACTCCGCGTCAAAGGCAGCGGCAGAATTGGCGGTTCACAGCTGGCGGGCCGCCCGTCCGTTGGTGCCGGTTGCGACCGCCAGGGCCGGCAATGTGATCGGTGGCGGAGATGTGGCCGTGGATCGTTTGGTGCCCGATGCCATCCGATCCATCAAGGAGGGCCGGGTACTTCTGCTACGTCATCCGGAGGCGATCCGGCCGTGGCAGTTCGTACTTGAGCCTCTCCTCGGCTACCTACTGGTCGCCCAATTGCTCGCTCAGCGCCCTGGGGATGCACCGCCAGCGTTCAACTTTGGTCCAAGTAGCGAGGGAGCACCGGTGTCTGACGTGGTGGAAGCCCTTTTCGACGCCTGGGGCGAAGGTTCGTGGGCGCTGGACGGCGGATCCCATCCAGCCGAGGCCGGCACGCTTGCTGTCGACTCCTCCCTGGCGCTGAGCGTCCTCGGCTGGCACCCCATCCTTACCCTGGACGAAGTGTTGGGTCTCGCCGTGGACTGGTACCGTGCGCAAGTCGACGGTACCGATATGGCCGCTGTGACCTTGGATCAAATCGAATGGTTCGAGCACCGGGCGACCAGCGAGGATGACGGATGAGTCGGTGTCGTGGCTGCGACGCAGAACTGAAGGTTACATTCCTCGACCTCGGCCTCATGCCGCTTGCCAACTCCTACCTCCGGACAGCCGAAGAGACAGCCGGTGAGTGTCGGTTCCCTCTCCATGCCTTCGTTTGCGAGGGCTGCCTGCTAGTGCAGTTGGCGCACAACGTAGCGCCGGAGGACATTTTTACCGATTACGCCTATTTTTCCTCGTATTCCGAGAGCTGGGTGGCCCACGCTCGCGCTTTTGTCGAGGGGGCTATCGGTCGCTTCGGGCTCGACGGCTCGTCGCGGGTCGTCGAGGTGGCGAGCAACGATGGTTACCTCCTGCAGCACTTCCGCGACCGTGGAGTTCCGGTCCTGGGTATCGAGCCGGCTGTCAACGTGGCGAGTGTGGCCCGATCTGCGGGGATCCCGACGGAGATCTCGTTCTTCGGTACCACCACGGCAAGCCAGCTGGCAGCCGATGGGTTGGTCGCCGATATCCTCGTAGGGAACAACGTCACCGCACACGTACCAGATCTCCACGACTTCATCGAGGGCATGAGGATTCTCCTCGGGCCAGAGGGCGTCGTCTCCCTTGAGGTGCCGCATCTTCTGCGCCTGATCGAGCGCGTGCAATTCGACACGATCTATCACGAGCACTTCTCGTACCTGTCGCTTGTGGCGCTCGAACCGGTGGTGGTTGCCCACGGGTTGCGGGTGTTCGATGTCGAGGAGTTGCCAACACACGGCGGCAGCCTGCGGCTGTTCCTGTGCCATGCCGGATCTGATCGGTTGACAACTGAGGCCGTCGCCGCCCTGCGGCGGACCGAGAGGGCGGCTGGCCTGCACGATCTCGCCACCTATCTCGAGTTCGCCCCATTGGCCGAGCGGTGCCGGGATGGCTTGCGTTCGTTCCTCGCCCGGTGCCAGGCCCGGGGGGAAACGGTCGTAGCGTACGGTGCAGCAGCCAAAGGCGTCACATTCCTGAACTATGCTGAAGTCACGGCTGACGAAATTGCCTACGTCGTCGACCGTAGCCATGAAAAGCGGGGCCGACTGGTTCCAGGCGTGCACCTTCCGATTTGCGCTCCGTCGGAGATCCTCCGGACTCGGCCGGATGTTCTCCTCATCCTACCGTGGAACCTACGTGAGGAGATCATGACTCAGATGAGCGAAGTCCGCTCCTGGGGCGGTCGGTTCGCCACTGCGGTGCCAGAAATATGTGAGGTCTGGTGAACCTGCGCGAGTTGGGAATCGTTGGCGCCTACGCTGTCGAGCCCGAAAGGCAGATTGATGAACGAGGCTTCTTCAGCCGCACATTCTGCGCCGAGGAGTTTGCCGCCGCCGGCCTCGAGCCGTCGATCAGCCAGGCCAGTATTTCCTACAATCGAGTTGCTGGCACTCTGCGAGGACTGCACTATCAGGCTGATCCTCACGGAGAGGTGAAGCTTGTACGCTGCACCCGCGGTAGCGCCTTCGATGTGCTGGTGGACCTACGGCCCTCAAGCCCTACGTATCGCCGCTCGGCGACCAATGTCCTTGACGCCGACCACCACTTGGCCGTCTATGCACCGATCGGAGTGGCGCACGGCTTCCTCACACTCGCCGACGATACCGAGCTGCTCTACCACATGGCGGTTCCCCACCGGGCCGGCACCGATAGCGGAGTGCGATGGAACGATCCCGGGCTGGACCTCGCCTGGCCGTCGGTACCCGTCGTGATCTCGGATCGGGACCGAATCTACCCGGATTTCGCTTGGTAAGGGATCGTAAAGGAACTATCCGCGCGTCGGGGGTGACAGGCGTGTAGTTTGGTGGTGTGGACGTGGAGGTGAGCAAGGAGGACCTGTCGAGGTTCTTCGGGTTCATGTTCGGGCATCTGGATGAGAAGCAGCGACGCTTGCTTGCTGGGGCTGTGGCCCGGTTGATTGGCCGTGGTGGTCAGGCGGTGGTCGCGGCGGCAGCGGGGGTGTCTCGGAACACTGTGATCGATGGGGCGAAGGCGTTCGACGCCGATGAGGAGCCGACGGGCCGGGTGCGGGCGGAGGGTGGAGGGCGGCCTCGTCTGGAGGATCTTGACCCGACGTTGCTTGATGATCTGGATGACTTGGTGGAGCCGGATAGCCGTGGTGAGCCGATGTCGCCGTTGCGGTGGACGTTGAAGTCGACACGTCAGTTGGCTCGTGCGTTGGCGGACATGGGCCATCAGATCTCGCATCCGATGGTCGGGTTGTTGCTCCGGGAGCTGGGCTACAGCCTGCAGGCGACGGCGAAGACGGTTGAGGGTGCGCAGCACGAGGACCGGAACGCTCAGTTCGAGTACATCAATCGTGTCGCTGGAGAGCGGTTGGCGGCGGTGGAGCCAGTGGTGAGCGTCGACTGCAAAAAGAAGGAGCTGGTTGTCGGGCGGAAGGCGAACGCTGGGCGGGAGTGGCAGCCGAAGGGCGAGCCGGAGCGGGTCGACGTGCACGACTTCCCTGATCCGAGGGTCCCGAAGGCGATCCCTTACGGGGTGCTGGATGTGGGCGGGAACGAGGGATGGATGTCGGTGGGCGACGATCACGACACGCCGGCCTTCGCAGTGAACGCGGTCCGTCGGTGGTGGGAGACGATGGGCCGTGCCCGCTACCCCGACGCGACCAGACTGATGATCACCGCCGACGCCGGCGGTTCGAACGGGTACCGGAGCCGGGTCTGGAAGGCAGAGCTGGCGAAGCTTGCCGGTGAAACCGGCCTGGAGATCACCGTCTGCCATTACCCGCCGGGCACGTCGAAATGGAATAAAATTGAACATCGCATGTTCATTTTCGTCACCAAGAACTGGCGGGGTAGGCCTCTCACGTCGTACCAGGTGATCGTCGAGCTGGTCGCGGCGACCACGACGGCTACCGGTCTGCGGATCCTCGCCGAGTGGGACCAGGGTGACTACCCCACCGGGGCAAGGTCACCGACTCCGAGATGGAGGCGCTGCCACTGGCAAGACACGACTGGCATCCAGAATGGAACTACAATCTCATGCCCACCTGATCGGCCCATAACAATCAACTAGTTTTTATCCAGTCCCTAAGCATTCACCCAGCGGGTCGAGAAGCCAAAGGCCTCATCTTGGCAGAAGCGGCTGCTGTGGTCCGGCCGATGAAGAGCGTCCTGGCCGGCCACCCGTCTACGGCTAGGACGACGTGCTGCGCCTGGTGGCCATAGTGACCGAGCCACCGCCCGAGGGCGCCACTCGCTGGACGATGGAGGTTCACACAGCCGCCCCTCAAAGTCGCGTGAGTCACAATGACTAACCGCGTGAGAGCACACTAGTCTAGTCTAGGATCGCATCATCCCGAGGAGGACCAGCAGATGAGCGACGTGATCAACGCACAGAACCGAGCCAAGATGACTGATCCGCTGGTCACAATAGGCCTCCCCGTTTACAACGGTGGAAACCAGCTTCGCGAGGCGCTGGAATCATTGTGCGCTCAGGACCACCCGAATTTGGAGATCCTGATTTCCGACAACGCTTCAACTGACGGGACGGCTGAGATGTGCGCCGAGTTTGTGGCGCGAGATCACCGCATCCGCTACCACCGGGAAGCGACAAACCGCGGTGCCACGTGGAACTTCAACCGGGTTCTGGACCTTCGGCAAGGTGGCTATTTCCTCTGGGCAGCTCATGACGACCTCTGGAGCCCAACGTTTATTTCGAAGGCGGTTGCGGCGCTCGAAGCAGATCCGTCCGCCTCAATCTGTCACAGTTATGGGCAACCCTTCACCTCCGCCGGCTTGTACGTCGGCGACGCCTACGTGGGTTGGGTTAATGAGCATGAAACCGCGGAGGGCCGCTACAGGCAGCTGCTCGAGCATTGGGACTTGAACGCTGCAATCTATGGTTTACACAGATCAACCGCTCTCGACCGAACTCGTGGATTGCGCCTAACGTTGTGTTCGGATCTAGTATTTGTGGCCGAGATGTGCCTCCAGGGCAAAATTATCCAGGTGCCCGAGGTGCTCCAATTCAAGCGTTACCACGAGCGCTACCGCACTCATCAAGAAATGCTTCGCTATCTTGGCTGCAGCAATGCTAAGCCGCGCCACCGTGTGGCATTGCGGCTTCGGGTGTCGTGGCATTGCGTCGGGGTGGTTTTGCGCTCCGAACGTCCTCGCCGATCGCGGGCGTCGATGATTGCGGATACGCTGGCAGTGTACTTTCGGCGTGATTATTGGTTGATCGATTTGAAGGAGGGTGTCGCGGCATTGATTGGGCCGGAGCGATTTGGCCGCCTCCGGGATTGGCGAAATCGATGATCAAGCGGACAGCCGCTGGGTTGGTCTCCGACGGACGCAGTTCTGACCCTCATCGGCTGCCAGGCGCTCCTGGGCGGCTCGGCCGTCCTTGCCGGTCGGGGGCTCATACCACTGTCGCTGGCGCTCGTGGGCAGCCTCAGCGTGCTGGGCCCCCTCCTCGCCCTGTGCCTCACCGCCGATGTCTATGCCCGTCCCGGGCCCCTTGAGGAGTAACCCGCCTGGCAACGGTAAGGCCGACAGCTCGGCCCGTGCGAGCGCTCTGCCGGCGCGGCGGTGCGCTGTCCCCCACGACCGCGCTCCCGGACGCGGCGCGGCACTCGATCCGGGCTGCCCCAACCAGGCCGATCAGAAGCCAGACGTGGCGGAAGTGCTCGACGTCGCCCACTAGGCCGTGGATCGCCAGGCCCAGCAGGCCAGCCCACAGCGCGAACCCGGCGTGTCGATCCCTCCCGCGCCACAGGCTGACGGCCATGCCGACCATGGCCGCCAGGGCCGGGAGCCCGGTTGTGGCGGCGACGTTCAGCGGCGTGAGGTGGGGACGGAACGGTTTGCCGCGGTTGAGACCCGGCAGCGACCCCGGCCCGCTGCCGAGGAGGGGGTTGGCCTGCAGCGTGGCTTACGACGCACCGTAGCCTCCCGCCGGCCCCCGGGGTCGGGGACCACGTAGGAGATCGAGTTCGGGCGGGTGGGGTCGAGGTGGAGCCTCCCCACCGTTAGGGTCACAGCACGGCGAGCACGCCCACAACCGAAGCCGCGGCCACGGCCCTGCGTCCTCGCTGATCCCCGGCTCGAGCCCACAGCAGCACGAGCACCAGCCCCAGCGCGAGCGCCGCCCGGGAGTAGGTAAGGGCGGTGACGACGACCAGCATCCCGAGGCCCAACCGGCGCCAACGCCTGCCCACCTCGCCCCCTTCCCAGGCGATCACGGCCGCGGCGGCGATGCACCACGACGCCAGCAGGGGTGACGAGATGAAGCCCGCTCGGACCCGGGCGTAGCGGGACGAAGGCTCGAGCTGCTCGCCGTACGCGCCGATCAGCCCGGTCGACCGGCCGAGGTAGAACAGCCCCTCGGCGGTGAGGGCGAGGGCGAAGCTCACCACCACGCTGGCCAGCACGACACGAGCCAGGAGGCGCCGCTCGTGGGGCTCGGCAGCCAGATCTGCCGTCAGGGCGGCGAAGGCCGCCAGCTCGGCCACCAGCAGAACGTTCTTCCCGGCGGTCACCCTGTCCGGTGCAACCGCGGCTGCGATCGCCACCCAGACGACGTAGCCGAGGAGCCACCAGTGCCACCGCTGCAGCTGTGCCCTCCGCCGACCTGTTCCGACCTGGACCAGCCAGCCGACCACAGCGAGCCCGATCAGGACGTCGCTGAGGACTGCCCGAGGGTCCTCGACACCACCCCCGTCATGGTGGCCCGCTGGCGCAACGGGCTCACT
>Ga0136633_1002614_pt1 | contig 12286 bp, 8 predicted proteins | sample AntDrymeUQ832206_2_FD_105494 | JGI IMG/M metagenome (GOLD analysis project Ga0136633, IMG submission 105494) | Polar desert sand microbial communities from Dry Valleys, Antarctica - metaG UQ83 (22.06) | ecosystem: Environmental > Terrestrial > Soil > Desert | place: Antarctica: Dry Valley... | reverse complement strand
CTCGGCCCAGGTGCGGCCGATGGTGGGGGTGCCGGCCACGTGGAAGCGACCGAGGGCCTTGTCGAGCACGAGGTCGTCCGGGTTGGCCTCGAGGGCGTCGGCGGCGATGCGCTTGGCCTTCTCCACCAGCCCGACGGACGCGTTGTGCACGGCCGAGCCTCCCAGCTGCAGAGACCGCGAGCCCATGGTGCCCTCGCCGCTCTGCACGAGGTCGGTGTCGCCGTGCACCACCCGGATCTGGTCCATCGGGATGCCGAGCTCGGCGCTGGCCAGGCTGGCGAAGGCGGTGTGATGGCCCTGCCCATGGGACGAGCTGCCGGTGTAGATGGTGGCCGAGCCGTCGGCCTCCACGTCCACCTTGGCGAACTCCTTGCCGGCAGTGGGCCCGGCGGTGACCTCGACGTACACGGCTACGCCGATGCCGAGCTGCACCACCTCCCCCGCCTCCCGGCGACGGGCCTGCTCGGCTCGCAGCTCCTCGTAGCCGGCGTGGTCGAGGACGAGGTCGAGAGCCCGCTCGTAGTCGCCGATGTCGTAGGTGGTGTCGGTGGCGCCGGTGAAGGGGAAGTCCTCAGGCTGGATGAGGTTCACCCGTCGCACCTCGGCCGGGTCCATCCCGATCTCCGCGGCGAAGAGGTCCATGGCCCGCTCGATGGCGGCGGTGGCTTCGGGGCGGCCGGCCCCGCGGTAGGCGACGGTGGGCGTGGTGTTGGTGGTGACCGACCGGCTGTTGAACTCGACCTTGGGGATGGCGTAGGTGCCCTGCGCCATCATCCGAGTGAGGTACGGGAGGATCGAGCCCATCTCGGCGTAGGCCCCGCTGTCCTGCAACACGGTGAGGCGGTAGGCCTCCACGGTGCCGTCGCGGCGGCCACCGATCTCGATCCTCTGGTTCTGGCCGCGGCCGTGGCCGAGGCCGACCATGTTCTCGCTGCGCGTCTCGGTCCACCGCACGGGCCGGCCCACCCGGCGAGCCAGCCAGCCGAGCAGCAGCTCCTCGGAGTAGCTGCCGATCTTGGCGCCGAAGCCACCGCCCACATCGGGGGTGATCACCCGCACCTGGGCCGGCTCGAGGCCGTAGACCTCCACCAGCTTGTCCCGCACTCCGTGGGCATGTTGCGTGCTGGCCCACTGCACGAGCCGTCCGTCGACCCACGCGGCGGCCGCCGATCGGGACTCGAGCGGCACGGCGGCCACCCGCTGGTTGACGAGGTCCTGGGTGACTACCACCTCGCAACCCTCGAAGAGGTCGGCGGTGCGCCCGAAGGTCAGATCCACCACCACGTTGGTGCCGGCGGCGTCGTGCAGCACCACCTCATCGGTGGCCGCGGCCTTCGGGTCCACGACGGCCGGCAACGGGTCGTAATCAGGCCAGATCAGCTCGGCGGCGTCGACGCCCTGTTCGGGTCGCTCGGTCACGATGACGGCCACCGGCTCGCCCACGAAGCGGACCTTGTCCCGGGCGAGGTAGGGCCGGGTCATGCCGGCGTTGAACATCGGCGACCCGGGCGGCAGGTCGGCCAGATCGACGTCGGCGGCGGTGAACACGCCGAGCACCCCGGGGGCCAGGCGCGCCTCGTCCACGTTGATGGCCTCGAGCCGGGCGTGGGCCATGGTCGAGCGCACGTAGGTGACGTGGCCGGCACCGTCGAGCTCGGGGATGCGCAGGTCGGCTACATACGTGCCGCCTTCCGTCAGCAGCTTCGGGTCCTCAACACGGACCACGCGGTCACCAAACACACTCATGGGCTACCCATCCCTGGCCGATCACGACTGGACCGGCGCACCCTACCGGCGCGTCAGGCTAGGGAGCGACGACGGGACCGTCGGCGGCCGCGTCGGGCTGGAGCAGCTCGCCGAAGGGCCAGACGGGTGGAAGGTCAAGGTCGGGGAGCGGGGCGGGGAGGACGGCGTAGGCCTCTTCACCGGGAAAGACGAGGTTGTACTGCTCACGCGCCAGGCGCTGGATCTCCTCCACGGTCTGGAGTCGCTCGATGCGCTCCTCATAGGCGGCGTTCTGGGCCCGCAGCACGCTGAGGCGCTGCTCGGCCTCGGAGGTGTTGGAGCGCTGATCGAGGTACGTGGAGGTGGGGAACACGGCCACGGCCATCACACCGAACACGGCCGCCCCACCGCCCACGAGGCCGAGCAGCCGACCGGCCCGCCGCAGGCCAGAGGTCGATTCGACGCCCATCAGTGCGGTTGCCCTCCGCCGCGGGACAGGGCGCCGGCGCCCCAGTAGGCGGCGTTCTCGCCCAGCTCGGTCTCGATGCGCAGCAGCTGGTTGTACTTGGCCACGCGGTCCGACCGGGCGGGCGCACCTGTCTTGATCTGGCCGCAGTTGGTGGCCACGGCGAGGTCGGCGATGGTGACGTCCTCCGTCTCACCCGAGCGATGCGACATCACCGAGGTGTAGGCGGCCCGGGTGGCCATGCCCACCGTCTCCAGCGTCTCGGTGAGGGTGCCGATCTGGTTGACCTTGATGAGGATCGAGTTGGCCACCCCGGCGGCGATGCCACGCTCGAGGCGCTCCACGTTGGTGACGAAGAGGTCGTCGCCCACCAGCTGCACGGTGGCAGACAGGCGCTGGGTGATGAGGCTCCAGCCGTCCCAGTCCTCTTCAGCCATGCCGTCCTCGATGGACACGATCGGGTAGCTGGCGCAGAGGCGGGCGTACTCGTCCACCATCTCGGCGGGCGTGAGGGTGCGGCCTTCGCCGGCCAGCACGTAGGCGCCGTCGGCGAAGAACTCCGAGCTGGCCGGGTCGAGGGCGATGGCAATCTGCTCACCGGGCGTGAAGCCGGCTCGCTCGATGGCTTCCAGCAGCAGGCGACAGGCCTCCTCGTTGCTGGCCAGGTCCGGGGCGAAGCCGCCCTCGTCGCCGACCGCGGTGGACATGCCCCGGTCGTGCAGGAGCGCCTTGAGGGCGTGGTACGTCTCCACGCCCCAGCGCAGCCCCTCGGAGAAGGAGGCGGCGCCCACCGGCATGACCATGAACTCCTGGAAGTCCACGGTGTTGTTGGCGTGGGCGCCCCCGTTGAGCACGTTCATCATCGGCACGGGCAGCACGTGGGCGTTGGTGCCGCCGACGTAGCGCCACAGGGGCAGGCCGCACTCCTCGGCGGCGGCGTGGGCGACAGCCAGGCTGACGCCGAGCATGGCGTTGGCTCCGAGGTTGGCCTTGTTGGCCGAACCGTCGAGGTCGATGAGACTCAGATCGATCCCCCGCTGGTCGAGGGCCTCGAAGCCCTCCAGGGCGTTGCCGATCTCGTCGTTGACGTGGCCCACGGCCCGGCTGACGCCCTTGCCCATGTAGCGCTCGCCTCCGTCGCGCAGCTCCACCGCTTCGAACTGGCCGGTGGACGCGCCCGACGGGACGATGGCCCGCCCGGAGGCCCCAGAGGCGAGGAACACCTCCACCTCGACGGTGGGGTTGCCTCGCGAGTCGAGGACCTCTCGGCCGGCGACGTGCTCAATGGAAGACATGGGACGGGCTGTTGCTCCTGTTGCAGGTGTGGCGGATGGTACTGCTGGGGCAGCGGGCGGAACAGCCATGACGGGTTCTGGACGGATGGAACACCCGCAGTGATCGCACCGCGGCGCGGCGTAGGCTCCCGATCGTGGCAATCCGGGTGGCTGCGGGCACCACCGACCTCATCTGTGACTACGCCGACGGGTTCGTGGTGGAGGTGACAGATGCGTCTGACGTGGACGCCGCCGCCGCCGCCCTCGCCCGAGCCCGGACCGACATCGGGGCCCTGGCGCGATTGCGGGTGGGCGACCCGGAAGGGCCCGTGCTGTCGCACCCCGTTCTCGGCCCCAACGGGCCGATGCTGCGCGTCGCCCGGCTCGAGGTGTCCGACGATGCCCTCGTCACCATCCCCGACCTCGTGGCCGCCCGGCTGGAGGAGGCCGGGTTGGTCGACGCCACCATCCGAGCCCCCGAGCCCGGCGGCGCCCTCGATCGGCTCGACGGCTGCTCCAACGCCGTGGTGCTCCGGCTGTTCCCGCCGCCGCTGGGCGAGGGCGGCAGCCTGCCGGCCGAGTGGATCGACATCGCCGGTGAGTGGGTGCTCGGCGACCTGCGCCCGAGCGACACCGTGCCGCTGCGCCTCCTGGCCGTCGAGTTCGAGGTGAAGGTGGCCGACGCGCCGTCCATCCTCCACCAGGCCAGCGCCGCAAGGGCCTGGTGCGACGTGGTGAACGGCAACCTGGAGGAGCGCATCCGCACCGCGTCGATCACCTTCGGCAAGGCCCCCCACGTGGCCCTTGCCGCGGGCGGTCCCGCCTGCGACAGCCAGGCCCTGCTGGCCCGCTTCGAGCTGCTCGGCGAGGTGGCGCGCGAGTACGCCGGCGGCGTCTCCTACGCGTGCCTCGACATCGAGACAGACTTCGACGGCATCGGCCTGGGCCTGCCCAACACCGGCTGGCGCGACCGAGGGGGCGCCTCCCCCAACCTGGTGGCCGGGCAGCTCAGCGACCTGCTGGTGCCCGACGCGTACCCGTACCAGATCCTCGGCGAGGGCCACCTGTCCCGCATGGGATTCGACAGCCTCGACGATGGCGAGCCGCCGTTCGGGGAGCCGGTGGACGACGGCAAGGTGGAGCTGCTCATCGGCGAACCGGCGGCCTGGCTGCCGAGCGGCGACGCCCGCCAGGCCGTGCTCGAGCAGGGCTGGGAGCTGCTGGCGCCGCTGCTGGCCAGCGACCAGCAGGTGACGGAGCTGCTCAACGAACGGCCTCAGCCCACCAAGGTCGGCGAGCCGGACGGCGAGCAGCCCGCGCCGGTGGAGATCCCGGTGGGCGGGCTGCCCGACCTCGATGACATCACCCTCGAGACCCTCCCCCACGGCCGCCGGGGCCTGCGCCTCACCCTGCTCGAGCTGGCCGCCTGGTTGGCCCACGAGCCCCACAGCGACGCCCCCGTGAGCGTCTCACCGGTGTTGGGCACCTACGCCCGATGGTTCGCGTCGGCCATTGACGATCGCCAACGCCAGGGGCTCAAGGATCGGGCCCGCCGCCTGGTCGGCACGGCGTCAGAGATCGCACCACGGATCAGCACCGGGCCACCGCACCTGTCCCCCGACGACGTCGCCCGCGCCTGGTTGGCCACCGACTGGCTCGTCCGGGTGCAGGCGGCGTCATGGCTGAAGCTGGCCGGGCTCACCGAGGCGGCCGCCCGCCTCGAGTCGATCGGCCCAACACGAAACCACGTCGACCTCGTGCGCGCCGTCGACGTGCTCGGCTCGGCCATCACCATCACGAGTCGCCGCAGCGACCTCACGGTGTCGATCGCCGGTGCCGAGCGGGCCGACGACACCCACCTCGTGGACCAAGCGGCATGGGACGCGTGGGAGCAGGCCTCAGAGGCGGGCGGCTGGGTGGCAGCCTCCGAGGCGGCATCGGTGGGCGTGCCCGCCGAGCTGGCCTACGCCACCGACCTGCGGGTGATCGAGTGCGCCCGGGATGCCCACGTGCGCGACGAGCTCAAGGCCCGCCGTCACTCCATCGGTGACACCGCGTGGGCCACCGCCCTGCACGCCATCGCCGATGCGGCCTGGACGGCCGGTTGGGACAACGCCCACCCGGCCGTTGATGCCCTCGCTGTGCTCCCGCTGAAGACGGCCACCGATCGCGCCATGCGGGCCGCCCTCAGTCGGGCCGGCACCGACGATGACGCGCGGGAGATGTCACTCGACGCGGCCGAGAGCGCGGCCAAGGAGAGCCTCGCTACAACCGACCTCGGCACCGACGCGTGGAGTTCGGGGGTGCACCCATGGGACGCCGCCTACGAGGCGGCCGCCACCGCGCCCAAGGGTGCGCTGTGGGCCTCCGTGCAGGAGATGACGCGTGCAGCCGTGGAGGAAGGACCGTGGAGCGCGGGCATGCAGGCGGCGCGCGAGGCGGTGGCCGAGGTGCTGCGGGACGCGCCCGATCTGGTGGCCCGCACCGTCGCCGCCGCCGTGGCACGCGAGGCGTCAGGCACTGCCGCGCGGGGTGTGGCCCTCCGGGCGGCGGCCGTCGCCCGAGCCCAGGGGGCCAGCGCCGAGGAGACCACCGCGGCGGCAGCGGCGGCGTTGGCGCCCACCGTCGTCGAGCTGCAGGGCGCCGCCTTCGAGCTCCTCGACGCGCTCGTCAACATCAACGGGGATGCGCGGGCACCCCTCAAGCTCCCTCGTTGGCCCTGAAGGCACGCCGGGCTGCGGCCCGCAGCCTGCCCACCAGCTGGTGGAAGCGGGCCCCCTCGCCGGCCCCAGGCTCGGCCAGCCACGGGATCCACAGCGAGGTGAGGTGGTCGGGCTCCACGTCGCGGTCGAGGTCGTCCCACGCCACGGTGCGTATCAACTCGTCGGCCAGACCGAGCCGTTGGAGCACCACCACCTCGGGGCCGTCGTCAACGGACAGCTTGATGTCCGACAGCACGTGGGGCTGATCGCATTGGCCGACGAGCAGCGGGCCGCGCTCCCCCGCCGCGGTCTCCTCGAAGCGGCGGCCGTCGACGAGACGGGCGCCGAGGGCGACGGGGTCGACGGCGAGGCGGGCCCACGCCAGGTCGAGGAACGACAGCGCCGGTAGCACCTCCACCTCGACTCGCGGGTCGGCGACGAGCAGCTCAACGGCCCGCTCGGCCACCACGGGGGAGCCGGGCACGGCGTAGAGCACCTCGCCGTGGGCGAACGCGGCGGCCACCACCGCCTCCACGATGGCGGCGTAGACATCTTCGAACGACTCGCAGGCGTCGTAGAGGGGATCGAAGTCAACTGCGTCCGGCACCGCCACCGCGGCGGGATGGCGGCGCGTGCGCAAGAAGCGGTGCGGGATGGCGGCGATGGTGGCCAGCGTGCCCGCCGTGAGCAGATCAACCCCGGCCGGCCCCAGCCCCGCCACGACGACGCGAGGCGGCTCACCCACCCGATCAGAGCCCAGTGAAGAGGTCGGCTCCGGGCGCCGGACGGGGGCCCGCGGGGGGCAGGAGCTGGGCGGTGCGGGCGTCCCAAGAGCCGTACCGCGGGTTGATCTTGATGTCGTCGCTGGTGAGGACCTCGACCCGCCAGGCGTCGTAGCCCTCGCCCATGGCCTGGCTGACGGCGAACTGCCGCGCCACGTCATCCACCAGCCGCTCGCCGTAAGGGCCGCCGAGCTCTGCGAACACGGCTTGGGACACGGCCGGGTCGGGGAAGAGCCCTGCCCGCACGTTGGCCCTCTCCTCGTCGCTGAGCGCCAGCCCCAGCTCCTGGAACTGGGCGTTGTGAAGCTCGAAGCTGATGCGGTTGGTGAGCAGGAACCCGACGAAGGCGGTGTCGTAGGACCCCTCGCCCGCCCCTGCGACCGTGGCGACCTGGAGCTGGGCGAGCAACGTGGGGCTCTGGGCCCACTGATCCGCCTCGCTGAGCAGCTGCTCGGTGGTGACGGTGCGGTCGCCGATGCGGGCGGCGGGCGCCACGTCGTCGGCGCAGCCCGCGCTCAGTGCGCCGACCAGCACGACGGCGGCGAGGGAGAGGAGGCGTCGGGACACGACGGCGCAGCCTAGGGCCTGAGAAAGAAATCTGGAGAAGTCGGGTTTAGACCGTCGGAGCAGGGGTAAACGGCCGTCAGCAGCGGTTGCCTCACCCGCCCGCCAGGCGACCGCTCCCGACTGAGCCTCCACCCTTCTCGGATGGGGGCTCAGTCGCGTCAGGGGTCAAGCCGTAGCGACGGGCTCGAGCTCTCGGAGCAGGTTCACCAGCCAGTCGGCAGGGTGGTGCTTGTGCGGCACCTTGACGATGAGGAGCTGGTCGGGCTCCTTGTAGATCGCCGTCGGATGGAGGCGCTTGAGGCGGATCTGCTGGCTGGCCTTGAGCGGCAGCGGTGACAGGCGGGCGGTGGAGGGAGCACCGCCGAAGCTGCTCGGCTTCACGACGGTGACCTCCCGCAGGCCGGTACGGCTCGCCTCGGCCCGGAGGCGGGCCACCGCCAGGAGGGCCTCCGCCGGTGGCGGCAGCGGACCGTAGCGGTCCTCCCACTCAGTGCGGATGTCGCTGACCTCGTCATCGGTGGTGACGGCGGCCAGACGGCGGTAGGCCTCGAGGCGAAGCTCTTCCTTCTGGATGTACTCGCGGGGGATGTGGGCGGCGACGGGCAGGTCGATCTTGATCTCGGCCGGCTCCTTCACCGGCTCGCCCTTCAGCTCGGCCACCGCTTCGCTCACCATCTGGCAGTAGAGGTCGTAGCCGACGGCCGCGATGTGGCCGGATTGACCAGCCCCCAGCAGGTTGCCGGCGCCACGGATCTCGAGGTCGCGCATGGCGATCTTGAACCCGGAGCCGAGCTCGGTGGCCTCCCCGATCGTCTTGAGGCGCTCGTAGGCCTCTTCGCTGAGCACGCGGTCCTGGGGGATGAACAGGTAGGCGTAGGCGCGCTGCCCGGAGCGACCGACGCGGCCCCTGAGCTGGTGCATCTGGCCGAGGCCGAGGAGGTCGGCCCGGTCGACCACGAGGGTGTTCACCGTGGGCATGTCGATGCCGCTCTCGATGATGGTGGTGCAGACGAGCACGTCGTAGTCGCCCTCCGAGAAGGCCAGGACGAGCTGCTCGAGGGTGCCCTCGTCCATCTGGCCGTGGGCGATGGCCACCCGGGCTTCGGGCACGAGGTCGCGCACGTGCTCGGCGGTGCGCTCGATGTCCTGCACCCGGTTGTGCACGTAGAACACCTGGCCTTCGCGCAGCAGCTCTCGGCGGATGGCCTCGCCGACGGCCCGGTCGTCGTACTCCCCCACGTAGGTGAGGATCGGCATGCGGTCGGCCGGGGGCGTGTTGATCAGCGTGAGGTCGCGGATGCCGGTGAGGCTCATCTCCAGCGTCCTGGGGATGGGGGTGGCCGTGAGCGTCAGCACATCGACACCGGTCTTGAGGGCCTTGATCTGCTCCTTGTGGCCCACGCCGAAGCGCTGCTCCTCGTCCACCACCAGCAGGCCGAGATCCTTGAACACGATGTCTTCCGACAACAGCCGGTGGGTGCCGATGACGACGTCGACCTCGCCGCTGGTGACGCCGCGCGCCACCGCGCGGGCCTGGGCCGGCGTGAGGAAGCGGCTGAGCACCTCCACCCGCACGGGGTAGCCGGCGAAGCGGTCGCCGAAGGTCTGGTGGTGCTGCTGGGCCAGCAGGGTGGTGGGCACGAGCACGGCCACCTGCTTGCCGTCCTGCACGGCCTTGAAGGCGGCCCGGATGGCCACCTCGGTCTTGCCGAAACCCACGTCGCCGCACACCAGGCGGTCCATGGGGTGCTCGGCCTCCATGTCGCCCTTCACCTCGGTGATGGCGGTGAGCTGGTCGGGTGTCTCCTGGTACGGGAAGGAATCCTCCAGCTCCCGCTGCCACGGCGTGTCCGGCGTGAAGGCGTGGCCGGGGGCGTGGAGGCGCTTCTGGTAGAGCACCACCAGCTCCTGGGCGATCTCCGACACGACGGAGCGCACCTTGGCCTTGGCCTTCTGCCAACCGTCGCCGCCTAGGCGGGTGAGGGCGGGCGACTCGCCGCCCGTGTAGTGGCGCACGGCGTCGATCTGGTCGGATGGCACGTAGAGCTTGTCGTCGCCCTTGTACTCGAGCAGCAGGTAGTCGCGCTCCACGCCGCCGATGGCCCGCTTCACCATGCCGGCGTAGCGGGCCACCCCGTGCTGGTGGTGCACAACGTGGTCGCCGGCCTTGAGGTCGTCGAAGAAGCCCTGGGCGTCGCGCCGGGGGGCACGGGCCTTGCGATGGGCCCGACGGCGGCCGGTGAGGTCGTGCTCGGCGATCACGGCCAGCTTGATGGCGGGGAGGATGCAGCCCCGCTCGAGCGGCGTGATGTCGATGGTGGGGGCGATGCCGTGCTCGCTGAGCAGCGACCGGAGCCGGGCGGCTGAGCCCTCGCCGTCGGCCGCCACCACGATGCGGTAGCCGTCGCCAGCAAGGGCGGCCAGCTGACGCACGACCCGCTCGGGGTCGCCGGCGGTGGCCGCGATGCCCATGGAGGCGACAGTGGCCACATCAGGGCCTTCGGGGGCGGTGGTGACGGTCCAGGCCGCCGCGGTGGTGTGGGAAAGGAGCCGGTCGAAGGGCAGGTGCAGCCGCGGGAAGCCGTGGTCCTCGCCCGCCTCGGTGGCCCCCCAGGTCTTGGCCAGGGTGGCAGCCAGGTCGGCCTCCTCGGCCAGCAGGTCGGCCGCCCGGTCCCGCATGCGACGGGGCTCGAGCAGCAACACCAGCGCCTCGGGGCCGACGAGGTCGAACAGCACATGCTCGCCCTCGGTGAGCCACGGCAACCAGCTCTCCATGCCGTCGAAGGTCTGCCCCTGGTAGAGCCGCTCCCATTGCTCCCGGCCCCAGGGCTCGAGGGCGATCAGCGTCTCGGCCCGGGCCCGCACCTCGTCGGTGGGCAGGAGCTCCCGGCAGCCGAATATCTCGACGCTGGTGAGGTCGTCCGTGGAGCGCTGGTCGCTGACGGAGAACTCGGTGAGCCGATCCACCTCGTCGCCCCACAGGTCGACGCGCACGGGGCGGTCGGCGGTGGAGGGGAACACGTCGATGATGGAGCCCCGCACGGCCAGCTCGCCCCGGTGCTCCACCACCTCCTCCCGTCGGTATCCGGCGCCCACCAGGGCGGCCACGAGCTCGTCGCGGTCGCGCTGCTCTCCCGGCGCGATGACCACCGGCTCCACGTCCTCCACATGCGGGCCGAGCCGCTGCACCAGCGCCCGTACCGGCGCCACCAGGACCCGCGGCGCTCGCTCCGGCGACTGCAGGCGCCACATCGTGCGCAGCCGTCGCCCCATCGTCTCCACCGACGGCGACACCCGCTCGAAGGGCAGCGTCTCCCACGCCGGGAACATGTCGACGGCATCCGCGCCGAGGAAGGCCCGCAGGTCGTTGGCCACCCGGTCGGCGTCGCCGGTGGTGGGCACCGCCACCACGATCGGCCGCCGCGAGCTGAGCGTGGCCAGCCCGGCGATGGCCAGGGCGCGCGCCGGCTCGGGAACAGCCAGGACGGCGGAGGAGCGGCCGAGCACAGACGCGAAGCCAGGCTCCTCCCGCAGCAGCGGGGGGAGATCACGGAGCAACATGGAAGGGCGCTCAGGCTACCGGCGTGGCGGCCAGCGCCAGACCCACCAGCGTCGCCTCACGTCAGACGCGGATGACCACGAGGCCGGGCACCGCGGGGTAGTCGTCGTCCTGGGTCACCACGGGCACCTGCAGGGCGATCGCCGTCGCCGCGATCCAAGAGTCGTTCACAGGCATGCGTTGGCCGTGGTCGCGCAGCAGGACCCGGAGGGTGGCCCAGGCCGCCGCCACCTGCTCATCGACCGGTACCGGGTCCAGGGCCAGCGCGGCGGTGAGGGTGGCCAGGCGACGGGCGCGCACCTCGATGCCCTCGGCCGCCAGCACGCCCGCCCGCAGCTCACCGATCGTGATCGCCGACACCGCCAGCTCCTCCGGCACGGCCTCGACATCGAGCGGGCGGCCGGATTCCCGCGCGATGAACAGCGACGTGTCAGCGAGCCCGCGGGTCACCGGAACGGGAGATCGTCGGTCGTCTCGTCGGTGAGTGACCGGAGATCCGCGGGCAAGGCCGGGTCAGCCTGGTGGGCGAGGACCCCGACGATGAAGTCGGCTCGGGAAAGCCACCGCCGCCGCCGATCGACGGCCTCGAGGCGGGCCACCGGACGCCCATCGACGGTGATCACCACCGTCTCGCCCCGGTTCACCCGGTCGAGCAGACCGCGCGTGTTGTTCCGCAGCTCCCGAGATGCGACGTCGGTCATGCGACGACTGTAGCATATGTGCGACGACCGCTCGATCGCTGCTCCCCCGGCGTGACCACGCCGGGAGGTGGCCGAATTGTCCCGCGTGTTCCTGGCCAGCGCGAGGCTGCATGGGTACTGTGTCGTCACCCGCGGGCGTGCGGTCGCGCTGTTGGACCGCATTGAGGGAGGGGACCCCGACCATGACTTCTGCCAGGTCCGCTCCGGCCGCGAGCGAGAGGGGCCGCCTGTTCCACCTGTTCGTTAGGCGGCGGCGGCTCGTGCAGATGACCGTCGATGCCGCGGCGTGGATCGTGGTGGTGCCGACGGCGGCGGCGCTCCGCTACGACTTCCACCTAGCGAAGGTCGACGTCAGCGGCATTGCCGCCTTCATCGCGCTCGTCTTGGTGCTCCATGGCGTCGTCGGCGCCACCGAGCGCCTCCACTCGGGGCGCTACAGCTTCGGTTCCTTCGAGGAGGTGGCCGCGCTCACTCGCACCGTGGTGGTCGTGTCCATCACCGCGGCCGTCG
>Ga0136633_1002613_pt1 | contig 12289 bp, 9 predicted proteins | sample AntDrymeUQ832206_2_FD_105494 | JGI IMG/M metagenome (GOLD analysis project Ga0136633, IMG submission 105494) | Polar desert sand microbial communities from Dry Valleys, Antarctica - metaG UQ83 (22.06) | ecosystem: Environmental > Terrestrial > Soil > Desert | place: Antarctica: Dry Valley... | reverse complement strand
CTTGTCGACCTCGTCGATGTAGATGATCCCGGTCTCGGCCTTCTTGACGTCGTAGTCGGCCGCCTGGATGAGCTTGAGCAGGATGTTCTCGACGTCCTCGCCGACGTAGCCGGCCTCCGTCAGGGCCGTTGCGTCGGCGATCGCGAACGGGACGTTGAGGATCCGCGCGAGCGTCTGGGCGAGCAGCGTCTTGCCGCAGCCGGTCGGGCCGAGCAGCAGGATGTTGGACTTCTGCAGCTCGATGTCCGAGTCCTCGGCCTGCATCATCTGCACGCGCTTGTAGTGGTTGTAGACCGCCACCGACAGCGTGCGCTTGGACTCGTCCTGCCCCACGACGTACTCGTCGAGCACGTCGTAGATCTCCCGCGGCTTGGGGAGGCTCTCGATGTCGAAGGACGGTGGAGCGGTCAGCTCCTCGTCGATGATCTCGTTGCAGAGATCGATGCACTCGTCGCAGATGTAGACCCCGGGCCCGGCTATGAGCTTCTTAACCTGGCGCTGGGACTTTCCGCAGAAAGAACAGAGCAGCTGTTCGTTGGAGTCGGTCGGTCGCGCCATGCGAGCTCAGTGCTGGTGGATCACCCTGTCGATGATGCCGTAGTCCTTGGCCTCATCACTGCTCAGAAAGTAGTCGCGCTCGGTGTCGGTGCGAACCTTCTCGTACGGCTGCTTGGTGTGCTTGGCGATGATGTGGTCGAGGCGCTGGCGGATGTCGATGATCTCTCTAGCATGAATCTCGATGTCCGTGGCCTGTCCCTGGAAGCCGCTGGACACCTGATGGATGAGGATCTTCGCGTTCGGCAACGCCATCCGCTTGCCCTCCGCGCCGCCTGACAGCAGCAGCGCGCCCATCGACATCGCGATGCCGACGCAGATCGTCGACACGTCCGGCTTGATGAACTGCATCGTGTCGTAAATCGCGAGGCCCGCGTAGACCGAGCCGCCCGGCGAGTTGATGTACAGCGAGATGTCCTTGTCGGGATCCTCGGACTCGAGGTGCAGCAGCTGCGCCACGATGAGGTTCGCGATCTGGTCATCCACGGGCGTCCCCAAGAAGACGATCCGCTCGTTCAGCAGCCGGCTGTAGATGTCGAAGGCGCGTTCGCCTCGCGACGTCTGCTCGACCACCATGGGGACTAGTGGGCTCATGGTCCTCGCTTCAGTTAGGCATCGTCACATGAAGTCCTGCCCGGGGCAGACTACCAACCGCCTGCCGCGGGTCTCGACGGTCCGGCGCCGGCCGGCGTGCGCGGGACGCGCGCCACCCGCCCGCTCGCGAGCCGCCGGTTTCTAGGTGTCCGGCGTCCACAGCTTCTTGTCGGCCCCCTCGGCTGCGTCCGCTTCCGGCGTCCACAACTCGTCCTTCGGCTTGGCCTTCTTGCGCGCCGCGGGCTTTGTGGGCTTCTTCGCGGCGGCCGGGGCCTTTGCGGCGGCGGCTTCGGCCTTCTTCGCCCGCTTCTCCCCCTCCTCTACGCTGATCGGCTTGGCCTCGGCGACGAGGAGCTCCATCGCCTGCTCGGCGGCGATCTCCTGGATCAGCGCGTCGACGCGGCCGGCGTGGCGCAGGCGGTCGAGCAGCTTCTGGCGCGACATCTGCTCGCGCTCGGCGGCGGGCTCGAGCGCGTCGAGCAGCTGCTGCTCGGTCGGCTCGAGCTTCTCGGCCTTGATGATCGCGGCCAGGACGGCCTCGCGGCGCAGCACCTGCTCGGCGTCGGGCTTTGAGTCCTCGACGAGCTCGGCCTCGCTCTTGCCGGTCATCATCAGGTACTGCTCCTTGGCGATTCCCTGATGGCCGAGCGCGTGCATCATGCGGTCCAGCAGCTCCTGTGCGCGCGCCTCGACGAGGGCCTCGGGGACGTCGATCGTCGCCTCGCCGACGACGGCGTCCAGCGCGGCGGCGCGAAACTCCGAGTCGAGCCGCTTGACGTCGAGCTCGAGCAGCTCGGACTCGATGCTCTCCTGCAGCTCGGCGAGCGTGTCGAAGCCCGCGGCGTCGGAGGCGAAGTCGTCGTCGAGCTCCGGCAGGTCGCGGTGCTTGACCTCCTTGACGGTGAACTGAAACTGGGCCACCTTGCCCGCGACGTGCTTGGCGCCGTACTCCTCGGGGAAGGTCGCGTCGACGGTGCGCTCCTCGCCGGCGCTCGCGCCGATCAGGCCCTCCTCGAAGCCCTCGACGCGCGTGCCGGCGCCGATCTCGACCAGCTCGTCGCGGCCCTCGCCGCCGGAGAACGGCTCGCCGTCGATCGTGCCGACGAAGTCGACGACCACGAAGTCGCCGTCCTCGGCCGGGCGCTTGACGGTCTCCAGGCGCGCAAAGCGCTCGCGCATGTCGTCGAACTGCGCGGAGATCGCGTCGGGATCGGCGACGGGCTCGCGCCGCGGGACCTCGAGGCCGCGGTACGTGCCGAGCTCGGCCTCCGGGCGCACGCCGACCTCGAAGGAGAACGTCAGCGGCTTGCCCTCGTCAGGCAGGTTGTCGAGGTTGACCTTCGGGTCGCCGACGGGCGAGATGCCCGACCCGTCGATCGCGTCCATGTACCAGGTGGTCAGCCGGTCGCGGACCGCCTCGTCGAGGATCGGCTCGCGCCCGAGGCGCTGGATGACGATCGTGGGCGGGATCTTCCCCTGGCGAAATCCGGGGAGCTTCATCTCTCGACCGAGCTTGCGTGCCTGGTTCTCGAGGGTGCGCTGCACCTCGTCGGCAGGGATCTCCGCTTCGACGCGCACGCGCGATTGCGGAAGCTCGGTGACGGTGGTCTTGACTGCAGTGGCCATCGGGTGAGCCTATCGTCACAGCATCCGCCGACCCCGCCCGCCCCATGTCGTGATCGCCGCCTGGATCGTCACCGGCCCGGTCGGGCACCTCGCCGCCGGGATCGCCGACTGGACGCAGCTGCTGGCGCGCTACGCGCGTGCGAGGGCGCGCGGGGAGCGCCTGTAGCCCGGGCTGCGCGCTAGTGGTTCAGCGCGAAGATCGGCCAGCGCCCGGGGACGCCCTTGAGGATGTGCTCGCCGCGGTAGTCGAAGTCCAGGCCGGCGCCGAAGACCGTGCCGTAGGTTGTGCCGGAGACGAGGATCTCGCCGGCCTCGGCGAGCGAGCCGACGCGCGCCGCGATGTGGACGGCCATGCCGCCGACGTCGTTGCCGATGATCTCGCACTCGCCCGTGTGCAGCCCGAGGCGCATGTCGACGCCGTGCGCGGGCACGACCTCGCACAGCGCCGCGGCGCAGCGCACCGCCCGGCTCGGCGCGCCGTCGAAGACCGCCAGAAAGCCGTCGCCGATGCGCTGGATGACGTCGCCCTCGAAGCGCCGCAGCGTGCGGCGCACCTCGCTGTCGTGCACCGACAGCAGGTCGCGCCAGCGCTTGTCGCCGAGCTCGGCGGCGCGCGCGGTGCTGCCGACGATGTCCGTGAAGAGGACCGTCAGCAGCGCTCGCTCCTGCTCTCCCCCGCGGCGGCCGCCCGTCAGGAACTCCTCGATCTCCCCGAGCAGCGCGTCCATGTCGCCCGCGCTGGGAAGCGAGTCGACGCCCGGCAGCTCGACGAGCTGCGCGCCGGGGATCCGGCGCGCGTACTCGCGTGAGTGGCGCACGTCGACCCAGACCTCGTCGGTCCTGTGCAGGACGAGCGTCGGCGTGCCGATCGACGCCAGCGCCGGCCGCACGTCGATCTCGCCGGCCGCCGCCACGAGCCGGCGCACCTGGCCGGGGCTGGCGGCAAGGCGCTCCAGTCGCGCCAGCCACGCGCGCAGCTGCAGGTCGTCGGCGGACGTCGGCGCCAGCACGTCGAGGTTCGTGCCCTGGCCCCAGCGCTCGATGATGAAGCCGAGCCGGCGATCGCGCTCCTCCTCGGTCTCGACCCACGGCAGGTCGTCGTCGCGAATCGCGCGCAGCAGGCATCCGTAGAGCACGAGCGCGCTCACGCGCTCCGGATGGCGCGCGGCGTGCAGCGCCGCCAGCGGCCCGCCGGCGTTGTAGGCGAGGACGGCCGTGCAGGTGCTGCCCGCGGCGTCGAGCACCGCATTGAGGTCCTCGACCTCGTGCTCGAGGCCGAGCGGCCCGTCATCCGACAGCCCCGACCCGCGCCGATCCCAGATGATCAGGCGCGAGAACTGCATCAGCCGCGTGAGAAAGCGCGTAAAGCCGGGGTTCTCCCAGATGTGCTCGACGTGCGAGATGAAGGCGCTGACGACGATCAGGTCGATCGGGCCCTCGCCATGGACCTGGTAGGCGAGGTTGACGTCGCCGTTGCGGGCGTACTGAGTCGTGATTGCCATGGCGTGCGCCATCATCGACGATCGGACCAGCTCTGCGGGAGCGAGAGCCGGTGGCGTTCCTGCCGACCGGCGGCTCGAGGGCCGCCGGCAGCCGCCTCAGTCGCCGCCGAAGATGTTCAGCAGCGACAGGAAGATGTTGACGATCGACACGAAGATGCCGGTTGCGAGCCAGACCGCGTCGTTCTGCGTGCCGTGCTTGCGCAGGTAGTTGAAGTCGACCGCGATCAGCAGCGCCGAGACGATCCCGATGATCGCGCTGAGGATCGGGTTGCCGCCGCTGGAGAAGATCAGCAGCACGAACGACACGGCGACGCAGCCGAGGATGATGTAGGTCAGCGGCTTCATCCAGCCCGAGATGTCCTTGCTGAGCGCGTAGCCCCCGGCGCCCATGCCCAGCGTGATCAGCGCCGTGCAGCCCGCGGCCTGCGTCAGGACGGTGCCGTCGTTCTCGAGGAAATAGCCGATCGTCGGCCCGATGCCGAGACCGAGCAGCAGGGCGATCGCGTACAGCCAGCCGATCGCGAAAGTGCCCACGCGGAAGCGCTCGCCGCCGAAGGCCTGCAGGAGCAGCATCCCGAAGCCGGCGAGAAAGCAGATCAGCGACGTGCCCTGCGAGAGGTCCTGGCCGATCAGGGCACCGGCCGTCAGAAAGCCGAGCGCGATGGCGACGAGGAACATCACGTGGCCGAGCAGGGTGGCGGTCTCCGACCGCGCCTGCGTCTTGTCCTGTGGGAAGGCGGAGCTGCTCAAGTCATCCATGGCGTGGCTCTCCTGAACGTGGCTGAGAGCGCAGCGTAGCGCGCGCAACAGACGCGGTGTGCAGGCTTTGGGAAGTAGGGTGACGGCGTGCGAAGTCGAGCCATCTGCGCCGGGGCTCTGATGGCCTGCGCGCTTGCACCGCCGGCGGTCGCCGAGGCGCCCCCGTCGCCGGAGGGCAACTTCGGCGGTGGCGCGCTCGTCCCGCCGCCGCGCGACATCTTCGGCGCCGGCAACGCCGTTGTCGCGCTGCGCGCGCTGCCCGAGGGCCGGCTGGAGATCGAGGCGACCGTCCGCGCGCGCTGCGGCGGCGGCGACATCGCGGCGGCCGTGAAGGTCCGCGCCGGCGCGCGCTTTGCATCGGAGGGCACCGTCACCCAGGACCCAGACCCGCTGACGAAGATCACGACGAACTACACGCTGACGGGCCGCTTCACGACGGCGAACTCGGCCGCCGGAAAGATCTCGGCGACGATCAAGCGCTCCGTCGAGGGTCGCGTGACGAGCTGTCGCACCGGCGAGGTCGACTTCAACGTGCGCCGCCCGACCGCGGGGCTCGGAACGGCGGGCGCCCCCAAGGCCGCGCGCTACTTCGGCACCACGGCGCAGAAGGGCGTCGGGCCCAACCGCCCGATCGTGCTGCGCGTCTCCGCCGACGGCACCCGCATCACCCGCGCGCTCTTCGCCTACTCCGTGAAGTGCAGCGACGGCAAGCTCGCGATCGGCGTCGAGGCCCCGCGCACGAACATCAGCATCGGTTCCCGCGGCCGCGTGACCGACCGCGACCGCTCGACCGCGACGGAGGGCGAGACGGTCGTCCACATCGACGACCGCTTCACGGCCGAGCTCGGCACGCGCGGCGCGCGCGGCACCTTCGCGCTGAGCGACCGCACGACCGACCGCGCGAGCGGGCGCACGATCCAGACGTGCAGGACCGGCACGATCCGCTGGCGCGCCGCGCGCTGACGGCGGCCTCCTCCAGCACGCGCCGTGGCGCGCGCAGCCCTTGCTCCCGCGCGTATCGACTTGTCAGCGCCCGGCGGGCACAACTCGCGACGTGCTCGGCGAGCGGCGCGTCTTCTCGATCGGCGTCGCGGGCTTCGGCGTCGCGTCGCTGCTGTGCGCGCTGGCCTCGAGCATCGAGGCGCTCGTCGCCGCGCGCGTGCTGCAGGGGATCTTCGGCGCCCTGCTGGCGCCGAGCGCCCTGGCCGTGATCGTGTCCGCCTTCCCGCCCGACGAGCGCGGCGCGGCGATCGGGTCGTGGACGGCATGGTCGGGCATCGCGACGGTCATCGGGCCGTTTGTCGGTGGCTGGCTGATCGATGCCGCGTCGTGGCGCTGGATCTTCGCGATCAACGTGCCGTTCGTGATCGCGACGCTCGTGATCGTGTCGGTGGCGATTCCCGCACCCACGGCCGGCGCGGTTCGGAGGCGGATCGACTGGAAGGGCGCGGTGCTGTGCGCGCTGGGTCTCGCCGGCCCGGTCTACGGCCTGATCCGCCAGCCCGAGGCCGGCTGGTCCTCGCCCGAGGTGCTCGGCCCGATCGCCGGCGGCATCGCGATCTTCGCCCTCTTTTTGTGGCACGAGCGCCGCACGCCGGACCCGATGCTCCCGCTCGGCCTCTTTCGGCGACGCAACTTCGCGGTCGGCAACCTGCAGACGCTCGCGATGTACGGCGGCCTGTCGATCACGTTCTTCTTTCTCGTCCTGTTCCTGCAGCAGGTCGCGGGCTACGACGCGCTGCAGGCAGGGCTTGCGACGCTGCCCGCGACCGTCGTGATGTTCCTGCTGTCCAAGCGCTTCGGCGCGCTCGCCGACCGCCTCGGCCCGCGCGCCTTCATGGGCGGCGGGCCGCTCGTCGCCGCTGCGGGCCTGGTGTGGTTCATGCGCATGCCGGCGCAGGTCGACTACGCCGTCGACGTGCTGCCGGGACTGCTCGTCTTCTCGCTGGGTCTCGCGATGACGGTCGCGCCGCTGACGATGACCGTGCTGGCCGACGCCGACGAGCACAACGCCGGGATCGCCTCGGGCATCAACAACGCGATCGCGCGAGTCGCCGGGCTGATGGCGATCGCAGCGCTCGGCGCGGTCGTCGCGGCGACGTTCGGCTCGTCGCTGGACTCGAGGCTCGCGGGGCGCGACCTCTCCCCTGCCGCGCAGCGCGCCGTGGCCGCCGCGCGCGATCGCACGCTCGCGCGGGCCGACACGCGCGGGTTGCCGGCGGACGAGGCGCGCGCGGTCGCGAGCGCGGTGCGGGACGCTTCGCTGCGGGCCTTTCACACCGGCATCGGCATAGCCGCCGGCCTCGTGGCGCTCGGCGGGCTGCTCGGCCTGGCCGGGATCGTCAACCCGCGCCGCGAGGTCTCGGCCGCAGGCTGTGCGGGCGGTCAGCTCGTCGGCATGCCCGAGGACCTCGGGCGGCCGGTCGCGGCCGCGTCGTCCTGATCGTCCGCCGCGGTTTCACCTGTCGCGATGCACGGGTATCGTCGGCGCCCATGGCTTCGGCGATGCACCCTCGCGCGCGCGGCGCGCACGGCCACCTGATGCGCTGGACCGCCGCCGGGGCGATCGCGGTGGCCGCGATCGCGATCGCGATCGCGATCGCCCGCGCTCCCACGGCGGCGACGGCCACGCCCCACCTCACCCTGGCCGCCGAGGCGGTGGCGACACAGGGCCCACTCGAGTTCACGGAGGTGGCGCTCTCACAACAGGACGTGCGCATGTCCCTGCGCGTCGCGACGAGCGGCGCGTGGACGGCCGCCGGCGTCGTCGCCAACGAGCTCTGCGTCACGCTCGTGCACGGCGCTCCCGCGCTCGCGCGCGGGCGCATCTGCCTGACGCGCCGCGACGGGCGAGCGGGCCTGAGCTACGCGCCGCTGAACGAGGACGGCACGGCACGCACGCCGCGGCGCCTGGCGGCGAGCGTCACGCGCCCGACGCCCAACGCCTTCGAGGCGACGTTCCTGCCGGCCGCGGCGAGCCTCTCCGTCGGCCCGTACGCCTGGTTTGCTTCGAGCGCCTGGACGGATCCGGTCACGTGCCCGAACACCTGCAAGGACCGCTTTCCCGAGGACGGAGTCGTCGACGCGAGCATGGCCCTGCTCGGGGTCACGCCGTGCTTCGGCGCGGCCGCGCGCGATCCGGCGCAGCCGTGCGAGAACCCGGATCTGGCGCTCAGCGTGCAGCCGTCGGTGGCGCGCTCGCAGGACCGCAACGAGTCCTTCTGCGACAAGCGCGAGCGCAAGGGCCTGCTGTCGATCTGCTCGTTCGGCGCGCCGCCCGACGACGCGGCGGACACGTTCGCGCTGCTCGGCGACAGCCACGCCTCCGGTCTGAAGCCCGCGCTCGAGGTCCTGACGCTCGCCAGGCGCTGGCGCGGCAGGTCGATGATCCGCGCGGCGTGCCCGCCGACGCAGGCGGTCGGGCCGATCCTGCCAACGCCCCTGCGCTCGCGGCAGTGCCGGGGGTTCAACCGCCAGGCGCTCGCGTGGCTCGACCGCCACCGCGAGGTCAACACCGTGTTTCTCGCGGCGCACGTGACGGCGATGGTCCGCCGCGCCCCGGGCAAGACGATGGACGAGACGAGGCAGCTCGGCTACCGCGACGAGATCCGCGCGCTGCTGCGCTCGACGGACCGCGTCGTCGTCATCCGCGACCCGCCGTACTCCTCGCTGGGCCAGCTCGGCTGCGTCGCCACGGCGCTGAGCAACGGCCAGGCTCCCGGCATCGCGTGCGCGCTGAGCCGCAGGGCCGCCGTCCAGCCCGACCCGCTCGTGCTGGCCGCGGAGTCGCTGCGCTCGCCGCGCGTGCGGGTGATCGACCTCACGCAGCACTACTGCGACGAGTTCAGCTGCTTTCCGGTCATCGGCGGCGCGCTCGTGCAGCGCGACAAGACGCATCTGACGTCGACGTTCTCGGCGACGCTCGGGCCGTACATCCTGCGCGCGCTCGGAGACTGAGGCGCCGCACCCGCCCCACTACGTCTCGAAGAAGAAGAGCTTCCAGGCGTCCCACCAGCGGTCGGCCTCGACGCGGATCGTGCGCCCGTCGAGCCGCTCGACGCCGGGATGAAAGCGCAGCCGGTCCGCGGGGTCGGTGCGCTTGAACTCGACCTTGATCTCGCACGGGCTGCCCGGGTCATACGGCGCCACGGCGCCGAGGTCCTCAAGCGCCCGCCGCGCGCCGTCCTCGATCATCTCGCGCGCCCGCACGGGCGGGATCATCCGGGCGGACTTCGATCCCAGCCCCTGCTTGACGGCGACCGTCGTGAGCCCGGCGCCGAGCAGGTCGGTCCCCTCGTCGCAGGAGGCCTGATCGCCGGTCACGAGCAGCACGGGACAGCCCCACGTGCCGCACAGCGCGGCGTTGATCGCGGTCTCGCCGACCTCTTCGCCGTTGAACCACAGGCGCTGGTAGTCGCGGCCGGAGACCGTGTGGTTCATGTTGCCGAGCTGCGATCCGGCGCGCGCATGCATCCCGACGAACAGCGCGGCGTCGCATCCCTGCTCGAGGAACGCGGTGTAGCCCGTCCACTCCTCCTGCACGACCCATTCGCAGTCGGGATGCAGGTCCTCGGCAATCAGCGAGTTGAACGACCACGCGCCGCCGGCGCCGTGGCAGTCCATGACGAGGATCTCGTCCGCGCCGGCAGCCTTCGCCCCGCGCACCGCCGCGTTGATCTCCTCGGTGTAGAGCTTGCGCCCCTCGTCATACATGGGGTTGCCGCCACTCGTCTGCTCAGGCTTGACGATCCCGGAGACGCCCTCCATGTCGCTGATGATGTGGACGCGCATGTGCTCGCGGCCCGGCACAGAGTGGCGGCGGGGCTCGGAGGGAGCGCGTCGCTAGGCGGCGGCGGGACGATGCAGCGGCGCATCGGCGGGCGGGTAGCGCCCGGCGCGAGCGGCTCGGCGCAGACCGGCGATCGCCTTGTCCGCAGCCTGGTCGGCTTGCTCACCGAGACGTCGGGACTCCGCGAGGTTCTTCTCGATGGTGTCGCGCTGTTCCTTGGTCATGGAGTCATGGTACCCCCGCGCGCGGCCACTACAAGCCCGGCTTGTCCGCGTCTTGCGGCTCGTTCGCCGGCCCAGCCATCGAACGCGAACCTACCGACGGCTGCGGATGGGCCGTCAAGCCTCGACCGGCCGCGCGCTCAGGAGGCGGTCTCGAACCCTTCGACGATGAGCTCGGAGAAGAATCGCTCGTGGACGCCCTGTAGGTCGAGCGCCGGCGCGAGCTCGGAGGTGACCGCATCCATCGCGAGCACGACCTTCATGTAGAGGACGATCAGCGGGTCGGCCGACAGGCGGTGCCTGCGTGCCGTGGAGAGCAGCTCGATCTGAAAGCGGGCGAGGATCTCGCGCCGGCGCTCCGTGTGCTGCTCGAGGTCATCGAGAAACTGCTCGGTCAGGCGCAGCAGGTCCGAGCGCGCCCGCGCGCGGTTCGTCCTCACCGACGGGCGCAGCCAGCGCAGCAGCTGGTCGACGGCACTCGCGGCATCGCCGCCGAACAGGGACCTGGCGTAGTCGCCGAGCGACTGCTGGACCTCCGGCGGGATGCGGCCGACGATCCCGAAGTCGACGTAGCCGATGCGGTTGCCGTCGAGCAGCAGGAGGTTGGCCGGATGCAGGTCGCCGTGGAAGACGCCGACCGCGTACACCTGGCCGAGGAAGTTCCACGCGACGTTCGCCGCGGCCTGCTCGAGGTCGTGCCCGGCCGCCTCCAGCCGCTGCCGGCACGCGTCGCGATCGTCGCGCAGCTCGCGGATGATGTCGACGAGCGGCACGCCGTCGAGGCGCTCGGCGGTGAGCACGCGGCAGGTCGAGTACTCACCGTGGATCTCGGGCGCGTACTCGGTGTCCGCGTCGCGGATCTTCGCGCGCAGCTCGATCGCGTTCGCGGCCTCGACGGTGTAGTCGAGCTCCTCGCGCGTCCAGCGCGCGAGCTCGTCGACGACGTCGCGGCTGCACGTCGCGCCCAGCACTCGGGTGCGGTCGACGATCGTGGCCACGCGGCGCATCAGCGCGATGTCGCACATCAGCAGCGCGCCGATGCCGGGCCGCTGCACCTTCACCGCGACGCGCCGGCCGTCGCGCAGGACCGCGCCGTGGACCTGCCCGATCGATGCGCTGCCGAAGGGCTCGGCGTCGAACGTCGAGAACAGGTCGTCGATCTCTGCCCCCAGCTCCTCGCTGATCACGCGCTCGACCTCGGCGTACTCGAACGGCGCGGCGCGGTTGAGCAGGTGAAACAGCTCGAGGCAATACGCCTCCGGCAGCAGGTCGAAGCGCAGCGCCAGCAGCTGGCCGAGCTTCCCCCAGCCGCCGCCCAGCGTCTCCAGCGCGCGGCGCAGTCGCATGGGTCCTGGGGCGCGGCGCCAGCGCCTCGGCACGAGCAAGGGCGCGATGCCGCGAACGAGCAGCACGCGCAGCAGTTCGGCCATCCGGCGCGCCGACATCGCGCGCGTCGCGCGATGCCGGGCGGCGGTCGCGTCGTCAGCGGACGTCCGAGGCCTCATGCGGCCGAAGGCTATGGGAGCAGGGCTGCTGCCCCTAACCGCCATGAGGCCGGAAGTGCGCTTCGCACCGTCGGAGGTTGCGCCCTGAGCTGCGCTGACCCTCCTTGGTCAGCCCCCGACCAGGATGCCTCCCACGGAGGCCGGCCCCGCCGAGCTCCCAGCACTGCTTACTCCTCCTGTGCAGCGAGCCCCCATCCGCAGAACCCGGGTCCCGGCGCCGACGGGTGCCGACAGTCCGAACAGGCTCAGCTCGGCGGTCGTGCCGCTGCCGAACAGCTGTCCGCTGCCCGGAACGGCAACGCCGTCGAGGTAGAGCCCGACGAGGATCCCCACGCCGCCGGCGCACATCGCGTTGATGCGGACACGACCGTAGGCGTACACCCTGCCGGGGCTCGGGAGCTGGAGGTCCACGGTGGCCTCAATCGTCGTCGCCGGTCCGGTCGGCGTCACTCCGGTCGCCGACTGCGCGCCGTAGCTTGGACCTGTGTCGCCCTTGGCGCCCATCATCCCGGGGTCGCCGTTGGCGCCTGCCGGCCCGGTGCGGCCTGTGGCGCCGGGCGCGCCCGGCGCTCCCGCCGCGCCACCCGGCAGCTGCCCGAGCTTGAAGTCCTTGGCCAGCAGCGACCGATCCTTGACCTCCGAGGCGCGCACCGCGCCCGTCTTGATCTGCGTGGCTCCCACACTGTTGCGGGGTAGCGCGACGGCGGCGTACGACGTTCCCCCCAAGGCGACGAACAG
>Ga0136633_1002612_pt1 | contig 12291 bp, 10 predicted proteins | sample AntDrymeUQ832206_2_FD_105494 | JGI IMG/M metagenome (GOLD analysis project Ga0136633, IMG submission 105494) | Polar desert sand microbial communities from Dry Valleys, Antarctica - metaG UQ83 (22.06) | ecosystem: Environmental > Terrestrial > Soil > Desert | place: Antarctica: Dry Valley... | reverse complement strand
GCACGCGGTGCAGTTCGTTTCGAAAACCTCGCGGCCGCGCGTCACGATCTCCGCATCCACCTTGGCGCCCTTCGGGGCGGGGAGCGCGTCGAGATAGGCGTTCATATCGAGCAGCTTTTTGTTGTCCACGCGGCGGCCCACGATCGTGGCGAGATCGCCCGGCTTGCCCTGCATCTTCGCTTTCACAAAGGGGTAGCCGGTCACGCCGGTCGCCTTGAGGATCTTCTCATATTCATCCGCGAGCTTCTCCCCCGCCGCGCCGGCTTTGATCTTGAGGAATGCGCGGCCCTCGGGCGTGACGAGCGTCGTGGGGTCGAGGTTGGACGTGAAGGAACTGTTGCTGATGTCGTCGAGTTTTGAGAACTCGCCCGCAGTGCCATAGGGCGCGGCGAGGTCCTGGCGGAAGAGCGCGGTGTTGATGACCGGGTTGCCGTTGCCATCCTGCGTCTCGTCGAAGGTGCCGACCGGATAGAGTTCCGGATCGGTGAAAAAGGCGTCGAATTCTTCCTCGGTTGATTCCGAGCTGAGCGGTTTCTTCTTCGCGCGGCTCGCTGTTGGTGCGGGACTGAGATCCGCGTGGACGTTGGGGTAAAAAGCGCGGGAGTTCGCGGCGACCGCCATCAACTTGCCGACGTTGAGCGTCGTCGCGGCCAGCCCGTCGATGCGTTTTCCGATGGAGCCTGCGCCGGGCAACTCGAAGACGGACTTGTCCGTGACCGTATGGCAGATGGCGCACGAGATGCCGACCTTGTCGAGCCCGCCGGGGCCGATCTGCATCTTGCCGTCGCCATTGCTGTCCACCGGCACCACGCCCGCGACCGCATTCAATTCAACAAGCTTCACGGTAACCATCGGGTCATTCAGCATTGGCGCATTGGCCGGGGACATGTCGGTTTTCAACTCCTTGCCCATTGCTTCCCTCATCGCCGGGTCGAGCGCTTCAATGTCCACTTGAAGGCCCGCTTCCAGCGCCTGCTTCGGTGTTAGTTTCGCGTCCGCCATGCCTTTGGGCAGACGTGCCGCGTCCGTCCAGAAGCCTTCGTTGCCGAAGGTCTCAAAGCGAAAAACGGCCTTACCTGCCGCAGCGTCACCGCGCTCGTGCGGATTCGGATTCTTCGTGATGCCGGGGCCATCCGACGGCTTGTGGTCAGGCTTGGCGGGGTCGGTTTTTTCTGCGCCGATGCTTGCGGTGAGACATACGGCGAGGAGCGCTGTGCCGGTGACGGTGAGCAAAGCCTTCGGCGTAGCGGCCTGCGGCGTGTGAGGGTTTCCGGGATGAGTACGCGCGGTAGTTTTTGGAATGTTCATGCGGCCCTAGCTGCATGATTCGTGCCGGTTAGGAATAGCTCCGCCGGGCTTGCGGCGTCGAGCTCAGCGCGGGTTCTACCGGGCATTTAGTGGGCCGGGCGTGCAGTCCGCGGGTTACGTCCGCAAGCAACGGGCGCCATGGGGTGCTATTCCCCCTCATTCCGGGTGCAGTCTGTGCAGGTCTCAGCGCGTTCTCCCGCCGGGCGGCACAATGCCGGCCAGATTGGACTGAAACGAACAACTCCACCCAAAACTATACCCTATTATGAAATTCCAAATTAGATCCACCAGTCTGGCCGTCTTCGCGGGCGCAATGTTCCTCACCCTCGCCGGCTTGAATGCCGCTGACAAAGAGGCTCCGCACGACGGGGTGATGATGAAAGACGGCAAGATGATGGAGAAACCGGAATGATCATCGGGCTTGTACGGCGTGCTGTAATCTGCCCGGGGCCGCAGAATTCGATGCACTCAACACGATTCGATACGCGGTGCCGGGGGGCGGAAAGCTCCCCGCCGCGTTGGCTGACTGTCATCCATTCCGTGTTTGTCATGTTGAGCGCCGGGTTGCTCGCTATGCTAATGTTGGGGTGCGTGAGCCCGCCGGCAGAAGGGCGGATCGGGCAACGCACGGAAAAATTCATCAGCGGCGGCAGGCCTATCAAGGTGGAAGTCTTCGCGCCGGAATCGGCGGGGAGGGTTCCCGCAGTGCTGGTGCTTTATGGGTCCGGCGGCGCGCTCGTGGGGAAAGGTGAGATGGTTCGCCTGTGCCGCGAACTTTCGCGCACCGGCCACGTAGCCATGCTGGTGCATTACTTTAACCGCACGGGGTCCCTCTGGAGCACCGATGAGAAGAACGACCGTCTCTGGCCTGTTTGGGCCGATACGGTGAAGGATGCGGTGACTTTTGCCGCTGCCCACCCGCAGGTTGACCCGGACGCCATCGGCTTGTTTGGGTATTCGCTCGGTGGTTTCCTTGCTGTCGAGGAAGCAACCCGGAACCCGCGGGTGCGGGCCGTGGCGGAACTCGCCGGGGGTCTCTTCGCCGGCCGAAAACCGGCGGTGCGGAGAATGCCGCCGGTGTTAGTCCTGCATGGCCGGGAGGATCAGCGCGTACCGGTGAAACAGGCGTTCGCCATCGCGCAGGCTGCCCGGGAAACCGGCACCCGCCCCACCGTCAAAATCTACGAAGGCGAGGGCCATGCCCTCTCCAGCGCCGCGCTGCAGGATGCGATGACCCGCACCCGGGAGTTTTTCAGGCGAACGCTCTAAACTTTCTGGCGCCTTGAAATACAAACCCGGTAAACCCACCAGAGAAGCACGGGTTGGAACGGAAGGCGCAACCACAGGATCCATGGTGGCAGAGTCATTCCGGACCAGCCGTGCATCGCTGCATTCAGATTCGCGGGAAATACTGCGAGGAGCAGAAGAATCAAACCCCATCCGGCAAGAACCCGGGTGCCGGGGTAGAGCACGCCCAGCCCGCCAAGCACCTCGGCGGCTCCGCTGATCCAAACCAGCTCCCCCGGCGCAGGAAGGTAATCCGGGATCATTGCCAAATACGGAGCCGGATTCGCAAAGTGATTGGCCCCGGCGGCAATGAAAAAGGCGGCCAGCACCCAAAGTTGGATGGAGGGGGCCGGTTTTTTCGGAGAGATATCGTCGGACATAGAGCAGGCACCCGCGGACAGAGAGCCATAGTAAAAAATAGCGGGGAACCTTCTGATTTTTCGCTCCTTCAGCGCGCAGGCGGTTTGGCGTTTTCAAGTTCCTCAATCCATTCCTTGAGAACGGCGATGGCTTCGGCATCGACACGGTGAGTGGCGAGCGGCGGCATTTGTTCCCTGGGGTCGCGGCTGGACATGCGCTGATGGGCGCGCGAGTGGGCAGGCTTGCCAGGAGTAATCCAGGGTGAATTGGGAGGCTGCGGTTTCTCTCCGCCGACGGCTTCGGCCAGGGTGAGATGGAAGTCCAGATGCGCACGGCTGCCGAGAGCGTTGCCGGGGCCGCCAGGGCTGTGACACATGGCGCAGTTGGCATCAAGATAGGCGCGGGCGCGGGTTTCGATGGGACCGGTTTTCTTTTCCCAATCGGGGTAGCGTTCCAGGTCCGCGACCGGTTTCGGCAGGGCGGCAGTAAAAAGACCGAGGCGCTCGAAGGCAGCGATTTGATCTTCACCATCCTTCTCGCCAGCGTAGGGGCGATGGAGTTGGCGGGCGTTCCAACCCAGCACGAATCCGACGCTCTGCGTGTGGCAGGCGGCGCAGTCGGAGCGGCTGGGAAAATACCATTTCTGCGGGCGCGGTCCTTCGGGGGTGAGCACTTTGAATTCGCGTTCCAACGGCCAATCGGCGAGGAGATGGGCCTCGGTTTGCTCGTCATTCCAGAGATAGGTGTAGCCCTCCCACCCACGCGGCGCGTGCACCCAGAGGCGAGTCTCGAGCCGGCGCAGTTCTGCGGGCTTTTCGGTGTCGGTGTTCAGCAGAAACGTCTTCACGAACACGGCGCCGACCGGGAATTCCCACTTGTCTTTTTCTTTGAAAACGACGGACGCCTGCTTCGGCAGCACGAGGAAGCGGGACTTCTCCGCGCCATCAGACCAGAGGGGGACATTGACGGTGTAAGGAATGAGACCGGCGGCTGGCGTGTGATCTTTCACCGAAGCGAAGAGACCGGTGTCAGTTAGGGTGCGCGGGAACGCGGCGGCTGGCTGCGGCGCCTGTTGCTTGAATCTGTAAACGCGGCCATCGAACGCAAGGAAGTAAGCCTCACCCGCTTCGTCATGGCCGAAGGCGCTGATGAGCAGACTGGTGCGCGCGATCTTGGTGTTCTGCGTCTTCGTTTTCAAATCGGAGCGCAGCGCCCAGATGTTCCCGCTCATGATGTCCGCGTAGAGATAAGCGCCCGCGAGTTCCGGCAGCCGTGTGCCGCGATAGACCACGCCGCCGGTGACGGATTTCCCTTCGCTGCGCGGATATTCGAACAAGGGCGCGATGAGCGCGGCGGAGTCACGCTCTGACTGCGCCTCATGCGGTTTGGTTCCTTCGAGAATGTCCCAGCCGTAATTCCCGCCGCGCGTGATAACATTGATCTCCTCGGAAACATCCTGCCCGACATCGGGCGCCCAGAGCGTGCCGTCCGCGGGATCGAAAGCAATCCGCCACGGATTGCGCAAGCCATACGCCCAGACCTCTCCGCGGGCCGCCGCGCCGCGATCAACAAACGGATTGTCCTTCGGGATGGCGTAGGCTTTGCCGGCGGTGCGGTGATCGACATCAATGCGCAGGATGGAACCGAGGAGATCGGTCAGGCTCTGTGCGTTGCTGTGCGGATCGTGCGCTGCGCCGCCATCGCCGATGCTGACGTATAGAAATCCATCGGGACCGAACTTGAGGCTGCCGCCGTTGTGATTGCCGTGCGGTTTTGTAAAGCTCAGCAGTTTCTCCTCCGAAACGCGGTCCGCGCGGCCGGAATTCTCTTTAGAAACGCGGAAGCGCGAGACGACAGACCCGGCCGGCGTGACGGAGTAGAAGACAAAAAACTCGCCGTTCGATTTGAAATTAGGATGGAACTCGAGGCCGAGGAGTCCTTCTTCGTTGTGTTCGCGGCGGACCACTTCGGTCAAATCCAGGAAGACGGGACTCTCCGTGACTCCGCGCTCATTGGCGAAGACGCGGATGCGTCCGTCCTGCTCGACGAGGAACAAGCGGTCCGAACCATCGCCGGGGTGCACAAGCTCCACCGGCCGCTCGAACTTGAGCGCCGGAAAAGCGATCTCAACTCCCAACGGCGCATCGGTCTCCGGGGAGCCCATCAGGCGCGTGGTATCCATGGCCACGAATGCCTGCGGAGCTTCCCGGGCGTCGAACGGCGCGGCGAAAAGGGGGCTCGAAAGCGATGAGGCGGCGACGACGGCGACGGCGGGCAGGATGGAAATTTTCATGGAACTCAAAATGTTAGGGAATGCCTACACTGGAAGCGCCAGCAATAACTTCACGGTCTCAGTCAGGGTGGCACTGATGACGTCCGGTGGCGGCAAGGCGGTGGAAAATGCGTTGGCGCGTTCGACCCCTCCAGTGATCAGGCCCGCACGACTGGCGCCCGCGGTGTCCCAATCATGCGCCGCAACCATCGCTATCTCCCGGGGCTCGACCTGCATCGTCCTGGCCGCATGGAGATAGACGGCTTTCGCAGGTTTCCAGTGCTTGATCTCGTCGATCGAAATGCTCCGCTCGATGAAACCATCGAGGTCAGCGTTAGCCAGCATCTTCCGCGTCACCCCGGCGCTGCCGTTGGTGAGGGTGATCATGCGCACACCCGCAGCGCGAACCGCCTCAAACCCGGCTCTCACATCCGGATGCGCGGGCAGCTTCGCAAAGGTGGCGAGGACGGCGTCGATCCTGGCATCGCCCGGGTCCAGTTCATGCCCGCGACACAGGACCTTGAGGCTCGCCGTCGCGATTTCGCGAAACGTCTGGTACTCGCCGGCGATCTCCAGGGCAAACGCGTCGCGGAGGAAGCGCGGAAACCACACTTTGAGCGAACCTGCCGGCAAGCCGAGATCCGTCAGTGCGGCCTCGACCGGACTGGGGTCGAAAAGCGTTTCGATGACGTCAAAAGCGATCAGCTTTGGCCGCCGCTCCGCTGCGCACTGAATCGCGGGCGCGTTTCCCGCGCTGATATCCCTTAGGCCCCCGGAGATTGCGGCCGCCGCCGCGACATTCCGGATCGCCGTCCGGCGTGTGATGTGTCCGTTCATTGGATTAAGGGGACTGGTGGGGTTGTTTGTTTCCGTCCAGTCTGGCCGACAGGTGCCGTCCGGTGGGAGAGACCTGCACAGACCGCACCCCGGAATGAGTGGGGAAAACCACCCGGGCCCGTCCGCTGCTTGCGGACGCGACCCGCGGGTTGCACGCGCTTCCCACGAAATGCCCGAATGACACGCGATGAGCTGGAGTGTGCACGCAAGGACCATTGACCCCGCGACGTTCGACCTCTCCGTGAATAACCCGGACGGCGGCGAGGAAGTAGCGCATCGCACGCCGCAGAGAATCATGGAAGAAATCGTCGCCTTGGACGCCGAGAGCGCGGAAATGCTGGAGAACATTTGCAGCTTGCTGAAATAGGGCTACCCCGAAATCAAGCTCACCGGCGTGGCCCGCGCCAACTACCTGGGCCGGACGTGATAAGGAAACGCGGTTTTCTATACACGAAGACCCGGAATCCGCGTTCTCATGTCGATGAAACCTGTTTTTAGCGACACAAACGGTTGACGTGTTGATGGCATCGTCATAAGCTCAAGGTATGTCGAGCAAACAGGAAAACGCGGACATGACAGGTACTTGGCGACCTGATCAGCCGTAGACACTATCCCTTCGGCCTCTGAATGTGGCTGCGTCCGCGGTGCAACAATATTGTCCGACACCCACTTCAAAGAACTCGTTCCAAAATGTCTGGTGCCCGGACTTCCCGGACGTGACGCCTTTCCAGTCGCGGGCGAAAGCGATAGCGCGGTGTTTGATCGCCGTCGGGAATCAGCTGGAATGGATCATTCCCTCACGGATAGGCACAGCGGGGGTCAAAACGACTTCCCAGAGCACTCTCATGCCCGTCGCCGGCGAATCCCCGGCAGCATGATACTGATGAGAGCAAAAACCAGCACTCCGGGTTCTGGAATCACGCAGCCCGTGTTGTTGATGTTATTGTTGTCGAGCGTGACGGCGCCATTCCGCGCGAGGGCACTTCCGCCCTGGATGCTCGCGCCGGTGTTCATAGTGATGCTCGCGAGCGCAAGAATATGTCCCCGGAATTCGGTACTGGTACCGAGAGTGGCCGAACTGCCGACCTGCCAGAAGACGTTGCACCCCATCCCGGCGGCAAATTGCAGGAACGCGACCGACGAATTACTTGCAGTTGTGAGCGTGCTTCCGATCTGAAAAACGAATTGGGCCTCCGGATTGCCCTGAAAGTCGAGCGTGAGGGTCCCCGTCAGTTGAGCGGACGTTGAAAAGAAATAGACGCCCGGCACGAGTGTGAGACCACCAAGGTCCTGGCCGGTCAGGTTCTGTGTGGGTGCCAGGGCTGCCGCAGCGTTGTAGGCAATCGTGAGATCACTCTGAGCCTGGGCCGCGACTGCGTCCGCCGCATGGATCGTGAAGGGCGGCGTCACTGTCCCCGGAGGGAAACCCGTAATCGCCGCGCCCGGACTGACCCCGACATGCCCGCCGGCGATTACGCTCGGCCCAGTGTTGGTGACCGTCGAACCCGCCAATACACCGAAGTTCCCCGCAGTGCCTAACAAGACGGCTGCATCTGAACGGCTTTGCGGAAAAGTGAGGACCGTAATCGCCAAGAGAATCGGGACATATTTCATATGCGTAATTTCGTTAAGCAATTAACACAACTATGGTCTCTGCTTTTAAATACAACCGCAAAAAACCCGCGCAGTGGCGGCAAGAAAGGTGCCGGGGCACGAAACTTGCAGCACAGCCGCTCGCGTCCGCCATACTGGGCAGGGCTTACGCATGAACACGTAGTCAGGCCGTCTCGGCCTGATGAAACAAAGGCCGGGACGGCCTTTCTACGGTCAGGAAGGCTGTGGCGATAGCTTCAAGCGTAAGCCCTGCATACTGGGGCGCTAACAGGAACAAAAGCCCTGAACCCTTGGCGGGGTTCCCCCGTCGCGGTCTCATTTGCAGACAGCCCGGGTGTGCCGGGTCTGTCCAGTTGTTCTGCTTGTGGTCTGTCCAGTTGATCTTCTGTCCAGTAGTTCCACCATCATCCTTCTCGTCTCCAGCAGAAACACCGCTTAATCTCTGCTGCGCGCGCAACCTTGTGTGCCCCGCATCCAGCAACCTCAACCAGACTTACGAACATGAACATCACCAAAAGCATCGGCATGCTCCTCCTCGCCATCTACCTGATTCTCATCGGAATCATCGGCGTCTTCGGTTTCAACCTCGGACAGGCCAGCATGGTGCTGCCAATCCTTGCCATCGCAGCGGGCGTCTGCATTCTAATCGGCAAATAGGGGAGGCGAAAACCCGGGTGTTTGTCTGACCGGGTGGCGCAAATGCCCGGACCTTTTGGTGTGTGAACCAGGGCAATTCAAGACGCAGAGATTGACCGGAATTCATTCAATCAGCCAAGCTTCCTTCTCCCTGGATCCCCTAAAACCCCGACCGCCCTCCGCCCATGAGCCCTTCCACGGAAATCAAATTTCCTGCGATCCTGCGCGGGCTCCGGCTCGCGGTCCTGGGGCTCGTGTTGGCGGGCCATGCACCGGCGCAGGACGACAAGAAGGCGCAGGTGGACGTCGCGAGCAAAGATTTGACATTCACCGTGCCGGTCGATTTGACGATCCGCGCGCGGGTGACGGCGATCACGCCGCCGGAGCCGGCGGCGATCACGTGGCGATGGGGCGGCGAAGGGCTCGGCGGGACGCCGGAGCGGGGCACGTTCGGCGAGAATCTCGCGGTGGGGACCTGGTCGCCCGCAATCCCGGTGGCTTCGTTCGTCAGAGGCAAGTTTCCCGGAAAGCTTTTCCTAACGGTGATGGCAGGCAACGGAGGCAAGCGGGTTCGCAACGCCGACGGCACGGCCCACATGGAAGGCCATTCGAAAAACGTCGAGATCGAGTTCGAAGTCGGCTGGCAGGGCAAGCCGCTCAAGACGTTTAAGGAGACCGGACCCGACGGCGGGACGGTCGGTCTGGTGATCCCCGGCTATCGTCTCGCGGGCGGAAAAACGCCGGCGAGTCCGGAATTCCTTGAGGAGTTCTCCGGTTTGTTAGTCTATGCGACGCGACGCGACGCGAGGCTGGCAGCGCTGCCCGTCGCGAAAGGGCGGCGTCCGTCGAAGTTCGGCATCGTCACGAACCTGGGCGGTTACGGCGAGGGCCACGGCTACGGGATCCGCTATACGAATCGCGCGGTGATGGACGCGGAGCTGCGCGGCCTGAAGGTTCTCGGGGTGAACGGGCTTGGGGAACAGACTCATGCCGCAGACTTCATGCACGTGGTTTATGCGCAACTCGGCGGCTATCCCGTGCCGGCGGCAAAGAAGGGCGAGACCGTGCCCGGGGCGGGCTGTCCGTTCGATCCGGGCGTCGCGCGCCGGACGCAGGAGATGATAGACGAAGGCCTTGGCGCCGCGCTGAAAATGGCGACCGACGAAGTGTGGTGGCGGACTGAAGACGAGATCGGCACGGTGATTGACAGGGCGCCGGAAGGGAAGAGTCACTTCGCGACATGTCCGACATGCACAGACAACTTCCGGACATGGCTGAAGGGTCAGGGGGTTGCGCCAGCAACGCTCGGAAAGTCGGACTGGCCGGAGGTGCGGCCGGTGGATCTTTCGGCGAAGGGCGAACCTCCGACGCCGCTGACATATTACACGTCGCTGTTCTCCAATTACGCGTCAGCGAAGCTGTTCACGCCGGTCCGCGACGCGCTGGCGAAGGCGAACGGGGAGAAGCGGAAGCATCCGTCGCTCAAGCAGCCTTTCGTCTATTCGTTCGCGCTGCGCGGGAACACGTTTCTGATGGGCGGCCACAGTCTTGACTTCTTCGAGTTCTACCGCCACGCCGACAACGCGATGGTCTATGAGACGTCCAACCGCGACGCGCGGGTCTGGGGCTGGGACAGTTATCTCTGTGACGTTGGCCGCATCCTAACAGAGAAAATGCACACGGAATTCGGCGTCTATGTGAAGCCTCACCGCGGCGCGCCGATCCAGCGCGCGCTGGCCGCCGCGAGCCGCGGGGCGAAGATGATTTACTGGTACACCTACGGGCCGGACTATGTGAAAGGCGACAGCTTCGCGGAGAACGACGAGGCGCTGGCGCTGGTCGCGAAGGCCGCGGCCCTCATCGGCGAGAGCGAGGATCTTCTTTATGGGTCAACGTGGACGGCCGCGCCGGAAGTTGCGGTGGTGAATCCGCGCTCGTCGGAACTCTGGAACAAGCTGGCGGCCAGCGGGTCGCCCGCGGCTTACGAGAACGCGAAATGGATCTATACGGCGCTGTCCCACGCGCATGTTCCGGTCGATCCCCTCGACGAGGTCATGCTCGCGAGCGATAACTTGTCGCGTTACAAGGTGATTTATGTCAGCGGGACGAACCTAACAACGGCCGCCGCGACGAAACTCGAAGTGTGGGTGAGGGAGGGCGGCACGCTCTATACGAGCGGCGGGGGCCTTGCGCGGGACGAGGTCAATCAGCCGCTCGCGGTCCTTGAACCCGCGCTCGGTGTGGGCCGCGGCGCGGTGGAACTCTGGGCGAAGGTGAAGGCCTATGGGGCGACCACGCTCGAGACGTTTTCGGATTCGACGACGCCCGGGGCCGCGGTCGAGATCGCCGGACCGGCCGGCAAGTTCGTGCCGGTGGTCGGTCGCGAGGCGTTGCAGCCGGCGGCGGGCACCGAAGTGCTGGCGAAATTCGCCGACGGAGCGGCCGCTCTAACCCGTCACGCGCACGGCAGAGGCCATGTCTATGTTGCGGGCTTCTTCCCCGGCCTCGAATACAGCGCAGCGCTTCGCGCGGAGGAATATGATATGTCACGCGACTTCGACGCGGTCCGCCGTGGCTTCGTGACGGTCGCCCTTGGAGGGGTCCGGCCGGTGGTTAATGCGTCGCACCCGCTGGTTGAAGGTCTGTTGCTGCAGAACGGTGACAGGAAAGCGGTCACGCTCATAAACTGGGCCTACAAGCACGCGGGAAAGAAATCGACGGCCGTGCCATGCAAGGATTTGAAAGTCGGGCTGCAGGGCGTCGGCGACCTCAAGCGCGTGTTCTCGACTGCCTTGCACAAGGATCTGCTCCTTGAGCGCATCGGGGGCGGCGTCCACGTCGTCCTGCCGTTGCTTGAGGAGGGCGACGTCCTGCGAATCGAGTAGGAACGGGGCTGATTGTCGGCGCCGGTAAGGTCGAAGATGCCTGCGACGTCAACGACGCGGAACAAAGTGCAGACCGCGTGCGGCGCAAAAATTAAGATAAAACCGTGACCGTCCAGTTTATCCGGCGGTCGCTTCGCTTATCGGGCGCTGAAGGCGTGCATTTCCGGCGGGCTGGGAGCAGGCGGATTGCCTTAGCCGCCGGGTCCGTGAGCCAAGCCTCAAGCGATTCCGGAATAAGCGGTGATGGCGTCAAAGGCGGGTTCTTCATGGATTGCTCGTTTACGGATTTTACGCAGCTTGCAGCGTGGCAGGCTGGTACGGGGCAAAATTGTGCTCCTCCATGACTGTGCCGTCAGGCCTGTGGATGCTCAGGCAGGCGGATTTGTTGCGGGTTATTTCGGAACAGAATTCCATGGCCTCCTGCCGTGAGTCGAAGCCCGCTAAGATCACATCGCTGCGATCCCATGAGAGTTTCCAGCGGCCGCTGAGTGGTGTGAGATGGTAGTTTTGCATGGGGACTTGAGTGAGGGTTGAGCACAGAGCATGCATGAGCCGTACCAGCCCCCAGCCTGAGCGGTTTCGCGGGAAGCTCGACCATTGGCACCGCCATTCCTGGAGCGGCCCTTCCTTTGCATAGAGATTAGCATGGATAACGGACCGGAAGCATCATCTGAGGGAGCCGGGGGGCAGTCGCGCCGGATCGCCCGCCTCCTTGACACTCTCATTAAGATTCCGGGCACAAACTTCCGCATCGGGCTCGACCCCATTATAGGGCTCATTCCCGGAGTGGGCGACGCGATTTCCGCGGCGCTTGGCAGTATCATTCTGGCGGACGCAGCGCGCCGGAAGCTGCCGGTGCGGTTATTGATCCGAATGGGGGGAAATGTCCTTTTGAACGCCGTAGTGGGCGCCGTGCCATTGCTCGGAGACCTGTTCTCGGCATGGTTCCGGTCCAATTCCCGGAATTTCGCGATCCTGAACGCTTACACGCGAGGAGAAAAGAATCCCCCGGCCGGACCGCACGTGAAATGGGTCGCGACGGCCTTCGTTCTCCTTCTCGTTTTGCTGGCGGCATTTTGCATCCTGGCCGTC
>Ga0136633_1002611_pt1 | contig 12293 bp, 9 predicted proteins | sample AntDrymeUQ832206_2_FD_105494 | JGI IMG/M metagenome (GOLD analysis project Ga0136633, IMG submission 105494) | Polar desert sand microbial communities from Dry Valleys, Antarctica - metaG UQ83 (22.06) | ecosystem: Environmental > Terrestrial > Soil > Desert | place: Antarctica: Dry Valley... | reverse complement strand
GCCCCGGGGAGGCTCCGGCTCGGCATGTCTTCTGCACATCGCGGAAGGCATGACCCAACCAAAGAAGCTCGATGAGCTCTATGGCCTCATCGATGGGATCGAGACGGCCATGTTCACCACCCGCCGCGCCAACGGCCAGCTCGTCTCCCGTCCGATGGCGACCCAGGACCGGATCCAGGATGCCGACCTCTGGTTCGTCACCGATGTGGAAACACACAAGCTCGACGACCTCGCGCTCGATCCGCACGTCAACTGCGCGTACTACAACAACAAGTCGCGGGAATGGGTCTCGGTATCGGGTGTCGCGCGCGTCTCGAAGAACAGGACGAAGATCCGGCAGCTGTACAAGGAAGACTGGAAGATCTGGTTCGGCGACGAGGGCGATGATCGCGACGGCGGACCGAACGACCCCCGTCTGGCTCTCATTCTCGTCGACGCCGACTCGGCCACCTACATGAAGGTCGACAAGCCCAAGCCGGTGGTGCTGTTCGAGGTCCTGCGGAGCTTCGTGACCGGGCGCAAGGCGACCATCGGCGAGGTCCGCGAGGTCACCGGCGCGGAGCTGATGGACTGAGGGCCGCGATCTCGTCGTAGATCGTCCGCGCCAGCAGCGGATTCTTCCAGTACTCGGTGTGCGCGATCAGGAGGGTAGTCGCCTCCTCGTCGCGCACGTTTCTTACCCGCCGCGCCAGCGTCAGGACCGGAAAGTCATGGAGGTCCGGTGGGAGGTCGTACAGATCGAGCCGGCCGCTGATGATGTCCCACGGCGACCAGACGTTGATCCACTTTGCCGGTCTTCGCTCGTAATTCTGAATCAGCGGTTGCACCGAGCCGGCCAGTGCCTCGCGCGCCTCGCTGGTGCCTCGCGCCTGCACCGCGAAGATGAAGGCCGTCTTGTCGAGGGGGCTGCCGAAGGTGAGGAAGAGCGGAGTGCGGTTGACGACGTCGAGGTATCTGTTCTCCGCCGGCGGAGAAGCGGCGGCCGCTTCACCCCTCGAGTGCGACTCGTCCTCGAGAATCAGCATGTTCAGCGCATCGTACGCGATCACGCTGCCGAGCGAATGACCGACGACGATTACCCGGTCGTAGCCGCGCTCCGAGTACACCGCCTTCGCGGCCTGATATACGCGCTGCTTGATCTCGCGCCGGAGGTCGTTGAACGCGTCGAGCTTGTAGGGCATGACGTAGATCGCGACGTCCCCCGCGAACTGGACGAGAATGCGCCTGATGTAGATGCTCGCCGCGACGAGGAGCGGCCAGGCGGCGTGTCGCGCCAGCGGAGATCCGGCGGGAGCGTTTTCGGAAAACGTCTCCATGAAAAAATCCACCAGGATGACCACGCCGGCGATGAGCGCGAAAAAGGCGACCGCGCTGGCGACGGTGTAGAGCGCCGTCTTCCCGTCCTCGAGGTCGCGCCGGAGCCCCTTGAGGATGCGCCAGATCCACCGGGCGGCGACGATGGCGGCGGCCGCAAACGCAATGCGTAAGGCGCTGGCGTCGAAGACCGTACTGAAGCCCTCGACCAATTCCCTGTCGGCGAGGAGATACGCGAAGCGTGATCCGCCGGCGAGGTCACGCACGTGACCATAGAACATGAACGGGATGGCCGTCCCCGCGAGAACGATCACGAACACTGCGAGGGCGAAGACGACGAGGGTCAGGATGCTCCATGCCGTTCGTACCTTCCGCGGCCATTGCAACCGGCGAGTGAGAACCGAAACGCCGAGGGTGAGGCCGAACAACGCCATGATCGTTACGACGGCGTCGAACGTCGTGGTCAGATCCGCAAAGAGATTCTCGCTCAGCCACGCGGGCCGCGGGTGGATGACCGCCAGCGCGGCCACCACGATTGCGACCGCGAAATTCATCGCTGCCAGCGACACGACGGTCGCGAGCGCGGTAAGAAGGAAGAACACGGTACGCACGGGTATCGGCAGCACCGGGTATTTGCCGAACAGCCAGCGCCTGAACCGGCCTTTCGTGTGGCGCAGTCCGTTGAGGCCGGCGCCGGTGAGAAAGCCAATGACGTTGCGGGCTGTAGTACGACCTTCGGTGAGCGGAGCCCAGTAACCCTCGTAGAGGTGGACTTCCACCGTATCCTCTCCGGACTTGAGGCGGAGCTCGATACGATTGAGCCAGTCCTCGCCCGATTTTACGGTGCGGCCGACTGGCTTCGGGTTGTCGTGACCCAGCCGCACGTCCAGCTCGCGAAGCGAGGTCGCAACCTGATCGATGGTCTCGAAGGGAATGGGCTGACCCATCCCGTGGGTGAAGAAAAGGGCGTAGGTGGTGTGCGCCGAGTCGGCCGCGGGTGGGGCTCCCACCGCGTAACCAGCTTCGGTCTCAAGCTCACGGGGTTGTGATGGGTCGCCCACGCGCCTCCGGTCCAGGCCTCGAAGGTCTCTCCAGGTGCGCCTACGGTAATGCCCGGGTGGATTTCGACCTATGTCGGATTCATATCGGCCAGGCGTCGGTTTTCTATCAGAACCCTTCTGCACCGCCCCCAAATGGAGCATTAGGCAGGCGCGTCTGCCAATTTGTCACGGCGCCCCTCCAATTGGAGCGACGCTTCGCGCATATTGGGGCTGACCGCCCACAATCTCCGCCCTGCATGATCACGTCCTCCCTCAAGCGCACCCCCCTCCACCACATTCACGCCGCCCTCGGCGCCAAGCTCGTGCCCTTTGCGGGGTTCGAGATGCCCGTTCAGTACCCGACGGGGATAACGGCCGAGCACCACGCGGTTAGACAGAAGGCGGGGCTGTTCGATGTGAGCCACATGGGGGAGTTCTTCGTCCGCGGCCCGCAGGCGATGGAGCTCGTCAGCCACGTCACCACCAACGACGTCGCCGCGCTCAAGCCGGGGCAGGCGCACTACTCCACCATCCTGCGCGAGGACGGAACGACGGTAGACGACTGCCTCGTCTACCGCGAGGGCGACGGCCTGATGATGGTCGTGAACGGATCGAACATCGACAAGGATTTCACCCACATCAGCGAGTATCTGCACCGCTTCGACGCCACCCTCGTCGACCGCAGCGAGCAGATCGCGCTGCTAGCGCTCCAGGGCCCCGACGCCGCGCGCATTCTACAGAAGCACACCGATGTCGATCTCTCCGGCCTCAGGTACTACGAGTTCGTGACCGGAGATATCGCCGGGGTGATGGATGTCGTCATCTCGCGCACCGGCTACACCGGAGAGGATGGCTTCGAGCTCTACTTCCAGGCCGAGGACGCCGAGGCGATCTGGAAAGCGCTCACCGCCTCCGGCGAGGTCACCCCCGCCGGGCTCGGCGCCCGCGATTCGCTGCGCCTCGAGATGGGGATGGCCCTCTACGGCAACGACCTCGACGACACCACCACCCCCCTCGAGGCCGGACTCGGCTGGCTCGTCAAGATGAAGAAGGGGGATTTCGTCGGACGCGACGCGCTGGTGCGGCAGAAAGAGGAAGGCGTGAAGCGCCGGCTCGTCGGATTCACCACGAATGAACGTTCCTTCCCGCGCCACGGCTATCCGGTGTTCGCTGCCGGCGAGCCGAGCGGCGAGATCCGGAGCGGCACCATGAGCCCGACACTCGGAATTCCGATCGGCACCGCCTACGTCCCGCCCGGGTCGGCGGCGGAAGGATCGCCGCTCGAGATCGAGATCCGCGGCCGGCGGATTCCGGCCACCGTGCAGAAGATGCCGTTCTACAAAGACGGCAGCCGGCTCTAGGCCTGCCATGCGACTGGCGATTCTCACCGTCTCGGATTCCGTGGCGAGCGGCGGGCGCAAGGATGCATCGGGCGCGATGATCGCCGACTGGGCGCGCGCGCGGAATCACGAGGTCGTCTCGGCGAGCGTCTGCGCCGACGACACGGTGGAGATCGTCCGCGCGCTCATTCGCGCCTGCGACACCGACGACGCCGAGCTGGTGCTCACCACCGGCGGCACCGGCCTCTCGGAGCGTGACGTCACCCCCGAGGCGACGCGGGCGGTGATCGACCGCGAGGCGGAGGGGATCGCCGAGCGGATAAGGGTGATGGCGCTGCCGACGTTCTCGCGGGCGGCGCTGGGGCGGGGAATCGCCGGAGTGCGGGGCCGCACGCTGATCGTGAATCTTCCCGGCTCGCCGGGGGGAGTGAAGGACGGACTCATGTCGTTCGATCCGATCGCGGCGCACGCCTGCGACGTGCTGCGTGGGAGAGTGACCGAGCACAACCCGGCGCCGGGAGGCGCTGCGTGAAGGTTCTCATCACGCTCGCCGACGTCGAGCCCGCGGTCCGCCTCAACGCGCTGCTCGAGGCGAACGGCGCGAAGACCGCGATGGTCTCGCCGCTCGACGACCTGCGCGGCGAGATCAAGCGCTTCAGGCCCGACCTCATCGTTCTCACCGGCGCGCTCGGCGACCCCGGCATCCTTCAGATCGTGCGTGACCAGCTGTGGAGCGGGACGGCGGTGGTGGGGCTTGCCGATGTCGAGGACCCGGAGCTGCGCGAGCAGCTGCGCACCCTCGGGTTTCTGGATGTGTACGCCAAGCCGATCTCCGCCGACGAGCTCTATCTCGCGGTCAGGCGGGTGCTCGACCGGAGGCGGCTCTCCGAGCTGACGGGACTGATCGGACAGTCGGAGCCGATCAGCGAGGTGCTGCTCAAGGTCGAGCAGATCGCGCCGGTGTCGAGCACCGTCATCATCGAAGGCGAGAGCGGCACCGGCAAGGAGCTGGTCGCCAACGCGATCCACCGCCTCAGCCCCCGGCGTGGGAAGCCGTTCATCGCGGTGAACGCGGGCGCTCTGCCCGAGACGCTGATCGAGAGCGAGCTGTTCGGCCACGAGAAGGGCGCCTTCACCGGCGCGGCCGAGCGGCGGATCGGGCGGTTCGAGCTCGCCGATACCGGCACGCTGTTCCTGGACGAGATCGGAGAGATTCCGCCGTCGACGCAGGTGAAGCTGCTGCGGGTGCTGGAGGAGCGGAGGCTGACGCGCGTCGGCGGAACGACGTCGATTCCGATCGACGTGCGGGTGGTGGCGGCGACGAACCGTCCGCTGCGCGAGCACGTCGAGGACGGCCACTTCCGTGCCGACCTGTACTACCGGCTGAACGTGCTCGGCATCTATCTGCCGCCGCTGCGGGAGCGGCGCGACGACATTCCGCTGCTGGTGCGGCGCTTCATCAGGGAATTCTCGTCGCTGCACGACCGTCCGTTCCACGGCATCTCGGCGGAAGCGATGCAGATGCTGATGGGGTACTCGTGGCCGGGCAACGTGCGCGAGCTGAGGAACCTGATCGAGAGCATGGTGGTGCTGTCGCCGGGGAGGGAGATCGGGCCGGCGGACATCCCGCGGCAGATCAGGGAAGGCAGCGGCGCGCGGTTTCTGCCGGTGCACGTCGGTCACGTGCTGCGGGGCGCGGCCGGCTCGGAGGGGCGGGAGCTGGAGTTCCTGGTGAGGAGCATGCTCGAGCTGCGCCTCCAGGTGGAGGAGCTGCGCCGGCGGATGGACGAGGGTGCGCGGGAGTCGGCCGCGTGGCTGGGAGAGGTGCAGCCACCCGCTTCGCTCGGAGCGGGGGACGGAGCGCGGGCGGTGGCGACGGCGATCGAGCCGCCGAACCAGGAGCCGCCGCCGGGCGTGGTGACGCTCAGGCCGGGGATGACGATGGCGGAGATCGAGCGGGCGGCGATCGAGGCGGCGCTGCGCGACACGCGCGGGAACCGGAGAAAGGCGGCGGAGGTGCTCGACATTGGCGAGCGGACTCTGTACCGGAAGCTGCGCGACTACGGCATCGATGTCCTGACTGCGGCGGGGTGATGCTTCACGAGGTCGGGTGACCGGCTACGGCCGCGCTCCGATCGTGACAAAAGCGTGTAAACGCTTACGGCGAGAGATTTTGCTTGTATAAAAGCCAGTCGTCTGCAATATTGAGCCGCCTGTTTAAGGCATCTAATCCCCGCAATCAAAATCCGTGAGCCTGAACAACATCGCCGGCAGTGTTCTGCCAATCAAGCGAGCCGAGGAGCTTATCCTGACGCTGCCCGGAGTGGTGTCGGCGAAGATCATAGAGAGCGAGAGCGGCGCGGTGGAGCAGATCCACGTGCTGACGAGCGCTGAGCTGACGCCGAAGCAGGTGGTACGGAACATCGAGAGCGCGCTGATGGCGCACCTGGCGATGCGGATCGATCACCGGAAGATCTCGGTTGCGATCACGAGCGAGCCGAAGAGGAGCACGCCGCCGCAGCCGCGGCCGGCGTTCCAGATGTCACCGACGCCCGCGGCCGGGTCGAAGCGCTACACGGCGCGGAGGCTCTACTTCGAGGACGTGGAGGTGCGTGGCTCGCGAACGAAGGGGCTGTCGTGCCGCGTGACTCTGAGGAAGGGTGAGGAGTCCTACATTGGTGAGGCCAGCGGGATCGAGGGGGACAAGTCCCGTCTCGATCTGGCGGCCCGCGCGGCCGTATTCGCGATCGGGCAGGCCGAGGGCCGGGAAGGCCAGCTGGCCGTGGAGGGCGTGAAGATAACGGACGCCTTCGAGCGCGAGTACGTGTTCGTGGGTGTGACGGTGCGTCACGGCCGTGACAGCCAGCTGTTGGTGGGTCATTGCGAGATCAAGGGGAGCGCTGAGACGGCGAGCGTGCTGGCGGTACTGAGCGCGACGAATCGCTGGGTGGATCAGGGCGAGTAGCGAATTGAACGCGGGTCCAATGGACCTGGTGCAGTGATAGTGGATCGTACGGAGCTTGTTAACCTCTCACACGGATCCTATAGGAAATTATAACCCCCGTCCCGGCTAAGAGTTGAGTTGAGCGGGTCGGTCGAGTAACAAGAGCGGAGCCAACCTTGTAGCGCATTCTGCGGATGCAGTGTGCGACTGACGTTTAAGGGGGGTGACGCAAATGTTGGCTTTCTTATCCTGGCTGTTTCCGGATTCCCAGATTTGGACCTAGCCGAGGCGGGGGTTTCCTTCTATGCGTAGCCCGATTGAACGTTACGTCTCCTTAGTTTTTGTCGCGGCCGCGAGTGCGGGCGCGGTTCTGTATTTCAGGGAGTCGGCGTTTTCGGTTGATTTCGCTCGTGCGGCGGCCACGTTCGGGCTAGTGAACATCCTTGCCCAGGTCCTCAGCTACCGGACTGGTCGACAATCGTCTGGGTCTCTTGCCTTCATTCCTGTTCTCGCCACTGCCGCGATTGCGCCACATTGGGTAAGTGTGCTTGCGGTCGGTGCTGCCGGTCTATCCGCGCAGTTGCTTGCGAAGCGCAGCCCCCTTAAAACCATTTTCAACGTCGCGCAGGAATGTTTGGCGATCACTTTGGCCATACTCGCCTATCGCGCCCTTGGAGGGGTCCCGCTTCGTGGTATCGAGGAGTCCGGTTCACTCTCCCTATTTGCTTTATTCCTGGTGTTCTTCGCAATAAATTCCATTTGCGTTAGCGGCGCGCTAGGAATCGTCGGTGAACGAAGCCCGTGGGTGATTTGGAAAGAAAATACCCTTAAGGCGCTTCCGTACGATTTCCTCTCACTTCCCGTCATCCTTTTCTTCGTCTGGACGTACTCACAGTACGGGACGATCGGCGCGTTTGTTTTTGCAGTGCCGCTACTCGTTCTGCGCCAACTGTATAAGGTCACTGGTCAACTCGAGCAGACTAATCGGGAGCTGCTCGAGTTGATGGTAGCGGCTATCGAGGCACGGGACCCCTATACATCAGGACACTCACGTCGTGTCGCTGACAAAGCTGGAGTAATTGCGCGCGCATTAGGACTTCGGGAGAGAGATGCGGGTCGGATTGTTGCCGCTGCGCTGCTCCACGATGTCGGCAAGATTCACGAAGTTTTCGGGCCGATTCTGAGCAAACCCGGCCGCCTGACTGCCGAGGAACAGGTAATTATGCGTACTCATCCGGTAAAGAGTGCCGAGCTTGCCGGTACTGTTACTGAGCTACGAGACGTTGTTCCACTAATAAGGCACCATCACGAAAATTGGGACGGTACCGGCTATCCAGACGGCTTGAGAGGTGATGAAATCCCTCTCGGATCACGAATTATTATGTTCGCTGATACCATTGATGCAATGACAACTGATCGACCATATCGGGCTGCCCTAGACGCAAATTCGGTTAGAAAAGAGTTGCTGAGATATCGGGGCACCCAATTCGATCCGACGATCTGTGATACACTTCTCAGGAGCGCTGAGTATTCGAAACTCTTCGCACCGGCTGCTCCGGCCGATCCAGAGTGGCAGCATAGGACGCCGGAGCGAGGCTCTGTGTTGCGGACTGCGGTCTCGGCGTAGTTCCAGGAACTACGGAACCGTTTAGAACGACTGCAGCCCAGCTTTAGCCTCTGGCAGGAACGCTCTAGACCCCTCTGGGCAGAGGGCAGCTAGGGAAGGGGCAGGGGGTTTACGTTCTCGGCGGTGCTTTCCTAAGTACTCCATTAGCAGCACCCTCCCTCGGGCGTTCTCACCCGTCGCGTCCAACGCGAGAAATAACGATTCTGCTTCGGCATCTTGCAGACCCATCACCCACAGCGTGGTATGGATTTTCTCTAGCTCGGAAGTTAAAGGGCGCAGGCTGTCGGGGCTGGCTCCTTGAGCCAATCGAATCTGAATCTCTAGCGCCAAGTAGGCGCCTCGCCGACTTGGACTACATTCAAATGACGCCGGGAGGACTTGCGAGAACTCCGCTGCTGCTAGTGCGGGGTTCCCCTCTTTCAAGGCCACCCGAGCTTCGAGTACATGTTGTTCTGTAGTCGTGACGAGGTTCTCCGACGCGGCCACAAGTGCCTTCAGCTGCTCTAAGATGGCGCGAGCCGCGGCAATGTCACCGGTCGATAGGCGCAGTTTGACCAAGCTTTGCATCGCGATTGCTGTCCTTTCAATCAAATGATGCTTGCGACTGCAATCGATGGCTTCATAAAGGCAGTTCTCCGCATCTGCCTGAGTACCGTTGATTCGATAGCTCTGAGATGCGTTAGCCAAAGCGCGCGTGAGCCGAATAGGATCCTTGGATTTGCGCGCAAAGCCTGTCAACGTACGTGCAGCAGCCACCCCGCGTGGCCCATCTCCACGAATCGAATGGTAGATCATTTCGACTTCGATTCGCGTAGGATCGTTTGCGTCGACTGTGGCTAAGAGTGGCTCCACTTGGCGATAGACCGAGTCCAATACGAAAGGGTCGACATCGCTCGCAATTTTAAGGGCGATCGCGGCGGCTTGGAGTCGATGACTCGTCCCTGCGTCTTCGCACTCAACACAGAGTATTGTTTCATCAAGTAGAGCCAACACGTTAAGGCTTGAACGGTACGAAGCGTCAAAAAGCATTATTTCGAAGGAGTCGTGCTGATCATCGGTCCGCGTGGTTCTTGCCCGCAGTTCTCGACAGAGAGTCAGGACCTGTTTGCTTCGTTCCCACCTCCCCGCCATTTGTAGAGCGTCCACTTGCCTAGCCAAGACCGACATGCGTTGCTCATCGGTGGTGCAGTATTCCAACGCACGATCAAGGACTTCGCTTGCAGCGTCGGGTAATCCCACTTCCAACAAGTGTTCGGAGCAAGACCGAACGACTGAGAGCGCGCGATCCCGATTGCCGGCATGATGCCAGTGAAATGCACACGCCCAAAGAAGTGCAGTGGACATCCGGTCGCCCAAGATCTCCTTTTCAAGCGTTATCCCTGCCCTGCGATGGAAAATTGCGCGTGATGTAGAGCTGAGACCGTCGAGCACCGCACTCGCCAGTAGATCGTGACGGGTTCGTAATGAAAGGGGAGTGATTTCGGCTGAGTCGGATGGGGAACTCACCATTCCTGCCGCGCTCAGTTCCTGAACCGCGCTAAGCAATTCGTGAGAAGCAAGTTCCATAACTCCTTCTACCCTTTCAACTGTCGAACTTTGCCCGAGGATCGTGCATGCTTGAAGAACTTGTAACGAAATTGGATTCAATCTCGATAACCGATCTCCGAGAACTTTGTTGACGGAGGGAGGCGCTTCGGTGCTTCCCCCCGACTCCAGCCAGTGCTTAGCAAGCTCCTGAAGAAAGAAGGGATTACCTTCCCCAACCTGGACGATCCAATCCGCGTCATTTGCGCTGATTGGTGTCCCTTCACGAATGATAGAACTCAGGAGCACGTCCGCTGCAGAATCCGTCAGCGCATTGAGCCTGATCAAGTCAGTTTTGGAGTTAACCAACATCTCCATCGACCCAGCGCCGGTCGTTCGCGAATTCACTACTAAAAGCAAGCGCTTGTCTCTTGCCCACTCAATCATTCCGGCCAGGATATCTGCGGAGGTCCGATCGATCCACTGGATATCGTCAAAGATCAGGAGCAGAGACCCCTCATCGGTAATTGCGTCTAGGAGGTCGAAAAGAGCATGGCGGAGCGCCCGATGAAGGGCCTGCGACTCGGCAGTCGCAACGGATAACTCGGCTCCGCGAGTGTCAAATTCGGTCAAACGTCGAAGTGCGATTAAAGTTTCTTGAGAGCAGCCTAGTGCCCCTGGCATATCCCGGAGCGAAGGAGCTAAGTCGATGAGGACGGATAAGGGTCGATCCACTGTCGAACGCTGGCAACTTACCGTTGCGGTCCGAATCCCCTGAAGTGCCGCGAACTTTGCGAGCTCTGCGGCCAGCCGACTCTTTCCTATCCCTGGCTCGCCGATCATTAGACAGGCTCCACCACGTCCTTCCTGGGCCTCCTTAAGTCGACATGTCAGTCTTTGGACCTCGGCATCCCGACCGACGAATGCGGGCTCTGGGAGCGGCGACGCTGAAGACTTCAAATTAGAACCGAGAATCCGCTTCCGGAGGAGCGTCGTCGGCAATCCTATGTCGGTGCCTCCGCCAACCTCTCGGAGATAATCATCTAGCATTGTAACTGCTTGGTGCTTTTGACCTCGCATAGCCGAGGCTTCGGCCAAAGCTAAAACTGCGCTCTCGTTATAAGGGTCCAAAAGCAAGATTTTCCGAGCAATCTCCTCAACAGTAACCCAATGTGCGCGGTCCCTCTCCGCGCCGAGGGAGTTCAATAGGAGCCGCGAACAAATCGAATTAACCTCGCTACGCTTTCCATCTACCCAGTCCCTAAAGGGTTCGGAAAAAAGGGGAGAGTATCCTGGCAGAAATTCGAGAGACTGCTCGTGGGTGAAGCCGGTCTCACCGACTTTCACCAGGTCGACATCGATTCGTACTTCCCCGGTCGACAAACCTATTCGGTCGCGATCAGCCAGCACCGGAAATCCTAATTTCTTGAGCTGTAGCAAAGTCTGCCGAAGCCGGTGGCTGCGAACTGATGCCTCAACACTCGGCCAAAGCAGCTCGGCTAGCCCCGACCGGCTAGTTCTCCTGCTCCGCTCCAACAAGAGGTATAGAGCGCTGGCAAACACGATCTCCTGTGAAGGAGTCAGTGTTGTAACGTCAGTCTTGATTTCAGCGGTTCCCAGCGCCCGCAGTTCCAGCATGTTGCCTTCGTCCTAAAACAGGTTTAAGCAAAGTCCAGTTCGGCCGTCAGAATGCCGTCAGAACGTCTGAGCGCAATCGTGATCACCAGGACGACGGATGGAACGAAAGTCGCGGCAAAACTCACGGATGCCTAAGCAACTGGACCCACACGCAATAACCCCGGGGCAATCGACATGACTTACCACAACCCGAGATGGTGCCGCGTCGCACTTGTCCTGGCGCTCGTCTCAGTCGCCTGCGACAAGTCCAACGACTCCCCCGCTGGGGCATACAGAGCCACGAGCCTCGTCACAACGACGAACGGGCAGGCCACGGATCAGCTCGCGAACGGAAGCACGATCGCGATCGTGCTGACACCGGAGGGGACGACGTCGGGCGAGGTGCATATCAGAGTGTCCGGCGGTGTCACCGCTCTGGATGAGGATCTTACAGGCACGTGGACAAGCACTGGATCGATCGTCGACCTGCACCACTCAGCCGATACCTTTCTCCGGGACGTACCGTTGACCTTCAATGCCGGGACCCTGGTAGGTGACAAGACCTTCCAGGGCAGCCGAATCCAGCTCACACTCACGCGCGAAGACGAATAGCCCCGATTCGCGCGCACTCAGCAGAGAATCTTCTTCTCGCGCCCGCGGATTACGCCATAGCACTCACACGACACTCCCTCGAGGCCCTCGCGGTCGGCGATCGTGATCCACCCGCGACCGTGAGTGACCAGCCCCTGCCGCTCGAGGCTCCCCATCGCGACGGTGACACCAGCGCGGCGGACGCCGAGCATCTGCGCCAGGAATTCCTGGGTGAGGTCGAAGGTCGCGCGTCCCACCCGGTCCTGCGACATGAGGAGCCACCTCGCGCATCGCTG
>Ga0136633_1002610_pt1 | contig 12294 bp, 13 predicted proteins | sample AntDrymeUQ832206_2_FD_105494 | JGI IMG/M metagenome (GOLD analysis project Ga0136633, IMG submission 105494) | Polar desert sand microbial communities from Dry Valleys, Antarctica - metaG UQ83 (22.06) | ecosystem: Environmental > Terrestrial > Soil > Desert | place: Antarctica: Dry Valley... | reverse complement strand
TGGCTCGGGCGGCTAGCTCAGCTGGTTAGAGCACTTGCTTGACATACAGCCGAGGCTGAGCGCTGTGCTGCCGGGAGTGGGGGAGCGAGCGTAATCGGCATAGTTATATGTCCAACGCTCGACAGGGCCGACGCGCTGTAACGGCCCAGGAGGCCAGTGAGGGCTCATTCGAGTATCTGGAGACCCTCCACCGCGGCGATTTCGCGCCGTTTCGCACCGAAAAGGGCGCGGCCACCAGTTGGTCACCTCGTTGTCCCGAGCGCTGAGGTAACGGTCGATACACGCTTGCATTGAGCGAGCGCTGTGTTACGGAATGTGGAACCCCTCGAGCGGCGGCAGGCGAAGACGCGGAGCGGGGCGAATCCTCGGCCCAATCCGCTGGGAATTGTGTCGCGTCTTTCCCATGCGCGCAGCGACCCGAGACCTCAGAGTCTTGCGTCGTGCTCATTTCTGCTCGCAGTCAGTCGCCTTGCCAGCGCCAGGAGCGCTGGCCGTCGAAGCACGGACAACAAGGTGCATGGGCAATGTGACGACGTCGTGATGTTCTTCCCCTGCCAAGATCGCGACCAGCAGCTCGCCGGCCTTTACCCCTTTGTCGAGATGCGGCTCATGCACGGTTGTAAGCGGCGGGTTAGCCCATAGCCCCTCCGGAATGTCATCTGAGCCGACGATCGACAGATCGCCTGGTACCGCTACGTCTAGGCGTCTTGCGGCATCAAGCGCGCCAAGCGCGAGCATGTCGCTCATGGCCAGCAAGGCCGTCGGCCGGGAATGCGACGTGAGCAGTCGCTCGCCGCCCAAGCGGCCCTCGGCGAGACTGTTCTCGACACATTCATAGACGGGTACCGCCCCCCAGCTAAGGCCCGCGGCGGTGAGGGCCTCGGTGTACCCCCGTAGCCGTGCCCGAGAAACGGGATAGGAGGCGGCCGATTGTCGGCTGAGATCCGCCCATCCACTGCGCACTGACGGCGTCAGCTCCAGTGAGAGAACGCCGAACTGCCGATGACCGAGGCCGATGAGGTGCTCGGCGGCTGTCCGTGCGCCAGCCACATCGTCGATGGCAACGCTCGGCGCGCCCGAAACCGCCGGCATGTCGACCGTTACGATGGGCAACCGTCGCTCGAGCGCCGCGGCGAGAAGCGGATCATCGTGAGCCATCGAGTAGATCACGAACCCGTCGACGGCCGCGCGACCTGGCGCCTCGAGGTCGCGGGCTGCCCGCGGCGAGCCGGGCACCAGCAAGAGCCCCAGGCCAGCCGCCTCCGCGGCGGCTGCGATCCCGCCCAGGAATACAACGGCCACTGGGTCCTTGAACGCATAGGACAGCCGGTCGGCGTAAAGGACTCCGATTGCCCCTGCACGGCCTCGGCGGAGGCCGCGCGCCACCGGATCCGGGCCCGGATAACCGAGCGAACGCGCCGTCTCCAAGACACGTTCACGCAGTGCTGGCGACAATTGATCAGGTCGGTTGTAGGCGTTGGAAACCGTTGCGACGGTGACCCCGACTGCTGCCGCGACGTCCTTCAGCGTTTGCCGTCGAACGGTCTGAGGTGAGCGCTTGACAGTCACGTCGCCGATGGTAGCATCTGCAACGATTCAGGCTCTAAATCGATTAAGATACTGAGGAGGGTCACACGTTGGACCGCCCCGTGGTTCTCGGCGGTGCGCCGCTGGGCCAGATCGAGCAGCCCGAATGGCCCCACGCCGCCGGCGGAGAGAGCAAACGGCTCGATGACGTGCTCAGGTCCGGTCGTTGGGCATTTGACGGGCCGTGCGAACAGGCATTCGAGGAGGCGTTTTCAGCTCAGCAGACGGCGCGCTTCGGTCTCTGTGTCGCCAACGGCACCGTCGCCATCCAGCTCGCGCTCGAGGCCCTCGACATCGGCGCCGGTGACGAAGTGGTCGTACCCGGCTTCACATGGCAGGCGACCGTGGCCGCTGTCCTGGATGTGAACGCGACTCCAATCCTGGTCGATGTCGAGCCCGCAACCTACTGCATCGACCCACGTGCGGTGGAGGCGGTCATCACGGACCGGACACGGGCCGTGATCGTCGTGCACCTGTACGACGGGATCGCAGATATGGATCGAATCCTTCAGATCGCGGGTCGGCGTGGCGTTTCAATCATTGAGGACTGCGCCCACAGCCACGGCTCTCGCTGGAACGGTCGGGGCGTTGGGTCGCTCGGGGACTTGGGGACCTTCAGCTTCCAGTCCAGCAAGTCGCTAACGTGCGGTGAAGGCGGCTTCGTGACCACGAACAGTGAGGCCCTGCGCGAAGCCATTTACAGCCTTCGTAACTGCGGCCGTCGCCGACCCGGCTCGTTGGATGCCCAGTGGCGCCCCATCCAGAGCGGCAACTATCGGATGACCGAGTGGCAGTCTGCAGTCCTGCTGGCGCAACTCGAGAGCTTTCCTGAGCAGTTGGCGGCTCGGGAAGCGGCCGTGCGTTACCTCGACCATGAACTGTCCGGCATCGCGGGCATTAGGACGACCATGCGACGCCCACAGGTCACCATGCAGGGATTGTACGGATACGTCATCCGCTTCGACGAGGCGGCGTTCGACGGCCTCACAGGCGTTGCCTTTCGCGAGGCCCTCTCGGCCGAGCTTGGTGTTGCGGTCGGTGCGCCCTACGAGCCGCTCAACGACTCGTTGCTCCTTCGTCCGCACACGAAGCGGCGCCACCGCATCAGCGAGGAATACTGGACGCGCATCGATCCGTCACGACACGCCTTGCCGGTCGCCGAGCGGGCATATCGCAGCGAAGCGACGATTCTTCCGCACGAACTTCTGCTGCGCCCGCACGCCGAGCTCGGGCTTGTGCCGGCTGCCATCGAAAGGCTTCGAGAGCACCTGCCCGCGCTGGCGGATTGGCAGAAGAACATAGGCGCCGCCGTGGAAGGACCGCGATCCACCGCTGCACGACCCGAGGGCGCAATCGCTCCTCCCGGAGCCGCATGAAGCTCGGCGTCTTCACGGTCTTGTTCGGCCGTGAGCCGTTGGAGTCTGCGCTGGACCGCGCGGTGGCCGCAGGGCTCGAGTGTGTCGAGATTGGCACCGGCAATTATCCAGGCGACGCACATTGCCGGCCCGCAGAGCTCATCGCGGATACCCGCAAGCTTGAAGCATTTCGCTCAGCGATCGCATCACGCGGGATCGAAATCAGTGCCCTATCTTGCCACGGAAATCCGCTTCATCCAGTCTCGAGCGTGGCACGGGCAAGCCACGACGTCTACGTTCAGACGGTAGAGCTGGCGAGCCGGCTGGGTGTTGGCCAGATCAACCTCTTCAGCGGCTGCCCCGGCGACTCGGAGGCAGGCAAGTATCCCAACTGGGTCACGTGCGCATGGCCCACTGAATACGGAGAGCTCCTCGAATGGCAATGGCGGGAGCGAGTGGTGCCGTACTGGCACGACGCAGTCGCCATCGCGGCCCGCCAGTCGATTCGGCTCGGGTTCGAAATGCACCCTGGGTTCGTTGTCTACAACCCGCGAACGCTGCTCCGCTTGCGCGACGCTTGTGGCGAGACGGTGGGTGCGAACCTGGATCCCAGCCATCTCTTTTGGCAGGGCATCGATGTTGAGGCCGCCATCGCGGAACTCGGACGAGCGAAAGCGATCTTCCACATGCATGCCAAGGACACCGCCATCCTTCGTCAGAATGCGGCGGTCAACGGCGTGCTGGACACGGTGCCGTTTCAGGACATCGCGCAGCGCAGCTGGATCTTCCGAACGGTCGGCTTTGGACACGGTGAGCTCGAGTGGCGACGCATTGTGTCGGCCCTGCGCATAGCCGGCTATGACGGCGTGCTCTCGATCGAGCATGAGGACGCGCTGCTGTCGATCGACGATGGATTCGAAAAGAGTGTGGCCTTTCTCCGATCCATCATGCCGAGCGGTCCGGGGCTGGCCGATGGTTGGTGGACCTGAGCATGTTCGCGCCCAGACCAGATATCTCTCCGAAGCCTGGGCGCGCAGATCGGCTCCAGGTTGCCGTCATCGGGACGGGATTCGTCGGTCCGCATCACGTCGACGCCGCCCGGCGAACCGGTTACGCCGATGTCGTCGCCATCGCAGGCACGGACCGCGATCAGTCATGGGGCCGAGAGGCTGTTGAGACGTCGCGTGGCATCCCGTCACTGCCGGCCGGTCACCCGGAAGGATGGTCAGAGGCCCTCCGTGACTTCATGCGGCCGTTCTATGCAGCGATTCTCGATCGCCAGGCGCTTCCCAGCGACTCTCCGCCGGCCTACCCAACGTTGGCCGATGGTGTTCGAGCGATTCACTTTGCCGAAGCGGCGCTCACAAGCGCGCAGCAGGGTGGTGGGTGGCCATGCCGCCCGTTCAAAGCGCAATCAGCCCTACGAGTAGCGTGACTGCATTGGGTGCACGAGGATCCGATGAGCAGACCCGGGCGACGCGATTCCGGACACACTTCGAAGGAGGAGAGAGGACATGCGACGATTGAGTCTGAGCCTCGCGGTGATTCTCGGCCTGACCGCGACCGCCTGTGGGACGGCTCCCGCGCCGAGCGCGTCGGAAACGACGCCAGCCGCTTCAGGCGATTCAGGGGGACTGCGAGACCCGAAAGATGCGGCTCTCGATGCCGCCGGCGGCGAGCAGCTTGGCGGCACCGTATCAATGCTGGGCGTCCTCGGGGGTGAGGAGCTCGATGCCTTCGACACGGTCTTGGCGCCATTCGAGGAGGCAACCGGGATCACGATTGAATATGAGAGCTCACGCGACCTGGGGGTTCTGATTCAGACACGGGTCGATGGCGGAAACCCACCTGACGTCGTCTCGACGCCGACGATCGGCCAATTGTTCGATTATGCCGTACAGGGTGTGCTGGTCGATCTGAGCCAGGTCCTCGACATGTCGGCGGTTGCACAGAATTACGATGAGGACCTGATGAACATCGTCACCCGCGACGGAGCGATGTTCGGTCTGTTCAACACCGTGAACCTCGCGGGGTTGATCTGGTACAACCCGACGACCTACACCGGGCCGACGGATCCGGCCGAATGGGACGAGCTCCAATCGTGGGCGATGGACACGGCGGCGGGCGGCACGACGCCATGGTGCGTCGGCCTTGAGAGCGGCGCAGCCAGCGGATGGCCAGGTGCCGAATTCATCACCGGCATCCTCCTGCGGCAGGCCGGGCCAGAGTTCCACGACCAATGGTGGCAGGGGGAGGTGGCCTGGACGTCACCGGAGATCAAGCGCGCGTTCGAGACGTACGGCGAGATCGCGACCGACCCCGACATGGTCTACGGCGGTCCTACCGCGGTCCTCGCCACCAGCTTTGAGAACGGTGCCGACGCGATCTTCACGGATCCGCCATCGTGTTTCCTGCATGAACAGGCCACCTTCATGGGCGGCATCATCGCCGGCAACTTTCCCGAGCTGGAGCCGATTGAGGACGTCGATTTCTTCGGCATGCCGGACCTCTCACCCGAACATCACGATCTCCAGCAGATCTCGGGCGAGGTGGTGGCCATGTTCAACGACACGCCGCAGGCTCGGGCGCTCGTCAATTATCTCGCCACTCCAGAGGCAGGTGCCCTGATCGCGCAGACCGGACGTTGGCTCTCGCCGAACAAGAGCGTGCCCGCGGAGCAATATACGGACCCCTTCCTTGCTCGGGCGGCCGAAATCCTCGGCAGCGCCGGCGGCGTCAGCTATCTGGGCAGCGATCTGCTGCCACAGCCCTTGGTCGAGGGCTTCTGGCGAGCAACGCTCGACTACGTCAACGACCCGGCTCAGCTGGACGCGATCCTCACGGAGCTCGAGGAAATTCGCCAAGAATCCTACCCATAGATTGAATCGGGGAAGCGATGCGGGTGGCGCTTCCCGGTCTCCAAGAGTGCTGAGGGGTGTGAAGTGCTGGAACGAGCCGGCCAACTGGCACTGTCAGTTGTGGTTCTCCCGGTTCTGCTCGTCGCCTATCTTGCCGCGGCTGAGAGCGTTGTCCGGTTCCTGCCGAGGCCCAGGCAAGGCGCCGTACGCCCATGGGTTTGGGTTGGCCCTGCCGTCGTGCTGGTCCTCGCCTTTCTGGTGATACCTGCGCTCAACACGCTCTACCTGAGCTTCATGGACGCCGACTCTACGCGCTTCGTGGCGGGCGAGAACTACGCCCACGCAATCACCGATGCGGACTTTCTGACAGCCATCCGCAACAGCGTGGTGTGGTTGGTCGCCCTCCCCGCGCTAGCGGTCGCGCTCGGCCTGGCAATGGCTGTCCTCACTGATCGCGTGCCATACGGGACAGCCGCCAGGTCGATGCTGTTTCTACCGGTAGCGATCTCCGCCGTGGCAGGAGGGGTGATCTGGGGATTCATGTACGACTACCGACCGCCCGGCGCGGCGCAAACGGGCACGCTGAACGCCCTGCTCACCTCATTCGTTCCCGGAGCAGAACCACAGAGTTGGCTGGTGAGCGCCTCTACCAATAACGGCGCGCTGATTGTCGCGACCGTGTGGATGACCGCCGGCTTTTGCATGGTCATTCTGGGCGCTGCCCTTCGAGGCATTCCCGATGAGTTGCTTGAGGCAGCCCGTGTAGACGGCGCCAACGAGTTCCACATCTTCGCTAGCATCACGCTGCCGCTCGTGGCACCGACCATCACCGTGGTCACCACCACCATGGCCATTCTTGCGTTGAAGGTCTTTGACACCGTGTACGTCATGACGAACGGCAATTTCGGCACCGAGGTCATTGCGACGATCATGTTCAAGGAGCTCTTCAGCGCTCGTGACTACGGCCGGGCGAGCGCCGTCGCGGTCATTCTGATGGCCGCCATCGTGCCGATCATGATCTGGAATCTGCGAAGCTATCGACGAGAGGAAGCGGCACGATGAGGGCCTCGCCCACCCTCGCCGCTGCCACGCCCGTGAAGCGGCCGCGATATGCGCGGTTCATGACACGGCTTCCACTCCACCTGAGCATCACGGTGCTCTTGATCCTGTGGGTGACTCCCACAGTGGGACTGCTCGTGAGTTCGTTCCGCCCGGCGAACGAGGCCGCCACAAGCGGATGGTGGACCGCCTTCACGCCGCCGCTCAGCTTCACCGTCGAAAACTATGCCCAGGTCATGACGCGGCGCGGACTCGGCGTCAGCATGATGAATAGCCTATTGATCACCATTCCGGCGACGATCTTGACGGTCGGCGTGGCAGCCTATGCTGCCTATGCATTCGCGTGGATGAAGTTCCGCGGTCGAGACTGGCTCTTCCTGGGCGTCATCGCGCTGCTCGTAGTGCCACTCCAGATAACCCTCGTGCCCGTGCTTCGGTTGCTAAACGGTTTGAGCCTGACGGGCACGTTCGTCGGTATCTGGCTCGTGCACTTGGGCTATGGCTTGCCATTCGCCATCTACCTGCTGCGCAGCTTCTTCGCGGGACTGCCTAAGGAGATGCTTGATGCCGCCGCCATAGACGGCGCCTCACCGTTCATGACCTTCTTCCGCATCGTGCTTCCGACATCGGTGCCAGCCCTCGCATCGCTCGCACTCTTCGAATTCGTCTTCAACTGGAATGACCTGTTGAGTGCCCTAGTCTTCCTGGGCGGAAGCCGGGACGTGGCACCGATGACCGTCGCCGTCAGCAATCTCGTCGCATCGCATGGGGAAGGCTGGCAGCTTCTCACTGCCGCCGCGTTTCTATCCATGATCATTCCTCTCATCGTGTTCTTCACGATGCAGCGCCAATTCACTCGAGGCATCGTGGCCGGCTCAGTCAAGGGATAGGCGCCGCGACGCCGCTCACGTTAGGCGCCCGCGGAAGGTGCACCACGGTGGGAGTCCTTATGAGGCTTTGGGAATGCGACGACCGGCAATCGCCGGGTCCAAGGTCCGGATCGGGCCCATCCTCCGGTTTGAAGCTGGGCGAGCGTGGCGTGAGCAGCGGCCAGCGTATCCACGGACCGGGGTGAGGCAGACGCTGGCCGCCAACGCGCGGCCGAAATCGCAAGGTCATGTGCTCATCGAGCGCTGTGGTCGGATGGGCGTCGCTGCCGAGCTGTCGAGCACAGCGGTTTCTGGAATCCGAGCGGTTCCGATCCAACAGAGGGACCCACGCTCCTATCAGGCCACGCCTGGCACGCTTCGCTGCGGCCGGGCGGGGGCACTTGCAAAGCGAGCCAACACCATCGGGTGCGGCACCATTAGTCGTGGCCACCCACCCGCCGCATCGAACCTTCGCACCATCGCGAAGAGCGCAACGAACTCTGACGCACCATTCGTCTGTGCCCGGTAGTGGCGGGTGCGAATGTGGCGCGGCCCGGCCACGCGGACGACGCGCGCGAACGGTCGGCTGCGGTAGGCGCTGCCGTTGTCGGTCAGAGGCGCTCGACCGGCACGCCCCTGCGCCCCCTGCCGCTGGATGCGGTCAAGATCGTCCGCTCCCTTCCGGCTCGAACGTCGGCCAGCTGCCCCCGAACGGTTCTTGAGCTGGCATCCATTCCCGGCCGGCCCCGTCGCATCCGGGCGACCCACCGAACACGAAGCGCAGGGTGCGGATGAAGCGTTCGGCCGTCCCGTGGTTTTGGGGCGGGTATGTGCGCGTCGCGTGCGGCTCGGGCGCTGGCTCGCCCTGGGCGGTGCGCTCGCAACGCTTGGCTTGTCGGTCTCCGGGGCCGCCCAACCGAAATTGCTACGCGCATGGCGGAGCTGTGGCTGGCTGAACTGATCGCGAGAAAGGCTGACCATGGCGATACCTGCTTCATCGCCCGCGTCCGCCGGATCGACCAACCGCTCAATTACTCGTTGAAATGTTGCCAGAGTTCGATTCGATGACCCTCCGGATCCTGTAGGCGGGCGAACTTGCCTTGTCCCCCGGCATCGGGTCCGACGGTTACTGCCGAGATCTCCACCCCGGCTTGCTGGAGGGAGGCGACGATTGCGTCGAGGTCGTCGACCCGGTAGTTGACGATGTGACCTCGGCCGGGCTCGCCCGGATCGCCAGGCATGATCGCATATACCATGTGCTGCGCCTGTTCCGGGCGATTGGCCTCGCGATAGTACAGTTCGATGTAGTAGGTGCCCTCGTCGGCCAGATAGCCCAGTTCCCACCCCAGATGGCGGTGATACCACTCGGCGAGCAAGCTAGGGTCGCGAGCGAGCAGGAACACGCCGCCGATCATCAGTGCTCTGCCCATCGGTCCTCCAATCGCATCGGTCGCTCAGTTTCGATGGTAGACGTTCGCATCCTGGGGCGGCTGGCTTCGAATCGGCCTGGGTGCCGCGTAGCGCCCGGCACACGATCGGCACGGGCTAGACTTTGGTCGCGGCCGCTCCTCGGCGTGGTAGGGGGACTGATGGCCGGCAAAGCCGATCAGCGGTCTGCGGGGGAGCGGATGGAAGGCGATATCACCTGCGGCATCACCACCATCAATCCATACCGCTGTGTGCTCATCGAGCGCTGTGCCCTCGGTAGTGCGCTCCATTTGGAGTTCTGGTGCGATGTTGGTCTAGCTCGATGTGCCCCCGTCATTACAGGCAGGCCGTCCTTGGGGAGCCGGTCATGAACCCGAGGCGGCGATGCCGCCGCGCTGGATGCCAGGGCCGCGCTCGTGCGGGCCGACCGAACTCGCATAGTTATGTGCTCACCGAGCGCGATCACCACGACAGCCACGAACATTCCGGCCACAGTCACGTCGACGGGCGGGCCATTCGACGAGCCGAAGAGGAGCGTCGCCAGGATACTGATCCCGATGAGCGCAGCCATGACGAGGAGCGGAACGCTGAAGCGGACGCCGCCAGGGCGCCTCGTCAGCAGCCGGAACCCGGCGAGCGCCATCAGCGGCAGCAGGAATCCGAGGTCGAGGACGAAGTACGGGTTCATCGGCCATCCGTATTGCTGCAGGTCAGCGGGAAGCTGGCCGCTGGCAACGGATGCGGCGATCTGGCGGAGCCAATTGGCCGCGAAGAGGAAGGCCACGACGATCAGGAACCAGCCGGTCACCCGGCGCGGAAGGCGTTGCGCGACCGCCTCGGCACCGCCATCGGAGACGGTGGCGAACCCGAGGGCGAACGACTAGCCCGCGAAGGCCAGCGCCGCGATGTAGAGGATGGTCGCCGGGTTGAGGACGATCAGGAACGCATAGGCAACATAGGTGTAGACGAGGTAGCCCAGCGCGCCGATGGCGATCAGCCGGCCGCGGACCGACCCACGCTCGGAAGCGGCGAGGCCGAGCCCCAGAACCAGCACGCCCAGCAGGTTCGCGAGGTCAAGCCCGTGCGCCTGCGACACGAGGATCGCCGGGTCCCGATAGATGCCCTGGATGAAGCCGCCAGCGAAGCCACCGCGGCGGTCAGGCCGGCCAGGGCGGCGAGCCGGTCCGAGAGCGAAGTCTGACGCAGGACGGCCATCGTTGTCTCACTCATTGGCGACCGCAAACCAGTCGAGCGTGGCGCGGATTGCTTCAGGATGAGGTGTCACCTGTGCTCCGAACGTACCGGCGAACTTGGAATGATCCACCACCCACGGCTGTTCGAGCTGGAAGCGTTGCTCCCGGACCGCTCGAAGGGTCGGGTTCACCATGGCGAGGAGGGCCAGCAAGGGCGACGGGATGACCGACAGGTTCGGCGGCTTCCCGGCGACCTCACGACCAGCCGCACGAACTCCCGGAACGTCAACGTCTCTGCGCCGGCAGGTGCCACACCTGGCTCAGCGCAGCATCGTGTGTCCCGAGGGTCACCAGGCCGCGGGCGAAGTCGCCCAGGTAGGTGAACGTGTGTGGCATATCCGGGTTTCCGAGCAGCTGCGCTGCCTTGCCCGCGACAACCGGCGCGAAGAGCCGCTCGCCGGCCTGCGATTGCCGCCCGCGCGGACCGTAGTAGTCGGACGCTCGGCCGATCGCCGCGCGGACGGTGCCAGCCGCATCGGCCTTCAGCAGCACGTCGGCAAGCTCGGTCCGGACCCGCCCGTTCGGACCGCTGGCACGCTTCGGGAGATCCTCCGTGAGCGGGCCATCGACCGGGCCGTAGGCGTACAGATTGTCCGCGTAGACGACTCGGGCACCTGACGCGCTCGCACCCGCAATGACCCCGTGCATCAGGGGCGGGAGGAGTTCCGGCCAGCGGTGATACGCGGCCGACGCTGCGTGGTAGACCACGCCGGCGCCGGCCATCGCCCGCCGAGCGTCTTCCTCGTCGGTAACGTCGGCCCGATTGAACTCCACCTCCGTCGGCAGATCCGCGGGCCGGTGGCGGGCGACGGCCCGCACGGGAAGACCGCGGCCCAGCAGCTCGTCGATCACGGCTCTGCCGACCGGCCCGGCACCGACGACGACGTGCAGATCAGGTCCTGTCATGTGAATGGCACCTCCAGGGATCGTCGCGAGTGATGCTGCCTTGGGCCGCTCGCGATCGGAGATCGTCACCACGATCCGAGGGCACGCAGCCACGGAGTGGCTTGGTCCGAACGACAGGTTGAGGCGACAGTGTAATCAACTGTAGACAGCTCCTCGGCGCGACCGCCGGCGCCGGGATGCTGGCGATGGCCATGGTCTCCTCCTCGTATCGGGATCCCGAGTTCATGCCTTCGGAAGGTTGCGACGCCGGCCTGTTGCTCCGGCGTCGCGCTCTCTCAGCTAGACCGCTGCCGACTGCGTGCGCAGCATCGGTTGCGGAGCGCCGCCGTGCATCGTTCGCCCCGCCACGAGCACGACGGCTCCCAGGCCGAAGATCGACAGCACCGCGGTGGCGGTCGGGACGAACCCGATCACGAACGCCACGAGCAGCCCGATGACGGCCGCCCGGTAGGGACGTTCTGCGGGCGTCGCGCCGGCACGCCGACTGAGCAGCCATTCCCCGAGCCAGATGGCGGCCACCACGTAGCCGATGAAGGCGACGGCAGGCCAGATCACCACCAGCAGGCCGATGCCGGTCGGGATGCCGATCACTGCTCGCAGCCACGGCTCTGAGCCTTTGCCGAAAGGCATGTGTCCAATCTGCGCATCCAGCGCGCGAAGTGAGATAGGGCACCATTCATCGGCTTGGCCAACCCGAGCGCGGGGTGGAGCGTGCCGATCGAAGATTCGTACAGTTATGTGCTCACCAAGCGCTGTGGTCAGAGATTCGTGCTCAGAGGTCCGTTTCTGCTACGATCTGGATCTAGGCTCGATGAGCACCTTGTCGAATAGGCATGTGTCCAATCCGAGCACGAAATGGCTCGGGCGGCTAGCTCAGCTGGTTAGAGCACTTGCTTGACATACAGCCGAGGCTGAGCGCTGTGCTGCCGGGAGTGGGGGAGCGAGCGTAATCGGCATAGTTATATGTCCAACGCTCGAC
>Ga0136633_1002609_pt1 | contig 12302 bp, 12 predicted proteins | sample AntDrymeUQ832206_2_FD_105494 | JGI IMG/M metagenome (GOLD analysis project Ga0136633, IMG submission 105494) | Polar desert sand microbial communities from Dry Valleys, Antarctica - metaG UQ83 (22.06) | ecosystem: Environmental > Terrestrial > Soil > Desert | place: Antarctica: Dry Valley... | reverse complement strand
CTTGCCGCGGCTACTCGCGATGTTCGCGGCCGAAGGCCTATTGGCAACGTTCTTTTCCACCGGCCGGATCGCCGAGCTATATCCGGAGCGCATCAGGGATATCTGCGCCGGGGGCCATGAGCTGGGCGGTCACGGTTATTCACACCGGCGCTTCGATCACATGGACGATGCCGAGGCAAGGACCGATCTGGCAAAGACTCGACAGGCGCTCGAGCCGTTCGATTCGCGAATAATTTCCTTCCGTGCGCCCAATCTGCGACTGCCCGCGCGCTATGTGCCGCTATTGAGCGCCCACGGCTTCCGCATCGATTCGTCGCTGGCCGCTTACAAACCGCCTTTCGCGCGAAAAACCGTGGTCGCAAACGGCATCACACGCGTTCCTGTGTCCGTGACCTCCTCCGTACTGCGGCTACCGCTACCACTCGTCAAAGCCGTGCTCGGGCGGGCGCGCGATCCGGTGCTGTTCGTGCACCCCTGGGAGCTCGTCGATATGTCAGGGACGGGGATCCGCCTCGATTGTCGCTTCAATACGGGCGAGCCGGCGCTCGCAAACCTAAGCGCAATCATTCGCTGGCTCAAAGAGACCGGCTACCGATTCCGGACCTTAAGCGAGCTTGCCTCTCAGACCACGCGAGGTGGATCAGAAGGGTAAATACGCGAGCGTATCGCCGAGGCGCCGGCTTAAAGCGTAACCACGGCTCGCCAGAATCGCCTCGCAGCACTTTCGATCCTCACGGCCTATATACTCATGCTCATAGATCACGGCCCGCGGACGCACGCTTTCAAAGTCGATCTGCCGGAGGATTTCGTGATCGTGACCTTCGGTATCGATGCTCAGGATATCGACCCGGGTGATGGCATGTTTCCGCAGTAAGGAACTCAAGGTGACGCAGTGCACGATCTCCTCGACAACGTAGCGTTCGAGGTCGGGGATCGCCCAGCGGTGGGACAGCAGCACCTCGCGATGAAAAGTCCCCAAGCCCGCGCACCACTGGGGCAAGTAATCACAATCCTCCCGGATGCGAAACAACATCCGTGGCTCCTCGCGGTCCGATATAGCGGCGTTCTCCAAGATGAGGTTCGGGTGAGCGCGATAGTTTTCTTGGAGCCTGGCGAAATAACACCGTGCCGGCTCGACCAATAGCCCCGGCCAGCGGTAACGCCGCACGTAGCGGTAGAGGGGATCGTAGATCACGCCGTCATTGGCCCCAATTTGGATAAAAAACACGTCCGGAATGGTAGCGGCGCAGTGATTCAGGACCTTGCGCAAGCTCGGCCACGGCGGCAGACGGCATAGGAGGTCAAATAACTTGACCAGGCCCAAGCGAAGCTTGAGCCTGGTGTCGAGCGGTGGCACGCTCAGGGCCGGCGGCATGCGTTAGCGCGTAAGCAAGCTACGGTAGACCAGCAGCGTCCTTTGGCCGGCCGTCCACAGCGTCGCAAAGGCGAGAAGATAGATCACTTCGACCAAGAGGCCCGAGAGGAGACCGATGACCAGCAAGATCACCCGCTCCGGCCGCGTTACTAAGCCTTCCGCGCATGCGATCCCCAAGATTTCCGCACGCGCCCGGACATAACTCGTCATCATCCCGCCGAACATCGCAATGAATACGGAGGCGGCCGCGAGTGCGCGGCCTTCCGCCGCGAAGCGGTAGGCAATGGCCGCGAACATGCTCGCTTCCCCGACGCGATCGAGAACCGAATCGAGGAACCCGCCCAGTTCCGTCACCCGGCCCGTGATCCGCGCGAGCATACCATCGACCATATCGAACGAACCGGCGCCCCAGAACAGCAACCCAGCCGCTATCGGATAGCCAAGCAAAAACACGATACTAGCGGCGACCGATACGAGGCAGCTTATGACCGTGACTCGGTTTGGTGAGACGTCGTAGCGCGCTAATCCATGTGCCACCGCATCCGCCAAGGCGAGCACCCCGCGCTTCGGATAACCGCTTATCAGAACGGCGAGCCGCCATCCACTTGTGAGCGCTGGGTTCATGCTTTCAGCACCAAGCGTAGTCGAAAGTGGCACTTTTTCCACGCTAGCGTGGAGGGCCGAGCGGATCCCTAAGCGATGGCCGCCGGGACCTCCCGCCGCGTCTGCTCGGCCAGCTCATGGGGATCGCGAAAACCGCCTTTGATGAAGGCTTCCGTCATCCTAAAGGCCTCGTCATCCTGGACCTGAAACGGCGGGTGTTTGTAAAAAAAAGCCGAGGGCGCGTGCAACACCCCGGATTGGCCTCGCTCCAGCGCCAGTTTGGCGCAACGAATGGCGTCGATGGCGACCCCCGCGGAGTTCGGCGAGTCTTCCACCGACAGCCTTAACTCGATATTTACCGGGACATCCCCGAAGATCCGGCCTTCCATGCGGATGAAACACACCTTGTTGTCTTTCTGCCACGGGACGAAGTCACTCGGACCGATATGGATGTTCTCCTCGGATAATCTTTCCCCCGCGACCGATTGGACCGCCTCGGTTTTCGAGCGTTTTTTTGATTTCACCCGCGTGCGGTTCAGCATATTGAGGAAATCCGTATTACCCCCGGTATTGAGCTGGTAGGTGCGCTCCAGCTTCACGCCGCGTTTACGGAAGAGATCCGTGAGCACGCGGTGGGTGATGGTTGCCCCCAACTGGGATTTGATATCGTCGCCGATGAGCGGCAGCCGGGCTTCGTGAAAGCGGCGCGCCCATACCGGGTCACTGGCGATGAAAACAGGAATATTGTTGACCAAGGCCAAACCCGCCTTCAAGGCGCAACCGGCATAAAAGCGTGTCGCGTCCTCGGAACCGACCGGCAGGTAATTGACCAGTATCTCGGCGCCCGACTCCGATAATGCGCGCACCACTTCCTCTTCGCTCGGCTCGGGCGCAAGGGCGGTGACGAAGCTATGCCGTTCATCGTAATCCTGCATGTGCTCGGAAACCCCATCGAGCACGCGACCCATGCGCACCGTGACACCGGCTCTGGCAATGTCCCGATGAAACACCTGGGTACAGTTCGGCGGCGCAAAGATCGCTTGCGCTAGGTCCTGACCCACTTTACGCTTATCGATATCGAAGGCCGCGACAACCTCGAGATCCCGCGGGAGATACCCGCCGATGTCCCAGTGCATCAAGCCGACGGCCTCCTCCGGATTTTTCTCCGCATAGTAATGAATGCCCTGGAGCAGCGAAGAGGCGCAATTTCCAATGCCCACCACGGCGAGCTTGACCTTTTTGTTGTTCATTATTCGTTACCCCTATAGCCATACTCAGCGCTAAACAAAGAGCGTCGATGGTGACTTTAGGCGCCCTTTGGGGGTAAAGCAAGCGTGCGGGAAATCAATATAGTTCGCGGGTCGGGTATGAACCCCGCCCTTGGCCAAAGGGAAAGCTGCGCTTCTCCCCTTCGGAAACCCCATCGCTAAGGTACCCGCGGCAAGACCGCGGGCTATCGCGTTTAATGAAAGCGCGGGACTCTATTGCAAGGCCACTCGAGGTACTATGCGGGCAAATCATGCGGCTCCTGATTCTTTGCCGAGGGCGATCCCGGAGCGGCGCTCCTCCAGCATGCGCTTAACGTAGTGCGCGGTTTCGACAGCGGCGCGCTCCGGCCGCCGGCCTTGGGCGTGGATGCCGCAAACCGCGGTAGTGAAGGAGTGATCGAGCCCCGGATCCCACCGCGAGCGACCCGCCGCATCGCGGCCATAGGTCAAGTAGGCGGAAAGTGTATCGAGGCCGGTCCCGGGACGTTCTCCGATAAAATGCACGATCACGTCCGCATCGATCAGGGCTCCGATATGGTATCCGGCCCGCACCCGCCCATCGGTCACGACGATATCGATAGCGCCTAAGCGGCAATCGGCGAGGGCGTGCCTAAAGGCAGGCAGGACGGCGCGCAGGTTTTCGTTGACCGCGTTGGCATTGAGCCCGTCGGAAATCACGACTTGCACCTGCGGCTTGCAAGACGGATAGAGCGAGCGCACGGCCGCGCTATCAATGCTCCGAATGCGTTCGCCGGCGCCCGGGTGGGCGATGTAGTCGTCGCGGTTTTCGGCCGCGGACCGCACCCGCAGACGGCGCGGGCACACATCACCGATCACGGTGTCCGCCAAGCGCGCGTAGAGCGCGTTGCGGGCGTGGGTGTAGATCCGATCCAGCCGTGTCTGAACCTCGGGCGGCGCGGCATATGCTCCGGCATGGCCGTATCCTAGATCGAAGCCCTTTTGTTGCATTGCCGCAAGCCGCTTGCGTCCTTCCTCGCACAGCAATTCCCTCATCCGGGTGTCGCCGCCTGCCTGGCGGTAGGACGCGTAGAGATCGACCGTGGCCTCGGCCGGCGGCCGGATCTCACTGGCCGCTGACATGACACCGAGATCAGTCAAACGATTCCGCATCTTGGTCGTGATGCGGCGGCCGCATAACTCTCTCAAGCGCGGGTGTTGCCGAAATGACGTGGTCATATAACCCAGCATCGGATCCGCATTCCCTGCCACCGCCATCAGGTAGGCAGGGGCGGCCTCGGCGACGATGGACTGAGTCAAGCGGTGCAATTGCGCAGGAGCGACGCCCATGTGAAAAGTCGAGCAGACATCGAGGCCCATCGTTAACCCGTGGAGCTTCGCCATGACCGTGTCCTCGAGGCAGGTCCGGCGGAGCTGATCAGGGCTGCTAAAAACCTCGGGCCCGATAAATCCGGCTACGTCGTTCACGATCATCCATGCCGGTCGATCCGGAAAACGCTTGCGTAACGCCTGCCCGATGACCCTGGCGACACCGTAGCTGCGGGCTTCCAAGGTCACCATGTCGATGCCATCGGCGGCGCCGTTGGTAACCTCCGATCCCTGACCCGTCTCGAAATACAGGCCATCGAACCCGAAGGCGAGATCGGCAATCCCATCGATATCCAGCCCGACCATGCCGAGCAAGGCCTTGGACGTACCCGCAAGGCTCTGAAACCCCACGTCCACGCGCGTCCGCCGGCGCGCCTCGGTCTGTTTCACGATATCGGAAAGCACGCAGTAGCGCGTCGGCAGCTCCAGCCGATCCACCACGCTTTGCAGCAGACGTTCCAAGCGCACGATGGTCTCCACATCATCGCTCGCCGGGTTCAATCCTATGATCACATCACCGCAGCCGTAGCACAGTCCTTCGAGAATAGAGAACAAAATCTCTTCTTCGTCATCGCCCGGGCTGTTGGGCTGGATGCGAGCGCCGAAATGCTCCGGCGCCCCAACGGCGACGCCCTCTGCGCGCCCCGTACCCGGCAGAGGATTAAACAATCGCTTGGCGATCTGAGAAAGCTCGGCATTGCCCATCAGTTTGACGACCGCCGCGATCATCTCGCTGCTCAGGCGCGCGCCGTACTCCCGGGCCCAGCGCGGCCCCCCGGGCGCCAATAAGCTGTCCTTAACCTGATTGAGCGTGAGATGTGCGATGTCGCTGGGAACCGGCTTCAAGGTCCGCAACAGCGATTCGCTGACGGCATCCTCGACCAGCACGGTCGCGGCCAGGGTCTGCAGCTTGACGGCACCAAGTACCCGGCGAGCTTCCGAGCGTACGGCGTCATCACGGGTTCCGCCGACCGGAAGATCCCCTTCCTTGAATTCATTCGCGAGGACGAAGAGTTTTTGCAGCGTTGGGCGATCCACGTGCGGCGCCGAATCACTCTCGATCTCGGTGCACGCTGCCTGGAGAAAAGGCCGGAACGCAGACGGCGATGTATTCGGCCCCCCCGGACGTGCTGTACTGGACCCACTCTCCGGCCGGGGCGATCACGGCCTGTCCGCCGCTGACCTCAATGACGCCGCTTTTTGTCGTAACCCACAGGCTCCCCCGTAGCACCACGGTGTATTCATCGAATTCGGGTGTTTGGCCTGGCTCGACCCACCCCGAGGGGCTTACCATTCTGGCGATGCTGATACCGCCGGCGCCTGTGCTCACGCGGCCGACGAACTCTTCGATCCGCTTCGGCATATTGCCGGCGCTTTGGACGCTGGCCGGAGCATCGATGCGCTTTACCACCCCCTCCTCCGGCCTGTATAGACCGGAGTCAAGGGTTACAGGTGTTCGGGGACATGGGTAACACATGGGCGGCCTCACTCGTAGGGGTGGCGGAAGTCGATCTGAGCGACCTTGTGGTGACAAAAGGACACATCGAACTGCCCGTCTGTGGTGGTTGGTCGCAGCGCCACCGGATAGCCGCGCAGGGCCTTGCTGATGCGAAAGACGCGTCCACGGAAGTACAGCGCGCCGTGGTCTTGCACCTTGCGCACGATGTCGCCTGGGGCGTACTCGATGTCGGGAATCTGTTTCGGGAAGGCGCGCGCGCTCGGCTGGTAGCGCGTTGCAGGGACCTCCAGACTGAGGGCTTCATGAGGGCGTTCCAGGTTGTAGACGTCCCGAAAGCGGTCGAACTTGCGCTGACAGTCGAAGAGATCGTGAAACCGCTGGTGATTCAGGACCTCGACCGCGAGGGTGCGATGGAAGCGCTCGTCCTTGCCCTGGGTTTGCGGGTGATAGGGGCGTCCATGCAGGACTCGGATCGCGAGGCGAATGAGCCACACCGTGAGAGGCGTGAGCACTTGCTCAGCCGTATTGCCCCAAGGCGAGCCGTTGTCCATGAGCATGTCATCGGGCAGCCCGTAGCGGCGGAAGCTCTCGGTCAGCGCCTGTTGCACCGTGGCGGTTGTTTCATCGAGACAGGCCCGCAAGCAGATGGAGTAGCGCGAGTGATCATCGAGCACGGTGAGCGGATGGCAGCGCACTGCACCCAGTGCGAAGTGCCCTTTGAAATCTATCTGCCAAAGCGCATTCGGTGCCGGACGTTCAAACCGCTGAAACGCCCGGTGCTTGGAGGACTGCGTCGGATCCAGGAGCCCGTGACGTTTGAGGATGGCGCTGATGGTGGAGGCCGCGGGCACCTGCTCCTGCCCGAGCACCTCAAGCCGTCGACGGATCTTGCGTCCTCCCCAAGGATGCTGTGCACGCACATAGAGCACCGCCGCCTCCACCTCCGAGGGCGTTCGCTTGGGCGAATGCCGCGGCCGACGCGAGCCATCGCTCAGACCCTCCGCCCCCGCCTGGGCGTGGCGCCTGAGCCACTTGTACCCGGTCTTGCGGCTGACCCCGAAGCGTCGGCACAGCTCCGCTACATTCGTTTCCGCTTGCCTCGCCAACATCACAAACTCGTGTCGCAACGACATGGTCGATACCTCTTGCCAGGGCATGACAGCTCTCCTTTTGGATAACCATCATGCAGCATAAAGGTGTTACCCATGTCCGTGAACATGTGTTACCTATCTCTCCGGACTATACACGGCCCAGGCAGAACGGATCGAAGTGTGCGTTTAGCGGCACAAGCGCGACGGGCCGCGCCGCAACGCACGGATCAAGGCGCATCACTAATCCGGCGACCGATCAGAATCGTTTGGGTCTCCTGGGGCGATCATCGGTCTTCGGTCTGGCCACATTGACCGTGATATTTCTCCCACTCAGCATCGACCCATTGAGCTCTTTAATGGCTTTCTCAGCTTCCGCCTGGACGGGCATCTCGACGAACGCGAAGCCCTTGGATTGGCTGCTGAATTTGTCCGTGATGATCTTAGCTGACTCGACTTGGCCGAAGGCGCCAAACGCGGTACGCAGTTCATCGTCCGTGACCCGATACGACAAGTTACCGACATAAATATTCATAATCTATTCTTCCCCGAAAATGCGCTATTGACCTAGGAACGCCAGAGCTCAACCAATAGCACAAAATTTGAGCACTGACTCTCAATGCACTGATGAGTACCGTGTGCTTGGCACTCGGTACATCCAAAACTGTCGGCGTGTCTAACGGGTCCACGAAATACGCAGCGAAGTTCGCTGAACGGGCGAGGTCGTTTGAAGAGTCAGAAAGCCGTAGTTACTAAGTAGGCATCGTCAATTCAAGGGGCGTACCTTTCGCTTCGCTCGATAGCCACCTTGGGAGCGTAGTATAGCGCTTTTTTTTACCGTGGTAGATAGGGATCACCGATGCCTGAAAGTGCGTGTTCCGGCGAATCACAACGCATCAAGGGGGCCCTTGGGTTCTGCGCAGCTCCTTGGCGATCACACGCGCGAGATTCTTATTCCGCGCATCGCGCAGCGCAAGCTCCGCGCCCGTCCTGACCATGGCCATGGTCAGGCTGCCGGCCAGTAATAGCAGCAGCATCGCGATCCCCCAAGCGAGAAAATACGAAAGTCTCAAGGCGTCCGGCGCCCGCAACTCCTTCGTGGGCGCCTCGTCCGAGGCCGCCGTGTACGAGGCCAGCGCCCGATCCAGATGCGATCCGGATTCAACCGCTGTCGCCAGGACCTCGATGCGGTGGGGCATGCGGTAAAGATTCCACGCTTCGATGACCACCTTAAGTCCTATCGACAGACCCGCAATCACTAGCACGACACCCAAAAGCCGCACAAAAATATCGATGTATTGAGTTGTGGCCGAGGCGAATCGTGACTCCTCGGGCAGCTCCTGCGGAGTGTATGGCATCGGGCGTTTAGAGGGTCGGACCGGCCAGATTTTATCGGTTTCTGCTCGCACGTAAATGCTGCGCTAGTAGGTTATTCACCGCTCGGTCTCACCGCCCGTATCGAAAAGACGATCGTCGAAAGCCAACATGATCGATCAAGATCTCAGCGCCGTCAAATGGGCATTCGCGACCGCAGAGGAGCAGAGCGGCTAAGTCCATCATGGGCAACGGGGGTCACAAAGGGATAGAGTTTAATTTGGCATTCCCCCTCGGCCTGTGTTCCAATTGAAGAGGGTCCAGCATGGAGGTCGTGATGTTGTCTATTGCCGGAACCCGGCGGATGGCGCCGGGGGATGCTGAGGAGCCGCAGGCACTTGCGCCGCGGTACGTTGCGGTGCGGCGCGCAACCGAAGAGTTGTGCCGGCCGCTGGCGACGGAAGATTACGGGTTGCAGGCCATGCCGGATGCAAGCCCGCCGAAGTGGCATCTGGCGCATACCACCTGGTTTTTCGAGACCTTCCTGCTAAAGCCGTTTCTGCACGCTTATTCGGTTTTTCATCCGCGCTATGAATACCTCTTCAACTCCTACTACCAATCGATCGGCGCGCAGTTTCCGCGCCCGGAGCGCGGTTTGTTGTCCCGCCCCACGGTGGCGGAAGTCTATCGCTATCGCGCCCACGTGGACGCGGCCATGGCGGCCTTGCTGACGGAAGCACGTGCGGACGATTTCGCCGAGGTCGCGCGCCGCACCGCACTCGGCTGTCATCACGAACAACAGCATCAGGAGTTGTTGCTCACCGACATCAAGTACAACTTCTCGCTCAATCCGCTGCGCCCGGCCTATCGCGCTGATTTGCCCGAAGCCGAGGAACCCGAGCCCGTGTTCTTGAACTGGATCGATTACCAGGATGGTATGCACGCGGTCGGCCACGCCGGCGCGGACTTCGCCTTCGATAACGAGCTGCCGCGGCACAGCGTGTATCTCCGGCCCTATGCGCTCGCTGCGCGGCTCGTCACCTGCGGGGACTACCTCGCATTCATCACGGCCGGCGGTTACCGCCGCCCCGATCTATGGCTCGCCGATGGTTGGCGCACGGCGTGCGAGCGCGGTTGGCGGGCGCCGCTCTACTGGGAGCAGATCGACGGCCGCTGGTGGCAGTTCACGCTTGCGGGCATGCGGCCGGTGAACGGGAACGAGCCGCTGTGTCATGTGAGCTTTTACGAGGCCGATGCCTACGCACGCTTCCTCGGCAAGCGTTTGCCGAGCGAGCAAGAGTGGGAAGTCGCCGCCGCCGCATCGCCGATTTCAGGCAACCTGCGCAACAGCGGTTATCTGCACCCGGTGCCGACCGCTCCGGGCGAGTTGCCGCTGCAACGCTTTGGCGATGTGTGGGAATGGACGCAAAGCGCATATGCGCCATATCCCGGCTATCGGCCGCCCGCGGGTGCGCTCGGCGAATATAACGGCAAGTTCATGGTGAACCAGATGGTGTTGCGCGGCGGCTCGTGCGCAACGCCCGCGGATCACCTGCGCGCCACCTATCGTAACTTCTTCTATCCCGCGGATCGCTGGCAGTTCTCCGGCATACGCTTGGCGGAGGACAGGTGAAAACACAACCAGTACTTATCTATGGCGGAGCGCCGGAGGGTTCCGATTTTCGGAAGGACGTGTTGCGCGGTTTGAGCGCGCAGCCGAAACACATTCCGCCGAAGTTTTTTTACGATCGCCGTGGCTCGGCGCTTTTCGAGGAGATCTCCCGTTTACCGGAGTACTACCTGACGCGCATCGAAACGGGCATTTTAAGTCGCTGTGCCCGCGAAATCGCGAAGCTTACCGGTCCCGACAGCGTGCTCATTGAGCTTGGCAGCGGCGCCAGCCGCAAGGTGCGCCTGCTGCTCGAGACGCTGCGGCCGTCGGTTTATCTTGCCGTGGACATCTCGCGCGAGTTCCTGCTCGATTCCACGCGCCGGCTCGCACGCGATTACCCCTGGCTCGAAGTGCATGCTGTCTGCGCCGATTTGTGCACGCCGTTTTCGGTTTCGGGCCTACCGCGAGAGGGACGGCGGCTTGCGTTCTATCCGGGATCGAGTGTGGGCAACTTCGAGCCGGACGAGGCACGCGCGTTACTGAGCGGCCTACGCCCGTTGCTTGGCCGCGACGGCGCGCTGGTGATAGGCGTGGATTTGAAAAAAGACCCGGCGATACTGCACGCCGCCTACAACGACAGTGCCGGTATTACCGCGATGTTCAATCTCAATCTGCTGGTGCGTCTGCGGCGCGAGTTATGCGCCGACGTTGATAGTGCGGCATTTGCGCACGACGCGTTCTACAACCAAGCAGCCGGCCGCATCGAGATGCATCTGGTGAGCCGCAAAGCGCAACGCATCCGCGTTGATGGGATGGCTTTCACGTTTGCGGAAGGGGAAACCATTCACACCGAAAGCTCTTACAAATACACGCCCGCCGAGTTCCGCGCGCTCGCCGACGCCGCCGGCTACAGCGTTGAACGCACTTGGACCGATGCGGACGAGATGTTCAGCGTGCTCTACCTGCGCGTGGCGACCTAGTACTTCGTCACAGAAATATGCTTACACATCATGCCAACTCCAAGTCGAAGCGCTTCCACCGGAAGGCGACGGGCTGCTCGTTCATTTCGGCGATCCCCTTGAGGATTCGTTGTTTCAGTTCGTCTCTGGACAAAACCCGGATATGCCGTAGAAAACTGCGCGCCATTTTGGAGAAAGCGCACTCGACTAAGTTGAGCCAGGAACCGTGTTTGGGCGTATGAACGTACTCGAAGCGACCGGGACGTGTGGCCAAGTAGGCCATGGTCTCTTTCGAGATATGGGCGGAATGGTTGTCCAACACAATGCGGATCGTAGCGGGCTCGGGGTAGTGGGCATCCAGGCGCTTCAGCAGCGCGATGAACTCCCGGCTGCGATGGCGAGGTTCGACCTCGGCGATGATTTCGCCGTTGTGCAGGTCCAGAGCGGCCAGGATGGACAGCGTGCCGTGACGCACGTACTCGTGGTCGCGCCCGATTGCGGAGTGCTGGCCCGGCACGGGCGGCAGATCGGGAGCCGTCACCCCGAGGGCTTGCACGCCCGGCTTTTCGTCCACACTCACCGAATAGACCGGCGCAGCGGTCTTCGCGCTCACCGGCGTGGGCGCATGCGCGTGCAGGCTCAGCTCGCGATACACCATCAGCACCTCGTGCAGCTTCCGCTCAAAGTCCGCATCACGCCGTTCCAGGTAGTACCGAATCCGGTGCGGCTTGATGTCTCGCTCATTGAGAATGCGCCACACCGTGGTCTTGTTGGTGTCCCGCAGGCGCGGGAATCCCGACTCCAAGGCTCGGTTGCCCACGAACTTCGCCAGTTCGGACAAGGTCCACAATTCCGCAGCCAAGCCATGATCCTTGGGCTTGGTGCAGGCCAAGCTCACCACCCAGGCCTTGGCCTCCGGTGTGATCTCAGCGTCCTTGGGCCGGTGAAACCGATCCTTAAGTCCGACCAGCACACCGGCCGCAACTGCCTTGTCTATGCATTTGTAAATCGTCGGTCGAGACACACCCACATCGCGTCGGATGTCTGTAATCGACGCCCCATCAGCGTATTTCAGCAACACCTTGGCGCGCTCGGCTTCACGAACTGGCGCCGTCCGAGAGCGAGCCAATTCCGCAAGCATCGACCGGTGCGTAGCGGTCAGCGTCAACGGCGCACGCTTGGTTTTTCCTGTCATGTCCGACTCCCGAGAGGACTCGGGAGGACATCATGACACCAGCAGGCATATGTGTAAAGATATTACAGTAACGATGTACTAG
>Ga0136633_1002607_pt1 | contig 12311 bp, 8 predicted proteins | sample AntDrymeUQ832206_2_FD_105494 | JGI IMG/M metagenome (GOLD analysis project Ga0136633, IMG submission 105494) | Polar desert sand microbial communities from Dry Valleys, Antarctica - metaG UQ83 (22.06) | ecosystem: Environmental > Terrestrial > Soil > Desert | place: Antarctica: Dry Valley... | reverse complement strand
GGCCTGGCCCACGAACGGAACTCCCTGCTGGTCCTCGTGGAAGCCGGGCGCCTCGCCGACGAACAGGAGATCGGCGTTGGGGCTACCGGAGCCGAACACGACCTGGGTACGCCCCGCGGCAAGCGCGCACTTGGTGCACGTCGCCGTCTGCTCCGCGTACTCCCGGAGCGCGGCTGCCCGCTCGACGGCATCCATTGGAAGCTCAGTTTACGTCGCGCTTCGGATGCGTCAGTTGTGCGGCTGAAGCGAAGCTTCACCTCCGCGACGCGCATACAGAAACAGCCCCAGGCCGACGGCCACTGCTCCGACGATCACTCCGACGATCTGCTTCAGGCCGAAACCATCTTCGTTCCCGATCCCAATCGGGTCTGCGAGCGCCGAGAGAGCGAGGATGACCGCGCCCGCCACGGCGGCGATACCACCCACCAGCCTTCGATCCATCTGTCCTCCCTTCTAGATGCTTGATCGGGAATTGACGCGCCGCCGGGGGCGATCACGACCAAGCCGGGCGACGCACTCACTCGTCGTGCAGGCTGGAGAGCCTGGACGACGAGGGAGGGTGGCGATCCGGCGCCGTGTCGTGGCCGCCCCCCGGCCCGCGTGAATTCCCGGTCAGCATCTACTTGGACGGATCGTACCGCCGGAATTTCCCGAGTTGCCTACAGCTGCGTCAATGACCGCAGCCGCATGAGCCGCCGCAACAGCCGCCACCGCTCGCCCGTGGAGCCGAAGGGCCGACGCTGACCTTCGCCGCACCGTGCACCGCGAACGTCGAAAACTGCTTGAGCACCTTCGCCGCGCCGCACTCGGGGCAGATGACCGCTTGCTCGCTCGAACGGACGAGCTCCTCGAAATGCGACTCGCACTCCATGCAGGCGTACTCGTAGATCGGCACCTGTTCGAGTGTACTGTCGGAGTCGGTGGAGCGGTGGACAGTGCCCGTCCTCGAGGGCCGGATCGTCCGGCTCGAGCAGCTCTCGTCCAAACACGAGGAGGCCCTCTGGGACGCTTCTCGCGAGCCCGAGACCTGGCGCTGGCTCTCGATCGTCCAGCCGCGGACCAGGGACGAGTGGCGATCGTGGATGGGGCAGGCGGTCGGCGCGGCAGGAACTGGGACGGAGATTCCCCTTGTGACACTGCGTCGCCAGGAAGTCGTCGGCTCGACGCGGTTTCTTGCACTCCGCCCCGAGCACCGCTCCGTCGAGATCGGCTGGACCTGGCTTCACCCCTCGGCCTGGAACACCGGAGCGAACGTCGAGGCGAAACTGCTTCAGCTCGAGCACGCGTTCGAAACGTGGGGCTGCCGACGTGTCGAGCTGAAGACGGACGCGCTGAACGAGCGTTCGCGCAGGGCGCTTGAGGCCCTCGGCGCGACCTTCGAGGGGATCCACCGAAAGCACATGCTCGTCCGCGACGGCGAGAACCGAGACAGCGCCTGGTACAGCGTCACGGACGACGACTGGCCCACGGTGCGAGCCCGTCTCGAGTCGCGACTTCAAGCGACGTAGCCCCACGCTGCTACCCTCCGGCTGCCCGGTATCCGGAAACGGAACTGGAGCCCTAGATGATCGAGCGAATCCAAGTTGTGGGCGCGGGTGGACGCGTCGGTTCTGCGGTGAGCGCACGCCTCGCCGAGCGCGGCTTGCTCCGCGACACCGGCGACCCGGAGCTCACGCTCCTCTGCGTCCCCGATCGCACGATCGCCGAGGTCGCGCGAGGAATCGCATCCGGCCCGTGGATCGCGCACGTGAGCGGGGCTACACCGCTCGAGGCGCTCGACCCTCATGAACGGCGCTTCGGGATGCACCCGCTCCAGTCGTTCTCCAAGGCGCGCGGTTCAGAGCAGCTCGACGGCGCCTGGGCGGCGGTCACCTCGGAGACGGACGGGGCGCGAGATGTCGGCTTCTGGCTCGCCGAGATCCTCGGATTGCTCCCGTTCGAGCTCGACGACGAGAGCCGGGCCGCATACCACTGCGGCGCAGCCGTTGCTTCGAACTACCTCGTGACCCTGCGCCATGCCGCAGGCTCGCTCTTCGCAGCGGCCGGCGCTCCGCCCGAGTCCCTCGACTCGCTCATGCGAGGCGTGATCGACAACGGCTTCGAGCTCACCGGCCCGATCGCGCGCGGCGACTGGGAGACGGTCGAGCGTCATCTCGCCGCGATCCGCGAGCAGCGTCCCGAGCTGGAAGAGCTGTATCTCGTCCTGGCCGAGGCGACAGCCGCGATCGCCGGACGCACGCTGCCACGTAACAGACTGTTACTTGGGACGTCCACCCACGGGTCGCCGAAGGTTTGCCGGACGACCGTGGAGATTCGATCCGAGCTGGCGCCCAGGCGTTCCGGCTCGATCGGCTTGGTGCCCACGATGGGGTCTCTCCACGACGGCCACCTCTCGTTGCTGCGAGCGGCGCGCGCCGAGTGCGACACGGTGGTCATGAGCCTTTTCGTCAACCCCGCACAGTTCGCCGACCCCGCCGATCACGGCCGCTATCCCCGTGACGAGGGGCGGGACATCGCGCTCGCGGGTGAGGCCGGGGTCGATCTCGTGTTCGCGCCCACAGCCGACGAGATGTACCCGGAAGGTTTCCAGACCTGGGTCGACGTGACGGAGCTCGGATCGAGCCTCGAGGGCGAGTTTCGGCCAGGGCACTTCCGCGGCGTCGCCACGATCGTCCTCAAGCTCATCTCCATCGCGCGCCCAACGCACATCTACTTCGGGCAGAAGGACGCACAACAGGTTGAGGTGATTCGCCGGCTGATCCGGGATCTCGCGCTCGACGTCGAGCTCCGCGTTCTCCCGACGATCCGGGACAAGGACGGCCTCGCGCTCTCCTCACGCAACGCGCTCCTCTCCGCCGAGGAGAGGCAGCGCGCTCTCGCTCTCTCCCACGCGCTCGCAACCCGCGACCCCGCCGCCGCCCGCAAGCTCCTAGCCAAGTCGAACGGCTTGGCCGTCGACTACATCGAGATCGCCGATTTCGACCCGCCCGTTCTCGTTGGCGCTGTGCGTGTCGGCGACACTCGCCTCATCGACAACATGCCCTTGGAAGGAGCCAGCACGTGAGCATCCGACCCCAGAAGCCCGCACCCGCAACCCCTGCCCCCGGCAAGCTGCCGCTGACCGAGCTCGCCGAGATGAAGGCGCGACAGCAGCCGATCGTCATGGTCACGGCGTACGACGCGCCGGGTGGGCGCCTCGCCGACCAGGCTGGCGCGGATCTCGTTCTCGTCGGCGACTCGGCCGCGATGACTGTGCTCGGCCATGAGTCCACTGTTCCCGCGACGATGGAGGAGATGCTGATGCTGACCCGCGCGGTGACGCGCGGAGCGGAGCGTCCGCTGGTGATCGCGGACATGCCCTTCGGATCGTTCCAGGTCTCGGACGAGGACGCGACTCGTAATGCGATTCGGTTCGTCAAGGAAGCCGGCGCGGATGCCGTCAAGCTCGAGGGCGCGGGGTCGATGCTTTCGCGCGTCCAGAGCATCGTCGCGGCAGGTATCCCGGTAATGGGACACCTGGGGCTCACGCCTCAGTCGGCGACGATGCTGGGCGGCTTCAAGGCCCAGGGCCGCTCAGCGGAGAAAGCGCTCGCGCTGCTCGCGGACGCTCGGGCACTCGAGGCCGCTGGGTGCTTCTCGCTCGTGCTGGAAGCCGTGCCCGCGCCGGTCGCGGGGAGGGTCTCCCAGGAGCTCTCGATCCCGACCATCGGCATCGGCGCGGGAGCGGAATGCGACGGTCAGGTTCTCGTCTGGCACGACCTGCTCGGGCTCTACCAGGGCCGCACCGCTCGCTTCGTCAAGCGCTACGCGGAAATTGGCGAGACCATTCGCGATGCGCTCGAAACCTACGCGACCGACGTTCGCGAAGGGCGTTTCCCCGAGGAGCAGCACACGTACTCGATGCCAGTTGAGGAGCTGGCGCTCTTCGAGCAGGCGATGCTCGGTGCGAACACGTTAGATCGTCGCGAATAGGCCGACGATCGCGGCGAGCAGGGCTGTGGCCGCGCCGACGGCTGCGAGCGACCGAGGCCACGTCCAGCCGTGCACCACCTGCACGCCTATGAGAAGGAGCCCGAGCGACCAGGCAACGAAGACGAGCTGGAATCCGAGCAGAACCGCCTCACCCGTCCCCTCGTCCGCGCCACCGTCCCTGAACGTGTCACCCCCGTAGACCGCCAGGCGCAGCGGCAGGATGAGGAGAAACGAGAGCGCAACGGGCACGGCTGCGAACGCGACGAGCTGCCGTTCGCGTCGAAAGCTCCCGAGGCTGCCGAGCAACCGAGCGCCGAAGAACACGGCGAAGCCGAGGACGAAGTAGCCGACCGCGCCGTAGATGCTGCCCGCGATGAACGCCCACACGGCCAAGACCATCGCGTCGTAGTCGGGGTTGTCGAGGAGCCCGTCGGCCGTGGGCGTTGCAAGCACGGCTGCCGCTCCGGCGAGGCCGACCAGCAACAGGATCGGCTCCGAGCGCGCTGCGACGTCGTCCGGATCCTCGTCGCGGAGGGCGAAGAACACAGGCCGCGGGCCGACGAGCACCGCCGGCACCCGCAGCCACCAGGCGCGGTCCGGTGAAAGCTCTTCCCGTCTCCCGGCAGTGTCCAGGAACGCCACAGGAGGAGCGTAGATGCTTGATCGGGAATGGCGCGCCGCCGGGGTGGTCAGGACCAAGCCGGATCGCCGCGTCGTGGCCGTCATCCGGCCCGCCGCGAATTCCCGAACGAGCATCTGACCGCCACTGATTGAGCCGGCTGCGAACGCCGAATAGAGTCTTCCCATGGTGGACGCTCTGCGTTGCCCCGCGTGCGGGACCGAGAACGAGCTCGATAGAAAGTTCTGCGGCGAGTGCGGGACGGCTCTCGCCCGCGCCTGTCCGTCTTGCGGTACGCCGAATGCACCTGCGGTCAAGTTCTGCGGCGAGTGCGGAACCGCGCTTGGGTCAACGGCGACCGCTCCGACGACGGCTGCGCCAGAGGCGCCGGCACCGGCGGCGGAGCGCCGCCTCGTCTCCGTCCTCTTCGCCGACCTCGTCGGCTTCACGGCGCTCTCGGAGAGCCGAGACTCCGAGGACGTGCGCGAGCTCCTCTCGCGCTACTTCGACACGAGCAGGCGCCTGATCGAGCTCTACGGCGGCACCGTCGAGAAGTTCATCGGCGATGCGGTGATGGCGGTCTGGGGAACGCCGACTGCGACCGAGGACGACGCTGAACGGGCAGTTCGGGCCGCGCTCGACCTGGTCGCCGCGGTCTCCGCGCTCGGCGACGAGGTCGGCGCCGCCGAGCTACGGGCGCGAGCGGGAGTTCTCACCGGCGAGGCCGCCGTCACACTCGGCGCCGAAGGTCAGGGCATGGTCGCGGGCGATCTCGTCAACACCGCCTCGCGCGTGCAGTCAGCAGCCGACCCGGGCACGGTGTACGTGGGCGAGTCGACGCGGCGCTCGACGGAGCGGACGATCGTCTACGAGGAGGGCGGCTCCTTCGAGCTCAAGGGCAAGGAGGGACTGACCCCGCTCTGGAAGGCGCAGCGCGTCGTCTCTGGATTACGCGGTTCGCTCAAGTCGCAAGGGCTCGAGGCGCCGTTCGTCGGGCGCGACCGCGAGCTGCGGCAGATCAAGGATCTCTTCCACGGCTGCGCCGACGAGAAGAAGGCACACCTCGTCTCCGTGACCGGCATCGCCGGCATCGGCAAGTCGCGGCTGTCGTGGGAGTTCTACAAGTACTTCGACGGCATCGCCGAGACCGTCTACTGGCACCGCGGGCGCTGCCTCTCCTACGGCGAAGGCGTGACCTACTGGGCGCTCGCCGACATGGTGCGCATGCGCTGCCGTATCTCCGAGGACGAAGAGTCGGCGTCCGCACGGGCCAAGCTGCACGCCACGCTCGAGGAGCACATCCTCGACGGCGAAGAGCGGGGCTTCCTCGAGCCCCGGCTCGCACATCTGCTCGGCCTCGCCGAGCACCAGGCTCGCGACCAGCAGGACCTCTTCGCCGCCTGGCGCCTCTTCTTCGAGCGGCTGGCGGAGAGCTATCCGACGGTGCTCGCCTTCGAGGACATGCAGTGGGCGGACGCGAGCCTGCTCGACTTCGTCGAATACCTGCTCGACTGGTCACGGAGCCACCCCATCCTCGTACTCACGCTCGCACGGCCCGAGCTGCTCGAGCGCCGCCCCACTTGGGGCGCCGGGCAGCGGAGCTTCACCTCTCTCTACTTGGAGCCTCTGTCGTCGCAGGCGATGGAGGAGCTCTTGGCCGGTCTTGTGCCGGGGCTTCCCTCGGAGGTGCGCGACCGCATCCTCGCGCGCGCTGAGGGCATCCCTCTCTACGCGGTGGAGACGGTGCGGATGCTGCTCGACCGCGGGCTTCTCGTTCAGGAAGGCCCTGCCTACCGGGTGACCGGGCCGGTGGAGGCGCTCGAAGTTCCCGAGACGCTGCATGCCCTCATCGCCGCTAGGCTCGACGGCCTGTCCGCGGAGGAGCGGCGGTTGCTCTCCGACGCGGCGGTGCTCGGCAAGACCTTCACGAGAGACGCACTGGCCGCGCTCGCAGGCTCCGATGCCGCGATCGAGCCGCTGCTCACGGCCCTGGCGCGCAAGGAGGTGCTCGGCGTGCAGGCAGACCCCCGCTCACCCGAGCACGGCCAGTACGGCTTCCTCCAGGATCTCGTGCGCCACGTCGCCTACGAGACGCTCTCGAAGCGAGAGCGCCGTGTCAGGCACCTCGCAGCCGCCGCCCACCTGAGCGCTGCGTTCGCGGAGGACGAGGACGAGGTAGTCGAGGTCATCGCATCGCACTATCTCGCCGCCCACGAGGCCGCCCCGGACGCGGAAGACGCAGCTGAGATCAGAGGCAAGGCGCAGGCCATGCTCGTGCGGGCAGGGGAGCGCGCCGAGTCGCTCGCCGCGGCCGCAGAAGCCAGGCGCTACTTCGAGCAGGCCGCGGAACTCGTGGACGACCCGTTGGAAAGGGCCGTGCTGCTCGACAGAGCGGGCGAGATGGCCGCGAGGGCCGGAGATCCGGACTCGGCACGCCGGCTCTTCGAGGAGTCGATCGAGCTCTACGAGGAACAGGGCAATACGCATGCCGCCGCGCGCGTTCTCTGGAGGCTCGGGAGGCTCGACAGCCGGACGGGGCGTCGCGACGAAGCGCTGGCACGGATGGAGCGCGCCTTCGATGTCATCTCGGCCGACGAGCCCGACGAGGATCTCGCGCAGCTCGCGGCGCGTCTTTCGCTTGGGTACTGGTACAGCGGCGATCAGGAGCGTGCGGCCAAGCGGGCCGACCTGGCGCTGGACATCGCCGAGGCGCATTTGTACCCGGCGGCGCTCGCGATTGCGCTACGCGCGAAGGCGTTCGTCGTCTTCAGCCGAGGACACAACGAGGAGGCGGGGGCATTGCTGAGGCGCGCTCTGGAGATCGCGCTCGACCACGACCTCGCCGAGGACGCGGGTACCTGCTACTTCCTCCTTTCCGACGGGTGCTTTCGTCGTGACGAGTACGCCGATGCGCTCGGCTACCTCGACGAGTCCCTTGCCTTTGCCCGCAAGCGCGGGGACCGCCCATCGGAGTGGTCGGTCCTGGCCGAGCGGACTTACCCCCTGGCCATGCTCGGTCGCTGGGACGAGGCGGTCGCCGCGAGCGAGGAGTTCACACCTGAGCAGGTCGAGTCCGGCGGACTCATGCTGAGCGTGCTGCAGTCGGCCGTCGAGATCCACATCCAGCGCGGTGAGCTCAACGACGCCCGCCGGGTCTTATCGATGTTCTCCCGGCTCGAGGAATCCACCGATGTCCAGGACCGCTCCTGCTATCTGGGGTCGCGCGCGGCGTTGCTCCGGGCCGAAGGACGGTTCCATGACGCAGTCGCGGACGGCGAGGCGGCCATCGAGACACGTCACACACTCAGCATTAGCGCTCAGGCCGTCAAGCAGGGCATCGTAGAGGCGGTCGAGGCGGCGTTCTCCTTGGACGAGCTGGGAAAGGTCGAGGAGCTGCTTCAGCTTGTCGAAGCCGTTCCGCCCGGAACCCGGACCCCGTACCTCGACGCGCAGGCGAGGCGGTTCAGAGCGCGCCTCGGCAGCGATCCTGCCGGCTACGCGGCTGCCGCCGAACGGTTCCGCGAGCTCAGCCTTCCCTTCGGGCTCGCTGTGACGCTGCTCGAGCACGGCGAGCTGACGGGAGACGCGTCGCTCCTCGCCGAGGCGCGCGAGATCTTCGAACGCCTCGGGGCGCGGCCGTGGGTCGAGCGACTCGAGGCCGTTGCGCCCAAGCGCACTGAGGTGCACGCATGATCTGTCCGAGCTGCGGCACGGAGAACCGCGAAGGCCGGAAGTTCTGCTCCGAGTGCGGCGCGGCGCTGGCAAGCGCATGTCCGTCGTGCGGCGCCGCCAACGAGCCCGGCGAAAAGTTTTGCGGCGAGTGTGGGACCGTACTCGGAGCGGCCGCTGCGCCGGCGCAAACCGCCCCGGCGGCGGCTCCCGCGGCCGAGCGCCGCCTCGTCTCCGTCCTCTTCGCCGACCTCGTCGGCTTCACGGCCGCCTCGGAGGAGCGCGATGCAGAGGAGACGCGCGAGCTCCTGTCCCGCTACTTCGAGCAGGCGAAGACGCTGATCGAGCGCTACGGCGGGACGGTCGAGAAGTTCATCGGGGATGCGGTCATGGCGGTGTGGGGGACGCCGATCGCGCAGGAGGACGACGCGGAGCGGGCCGTCCGTGCGGCGCTCGAGCTGGTCGCAGCGGTCCCCGAGCTTCACCCCGCGTTGCAAGCGCGCGCCGGCGTCCTCACAGGAGAGGCGGCCGTCACGCTCGGCGCGGAAGGGCAGGGCATGGTCGCCGGGGATCTCGTCAACACCGCATCTCGCATCCAGTCGGTCGCGGAGCCGGGGAGCGTCCTCGTCGGTGATTCGACACGGCGAGCGAGCGAGGCGGCGATCGCATACGAGAACGCGGGAGAGCACGAGCTTCGCGGGCGAGCCGAGCTCGTTCGTCTGTCGCGTGCCCTCCGGGTCGTCGCCAACCGGGGCGGCGAGCGCCGCTCCGAGGCGCTCGAGCCGCCCTTCGTCGGCCGAGAGCGGGAGCTCCGCATGGTGAAGGAGCTCTTCCACGGAAGCGCTGCCGAGGGAAAGGCGCACTTCGTCCTCGTCACCGGCATCGCCGGGATCGGGAAGTCACGCCTCGCCTGGGAGTTCGAGAAGTACGCGGACGGCCTCACGCTCACAATGTGGTGGCATCGTGGACGCTGTCCCGCCTACGGCGACGGAGTCGCCTACTGGGCGCTCGCGGAGATGGTTCGCGGCCGAGCCGGAATCGTCGAGAGCGAGGATTCGGACACAGCGCTGGCCAAGCTCGCGGCTGCCGTCGAGAGGCACATAGCCGATCCTCGCGACCGCGAGTGGGTCGAGGCGCGGCTCGGGCACCTGCTCGGCCTCGACGAGGGATCGGCGCATCAGCGCGAGGACCTCTTCGCCGCATGGCGTCTCTTCTTCGAGTCCCTTGCCGGCGAGAACCCGGTCGCGCTCGTCTTCGAGGACCTGCAGTGGGCCGACGCGGGGCTCCTCGACTTCATCGAGTACCTGCTGGAGTGGGCGCGGTCGAAGCCGATCTTCGTGATCGGGCTCACCCGGCCGGAGCTCGCCGAGCGGCGCCCTGCTTTCGGAGCTTCGGGCCGTGGCTTCACCGCGCTCGCGCTCGAGCCGCTCGCGCCGGAGGCGATGGAGGAGCTGCTCGAGGGTCTCGTTCCCGGATTACCGGAGGAGCTGCACGCAACGATTCGCGAGCGCTCGGAAGGAGTGCCGCTCTACGCCGTCGAGACCGTACGAATGCTCCTCGACCGTGGCCAGCTCGAGCTCGCCGATGGCGCCTACCGCGTCGTCGGCGAGATCCAGGCCCTCGCCGTCCCGGAGACGCTGCACGCGCTCGTCGCCTCCCGTCTCGACGGGCTGACGGGCGACGAACGGCGCATCGTCCAGGACGCCTCGGTCCTCGGCAAGACGTTCATCCGAGCGGCGCTTGCAGCCGTCTCGGGGCAGTCGGAGGACGAACTCGAGCAGGTGCTCCAGAGGCTCGTCCGCAAGGAGATCCTGCTCCTCGAGGCCGATCCCCGCTCTCCCGAGCGAGGGCAGTACGGCTTCCTCCAGGACCTGGTGCGGCACGTGGCCTACGAGACGCTCGCCCGGCGTGACCGCAAGGCGCGCCACCTCGCTGCCGCCGCGTTCTTCGAGGGATCCTGGGGCGGGAGCGAGCAGGAGATCGTGGAGGTCGTGGCGTCCCACTACCTGACGGCGCTCGAGCTGGAGCCCGAAGCGCCCGATGCGCTCGAGCTGCGGGAACATGCGCGGGAGACACTCACGCGCGCCGGCGAGCGCGCGGCCTCGCTGGGAGCGAGCGCAGAAGCCGCCGCCTCGTTCTCCCGCGCCGCCGAGCTCACGGACAGCCCGGTCGAGCAGGGACGGCTTCTCACCCGGGCAGGAAACGCCGCTCGGGTCGTCGGCGAGTCAGAGCGGGCGACAGAGCTGTTCACTCGGGCGATCGCGCTGCTCGAGGAGGCTGGAGAGACGCATGCGGCCGCGCGCGCGTCGGCCGACCTCGGTCACGTCGAGTTCACGAGCGGGCGACTCGATGAGGCCATAAGGCGCATGGAGGCGGCCTTCGCCGTTCTCGAGCGCGACGATCCGGACGAGGACCTCGCATTCTTCGCCTCGCAGCTCGCCCGCTTCCACTTCTTTCACGGAAACGTCGTGAAAGCGACGGAACGGAACGAGCTGGCGCTCGTAATCGCTGAGGCTCTCCGTCTCCCCGAGGTCCTCGCCCATGGCCTCTCCACGGCCGGCCTTCTGGCGGACTCGCAGGGCAGGAGAGAGCAGGCGCGGGCTCTCATCGCCCACGGGCTCCGCCTCGCGCTCGAGCACGACCTTCCGGGGCCGGCACTGCGCGGGTACGCGAACCTTGGCGTCGCGGAGATAGGCCTCGGGAACATGGCCGAGGCACAGCGCCTCGGCGAGGAGGCGGTCGAGCTTGCGAGGCGCGTCGGCGACCGGGAGTCCGAATGGTTCCAGCTCGGCAACGTCGCCGACTGTCGGCTGTATCTCGGCGACTGGGACGAGATCGTGGAGCTCGGCGAGGAACTCGAGCGGGAGAAGGACCGGGCCGGCGCCAAGGCGCTCGGGCTCTTTGGCGCGCTGGCCGAGGTGGCGTGGCGCCGTGGTGACGCAGCCGAGGCCGGACGCTTGCGCGACACCCTTCCGCCCCAGCTCGAGTCTTCCCAGTCCGCGCAGGACCGCGCGGTTCCGGCGGCGGTGAGCTTCTTCGCCCTGATGGCGGAAGGACGATACGGCGATGCGCTCGCCCAGGCCGAGAAGCTTCTCGACGATCCGGAGATCGCCGTGCAGCAGCTCCTGCTGGAGTTCGTGCTGACCCTCGCACTCCAGGCTGCGGTCGCCCTCGACGACCTCGACCGGGTAGAGGAGCTCGTCGAGCGGCTCGAGTCGCGCAAGCCTGGAGAGCTGTCGCCTTGGGGCCGAGCACAGGCGGCTCTGGGTCGTGCTCGAGTCGCCACCAAGGCACCCGACGAGCGTCGGGCCGAGACTGCGCTCAAGACCGCGGGAGCGATCTTCAGGGAGTACGGCTTCCCCTTCTGGCTCGGGGTGGCGCTCCTCGAGCAGGCGGAGTGGCTGACCGAGCGCGGACGCTCAGACGAGGCTGCGCCGCTCCTCGCTGAGGCACGCGAAGTTTTCGAGCGGCTGCGTGCGGTTCCCTGGCTCGAGCGAGCCGAACGAGTGAGCGGAACGGCCAACGTACCCGCATGACCGAGCCCGTCGACGCTCTGACCGCGACCGCTCGTGCCTCGATGCCGTTCGCCGAGGTGCTCGGCCTCGAGATGCTGGCCGCGGCGCCCGACGAGGTTCAGGCGCGTATCCCGTGGAAGGAGCGGCTCTGCACAGCCGGAGGGATCCTCCACGGCGGCGCGCTGATGAGCCTCGCCGACGCGGCCGGCGCCTACTGCGCCTTCCTCAATCTCCCGGAGGGAGCGTCGGGCACGGCGACGATCGAGTCGAAGACGAACTTCTTCCGAGCAGTGCGTGATGGGCATATCGTGGCGACCTCGCGCCCACTCCACCGAGGCAGGACGACGATCGTGGTCGAGACGGACCTCCACGACGCGGAGGGAAAGCACATCGCCCGCGTGACCCAGACCCAGGCCGTCCTCGCCTGAGAGGCCGAAAGCTAAGTGGAGTAGCATACGACTATGCTGACGGTGCCGGAAGCGGCAAAGCTCGCTAACCGCAATCCCGAGACGATCCGGCGCTGGATCCGCGCCGGC